>Ga0335069_10000517_pt1 | contig 65304 bp, 59 predicted proteins | sample Lox_Sample_11_FD_206714 | JGI IMG/M metagenome (GOLD analysis project Ga0335069, IMG submission 206714) | Soil microbial communities from Loxahatchee National Wildlife Refuge, Florida, United States - Lox_Sample_1.1 | ecosystem: Environmental > Terrestrial > Soil > Wetlands | place: USA...
TCGGGAACGATGACGTTCGACTCGTCCGGCCACCTGACCGCGCCCACCTCGCCCATTACCGGCATCAACATTACCGGCCTGGCGGACGGCGCGGCCTCGATGAGCCTGAGCTGGAATCTGAACGGTTCCGGCACCACGCCGACCATCACGCAGCAGGATGCGACCAGCGCAACCTCGGCGACCACGCAGGATGGATATGGCGTGGGCACGCTTTCCGGGTACACAGTGTTGCCGGATGGCACAGTCCAAGGCGAGTTCAGCAACAATCAGACATTGGCGCTGGGCCAGGTGGCCATAGCGGGATTTGCCAACGTGCAGGGCCTGCAGCAGATCGGCGGCAACGACTACCAGGCAACGTTTGCTTCGGGCCAGGCTTTGATCGGACAGGCTGGAGCCGGCGGCAATGGAGCTGTTGTAGGCGGATCGGTCGAGGAATCCAATGTGAGCCTTTCCACCGAATTCGCCCACATGATTGTGGCGCAGCAGGGGTATGAAGCGAATGCCAAGGTCCTGAGCACGATGGACCAGGTTTCGCAGGCGACTATCCAGCTGATTCAGTAGTCGCGAGCCATAAGTTAACGAACCATTAGAGGCTTCCGGCGGGGGTTTGCCGCCCCCGCCGGGGGCCTGTGGATCGCCCTCGGGTCTCATCGCCGTCTCACCGGCGGCGGGGAGGCCGCCGGCTTCTCTTGCCGTCTCTAAATTATTAAGAATCAATGGGCAAGGGCCCCTCTTACCCCTTTCGGGTTATAGCCCCTCTTTTCTCGCATTTCCGGCACCTTGATTGCATCTCCCCCAGCGCAATCCTCCATCCAGCGTGTCCCGCTTCGCTGCCGCCGGCCGGATCGGCCGGCGCAGTACCGCAGATGGAATCCAGGAGCCAAGCCGAAGCATGAGCAGCGCTGCGCAGAACGTTGAAACAGGGGTCGAGTCCCAGGGCTCGCCGAAAGAAAAAGACCTCATCGACAGCATGCCCTGGCTGCCATGCACGCTGACGCTCGAGATCCCGGTAGTGCGGTTCACGATCGGCGACCTTCTCGCCTTGCGGAAGGGATCGATCGTGGAGACCGCCTGCCACCACACCAGCGACGTGCCGCTGCGCGTCAATCAACTTCTGATCGGCTGGACCGAGTTCGATGTAGTCGGCGATCGGCTCGCGGTCCGCATTACGGAGCAGGCATGAGTCCCAGAACAGCGAATCTAGTGAGTTTGCGCATCTCCGAAGTTCCGGCAGAGGTGGAAGATCTCTCCACCCACGACACATTTGCCGCAGCGCTGCTCGACGCTGGCGACGAGTACCGGCCCAAATCGGCTAACGGGCCGCGGACTCTGGGGCGTTCAGTCCCGCTGTTGAAGGAAGAGCACAGCCCAGCCGCGCTGAAGAAGCTGCGCAAGCTGGAAGAGAGGCTTGCCGCGGAGCAGCGGAAGATCGAAGTCGAGCAGGAGAAGCTCGCAGCCAGGGCGGCGGCCGAACAAAAAAGACTCGACGAGAAGGCGGCAGCGGCGCAACGCAAGGAGGATGAACGGCTGGCTGCGCTTCGAAATAAGGAAGATGCACGCGCCGCGGCCGAGCAGCGCCGACAGGACGCGATTGATGCGGCTCAGCGAGCCGAGGAAGAACGCCAGGAGGCGAAGCGCAGGGCCCGCGCGCAGCGCAAGGGCGGCATCCTGTCGCGCGTCTTCTCGTGGCTCAGGTCGAATCGCGCTTTCGGCGTCGAGAAGCAGCTCCGCCTGGGCGAGACCATCACGCTCGGCGAAAAGCGGTTTGTCGCCATCCTGCACGTCGAGGGAAAGAAGTTCCTCATCGGCGGCGGCGCCTCGGGTATCTCGCTGCTGACCGCGCTCGACGCGCCGGCGCCGGCCGACTCCACGCTGGAGAAACACGAACCAACCCTGCCGTCGTTGTCGACGATCTCGATTGCCGCGGAGCGGCTGCAATGACGCTCTGCCGTTCCATCCGGCGCGCGATATCGGGAGCGCCGGTCCTCATCTCTGTTGCTCTGGCCGCGGCATTCGCCTGTCCGGCGGGAGCGCAGGCGAAATCGCCGAAGAACCTCGAGAACTGGACAGTTCCCTCGAACAAGTTATCCCCCCCGTCCCCGTCCTCGATCAAGCCGATCTCGCCAAAGCCGCAAGCGCCGCAAAAGTTTGCGGACAAGAACAACCCAGGGCTGCAGATTCAAGGACTGCCGGGAACCAACGTGCCGTGGTCGATCGTGGTGATGCTCACCGCGCTCACGCTGATTCCGTCTCTCCTTCTCTGCGTCACGCCGTTCGCCCGGCTGCTCATCGTTTTTCACTTCCTGCGGCAGGCGCTGGGCCTTCAAACCACTCCATCGAATCAGACCCTGATCGGACTCTCTCTGATTCTGACCTTCTTCCTCATGCACCCCGTGGCCACGCAGATCTTCGAGACCGCGGTCGTTCCCATGGAGCAAGGCCAGATCACGGCGATGGATGCATTGAAGGTGGGCGAAGCGCCGCTGCGCAAGTTCATGACGCATTACGTGCGCGACAAGGACGTCGCGCTGTTTGTCGATCTTGCCAAGGAACCGCATCCGGCATCGACAGACGAGTTGTCGATGCACATCCTTTTGCCCGCGTACATTCTCTCCGAGCTCAAGGCCGGATTTCAGATCGGCACGGTGCTCTTCCTGCCCTTCCTGATTGTGGACATGGTCGTGGCATCGATCACAACGTCGGTCGGCATGCTGCAACTGCCGCCCGTGGTTATTTCAACACCGCTCAAACTGCTGCTTTTTCTGATGGTGGATGGATGGCATCTTTTGATCGGCTCTCTGGTGAGGAGCTTCAGCTAAGGCTATGGGCGTCGATCAAGTTGTGTTACTCGGACGAATGATGCTTGAGGAGACAATCCTCCTCGCGGGCCCGATTCTGGCGGTGGCGATCGTCGTCAGCCTGGTGGTCAACATCATCCAGGTGCTCACTTCGCTGCAGGATACGACGGTCTCGTCGGTCACGCGCCTGCTCGCCACCGGCGCCGCGCTGTTCGTCTCGATGCCGTGGATGTGGCGGCATCTGGCGCATTTCACTTCCAACGCGTTCTCCGATTTCCACGTTTACCTGCAATGATCGAGATCCCACTGATTGCGATGATCGGCGCCGCGCTCACCATCGGTGTGCGCCTCACCGGGATCATGCTGTTTGCCCCGTTCCTGGGCAGCATGGCGATTCCGGCGCGCATCAAGGCAATCTTTGTTCTTGCCCTTACGGTTCTGTTGTATCCGGCTGTCGGGAATCATCTGCAGCCGCAATCGCTCGCCGGGATGCCCCTCATGATCTTGACCGAGTTCGCCATTGGCGCGGGCCTGGGGATCGCGACGAACCTGGTCTTTGAGGGCGTACAGCTTGCCGGCCAGTCGCTGGGCGTGCAGATGGGCTACTCGCTGGTCAATATCCTCGATCCCCAGTCGCAGGTGGATACGACGGTGGTTTCGGTCTTCTACCAGAGTATCGTCATGCTGCTCTTCCTGCGCATGGATGTGCATTACTGGCTGCTGCGCGCGGTCGGCAACAGCTACCTGTATCTGCCGCCGGGCACGGCGAAGCTGAGCAGCATGTTCACCCTCGGTGTATTGAAGACGGTGGGCAGCCTGTTCGGCATCGGGGTGCAGATTGCGGCGCCGGTGCTCTCGGCCACGCTGGCTGCGGACATCGTGCTGGGCCTTCTCGGCAAGGCCTCGCCGCAGATGCCGCTGATGTTGCTCGGGCCGGCGGTGAAAAGCATGCTGGGCATCGCAATCCTGATCGTGGCTTTGAAATATTGGCCCGATCTTTTCTCACGCTTGTTCATGGATTCGATTTCGAGGGGCGAACAACTGCTGCATCTGGCGGGCTGACGACACATGGCGGATTCGAGCAAAACAGAACAGGCAACACCGCGGCACAGGCAACGCGCACGCGAACGCGGACAGGTGACACGCTCGCGCGAACTCTCCGGCGCGCTGTCCATGGCCGCCGTGGCCGGCGTGGTGTACCTGACCGGCCGCACGGCGGTGCCGCACTGGTCCTCGTTCTTTAAAAGCACGCTTGACTCCGCGGCCACCGATTCCATCCAGCCCAATGGTCCGCTGCTTTTCTGGACCAGCATGGAAGCGATGCGCTGGGTCTTCCCGGTCCTCGCTGCGGCGCTTGCGGTTGCACTGGTCACGGGGCTGGCGCAGGGTGGATTCGTCTTCGCTCCAGAAGCGCTCTCGCCCAAGTTCGACCGGCTCAATCCGGCGGAAAAACTTGGCCAGATGGTCTCGTTGGCGGCACTCAGCACGATTCTGAAATCGCTCGTTCCGTTCAGCGCTATCGTGTGGATCGGCTACGCGACGCTGCACAGCCATTGGGGTGAAATCCTGGGAAGTTCTTACGTCGATGCCCACAGTTTTTCGGCGCTGGTGGGCGCCATCCTGCTCGAACTTTGCTGGAAGTCGGGCCTGGTCCTGTTGGCATGGGCTGGTGTGGACTACGCATTGTTGTGGCGGAAGAACGAAGGCGACCTCAAGATGAGCCGCCAGGACATCAAGGACGAGATAAAGGAGTCGGAAGGCAATCCCTCGAGCAAGGCGCGTATCCGCAGGCTGCAGCGCCACTCGCGGCGCAAGCAGATGATGAAGGCCGCGGAGACGGCGACGGTGGTCATCACGAACCCGACCCACTATGCCGTGGCGCTGCGCTACGAGCAGACCCTGGCTGCGCCAATCGTTGTGGCCAAGGGGCTCGATCTGCTCGCCGCCAAGATCAAGGAGATCGCCTGGCTGCACGACATCCCGACCATCGAGAACCGGCCGCTGGCGCAGGCGCTCTACAAAAGCGTAGAGGTCGGCGATCCCATTCCAGCCGCTCTCTATCATTCGGTGGCCGAGATTCTCGTCATCGTCTATAAGGCGCAGGCCGAGGTAAGAGCCCGCGACGCGAGGAGAATTGCCATGGCGAACCGCCGGGCGGAGGTCAGGCCCTGATGAACCAGAAACCGGGATTGCTTGCCACGTTGCAGAAGTACTCCGACTGGGTGATCCCCACCGGCGCGGTGTCGCTCATCTTCGTGATGCTGGTGCCGCTGCCCAGCTTTGCGCTCGACTTGCTGCTCACGCTGAACATCATGGCCGCGGTCATGGTGCTGCTGACCGCAATCCAGATCCTGCGGCCGGTGCAGTTCAGTGTGTTCCCCAGCCTCATCCTGCTGCTCACGCTGATGCGTCTCGCGCTCGATCTCGCCAGCACGCGCCGCATCCTGTTGCACGGAAGCGAGGGCGTATCCGCCGCGGGTAAGGTGATCGAGGCCTTCGGACAGTTCGTTGTCGGCGGAAATTACATTGTCGGCTTTGTCATCTTTCTGGCCTTGATCGCAATACAGTACCTGGTCGTAAGCCACGGCGCGGTGCGCACCGCGGAAGTCACGGCAAGGTTCACGCTCGACGCCATGCCGGGCAAGCAGATGGCGATCGACTCCGATCTCAACACCGGCCTGATCAACGCCGACCAGGCACGCTCACGCCGCGAAGCCGTGGCGCATGAGGCGGAATTCTGCGGCGCGATGGACGGCGCTGCGCGCTTCAGCCAGCGCGATTCGATGGCGACAATCCTGATCACGGCCATCGACATCATCGCCGGATTCCTCATCGGCGTCTTCCAGCAGGGCATGCCGTTCCAGGATGCGCTGAAGACTTACACGATTCTCACGGTGGGCAACGGGCTGGTGGCGATTATTCCTTCGCTGCTGATCTCGGTGGCCGGCGGCATCGTGGTCACCCGCGCCGCGTCCGATCATTCGTTAGGCGCCGATATCGGCAAGCAGGTCTTCAAGACGGCTCGCCCGCTGTGGATCGCCGGCGGTGTGCTGCTGGCTCTGGCTGCGATTCCCGCGATGCCGAAGATCCCGTTCATCGTGCTGGGCTCGCTCACCATGTTTGCGGCATGGAAGATGAAGCCGGCCGCCGCTGCTGAGGCTGCTGCCGCCGCCAAGGCCGCCGCAGCCAAGCCTGGGGCGCCGGTGGTCGATCCCATGGATGCCGTGCTGAAGCTCGATGATCTGATGCTGGAAGTGGGCGTGGGCCTGGTGCCGCTGGTCGATGCGAAGCAGGGCGGACAGCTGCTGTCGCGTGTCAAATCGCTGCGCAAGAATCTCGCCCAGCAGCTCGGGTTCCTGGTGCCCTCGATTCACATCACAGACAACTTGTCGCTCAAAGAGCGCGAGTATGTGATCTACCTGCGTGGCGTGGAGATTGCGCGTTGGGAGATGCGGCGAGACCGGCTGCTGGCGGTGAACTCGAATCCCAAGCCGGGCGACCTGCTGGGCCAGGAGACCCGCGAGCCGGCGTTCGACTCGCCCGCCAAGTGGATTACGCCCGATCTGCAGGCGCAGGCCATCGCCGCTGGATACGCGGTCGTCGATCACACCTCGGCCCTGGCGGCTCATCTATCCGAACTGATCAAACAAAACGCTCATGAACTTCTAACGCGGCAGGAGACCAAGCGCCTCATCGACCGCATCGGCGAGAGCCATCCCAAGTTGGTCGAAGAGCTCTCACCGAAATTGATGAGTCTGGGCGAAGTGCAGAAGGTCCTGCAGCAGCTGCTTCGCGAACAGGTCTCGATCCGCGACCTGGGCACGATTCTCGAAACGCTGGTAGAGACCGCAGGAATCAACAAGAACCCGGTGATCCTCGTGGAAGCCGCGCGCCATGCGCTCGGCCGGGCACTCATCCGCCCGCTGCTCGATGAGCGCGGCCGGCTGAAGGTGGTCACGCTCGACAGCGCAATCGAAGAAGAATATGTGCGCTCCTCGACGCAGAACGCTCAGGGCGGCGGCGCTCTGCAGGTTTCTTTGGCACGCCGCGTGCTAGATGGTTTGCGAGCCATGCTCGGGGACAACGTCACCATGGCTCCTCCGGTTCTGCTCTGTTCTTCGCCGGGCCGGTTTTACCTGCGGCGCCATCTGGAGCCGTTCATACCGAGAGTGGTTGTGATATCGCCATCGGAGATCCCGCCTATGACACCGGTGATGTCGCTGGGGTCGGTGCGATGAAGGGGAAAGAAATCAGTTTGAGGGTGAACGAGGTGGAACTATGACGCCGGCGGAAATGGCCTACACAAAGAGCGCCGCGTATACCGAGTCCGGAGACGACCTGGTGATGCAGGAGCTGTCGCAGGTCTACTACATTGCGAGCCGCATTCGCGATCGTCTGCCTCAGCATGTCGATCTGGAGGACCTGGTCAGCGCGGGCGTCATCGGGCTGCTCGAAGCCAGCCGGAGCTTCGACAGCACGAAGAACGCTCAGTTCAAGACGTTTGCCAAGTTCCGCATCCGCGGGGCCATCCTCGACAGCCTGCGCGAAGTGGACTGGGGCTCGCGGCTGATGCGCCGGCGCGGACGCGAGATCGCGGACGCCACGGCGAAGCTCGAGTCGAGGCTTGGCCGCAAGCCGGGCGACACAGAGATCGCGACGGAGATGAACGTCGATCCCGAGTACCTGCGCAAGATCATTGCGCAACTCGACGTTTTGCATGTCACCGGCCAGCAGGTGGTGCGCTCTGAAGACAGCTCGGAGACCATCGACCTGATCGAAGCCGCTCCCAGCCTGAACGAGCCGAACGCGTTCGACCTCTGCCTCGAAGGCGAGATGCGGACTCACCTCGCCGACGCGATCTCAAGACTCAACGAGCGGGAACAGCTCATCCTGTCGCTCTATTACCGCGAAGAGTTGACCATGAAGGAAATCGCGAAAGTCGTGGGCGTGGCGCTCTCGCGCGTATCGCAAATCAGAGAGGCCGCAATCGGCAAGCTGCGCAAACACCTCGCCCATGTGCAGGAACGGCAGACAACGAGGCCGGCCATGGCAATGCACCTCGAACACGCATAACGGAGAACAGGGATGGCTTTTACCGCACGCAAGGAAGCACGGAATCCGGATCGGCAGAGAACGGTCTATAGCTGCAACTTCCGCTCCGCGGGCCGGCTTTCGAATGAGAATGCGCGCGCTCTCACGTCGATTCATGAAACGTTTGCGCGGCACCTGGCCAGCTCGCTCGATGCCTATCTGGGAACGGGCCTCGAAGTCAAGCTGACCGCGCTCGATCAGTTGACGGTGAAAGATCACATCGCCGCCACATCGCCGCTCACTTATATCGTTCCGTTCTCCTTGAGCGCGAATGCCTGCACGGTCATTGTGGAGTGCGATGTCGATCTCGTGTTTCCCATGGTCGACCTGTTGCTGGGCGGCGCCGGCGGGTCGGGCACGGCGGCGCGCGAACTCTCGGAGATCGAAGAAGAGATCATGCAGGAGGTGATCACGCTCATTGTGCGGCAAGCCGAGACCGCCTGGCACATGCCAAGCATGTCTCTGGTTGCGCACCGCCGGATCAAGTCGTCGCTCCTGACGCAGTATTGCCTGAACAACGAAAAGGTGACCTGCCTGAAGTTCGAAGTCGACGTCGCGGGCATGGTGGGGGTGTTTCAGCTCGTCTTCCCCACAACGTTTCTTAACGTGCTCATCCAGCAGATCAAGGCCGACCAGCCGCAGAAACGCGGCAGCGTGCGTTACTTCCCGCGGCCGCCCATTCGCGAGCGCATTCTCGATTGCGATGTGGAGGTCGCGGCCGAAATACAGAACCTCAGAGTTGCCGTGCGCGATCTCGTCGCTCTTCGCCCGGGCAGCGTGCTGAAGCTGCGCGCGCCAGTGCGCTCCCCGGGAACGTTGTCCGCGGGCGGTTTCGCATTTTTTGAGGCCATGCCGGTTCGCAACGGGCAGCAGAAGGCCGCGCAACTGGGCCGCCGCATCACTTCCGCCAGCTGGGAAAGGAACTAAAAGGAATGGAAAGCCAGAGCAACAGGAATGCAGTGCGGTCATTCGCCGCGGCCTTTGCGAGCACGCTCTCCGAAGCGGTCGGACAGGCGCTGGGAACTCCCTGGCCCCTGGAGGCGCTGGACGCACAGGAGCCGGCGACGCGGAAAGGCCAGCCCATTCAGATTCGCCTGAAGGCCGATGGCGCGCTGCGCGGCGAAGCCTATGTCGAATTCTACGAGCCGCGCGCTTCGGAGCTGGTGGCAAAGCTGAGCGAAGGCGATCCCGCCGGCGCCGCCGATCCGGGCAAGGCGCTGTCCGCAGTGATTGCCGCGGCAGCCGAGAGGATGCAAGAGTCGCTGGCGGCGCAGTTCGGCCAAGTGTCGTTCAAGGTGGAGAGCGCGACCGGCCTGGCGTTTGGCGGAATGTACGTGGTTCCGCTGGCGGTGCGCGCCGATGGCGCCGGAGATTCGCTCCTGCTCTACTTCAACGGCGAACTGCTCGACGCTCTGTCATCGGCGTCGCTTGCAAATGGTGCGTCCACTGAGTCCGGCGAACGTGGCATTCATCCCTCGAACCTGAAGCTCGTCATGGATGTCGAACTCAACGTCTCGCTCCGTTTTGGCCAGCGCCAATTGCCGTTGCGCGAAGTGCTGGAGCTGGGCAGCGGTTCGGTGATTGAACTCGACCGCATGGTCGACGAGCCGGTGGAACTGCTGCTCGACGGCAAGCTGGTGGCGCGAGGCGAGGCCGTGATCGTCGACGGCAACTACGGCCTGCGCGTCACGGAGATTCCGCAAGCGATGGAGTCGCATTTTCTGCGCTAGACCTGGAGAGGACTTTCGATGAGGTTTTCGTTCAAGTCGTTGAAGTTGAAGTCCATTCTGCCACCCGCCGATCTGGGTTGGAACCGCGTGCGCTCGGCCTGCGCGAATACGGACTGCCACAACACTCTGCTGATGCGCAGTGTTCCCGGCAGCCGCGCCGGTATGAATGTGGGCGAAGCGTGGTTCTGCTCGCCGGATTGTTTTGCCGTAGTTTCCCGGGAGAAGATCGCGGTGCTGGCAAGCGGTTGCGTGGTGGAGATGCCGGCAACGCCTCGGCTCTCCCTGGGGCTGGTGTTGCTCGCCAAAGGCTTTCTCACCGAGGATCAGCTTCGCTTTGCTACCACGGCGTCAAAACGGCGCGGAACGACTCTCGAGGAGACGCTGCTCGAGCAGGGTCTGGCAACCGAAAAGCAGCTCGCCGCCGGGCGCGCCATTCAGTGGGGATATCCGGCCTTGAGCCAGGATTTGGCCGGACAGACCGTGGCCGCCGATCTGCCGCCGTCCCTGCTGCGCGCCTGTTCGGCCGCGCCGCTGCATTACTCTCCAAAGTTGAGACGACTTGTGCTGGGATTTGTGCATCGCGTGGAGCACGGCCTGCTGCAGTCCATCGAGCAGATCACCGGATGCCGGGCCGAAGCCTGCTTTATTACGCCGACCGAGTTTGCCGATCAGATGAAGCGGTTGCGGCCGATGGAAGGCTACGACGAAGTCTTGATTGAAAAGCCGGGCGCCATAATGCAGATGGCGAGAACCCTGGGCGGCTATGCCGTCGAGCTGGGAGCCACCGAAGCCGGCTTCTCCAAGTGCAAGTCGTGGGTGTGGGTCAGGCTTCTGGGCAAACGGGGGACCGCCGACATCATCTTTTCCGCCAGGGACCTGGCAGTGGCTCCGTCAAGGAGCCGGGCGGCCGCATTGGTTCCCGAAGTAACGGGTGCGCTGGGCTAGAGAACAGAACAGCAAGTGCCGATAGGTAGCGCAAGCGAGGCATTGTGCTGAACCCAAGCGTATTCGAATTCCCAACCGGCCGCAGCATTTTTGCTGAGGGCCAGCCCTTTCAATACGAGTTCGCCGATGAGCTGCCCAATGTTCCGGCGCTGCCGGAAACGCTGCTGGCCATGGATCTCCAGCTCCGGTCCTGCCCGGTCGACCTGTGCGGGGTTGCGGATGCCGTGCTTGCCGACCTCGGAGCCACACTTCAGATTCTGCGCCTCGCCGGCCGCGAATACGGCAACGCGGATGACCGCCCGACCCGCATTGAGGATTGCATCTGCGACCTCGGGCTGAACGCATGCCTTGAAGCTGCGGCAAACGGTATCGTGCGTCGCGCGCCATACAGCCAGGCCATCGTTGAGCTGTGGACGCATTCGAGGGAGATCGCGCAGTATTGCCGGCTGCTGGCCGAGCTGGAACTCGGCGCCTTCCGCCCGCAGGAAGCCTACCTCGCCGGGCTCCTGCATGGCATCGGCGCGCTGCCTGAGATCCTTGGTTGGGACCGCTGCGAGTTTCCCAGCGACCCGGCTCGCGCGGCGCGCAGAATGGCCGAGCGCTGGCGTTTCCCCGCATTCCTCAAGGATTTCTTCCGCGAAGCGTGCATGCCCGGCAACCGTTCCCGCTGGGCCAGGCTCCTCGATGACGCCCATCAACTTACGATGGACTCGTGGGCGCACTGCCCGCTGGGCGATGCCGGTCTGCCGGCGGCCGCCGTCCTGCACTGCTAGAACGGCCTTCACAAAAAGCGGCCAGGACCGCCTGCGCGCATTGCGTTCGCATGAGGACACGCCGCGCGCAGAATCGACGCCGGCCGGACTGCAGCCCGCTTCTCATCGTTCCCTCATTCAAATCGCGCCTAAATCGCCTATTCGCGGTCCGAACCGGGCAAATTCTGCCTGCATGGATGGCATGCTTCGTGCATATCCAGTAGTCGAAGAGGCTCCATGGATAGTGGGTACTATGCCGCGTGCACCGCAATGGTGTCTCGCCAGCAGCAGCTGGACGCGATCGCGAACAACCTGGCGAACGCCAGCACTGCGGGCTACCGCGCGCAGCATGTCGTCTTCAGCTCCGTGCTTGCCGATGCCAGCAGCACGGACGGCTCGGAACTCGATGAGACGATCAACCGCTACGGCATTGTGAGCGGCACAACCCTCGATCTGAGCCAGGGCAACCTGGAACGGACCGGCAACGAGCTCGACGTCGCCATCCAGGGCGGCGGTTACTTTGTCGTGCAGACGGCGAATGGCGAAGTTTACTCGCGTAACGGCGCCTTCCAGGTTTCCGGCAAGGGCGAATTGGTCACGCAGAATGGCGACCAGGTGCTGGGCGAAGGCGGTCCAATCAAAATGCCGCCTGGCCACATCTCGATCAGCGCCGATGGCACCATCTCGGCCAACGGAGCGGTGACTGGCAAGCTGCACATCGTCGAGTTCCCCGACACCGCGAAGCTGACCACGCTTGGCAACTCGTATTATTCGGCGCCAAACGGCGCGGCGCAGGACGAGACAAAATCGGACATCCGCCAGGGCTTCCTGGAAAGCTCGAACGTCAACCCGATCCTGGGCATGGTCGAGCTGGTGACCGCGCAGCGCTCAACGGAAATGATGCAGCGCGCACTCGCCATGTTCAATACCGAAATGGATAAAACGGCGGCGCAAGATCTGCCCAAGGTTAGTTAAAGGAGACAACGGATGTTTCACGCGCTTTATACGGCGGCCAGCGGCATGACGGCCCAGCAGCTCAACCTGGACAACATTGCGAACAACCTCGCCAACTCCAGCACGGCGGGGTTCCAGTCGCGCCGCTTGCAGTTCTCCGACCTCCTTTACCAGAACATGGTGATGCCGGGTTCCGCGGCCACGCAGCAGACGACGGTCGCTTCCGGCCTGCAGATCGGCCTTGGCACACGTCCGGGCAATACGGAGATCGTGCAGACGCAGGGCGACCTGAGCAGCACGGGCAACCCGCTTGACTTCGCGATATCCGGCAATGGCTTCTTCCAGATCCTGCTGCCGAACGGGCAGACCGGCTATACGCGGTCGGGTTCCTTCCAGACCGACGCGCAAGGCAACCTGGTCACGGCCAACGGCGACGCACTGCAGCCGGCGATCAATATTCCTGTCGCCGCCACAAACATTACCGTCGGCAAGGACGGCACGGTGAGCGTGACGCTGCCCGGCCAGACCCAGGCGCAGCAGGTCGGCGTGATTCAGCTCGCGATGTTTCCCAACCCCGGCGGCCTGAACAGCGTGGGCAACAATATCTATCTCGTGACCACGGCGTCGGGCGACCCGGTAGTGGGCGCAGCCGGCGGCTCCGAGGGCCTGGGCACGATTCAACAGGGGATGCTGGAGCAATCGAATGTGAACGTCGTCGACGAGTTCGTAAACATGATCCTCGCGCAGCGCTCTTACGAATCGAATTCGCGCGTCATCAAGGCCGCCGACGAAATGCTGCAGCAGCTCAACCAGCTTTCGCAGTAGCGGAATCGGCCGGGAAGTTGAGGGTTCCATGATGCAACGCAAGTCAATCCAATGCGGGCTTCTCCTGGTGGCAGGCGCTCTCCCTGCCGCCGCGGCGGCGCGTTACGCCATCACCACCGACCAGGTGGCTGCGGCTGTGCGCGCCGGCGGTATCGCGGTCTCGCCGGGGCAGGTGTCGTTGATGACGAACGTTGTGTCCAGCGTTGCCGATCCGGAGCTGAAGCTGAAATCGATCGACCGCGCCGGCGATGAGCGCGTCTTTGCGCGGATCGAGTGTGCGACAACCAAGCAGTGCCTGCCCTTCATGGTGACGCTGCGGACGAATGTGGCGGCGCAGGCGATGGCGGAAACGCCGCAGCTTCCGCCCGCGGCAAATGTCAGGCACACCACCCCGCTGGTTCACGCCGGATCTACGGTGCAGATGAAGCTGGAAGGGCCGCACGTCCACATCACTCTTTCGGTCATTTGCCTGCAGAATGGCGCCGCGGGCCAGACGGTGCATGCAACGAGCCTGGATCGTAAGCAGGTTTACTCGGCGCAGGTATTGAACGAGGGCGTGCTGGAGGGCCGGCTGTGAGACTGCTGACCGCAAGACGGATCGCGCGTTGCGCCGCATTGGCAGAGATTCTTCTTTGTCTCGCAGCGGCGGCGCATGCCAAGGAAAAAAAGCCCAACAGTCCCGCCGCACTGCGCGCCGACTACCTGTCGCGCGTTCATGAACGGGATATGCCGGCGGCAAATCACACCCTGGGCAGTCTATGGGAGCAGAACGGGGAGCTGGGCGATTTTTCGACCGATTATAAAGCGCATCGGCTCAACGACACGCTGGTCATCCAGGTTGCGGTGAATACCACCGCGGCTCAGACCGGCAATGTGAACAGCCAGCGAACCTTTCAGACGGCTTCGGGCATCACGGGCCTGCCGGGCGGTCTGAAGACAAAGGGAGTAAGCTCGCTCTTCAACGCCAACTCCGCAACGCAATTGAAGGGCCAGGGCACGACGGACTCCAGCACGACGTTCCAGACTGCGCTGACCGCACAGGTGATTGAAGTCCTGCCCAGCGGCAACCTGGTGGTCGAGGCGCAGCGCAAGATCTTCATGAACAACCAGCACGAGGACGTGGTCATCCGCGGCGTAGTGCGGCCGAACGACATCGGGCCGAACAACACGATTGCGTCGTCGGCGCTGGGCAACCTCGAGATCGAGATGAAGGGCAAGGGAATCATCTCCGACAGCACTCGCCCCATGAACCCCATTACGAAGGCCATTCTCTGGTTGGTTGGATTCTGATGCCTATGATTGCTCCATATCTTATTGCGAGGATCTCTTCACGTACGGCTGCGTTCATGTTGCTGGCGGCGGCTTTTCTCGCGCTGGCGCCGTCTGCGGGCGCGGACAATCCCAAGCGCCAGGTCCTTGTCAGAGACATCACCAGCGTGCAGGGCGTGCGCGACAATCTGCTGGTGGGTTACGGGCTCGTCGTCGGCCTCAGCCGCACGGGAGATTCGCAGCAGACGTTCTTCACGGTGCAAACGCTGGCCAATGCGATGCAGCGCATGGGCGTGTTGATTCCCGGCGGAAGCGTCGAAGTGAAAAACGTGGCTGCCGTCTTTATTACCGCGTCGCTGCCGCCGTTTGCGCGTCCCGGCTCAAGGCTGGATGTGACGGTCTCGTCGGTCGGCGATGCAAAGAGCCTTGAGGGCGGCGTGCTCCTGATGAGCGCGCTTCACGGGCCGGACGGCCAGGTCTATGCCGAGGCGCAGGGACCGCTCGTTGTCGGCGGCTACTCGGCGGGCGGAGGTGCGAACTCGAAGCAGGTGAACACGCCGACCGTGGGCATCGTATCCAATGGCGGCATCGTCGAGCGCGACACATCCGTCGACTTGCACGACTTTAAAACGGTTTCGCTCCTTCTCCGCAACCCCGACTTCACGACGGCGCGGCAGATCGCCGACGTCATCAACGCCGAATTCCACAAGCCGGTAGCGTCGGCGCTGGACAACTCCCGGGTCGATGTCGCCGTTGCCGAGTCCGGCGAGTCGTCCGTGCCGGTGCTCATCTCGCGCGTGCAGAACCTCGTGCTGATGGTCCATACCCCGGCGCGGATTGTCGTCAATGAGCGTACGGGCACGATTGTCCTCGGCGGCGATGTGAAGCTGACGCCGGTCTCGGTGATTCACGGCAATCTCTCGATCGAAGTTTCTACCACCTATGCGGTGGCGCCGATTCCAGGAGCGACGGGAGCGGTTTATACGCCTCCTGGAGGAGGCGCAGGTGCTGGTCCCGGGACAGGTTCCGGTGCTGTTCCGCGGGGAGCGGGTAACGGGGAAGCGGCAGGTCCCGCCGGGAACGGCGGTCCTGGAGCGCAGGGCGGCGCCGGCGGAACCCAGGCGATCTTCGGCCAGCCGGGCGCGCTGGTTCCGCAAACGACAGTAACGGCCGGGGATAGCGCCGCGCAGACCATGAAACTGGATGACGGCGCCAATGTGGAAGAGCTGGTCAACGGACTTCACGCGATCGGAACAACGGCGCGCGACGTGGTCGCAATCCTGCAGGCCATCAAAGCCGAAGGCGGGTTGCAAGCGGAACTGGAGGTGCAATAAATGGCTACCAGTCTGATCGGTCCCGGAGCAATGTCTGCGCAGGTGAACCTGCAGCAGGTGCGGGAGACGCAGTTTCTCAACCAGGCCGGCCTCGTCAGCGGGACCCGGGACGACGCGAAGATCGAAAAAGGGGCGAAGCAGTTCGAGTCCATGCTGCTGAGCAGTTGGCTGCAGCAGGCCGAGCAGTCATTTGCCACCATTCCCGGCGCGGACGAAGACGAGGACGCGGCCAATCGCGACCAGATGTTGGGATTGGGCGTCCAGTCGCTGGCCGACTCGATTGTTGCCTCGGGTGGCATTGGAATTGCAAAGATGATTGCGAAGGCCATGCATAAGGTGGCCGATAACGTCGAAAATGCGCCCGAAGGGGCGCCGGCGACACAAAAACAGGGAGGAATCTGAGATTTCGGTTAAACTCCGGCCTGAGAAGTGCCGATAGAGGCGGAGATTCAGATACGAGGTCATTATGAGGATCGATCTATTCAACACGCAGGCCAGTCAGATTGCCGGTCAACCGAACTCGAACAAGGTGAAGGGGCAGGGAGTCGCGGCGTCGGACGTGGACAGCGGTGACCACACTACGCTCAGCTCGGGAGCGGGATCGATCGGCTCGCTGGTCAGCGAGGCCATGAACTCGCCCGAGATCCGGCACGAAAAAGTGCAGGCTCTGCAGGCTGCGGTTTCAAGCGGCCAGTACAAGCTCGAACCGGACAAGATCGCCGGGGCGATGATCGACGAGCACGCTTGATTCGGCGAAAGCGCCAGCCGTCTTTCGAACCTTGCAACAGGAACTGGGTAAGGAATGATTGCGGCTGACGTACATACGCGAAACGATCGCGCTGAAGAGCATCTTCAGCTTCTGCGGTCATTATCCAGCGAGCTCGCACGGGCGATGCGCGCCATCGGCGGCAACGATCTTTCAGAACTCGAAGACAGCGTAGCTGCTCAGCAGGCCTTGAGCCTTCAGCTCGGCGACCTCGCTGAATTCCTGCGCGGCGCTGCGGAATCGCAACGGCCCCGGGAAGTGGATTCGATCGACGCCGGCCTTATGCGGGAGATGAACTCTGCCGTCGCCGAGCTGAAACAGCTCAATCTTCGCTATTCAATCCTGCTCAAACACTCCAGCCGCTCGGTCGCCATGATGGCCGCGCTGCTCAATTCCTGCAGGGGACAGATTCAGGAGGCTTCCGGCGCCAGGCCAAAGATTCAGACCTGGTCCTGCCGGATGTAATCGCATGGGTGGACTGCTCACATCGTTGTTGACCGGCATTCAGGCGCTGGAAGCCAATCAGGCCGCGCTAGCCGCCACGAGCAACAACATCGCTAACTCCAACACGCCGGGCTACACGCGCGAGATCCCGCACTTCAGTGAGAACGAGGAGACTTTCTCGGGCGGCACCGTGACCGGCGGCGGCGTAGACCTCAACAGCATCAGCTCGGTGCGCGACGAACTGCTGTTCTTGCAGATCGCGCAGCAGACGTCAGAGCAGAGCAGCTCCAACACGCAGTCGTCGCTCCTCGATCAGATCCAGACGGCGTTCTCCAGCAACGGCGAGGATCTGGCCACCCTGTTCGGCGCCTTCTCGAGCAGCCTCGGGCAGCTCTCGGCGAATCCGGGCAACTCGGCCGTGCAGCAATCGGTCCTTTCGGCAGGACAGAACCTGGCCCAGTCATTCAACTCAACGGCCGGCGCATTGACCGGCGCGCAGGCGAGCGCCGACCAGCAGGTGACGCAGACCGTGGCGCAGATCAACTCGCTCACGCAGCAGATCGCCAAGCTGAATGCGCAGCTTTCGCCTTCCGTGCTCTCCAAGCAGAACGGCGGGACGATCGAGGATGAGCGCGATCAGCTCGTGCAGCAGCTGGCGCAGCTCACTGGCATCTCGGTTTCGCAGAGCAGCGACGGCGAGGTGATCACCACGGGCAACGGCACGCCGCTGGTGATGGGCGGCCAGAGCTTCTCCCTGCAGACGACGACGGGAACCGACGGCTTCCAGCATGTGCTCGATTCCAATGGAAGCGACATCACTTCGACCATCCAGGGCGGCCAGCTGGGCGGCGCGATCGAAATGCGCGATCAGGCCATCCCCGGGTATCTCAATTCTCTGAACACTCTGGCCAGCCAGTTCGCCACCGCCTTCAACGCCGCGCAGGCCGCGGGTTTCGATTCCAGCGGCAATCCGGGCCAGGCATTCTTCAGCATCCCGTCGGGGACGGCAGGAGCGGCAGCCAGCATCGCCGTTGCGCTTACCAGCGGCTCGCAGGTCGCCATCAGCTCCGACGGATCCGCGGGAAGCAACGGCAACGTGGCGAATCTCTCCGCCGTGCTGACCGGCAATCTGCCTTCCGGGACGACGCCCGCAGGCGCCTACTCCAACATCGTTTTCCAAGTCGGCAACGATGCTTCGAACGCGAGCGCAAAGTATTCGGCGATCGGCCAAAGCCTGCTGCAGCTCGCCAATCAGCAAAGCTCGGTTTCGGGCGTCAGTCTCGACGAAGAATCGACCAATCTGATTCGCTACCAGACAGCCTACGAGGCCGCGGCGCGAATCGTGAGCACCATCGCGGCGCTCAACACTGTGACTCTCAACATGGGTTCAACACAGGGGTATTGATATGCGCGTCAATCCCGACATGATTTCGAATATCCTGGCCTACCTGGCGCAAAGCCAGGCGACGCTCAACACGGCGCTCGGGGAAGTCTCGACGGGCAAAAGGGTGAGTGTCCCATCCGACGATCCCGCTGCCTCGGCGCAGATGGTGGGCAACACCGTCGAGATGGCCAACGTCGACCAATACACGCAGAACGCGTCGTCGGTGCTCTCCATGGTGCAGACCGCCGACTCTGCGTTGAGCTCGGTGGTCAGTGCGTTGACACAGGCGGTCTCGCTTGGCACCGAAGGCGCAAACGGCACCAGCAACGCCTCCAATCAGCAAGCCATCGCCCAACAGGTGCAGGGCATTCTCTCCGGCGTCATCTCACAGGCCAACACCTCGTACAACGGCGTCTATCTCTTCGGCGGCACAGAAACCACGACTCCTCCTTTTGTCGCCGACCCGACTTCTTCGACCGGATACACCTACAAGGGCAACGGCGATTCCAACTCCGTGGCCGTTGGCGACAACATGAGCCTGCAGGTGAACCTGCCGGGCAGCCAGATCTTTACCAATTCCAGCGCCAGCGTCATTGGATCGCTTGGCTCTCTGGTCACTGCGTTGAATAGCGGGAACACCGCCGACATCGAGACGGCAACCAACGCCGTGAGCGCGGCGTTAAGCAGTGTCAGCCAGCAGCGCGTCTTCTACGGCAATGCCGAGAGCCAGCTGAACGCGCAGGAGACCTATCTGCAGAAGGAGACCGTCACGCTCACGTCGCAGCAGAATTCACTGATCGGCGTGGATGAAGCGCAGGCCGCCACCATGCTGGCCCAGGCCGAGACGGCCAACAGCGCCGCGCTGGCTGCAGCCGCCAAGGTGATTCCGATGAGCCTGATGAATTACCTGTCAACCCCGAGCTAAACGAGAAGAACGGTCTCGTCCAGGGCAGCACCGATACGATTCAGGCCGCAAAGAAAAAGGGGGGCGCGTTTTCGCGCCCCCCCCTTGCTGTTGATGGGGAGTGATGCCCTGGGGAGATTGCCTTACGCTGTCCAGCTCATGCGATGCAGTTCCAGCGGAGGAACCTGGTAGTGGTTGTACTGCGCCGGCCGCGCCGGCGGAAGAATCTCGGGACCGTAGGCCATGCCGCCCAATTCGAGCCCTTGCCACACCTGGCGAGTGCGCAGCGTCTCGTTCATCAACTCTTCCAGCATTTCCGCCGACTGCTTCGCCTGCGCGTTGAGGATTACTCGCCGCGCGCGAGCGTAGAAGGCAATCATCTGTCTGGCCAGCTCGCCGCTTTCGGCATCGACCCAGTTCTCGAGGAACCCCACGATCTGCAGCGCATGCCTCAGTTGCTTCGCTCTCTCTTCCAGGTCGTGCGCGCGTTGTGCATCCGCGGCGCGGCGCAAATCGCCGGCCAGCGTGTCGTAGAGCGAAATCAGCAAACCAAGTCCGCTTGCGCCCTGGGCAGCCGTTTTTCTATATGCGAGATCGGTCGGTGTCATGGCTATGATCAGTGTGACGAATTGTTGTTATATCCCAGTTCTGCATTGATCTGCGCCGTCAGTGTCGGTAGTTGCTGCAGCAGGATCTCGGCCTTGCTGTATTCGTTCTGCAACTGCGTTTTGAGAGGCGCGATGTAATTGGCTTCGAAGTCGCTGATATTGTTCTGAAGATCGCTGATCTGGGTGTTGATGCTCTGCAGGTCGACCGTGAACGCGCCGTTGGCCGGGCTGATGAAGCTGGTGAGTTGCTGGTCGAGCGAATTGGCGAACCCGTTGAGCGACGCGCCCTGGAAAAAGCTCTGCACGTCGCTGTAGTTGCTGGTCAGAGCGCTCTGCAGCGCGGAGGAATCGACGCTAAGCTGACCGTTGTTGTCGACCGTAATGCCAAGCGAAGTGAGGTTCGAGACGGTTGTCGTGCCCGACGCCGGCGCGTAGGTATAGTCGAGCGCGCCAAGCACTGCGCTTTGCAGACTGCGGACGGACGAGTCGGTCGCCAGCACGCCTTCACTGGTGCCATTGAACGTGAATTGCGTGGTCAGGTCGGAGACAAGCGTGTTGTAGTCGCTGACGAACTGGTTGATGGCGCTCGTGGCCTGCGTGGTGTCGGGCGCGACGCCAAGACTTACCTGCACGCCCGGGTTGGCGCTGAGCAGGTTCAAAGTCAGGCCCGGAACCGCGCCGGTCACCGAGTTGGAGGCACTGGCGATGGGGATGCCATCGACAGAGAGAGAGGCATTGGCGCCCGGAACGGCCTGCGAGAACCCAAAGCCCGCCGCACCGCTCACGGTGAAGTTGGAGGCGCTGCCCGAGCTGTTGGCGATGATCGCGAGGCGCGAGCCGTTGGCGTCGGTCACCACGCTCGCAGTCAGGCCCAGGTTGTCGCTGTTGATCTGGGTGGCTACGTCAGTGAGAGTCTGCGTGCCGTCGGTGGTGATGGTCGCAGTCGAGTTGCTGCCCGTGGTGATGGTAAAGCTGCCGGCGGGCAGGGCAGTGGTGCTGCTCGCGAAGGTGCCCGATGTCCAGGAAGCCGTCGTTGCCAGGCTCTTCACCACCACAACGTGATTTCCCGGCGTGCTTCCCGAGGCCGCGGAAGCCGTCACAACATTCGAATTTGAAGAGGTGACTGTTCTCGCCGAGAGCGGCCCAACCACGCTGTTCAGCGCAATGACATCGTTGTCGAGGTTGCTCGCTTCGGTCTGGATCTGGTTGAGTGCGGAGGTCTGGCTCTGCAGCGTGTACTCTTCGTTCTGCCACGCGGTTTCCGGAGCCCGCGCCGCGGTCACGGCTGAGTTGACCGCGGAGGTCACATCGATGCCCGAAGACGATGAGCCAAAGGCAGCCTGGAGGATCGAGCTCAGGTCGATGGACGAGGTGCCGGACATCGACGACAGCAGCGAATTCAGTGATGAGTAAGAGCTCATAAAACCCCGCGAACTGCCTTCATTTCAGTGCCGGTCCGGCTCATTCCTTCGCGCCGTCCGGGCAGGCTTTCTATCGGCATTTCGGTTCTGCAAATTCAGGCTCGGCAAGCCCAAAAAGAAAGGGCGCCCGCGTTGGCGGACGCCCCTCGGAGGCAGTGGTGAATCGTTATTGTCTTATTGGAGCAGCTTGAGGACGGACTGCTGCGCCTGGTTGGACTGCGACAGGGCCGCCATGCCGGTCTGCTGCAGGACGTTGAACTGCGTCATCTGCGCCACTGTCTGGCCGATGTCGGCGTTCTGAACGGCGTTTTCGGCGCTGGTCAGGTTCTGGACTTCGGTGTTCTCCACGTTGGAGGAGGCGGTCAGCTGGTTGACGGCGGCGCCGATCGCGCCACGGTTGGCGGCAACCGTCTGGATGGCCGCGGTGATGTCTGTCAGAGCGGTCTGGGCGGTGGCCGTGGATGTCAGGAGGGTGGCATTCAGCGCCAGAGCCGTCGTGGTCAGGGCGCCGATTGTGGTGGATTTCGTGCCGCTTCCGCCGGTCGTACCGTCGGAGGTGAACACCGTCGCCGTGGTGCCGAAAACCGCGGTGCCGTTGAAGTTGGTTGTCGTGCCGATGTTGCCGATTTCCGTGAGGATCGACTGATACTCGGTGTCCAGAGCCGTCGCCTGGCTGGTGGAGAGGCCGCCGTTGGAGGCTTCGGTGGCCAGCGTAACTGCGCGGTTGAGCAGCGTGGTGACCTGGGAGAGGGCGCCGTCGGCGGTCTGCAGGAGACCGACGCCGTCCGATGCGTTCTGGCTGGACTGTGTGAGGGCGGAGATGTTCGCCTGCAGGCCGTTGGCGATGGCCAGGCCGGCCGCGTCGTCGGAACCAGAGTTGATCTTCAAACCGGTGGAAAGCTCCGTCAGAACCTTCTGGAGGTTGGATTGCGTTGAAGACAGCGCGTTCTCGGCCGTCAGGGACGAAATGCTATTCAAAATGCTCAGCATCTTCTATTGCTCCTTTTATCGAATTCCGCCTGCACCGAACCGCTTCCGTCTGCGTAAGAGGTCCAGAATCGTTATCAGGAGCAGGTGGTTGCTACGCGAACTCTATCGGCCCCTCGTTTTGCACGTTCTAGTGGGCGGTTGAAAAAAAATGAGAGACTCACACTTTTGTTGGATATGCAGAAGTCGGGCACGCAGAAGCGCCGACGGCGCCATTTCGAATCGCAACTTATCTAAGTGAATGAAAGGGTAGTTAGGCGCCGGCCGTTATCAGATTCCCAGGCGCTCCATCCATGCGGCGAGCGCCCGTTCATCGGCAGTGCCCTCGGCCTGAGCGCGGCGGATGTTGTCGCGTTCATCCTTCCGGCGATTCTGGCTGATTTTGAATTTGCCTTCGATGCGCGCGATGGAAATGCGGAATCCGACTATGCCCGCGAGCATGGTGCGGCGAAAACCTTCCGGCATCGCATTCCATTGCTCGGCATATGCTGGCTCATGCCTTGCGATGAGTCCTTTCAAAAGCGCGTCCTTGGCGGCCTCGTCTTCGATAAGGTGCATCGTTCCGTACGCGTGAATCGCAACGTAATTCCACGTGGGCACGGAGAGCGGTTCGACATAGAACGACGGAGAGATATAACTGTGCGGGCCGGAGAACACAACCAGGGTTTCGTTTCCGGCAAGCGATTGCCAGTGACGATTGGCGCGCGCAAAGTGGCCCTCGAGCACGCCATGTTCACCTTCGTCCTTCACGACAAGAGGGAGATGCGTCGCTGCCATGGCTGCGTCGGGTTCGGAGGCGCCGCGCGGCCCGAAGAGAATCGCAAACGAATACTCGCGCATGGCTTCGATAAGAATGCCGCGATCGCTGACCTGGTTGAATTTCGGTGAGTACATGAAGCCTCGTATGGATTCCATTCTCAGCGTAAACCCGCTCGGCGCACGCTCCGGCCGGTCTGCAGACCTAAGGTCCTTCCGCCCGTTACATTCGCTCAGAAGATCGATGCCAGCTTGGCAAACGAATCGAGCTCGATCAGGTGCTGCCCGTCGGGAGCGGCATCGATCTCGGCGTGCTCCAGCATCCACGTGTCCTTGTGGAAGAGGAAGACGGCGTGCAAACCCGCGGCGAGCGCCGGGTTGATGTCGCTCTTCGGACTGTTGCCGATCATCCAGCTTGAGTGTGGGGTAAGCTCGTGGCGGGAGATGACGGCGCGATAGGTCGGCGGATCTTTTTCGGCAACGATCTCGACCGCGGAAAAGTGCTTCGCGAGGCCGGAGCGCGTAAGCTTGTCAGCCTGCTCGGCGTGGTTCCCCTTGGTCATCAGGATTAGCCGGTGCCTCGTGGCCAGGCCGGTGAGAGTCTCGGCAACACCCGGGAGAAGCTCGATCTCCTGCTCGGCAATCGATCGCGCAAAGCTGAGAACGCGCTGCCTGCGCTCGTCGGTCACCGGCTCCGTGCTGAGCTGTTCGAAACACGTCATGAGCGAGTGGGTAAAACTGGTGAGCCCATAGCCGCGGGCAAGTATCGTCTCCCGCTCCGCGGCATTCAGCGCCAGGCGGACCTCGGCCGGCGAGTACTCATGGTGATTCAAATAGCTGATGAATGCGGCGATGGCCCGCTCAAAGTAGACGTTGTTCTCCCACAACGTGTCGTCGGCGTCGATGAGCAGAGTCTGGCCCGGGGGAAATTGGCGCATGAGATGTATGGTATCGGATGGGCGCCGGCGGGCAGGCTGTGAAACTATTTGCTCTCCGGCAAAGTGTAATCGAACTCGTAGGAGTGCTTGCCGCCGGCGATCAGGATCGTGAATGTGCCTTCAATGCCGGCAAGTTCGCCAGTCCCGGAACCGGGCACGACGATGATCTTCATATCGTACTTGCCGCCGCTCATGGTGCTGAAATGCTGCAAGGCGAAGGATCCGCTTCGTCCGTGAAGCGTGCCAGTCACGTACTCAATGGCCACGGCGCCGGCGGTGCCGGTTTTGGGATCTCCCGCGCTCAGCATCTCGCCCTTGCTTGTGCCTTCGAGGTCGCCGTGGATCTGCTTGTCGAGCGCGTATCGGCCGATGGCGGCGCCGCCGGCCGTGTCATCTGGCGCTATCGGTGTGACCTTGACGTCAAACGTTCCGCTGGCATGCTGGGTCATGGGCAGTGGCTTTTTCTCCGGTGCAGATTGAGCCGGCGCCGCGTGCGCAACACACAGCGCCATGCCGAAGAGCAAGAATACCGGAAGGCGGCCCACCGCGCTTTGCAGTATGGGGAAGCAGATCTTCATGCGGCACTCTTTGCTCGATCGAGATCATTCTATCGAAGCCGGAATGAAGATGTGCACGGCGCTGGCCGGGCGTCCGCTAAATGTAACATCCTGTAACGCGACATACAGTAACAATCAAGGCTGCGTTCTTCAATCCCCATTCGTCACATTCGCGCCAGGGTAGTGCAATGCGGCGAGCTTACGCCGCGGTTGTCCCGCTCCGCCGCGGAGTCTCCGTGGAGGTTTTGTGTCGGTGGAGCGGGAGAAATGGGCCGGGATCGGCACCCTGCTTTCTATTCCGCAAGATTGAAGATGCGGATTTGCACGAGTTTGCCGATGGTGAGGTTCTTGAAACCGCGCGCCTGCATGCGGCGAATGAAGTCGGGCGTGATCTTGAAGATTCGGAGCTGGACGAGCTCGTCGAGCGTGGGCTGGTAGCCGAGGGAGCGGATTTCGCGCACTTCTTGAGCGTCGACGCCCTGCACCTTGAGGCCGATAAGCTGATCGGCGGTGGGCATCTCGTAGCCCATGGCGAGGATGCTCTGGATATATGCAGGGTCGGCGTTGAAGATGCGCAGGGCAAGCAGATTGTCGGTGGTCAGGTCGCGAATTCCGGACTGCTTCATCGATCGCGCGAACGACGAGTCGACCCCGATAAAGGCGTAGGCCATCAGTTTCTCGGAATCGAGACCCGGGAAGCCCATGCGGTCCATGCGCTCGACAAAGCCGGCATCGGGAGAGAAGACAGAGTCACCTTCCAACGTAGCGTTGCGCACGGTGCCGCTGCACGTGAAGACGCCGGGCTCGGCAGCCAGTGTTGCGGTGAGCTGCGCACCTTCGCGGCCCAGGTCGGCAACTGTGATGCCGGTAAACCGCTTGAACGCCTCGTCGCTGAAGCTCGAGCCGCAGTGGCGGCCGTCGACGCAATCGCCTTCGCCGATGCGGAGGCTGAAGGCGCCGCGCCTTTCGCCAAAACCGATTGCGCAGCTCTTATGGAGCGGCGCGAGAGAGGCGGCGCTCAAGAATGCAGGAGCCATCAGCAAAACTGGGACGGCAGCGATGCGAGCGGGCAGATTCATGGGAATTCTCTCCATATTGCAGCGCGAATTGAGCAAGGATCTCCCGCTGCCGCTGCGAAGCCCTTACTCGGCGGCAGAAGGCGATTGTCTTGCGAGTGCGGCTATTTTGAGTCGGAGTCGTCGTCGAGAATGCCGGAGATGCGCAACTTGACGAGTTTGTCGAGCGTGAGATCGTTGAATCCGTGGCGCTTGGCGTTGGCGATGAAAGCCGCGTCGATGTTGAAGATCTTCGTCTTCACCACGTCGTCGGCGGTCGCGCCGGGATATTGCTGGCGAATCTGTTGCGCGTACTCGGGCGTGACGTCTTGGACGCGCAGAGCCATCAACTGGTCATGGGCCAGGTCGCCGAAGCCGGCAGACTTCATCTGCGCGATGAACTCGGGCGTGACGTTGAAGATGCGATACGAAATCGCGTCCTGAATCGACTTGACCTCGAGCCCGTCGCGCTTCAGCTGGGCAATGTATTCGGGCGTTACGTCCTGGATCTTGGCGGCGATAAGGTCGTCGGCGCCAAGCTTGCCGAAACCGAGCTGCGCCATCTTCTGCGCATACTCGGGCGTGACATCCTGAATCTTCATCGCGACGTACTTGTCGATGTCGGCAGTGTAACCGGCGGCCTTCATCTGCGCGATGTAGTCGGCGGTGACGTCCTGGATCTTGCAGGCGATAAGCTGGTCGGCGGTGAGCTTTCCAAAGCCCAGTTGCGACATCGCCCGTGCATACTCCGGCGTCACGTCCTGGATCTTCATCGCAACCAGCTTGTCGAGATCGACGTCGTAGCCGGCGGCTCTCATCTTGTCGATATAGTCGCCCTTGCTTCTCGAGCTTTCCGGAGCGGCTTGCGAAGCCGGGGCGGCGTCGGATTGTCGGCCGCCAGGTTCCGGAATCGCAGAAGGAGCAATGGCCGTGACGCCGGAATGGACGGCGGCGGCGCTCGCGTGGAAGATGCTCGCGGAAGCATGTGCCGCCGCGTTCCTCTGGCTCACGATCGCCTGGGCGATAGCGTTGCGTGCCGCGCCGGCCGGGTTGGCCGGACTCAGGCTGGCGAGCACCTGCGGCACGGGAAGCATGAGGACCACGAGCAGCGCGCCCGCGGCTGCAAGCGAGAACGGACCGCGGTTCGACGTGTGCGTGAACGGCTCGCCCAGGATGCGGGCGATGCGCATGCGCAGCGTCTGGCGCGACTGGTGGCCGTCGAGGGCCATGGCTAGATGATCGCGGCGGCCGGCGAACTCCCAGTGGCTGCCGCGCTGCTCTTCGAGGCGAAACAGTGCGCGCGCGTAGACCAGCGGATCCGGGCACACGGAGAGGGCGAGGTCGTCGCAGCAAAGCTCCCGCTCGTGGCGGATATGACTGCCCACCCACCAGACCGCCGGGTGAAAGAAGAAGAGAGTTTCGATGAAGGTCTGCACGAGATTCCACAGGAAGTCGGCGCGGCGGACGTGTGCCAATTCGTGCGCGAAGACGACTTCAAGCTCCTCCGGGCTGAGTGAAGTTGCAGCGGAAACCGGCAGCAGGACCAGCGCACGGAGTGCACCCACGGTGACCGGGCCGGTAATGGCGCTTGACACGCGCAGCAGCACCGGCCGCGTGATGTCGAGCGCCTGCGCGATGCGGCGGAAGCTGTCCAGCGCAGCCGCGGAGGCTTGGCCCGTCGCCGATCGGCGCAGTCGCAGGATGAGCCACCATCCGCCGAAGCTGCGCAGCGCGAGCAGGGCCACGCCGGCCAGCCACAGCGCATCGATCCAGAGCAGCGCAGCAGGCGTTAGGGTGGGGAAGAACGAAGCGGCGGCCGCGGGCCGCGCCTTGTCGGCGACCGGAGTCTTGGTGGGCGAGATCGTGTAGCCGATGTGCGCCGCATCCCCCGCGGGATCGGCGGACGCGACGGAACGCACGGCCGGCAAGGGGCGAATCTCCCACGAGAACGTTGCGGCGGCGCAGCCCAGCATCAACAGCAGCGCGGCGAGTGCGGTGACGTATCGTGCATTGCTCGACCGCCCCGCAAGCGCGAAGCTCAGCGCGCGATAGAGGACGGCGATGGCGGCGGCCTGCCAGCAGAAGTGGATCAACGTCCACGCAACGGCCTGAAGTGTGTGGTTCATTGGCGGTCCTTTCCGACGGCGTTCGCGAGTTCGGCTTCACGCGCTGCGGTCCTTTTATTGAGAAGCGCGCGGATCTCGTCGAGTTCGGCGCTTCCCGCCGGCTCCATGGCCAATGCGTGCAGTGCAAGCTGTGCAGCGGATCCGGAGAAGAGCCGGATGCTGAGGTCCTTGAGCAGCTTGTTCTGCATGTCCTGCTGGCTCACGGCCGCGCGATAAACGTGGGCGCGGTTCGCTTCGTCGCGCACCACCAGGCCCTTGGCCGTCATGATTTGCATCAGCTTCAGGACGGTCGTGTATCCCGAGGGCCTTTCGCTGTTGAACGCCTCATAGATTTCACGGACCGTAGCCGGTTCTTTCTCCCACAGGATGCGCAACAATTCGAGTTCGGATTCGGTGGGCCGTGGGATGCGATGGTTCAAGTTCGTCATGATGCATCCGACAATATACGAAGAGATTCGTAATTGTCAACGAAGAACTTCGTAGTTTGTGACGAATGTTGCATCGCGGTTCACCGGCGTTCCCCGGCGATTCGTCGACAAAGAGAAGCAATTCATCCCAGCGACCTAAAGATGGCCTGAAGATTGCCGTCAGAGTTCTATGAAATCTTGTAGTTCTGCTCCAAATCCCGGAGCCGAATCCTGAAAACCGGAACTTCCGTAACCGGCCTGCTCATTAAGCTTCTTATTGTCAATCACTTCTCTTCTTCACGGAATCGTGCGAATTGGCGATCGAATTGCCAGCAATAAGCCAACACTTCGATTCGGTTCCTTAGTGCGCCCCGGATGGCTCCTTTCCGTTTCACGGGCGCACAACGACGTAGTTTACTCAAACCAAAACTCGTTTTGTCACGAAACGATCGGAAATCTCTTTCCGCCCGGAGGATGGAAGAACGCACATGAGGAAAACCCTACTCTCTGCACTCCTGCTGATCCTGTCGCTTGCCGCTGGTCAGTTCAGGCTGCCGGCCCAGGCCACGGCGAGCGCTACGCTCGAAGGCACGGTCACTGACCAGTCGCAGGCCGTGGTGGTCGGCGCGCTCGTCGACGTTACCAATGCGGCAACGGGTGAGAAGCGCTCGATGATCACCAACAGTTCGGGAGGCTATCGTTTCGATCTCCTCTCCGCCGGCGCTTACAAGCTCCTGATTTCAAGCCATGGATTCTCAACGGCCTCTCAGAAAATCGAGCTGCTCGTGGGGCAGACGGCAACCTCCAACGTGACTCTTGTCCCAGGCGCAGCCTCGCAGACGATTGAAGTCACGGGATCGAATCCACTGGTCGACATCATGAAAGCCGACGTGAGCGAGGAGATCACACCCAGCGAGGTGCAGGCGCTGCCTTTGGTTGGCCAGGACGTGGCCGACCTGGCCTATCTGGCGCCGGGCGTGAAGCAGACCGACTCCTACGATCCGACCAAGAACCGCTATGCGATCCTCTCGGTGAACGGCGATGGCGGCCGCAACGTGAACGTGACCGTGAACGGCGTGGACAACAAAGACAACACGGTCGGCGGGCCGGTTATGCAGCTGCCGTTGGAGGGAGTGGAGGAGTACCACATCAGCACGCAGCGCTTCTCGGCGGAGAACGGCCGTTCGGAAGGCGCGGCCATCAACATCATCACCAAGCGCGGTTCGAACCAGTATCACGGATCGGCAATCGGCCTGTTCCGCGACACGGCGTTGAACACCGACGAGAAGGACCCGGACGGAACCGGTGGATCCAGCAAGTCTCATCCCGATTACACACGCCAGCAGTTCGGCGGCTCCATCGGCGGACCGCTCAAGAAGGATAAGGCTTTCCTGTTCTTCGCCATCAACCGCGAACGCGAGCACCAGTCCCTGCAGGAAGACACGCACGCGTATGGCCAGCTCAAGGCCGCCCAATCGTTCTTTGGGGCTCTCGACAATCCATCAGCCACAATTCCGAGGCCGTTTTTTGAGACCCGTTACAACGGCCGAGCCGACTGGACATTCAGCCCCCGGGAAAGCGCCTACCTCAGCTACTCGTCGCAGGCCAACAACAGCCTCAACGATCAGTCCGACGGCACAGGCGACCTGAACAACGGCAACTTCACCGTTAACCATCTGCAGATTGCCAACCTCACCGTGAACTCGGTCCTGAACGACACCACGGTGAACGAGGCCACCTTCGGCTTCCAATACTGGAACAACCTCATCGCCAGCAACATCAGCTCGCCGCTGGTCACATTTAACGCCCTCGCCGAATCGTTCGGAACAAACACCAACGTTCCGCAGCAGTCGTACCAGCGCAAGTGGCAGTTCAAGGACGATTTCTCGAAGGCGATGGGCAAGCACACACTGAAGGGCGGAGTAGATTACATCTGGAACCCGGTCGAGGGCGGATTCTTCGAGTTCAGCTCGACCCTGGAAATCGACTTCTCGTTGGATCCGACCGACATCACTGCCCAGAATCCGAAGGACACGTTTTCGCACCCGGGCCTGGTTTCGGGAATGTCCATCGCGAACGGCAATCCCTACTTCCTTGTCGCAACCAAGCAGCTTGGGCTTTATTTCCAGGATGACTGGAAGCCCACACGCCGCCTTACCACCAGCCTTGGCCTGCGTTGGGACAAGGACTTCAACATGATCGGCGGGTCGGATATCCAGCACAGCCGCACTTATCTCGATCTGCGCACAGTCAACAGCCCTGTCACGAACCCCTACGTCGACAGCATCGCAAAGGACGACAACCTGGACTTCAGTCCGCGCGTCGGCTTTTCCTATGATCTGAGCGGCAAGGGGAATCACGTGCTGCGCGGCGGATACGGCCTCTATTTCGGAAATGTGTTCCAGAATATTCCCCTCTTTATGGAACAGATGGCCAACCCGACCGTATTCCAGACCGTACTGAGCCTCTCCAGCCCCACCGATACGGTTCCTGGCACGGGCAAGGCGCTGGGCGACTGGCGTTATGGAGTCGACCCCATGCCGACGATTCCACCTCCGTCGACACAGCTTGCTGACCTGAGCATTGGCCGGCTGATGGATCCTCACTATCGGAATCCTGTCACCCAGGAATTCAACGTTGGATACACCTGGGCGCTGAATTCGAAGACCGCGTTCGAGGCGGAGTATACCCATGTGCTTGGCCTGCACGGCAACAAGACCATGAACCGCGATCAGAAACTCCCCCTGGACGGAGAGTGCTGCACGCGCCCACTCCACGCCGCTTACCTGGCCTCGTCGATCGCGGATCGCGAGCCTGCCAGCGTCCGTGTTGATTCGGCGATCGGCCGCGAACACTACGATGGCATCAACTTCAGCCTCCATTCCCGCCTGAATTCGCGGCTGCAAATGATCGCCAACTACACCTTGGCATGGGCCTATGGGTACGGGACTGGCGGCGGTTCGTTCCGCAACTATCCAAAGCTTTCCACGGCCCCCTTTGCGAGCTGGGAGTGGGGTCCTTCACCGAACGACGAACGCAACCACATCACTTTGGCCGGCGTCGTGAATTTGCCCAAGGGGTTCGAGATTGCGCCCGTGTTGCAGTTCGGTTCGGCCCGGCCCTATGACCTCACCAACTCCGGCAATACCCTGAATACGGGTGGCGGTACGGCTATCGGAGTCGTGGTCCCGAAATCGAATCCGAAGAACTACTTCGCATTCGCCGGAAATAACACCGGTGCGCAAAACTGCTTCTACGGACTGGGCGAACCGGCAAACTGCACCATTGTCCCCTATGATCCGAAGCGTGGCGATCCGTTCTTCCAGCTCGATACGCGCCTTGCCAAGACCATCAAGTTCGGGGAAAAGGCCAACGTGCAGCTGATCGCCGAGGCCTTCAACCTGACCGACCGGGCCAACTATGGCAACAACTTCGGCCATAGCATCGGTTCGGCGACGACCTTTGGCCACCCGGTCGGCTTCATCGCGCCCAGCTCGACCATCATTCCGCGAGCAACATGGGGTGAACTGGGGGCGCGCTTCACGTTCTAATCGCTGTCACCCAGCACGAAGCACGGGCAGGCAGATCACCGCCTGCCCGCTTTGTTTTCCGTGCCCTCCGAAGCAGGTTCGGCGCGGTTGCTGGCCAGCCACTCCCTCAGCTTCGGACCCTGCAGCGACCGCAATTCAATGCAGCCGTCGATGTGTTCGATGGCGTGTTTCAGGGCCAGGTCCGAGGCTGCCACCATGTGTTCTGCGAAGAAGCTCTTCACGTCGTCGCGCGCGGACGCCGAGCAGAAGCTTCCCGTCGATCCAACCAGCGCCCCGCCCATCGTGGTGGTGAGCTGCGCCTGAACCTTGTCCCAGTGGTTCCGTATGTATTTCCAGGCCTGCTCGCGCGAGTCGTCGTTGCCGAGAGCAATGGCGAACTGGATCGCCGCATCCTGGTTGCGCACCTTGCCCGAGCCGGCATTTTCGAGAGCGCGTTCGAGCAGGGCCGGATCCCTGAACTCGACTTCGAGGCGCAGCGCGCCCACCTGGTACTCGGGATTGGTGGCGGTCTCATAGACCTTCTCGAGCGCGTCGAACAGCGCGGCGTCGCCGTTGCGAGCCGCAATGTAGGCCGCGGCCTGTCCCAAGGTCGGGTCGACGGAGGCGGGGTCGGTCAAGAACCTCCGCGTGATCTCGCGCGCCTGCGCAATCACATGCGGGTCTTTGCCGTAAGAGCCAAGTACGCCAAAGTACTGCGCCCGCAGCGCGCGGGTGTTGGGCGTATCGCTCGGCGACGGCGGTCCGAGCCGGTCCAACTCGGGAGCGAAGACGTCTGCGATCCAGCGGCCCAGCGCGTCCTTTTCTTCGGGCGTTGAGGCCACGCGCTCATAGATGGCGTCGACGCCGCCGAGAGCGGAACTGACCACCTCGGCATTGGGGTCGGATTTGACCGCCGCGACGAGATCGAGATACTGGCCTGCGCTGGCCGTGTTGGCGCGCAACTGCGCCCACTCGTCGCCGATCAGGCTGATGCGCTCGGCGGGCGAAAGCCCGGTCTCGACCTGCGCCACGAGAGCCTTGTAAATTGCAGCCGGATAGGAGCTGCGATAGTAGCCCTTGCCTTCCGCGTTGGCAAAGAAGAACGGCGCAGAAGGCACGGGGAGAGCGGTGTTGCCGGGCGCAAGAACTTCGCACTTCTCTCTCTTGGCAGCTGACGCGAAGCAGACGGGCAGCGTCCACGCCTGCGCGCGATCGGGCTGGATGCTCGGGCTCAAATAGAAACGCCTCTGCCGTACAGGGACCTTGCCCCCGGCGGGCTCACCGAATTCGAGCAGCGGTTCGCCGGGTTGCGCGACCAGGCTTTCCATGATCTTGTCGACTGGTTGATGGCTTGCCGCAGTCTGCGCGCCCCAGAAGTCTTCGGCCGTGGCGTTGCCGTAAAGATGCGACGAGAGATAGGCGTGTACACCCTTGCGGAAGGTCTCTTCACCGACGTAATTCTCGACCGTCAGCAGCACGTCGCTGGCCTTGCCGTAGGCGATGCCGTCGAACATCTGGTTGATCTCGGCAGGCGTCTCGGCCTTGGCGCGAATGGCGCGCGTGGTGGGCTGCGCATCGAGGTTGAGGGTATCGTCAAGGCCGTTGATCACCGACTGGTCGATGTTCCACTCCGGATGCATCTGTGCGATGGGTTTGTTCTCCAGCCAGGTGGCAAATCCCTCGTTGAGCCAGAGGTTGTCCCACCACTGCATGGTGACCAGATCGCCGAACCACTGATGCGCCGTCTCGTGGGCGATAACGAGGGCGACGTTCTTCTTGGCATCGTCGGAGCCCGTCTTTTCATCGACAAGCAGCGCGGTCTCGCGATAAGTGATGGCGCCGAAATTCTCCATGGCGCCGGCTTCGAAGTCGGGCAGCGCGATCAGGTCGAGCTTGGGCAGCGGGTACGGGATTCCGAAATAGTCGTTGTAGTAGTGCAGCACGTATTTGGCGACCGTGACTCCGAAGGGCGTGAGGGCCACCTTGTCCGGCGTGGCGCAAACGCGGATGGCCACGCCATCCTGCTCTCCGGCGGAGCACTGGAAGTCCCCGACCAGGAACGCAACGAGATACGAAGACATCCTGGGCGTGGTGGCGAATTGCAGCGTGTGCTTTCCCTCACCCGGCCCCGGCGTGTCCTTGAGGATGGGTCCGTTCGAGATGGCGGTGTCGCCCGAGTCGACGACCAGCGAGATGTTGTAGGTGGCTTTAAATGCAGGCTCGTCGAAGGACGGGAAGGCCCGCCGCGCGTCCGTCGGCTCGAACTGCGTCACGGCGTAGTTGCGCGTGGCGGATTTGGACAGATAGAAACCGCGCAGTTCGCCGTTGAGAATGCCGCTGTACGCGATGGTCAGCGTTGCCTTGCCCGCAGGCAACTGCTGCGGGAATGCGAAGGTGGCCAGCTCTTTTTCCTTGTCGGCCAGGACGGTGGCGGGCTGCGTGGCGCCGGCGGCGGAGATCGAAACGCTCTGGAACTCAATCTCGGCGGCGTTAACGGTGATCCTGCGCAAGGGCTCGGCGAGGGTGACATCGATGGTCTCCTTGCCGGAAAACGTTGCCGCCTTCAGATCGGGCGTCAATGTGAGCGCGTAGTGCTCGGGACGCACGGTCTGCGGCAGGCGCTGTGCGTGTGAAGTCTGCAGAGCGAAGGCGAGGCAGGCGAGAGCGGGTAAATGGATTGGCAGCGTGGAAGACGTGCGAAGGATACGGCCAGTTTTCATGTATTCCTCTGCAGCAGAGTCAACAGAGATTGTGACCCGCAGCTTTGCGAGCGATGACCGCGCCGGCCAGCAGGCAACGTATGCCGGCAAGGCAGAGGCCATCCCAGAATTCTATGACGCAACCACTTTGAATCGAGAGATTCAGTGACCATCGGAGTGCCTCCTGACACGAAATGACAGGCGGCGCGAAGCCCAAAGTTACCCGGCGCGCGTGTAAACTCGTGGCCTCGAAAAGAAGGGCTGATGGATGAGCAGTCCGCAGACGATCAGTTGCCACCACGCCAGGGCGATTGTCGTTACGACCACATCCCCGAGGACCCGCTCGAAGGAGTGATGCCTTGCCGCAAGCGAGGCGCCGACGATCGCGCGCATCATGCCGAGAATGATGGATACGGCGGGGATGACGCCCAACAGAATCGCTCGCCCTCTCGGGGTGAGTTGCCGATCGCAGGGCTCGTGGGATGGTTTTGTCGAGTGATACCAGCGGTTCACCCAGGCCCACAGGATCCCAATTCCCACGAACGTGAAGACATACTGAAAAACTCGGCAATAGCGGACCATTCCGAATATTGGAATGAAAACCGTCTGGCGGAGAAACGGCCAGTGATAATAGAGCCAGGTCTGCGGGTGTGTGAACGAATCCCAGACGAGGTGGGTTGCAATTCCAACCAGGATGGATGCGACGATGAGCGCGAGTCTCGATGCAGGGAGAAATTCGAATGGGCCGAGATAGCGTGCGGTGCGGCGCTGGAAGGGCTCCGGCAGAAGAAGTGCCGCGGGCCTTTTCAAGAATCGATGGAACAGCCAGAGGACGATGAGCGCGGCGGGGAGCGTAAAGACGAAAACGCCGCGCAATGTGTGGCCGAATGGGCCTCGCGGGGCCAACCGGAGGAAAAACTCGAAGTCCGGCGCAAACGTACCGATCACGAGAGCGGAAGGAATGAGCCGCGTCCGCCGGAAGGGAAATGCTGCTGCAGCGTGGGAGAGAGTAAAAGGCACAGTACCATTATCGACGATGCTCCATTTAAGATGGTTGCTCGACATTCGAGATAGTTGCTCGACGTGTGAGGCGCGATGCTTTCGTGGTGGAAAAAGGTAGTGATCTCGCTGTACGCCTGGATTGCCGGGTCGATTCTCGGCTCCGCCACCATGGTGCTGCAGATGCTCATTACCAATCCGCCGCCCTTGTCACGAATGGGAGAGGCGTTCCTAGCGCTCTTTTCGATTGCGCCGTTTGTTCTCCTTGTCGGCTTCTTCGGCTGGCTGGTGGCGCTTCCCGTTGTCATTCTCATCAATGGATTCTGCCGCTGGCGGTTCTGGCTTTACCTGGCGCTGGGGACGTGCATCGGGCCCGGGCTCTGGCTTGTCTATCGCGTCTCCACCGCGAAAGGCGCAGCGCGATTTGACCTGACCGCCATGCCCTTCCAGTTCCTGACGGTCTCCTTCCTCATCGCGCTGGTCTACATTCTCCTCATTCAACGGGCGCTGGGACAGGCGGCCAAAAAGAAAGCAAAGATTCTCACCGGAAACCAGTTTGCAAGCTGACTGTGGCTTCAATCCGAAAGCGGACGACAGCCCTTCACGAGGGCGCCTTGCCGGATTTGCTGGCGGCGGCCGGGTCATTGTGTTTCTTCGCTAACAGCGAATCGAGCAGCAGCAGGCAGGCGCCGGTCACGATCGAAGAGTCGGCCACATTGAAGTCGGGCCAGTGATAGCTGAAGATGTGCACCTCAATAAAATCGGTCACCGAGCCGTAGCGGATGCGGTCGTGCACATTGCCCAGCGCGCCGGCAAGGATCAGCGCCAGCGCAACTGTCACGGGCGTGAAACGTTGCCCGATGCGCACGAGCAGCACCAGCACCGCCACGGCCGCGATGAGCGAAACGCCGATGAGCATCCAGCGCACGGCATTGGGCGACGCGGTGTCTGCAAACAGCGAAAACGCCGCCCCCTCGTTGGTCCAATGCGTGATGCGCAGCACGCGCGGGATGATGGGGATGGCGCCGCCCATGGGGACGTGCGAGCCTACCCAGATCTTGCTCAGCCGGTCGGCGGTGAACGCCAGCAGCGAGATGCCGAGCAGCCACGGCAGGCGGCGTCCACCCCAATGACGAGGACCTTCCGTCGGGGACCCTGAACCACCAGTCTTCGGCCAGGTCACGCGCCGGCTCCATCGGCCTGCGGCGGCTCGATGGCCATCTCACGCAGCGCGCCGTGGCAGCGCGTGCAGACGTTCTGCCAGAGTCCGTAGGGCGCAACCTCGGGCATGAAGTTCCAGCAGCGGGCGCACTTGTGGCCGGCGGCAGGGAGCGCTCTTACCTCAAAGGAATCGCCCGGAACTACGCGCACCGCGGAGACGTTCAGGAACTCCTTGAGACCCGCGGCATGGCGTCGCAGCAGCGTGAGTTGATCGCCTGCGGCGGCGATCTCGACGTCGGCCTCCAGTCCCTTGCCGATTCGCTTCTCCTTGCGCGCTTCTTCGAGCTTCACCAGCGCCGCATCGCGAATGGCAAAGAGCCGTTTCCACTCTTCGATCAGCTCCGCCGGGTCCTGCGCGTAAATCTCCTCCGGGGCAGGGAACAGCGCGAGATGCACGCTCGCTTCGCGGCCTGCAACGTGCGGCAGGTATTCCCAGACCTCGTCAGCCGTAAACGAAAGCACCGGCGCAACCAGCCGCACCAGTGCCTCGGTGATCTTCCATAAAACCGTCTGTGCCGAACGCCGAGCTTGGCTCGACGGCGCGAAGGTGTACATCCGGTCCTTCAGCACATCCAGATAGAACGCGCTCAGGTCGACGATGGCGAACTCATTCACCGCGTGGTAGACCCGGTGGAACTCAAAAGCCGCATACCAGCCGCGGATATTTTCCGCGAGGTCGCGCGTGCGTGCCAGCATGTAGCGGTCGAGCGGCGGAAGATCGTTTTCAGCCACCTGGTCGCGGTCCGGGACGAATCCATGCAGGTTGCCGAGCAGGAAACGAAACGTGTTGCGCAGCTTCTTGTAGATCTCGGCGCAGCGGGCCATCAGGTTCTCACTGGCAGCCATGTCTTCGCGGAAGTCGATCGAAGCGACCCACAGGCGCACAATCTCGCCGCCCATCCGGTCAGAGATGTCGACCGGATCGACGCCGTTGCCAAGCGACTTCGACATGGCGCGGCCCAGCTCATCGAGCGTAAAGCCGGCGGTCGCGCAATGCGAATACGGAGCGCGGCCGCGCAAGCCTACCGAAGTGAGCAGCGAGGAGTGGAACCAGCCTCGGTGCTGGTCGCCGCCCTCGAGATAAAGCACCTCGACGCCGCCCTTGCCGTTCTCGGCGCTATCCCCAGCCTGGAAGTCGCGATACGCGTCCTCGAGCTCCGGATCGGATTCGCAGACCGCGAACCAGCTGGTGCCGGAGTCGAACCAGACGTCGAGAATGTCGGTTTCCCTGCGGAAGGAAGTGCCGCCGCACTCGGTGCACTTGGCTCCGGCCGGCAGCATCGCGCCGGCCTTCTCCGAATGCCACGACTCGATGCCGTCGCGCTCGGTCAGCTCGACAATCGTGCGGTTGAGCGCAGCATCGATGATCGGCCGGCTGCAGCCCTCACACAGGAATACGGCAATGGGCACGCCCCAGATGCGCTGGCGGCTGATGCACCAGTCGGGGCGCGTGGCGATCATGTTCGTGATGCGCTCCTTGCCCCAGGACGGATCCCAGACAACCTTGTCGATCTCTTCGATCGCGAGCTGGCGGAACGTGGTCTCGGAACCGTCGGGGCGCTGCATTGGCGTCTCCAGCGAAATGAACCACTGCTCCGTGGCGCGAAAGATGACCGGATGATGGCATCGCCAACAATGCGGGTAGGAGTGTTCGAGGTCGGAGACGGAAAGCAGAGCGCCGGCCTCCTCGAGCATTGCCACGATGATCGGATTGGCCGCCCAGATCGTTTTTCCCTCGAACGGCGCCGGAGACGCGAGCGGCCACGCCGATGGGTCGGCCGACAGGCGGCCTGCGCCGTCGACACGAGTCGTAGTGTCGATGCCGTAACGCTGTCCGGTGTAGAAGTCGTCGGCGCCGTGCGAAGGTGCCGTATGGACGGCCCCCGTGCCCTGGTCGGCGGTGACGTAGGTGGCCAGCACGCCGAGGATGCTGCGCTCCAGGAACGGGTGTTTGAAAGTGACGCGCTCGAGCCGGCTGCCCTTGAAACGGGCCAACTCGGTGGTGGCTCCAAGGCGGCAGGCCGCAGTAACCTGGCCGGCGAGTTCGGCGGCAACGATATAGACCTCGCCCGATTCCACCCCCAGCGCCACGTAGTCGAACTCCGGATGGAACGCCACGGCCATTGACGCGGGCAACGTCCAGGGGGTCGTCGTCCAGATAATTGTGGAGACGTCGCGGCCGGCGAGTTCGTGCGCGATCGCGGCTGGATCGGAGGTGAGCCCATAGCGGACGTAGATCGACGGACTGGTATGCATCTCGTACTCGACCTCGGCTTCGGCCAGTGCCGTGCGGTCGTGCGTGCACCAGTAGACGGGCTTCAAACCTCGATAGATAAACCCTTTCTCAAGAAAGCCATAGAATGCCTGCAGGGTCCGCGCCTCGTAGTCGCGGGCCATGGTCTTGTAAGGCTTGTTCCACCGGCCAAAACAGCCGATGCGCTCGAACTGCGCGGTTTGCAGGTCGACATACTTCTGCGCATAGTTGCGGCAGGCCTCCAGAACCTTCGCTGCCGGCATCTCAAGCTTTTTGCGGCCCAGCTGTTCGTCGACCTTGATTTCGATGGGGAGGCCATGGCAGTCGAACCCGGGAACGTAAGGCGCATCAAACCCTGACATGGTCTTGGACTTGACCACGAAGTCCTTCAGGCCTTTGTTCAGGGCGTGGCCGAGATGGATTGGGCCGTTGACGTATGGCGGTCCGTCGTGAAGGAGGAAGGCGGGCCGGCCCCGGCCGGCTTCGCGAAGCCGGTCATAGAGGCCGAGAGAGGCCCAGCGTGCGAGCCGAAGCGGCTCATTCTGCGGCAGATTTGCCTTCATCGGGAAGGCGGTTTGAGGCAGGGTAAGGGTCGCCTTCAACTCCGGCGTCGGGGGCATCGTTTCTCCCTTGGATCCAGTGAACTGCGCCAAGGTTTAGTGTAAATGGACGGCACAGATTTTTCGGGGTAACAAGTTCTGTCGCGCGGCGTCTATTGTTTATGGGATAGCCTGTGGCCCCGAAAAGTGGGATTCTGTAGATCGCCGGCCGGATTGGCGAGGGATTGGACCCGGAAAATCCGAATCAAACCTGGGACAAAACCGAGACAAGAGAGGCCGCAGACGGGCATAATTGAACGATGGGCATGGGCGCGGGGAGGCCCCAACTCGTCCCGCCCCTGGCCAGAGAGCCAGTTGCAACTATGGCAGAAGAAATTCAGAGATTACCCAATTCGGATGCCGAGGCCGCTGCAGCCTATCTCGCCCAGCACGAGTTCGACGGATTCCTCGGCAAGTCTTTTGAGGAGAAGCCGATCTGGACGGAGCTCTACGAGAGCATCCGGGACGTCTTTTTCCCACCCAAGCTTCCCCCGCTGCAACTGACCTCAACGCCGATCCCGGTTCCCGACCGGATGAGGGTCAAACCGAACCCATGGGCCATCGGCATCTCAACAGCCGTCAACGGCGGCCTGCTTGCGGCCCTGCTCATCTTCGGCGTCGTGAAAATGGTTCAGAAGATCCAGCAGAAACAGGAGAACGTCACGCCCGTCGATGTCGGCGAGTTCAAGCTGGTTGGCCCGAAGGGCCCGCAGGCTGGCGGCGGCGGTGGCGGCGGCGACCACAGCATCGTGGATCCCGTCAAGGGCCGCATGCCCAAGAAAGCTCCTGATCCGATCACACCGCCCCAGGTGCAGACGGTGGACAAACCGAAGCTGGCCATTGAGCCCGCGATCAACGTGCAGCAGGACATCAAGCTGCCGGATAATCCCACGCTTCCTACGCTGGGCGTGAATAAGTCGGCGAACGTGACACTGGCCTCGAACGGCCAGGGCGGAGGCACGGGCATCGGCACGGGTTATGGCGGCGGCATTGGCTCTGGAACCGGGAACGGCTATGGGCCGGGCACCGGCGGCAACACGGGCGGTGGATTGTACAAGGTCGGTGGCGGAGTCTCGGAGCCGGTAGCCCTCAACAGCGTGGAGGCAGAGTTCTCCGACGAAGCGCGTCGCGCAAAATATCAGGGCGTGTGCCTGATCTCGCTGATCGTGGACGCGCAGGGCAACCCGCAGAATCCGCGCGTGATCCGCACCCTGGGCATGGGCCTCGATGAAAAGGCGCTTGAGGCCGTGCGCAAATACAAGTTCAAGCCGGCCATGAAAGACGGCCGCATCCCGGTGCCGGTCATGATCACGGTCGAGGTCAACTTCAGGCTGTACTGAAACGCAAAGACGGTTTGAGCATCCGGGCGGGGCGTGTGAGCGCTTCGCCCGTTTTGTTTGTGGCCGCCGCCTCCGCGTGCCGAAATCGCGGGCGCCGTTCTGAAGGACCGAACCCTGGCGAATAGAATTGAAGCCGATGACGCCTTGATGGGGGAAAACAAGACGACATGGGTACTCCGCGAATCCGTTGTTCCTGGGCAGAGAGCGACCCGCTCTTGCGCACGTATCACGACGAGGAGTGGGGCGTTCCCGAGCGCGACAGCCGCGCACTCTGGGAGCAGCTAATGCTCGAAGGGTTCCAGGCCGGCCTCGCGTGGATCGTTGTGCTGCGCAAGCGCGACGCGTTTCGAGCGGCGTTCAAGCAGTTCGATCCGGCGAAGGTGGCGCGATTCGGAGAGAAAGAGATTCTGAAGCTGCTCGAGGACCCGGGCATCATCCGCTCGCGAGCCAAGATTGAAGCCACGATCTCCGGCGCGCGGATCCTTCTCGATATGAAGAATTCCGGGCTGGAGTTTGCCGACTGGGCATGGAGCTTCGTCGACGGCAGGCCGGTTCTGAGTGCCGGCCCTGTTCCAGCCAGCACGCCGCTGTCCGAAAAGATCTCGAAGGACCTCAAGAAACGCGGCTTCAAGTTCGTCGGGCCCACGATTGTTTATGCTTGGATGCAGGCCGCCGGCATCGTCAACGATCACGCCGAGGACTGCTTCCGGCGCGGTGTATGCGGAAGGAAAGCGCGGCGGCCCTCCTGAAAATCTGCCGGGACTGGTTTTCGCACGGAGGATGCCGCAGATTCACGAGTGCCGCACTCCACCATGCCGGCGTCCGGCCGGGCATTCGAATGCTCCGATCGAGGGCAAGGGTGCTCTGGATTGGGCAGTCGTTTTCAACTTACGCAAAGGCGGGCGGCGTTTAGAATGGGCGCTGACGAAGGACGAAACACAGCGCTGGCCGGGAAGGAACCGGGCTGTCCGACATGAGAAGAAAGACTGCACGCCTCACGATCTCGATCGCCGTCGCGCTGTTTGCCTCAGGATGCCCGGCGCAGCCAATCCCTCCCACTCACATCGACAACTTCACTGGCCACCCCCGCGTCATCGTGCTCAGCGACATCGGCAACGAGCCCGATGACCAGATGTCCTTTGTACGCCTGCTGATCTATTCGAACGAGTTGGACATTGAGGCCACGATTGCTTCCACCTCAACCTGGCAAAAGACAGCGACCCATCCGGAAACCATGCGCCAGCTCATCGACGCGTACGCGCGGGTTCGGCCGAGTCTGCTGCTGAATGCCAGCGGCTGGCCGGAGGCGGACGACCTCAGGAGCCGCGTCTTCACTGGCCAGGGCGCGTATGGAATGGAAGCCACGGGGCGCGGCAAGTCCTCCGATGGCGCACGGGCGATCGTGCAGGCCATGGAGCGCGACGATCCACGGCCGCTCTGGATCACAATCTGGGGTGGCGCCAACACGCTGGCTCAGGCGCTGCAGGATCTGCGCGCGAACAAAGCGCCCGAAGAAGTGTCGCGGCTGGTCGCCAGGCTCCGCGTCGATTCCATCTCGGATCAGGACGACGCCGGCCCGTGGATCCGGCGCGAATTCCCAGACCTTTTCTACATCGTCTCGCCGTCGACCCCATCCGCCGGCGAGTACTACGCGGCTACATGGACCGGTATCAGCGGCGAGAAGTTCTACCGCAACAGCGAGGGAGCGGACTTCACCACCGTCACCAACGAATGGCTCGATGAAAACATTCGGTCCAAAGGCCCGCTGGGCAAGGTCTATCCGAAGTACATGTTCATCATGGAGGGCGACACGCCTTCTTTCCTCGGCTTGATCGACAACGGTCTCAATGCCTGGCGGCGGCCGGACTGGGGTGGTTGGGGTGGCCGCTACATCTACCGCCAGCCCTATGGCGAAACTCACCCCATCTGGACGCAGGGTGGCGATGAGTTCGCGCGCGTCACGTCGCAGGATACCGTCCAAGGTGCCGATGGCCAGGTTCATGTCTCCGACCAGGCGACCATCTGGCGCTGGCGCGACGCCTTTCAGAACGATTTTGCCGCGCGCATGACCTGGACCATCTCCGATTTCGCCCACTCGAATCACAACCCCGTCGCCGTCGTGAACGGCCAGGGCGGAACCGCGCCCATCGAAATCAACCTCGATGTCGGCCAGACCGTCGAGCTCGATGCGGGAGCGAGTTCCGACCCCGATGGGCAGAACCTGCATTTCCGCTGGTTCCATTACGCCGAAGCAGGCCTGGCGGACGGCAACCTGGCGGCCCTGACGCTCCACGGAGCGGAGGCCCCGCACCTGACAGTGCATGTGGACGCCGCCTGCCGGCCCTTCTGGCTGCCTCTCATTCCGTGCAAAGGCAACGGGACAGCCCACATCATCCTCGCGGTTACCGACGACGGCTCGCCCGCGCTCACCTCGTACCGCAGAGTCATCCTTCACGTGCGCCAGCCCGCCACCGCGGCCAGGTAGCGAGGCCCCGGGCTCCGGCGGCAGTATTTTTCATATCCCGAATCGCGGCCGGTCCGGCGATTGTGAAACGCGTGTTCGGGCGCATACAATTCTCGGCAGGATGGCAAAAGCAAAAGACAAGCTGTTTGAGATCGCATGCCCGGATTGCGGGGCGATGATCAAGGTCGACGCCGCCTCAGGCGCCGTGGTGAGCCACACTCCGGCGCCGCGCAAACGCACGTTCGAGGACCTGGAGACGGCAGCCAAGGCGATGCGCGAGCACGATGAGCGCAAGGAGTCGCTCTTCCGGCAATCGGTCGAGGCCGAGAAGAACAAGGAAGACCTCTTCGAAAAGCGCTTTGCTGAAGCGCTCCGCAAAGCCAAGGACGCGCCGGAAGGGAAACCGCTTCGCGAATTCGACCTGGACTGACCGCCGCGGAGCCGGCGCCGAGTTTTTGTCCGGATTTGCACTGTTTCCATCTCGCCGCGAACCGCGTATTCTCAATCGCGTGAGAGGCGTCCGGACGCGCGACCGCGCCCTCGCACAACTCGCCATGGCGAGACATCATCCAAACTACGTTCCTTCGCCCCGGGGTAGCCGGCGCAGGACGTGAGGAGAAGAAAATGGTCGTGGTGCCGCTTCCGAGTCCGGCAAAAGATGCGTCGGCTGCGCCGAGCGACGGCAACAGCCAATCAGCCGACTGGCTTCGCTATGCCGCGGGCGGAGCGCTCGTTGCCGGAGGAATCTTGCTCCTGAGTCGAAAATACCGCGCCGGGCTGCTGGCAGCTTCGACAGGCACCGCGTTGGCCATGCTCGATCAGCAGGCCACCGTGGAAGCCTGGTGGCTCGCGCTTCCTGGCCTCATCGAGGATGCCGGACGAATGCTCACGCAGGTTGAAGGCGCAATCAGCAACCTCGACGCCCAGCGGGAAAAGATTCGCGCGCTGATGAAAAGATAGCTTCGCCGGTTCGCGCTGGGATTCACTTCGCAGGATCGGCATCGGCCGCCGGCGCATCTTCCCTACAGGTGGCCGGGCGTCTCGATGGCGTCGCCCTGGAATGAGCCTATCCGCTGTCCTGGGAACTGAGCCCGCGCGACCTCATGGAGCGGCGGCCTGTCCGAGGTGCCAGTGCGGGCACAGGGTTTTCAAAGACCGTCTAGTTCTTCCGCTCCACGAGGTATCGCGCCACGGCCTTCAGCCCGTCCGCCCGGCTTCCATAGGGAGCCAACGCTGCGAAGGCCTCTTCGATGAGCTGAGCGGCATCGCGCCGGCTTTGCTCTATGCCGAAGACCGCCGGCCACGTGGCCTTCTCCGTAGCCACATCCTTGCCCGCCGTTTTGCCCAGGTGTTCGGAATCCACGGTCATGTCCAGCACGTCGTCGACGATCTGGAAGGCGAGGCCGGCTTTGCGGCCAAACAGGTCCAGCCGTGCCACATCGTCGTCGTTGGCGCCCGCGTAGAGGCCTCCCGTGACCACGCTCACCCGGATCAGCGCTCCCGTCTTGGCGCGGTGAATCGCCTCCACAAGCTGGGGAGTCGGCTTCAGATGCTCGCTCTCGAGATCTAGCACCTGGCCGCCAATCATGCCCTCCACCGTCCCGGTTGCATTCGCGATGAGACCCACAATCTTCACGACAGCCTCCGGCGGCGCTTCCAGGCCGGCCAGAACTTCGTAGGCGCGTGTCTGCAAGGCATCGCCGGCCAGGATGGCGATGGCTTCTCCGAACGCCACATGGCAGGTGGGCTTGCCGCGCCGCAGATCGTCGTTGTCGAGGGCGGGCAGATCGTCGTGGATGAGCGAATAGGTGTGCAGCATCTCGATCGCCGCGCCCAGCCTTTCAATCCCCTTGGGAAGGCGGCCCGCAATGGTCGCAGCCGCTTGCATCGCCAGCACCGGCCGAAGGCGTTTGCCGCCCGCAAAGGTGGAATGCCGCATGGCGCCGTGGATGGATGCCGGGATAGTGTCGGCGCTGGGCATGACCTGCTCCAGCGCGCGATCTGTTAGGTCTGCGCCCTCCTGAATGAGGGATTTCACGTCGGCAAGCATTCCCTTCATGATAACTGAGGCCGCAAAAGTCTCCGCTCGATCAAACACACAAGCGTGACAAGCAGCAAAGATGCGCCACTCAGCCATCGCGAAGCGATTACATCGGGCGTGGCGCCCCAATGAATGTCGACGCTCACCGGCCCCGCCGGAATGGGCACTGCCATCAAGCCGTCTTCGCGCCTGTCGAGTTGTTCCGCCGGCCGGCCGTTCACTTTCACCTGCCATGCAGGATAGGTGCGCAGCTTGAGCACGAGGTAACCGGCCCGTGCAACGTTGGCGGAGACCTCCAAATGCTCCGCGCCGGCCCAACGCGCCGCAAATGTCGCCTCGCACGTGTGCCCGGCTGGGTCGAACGCCGGGTTTGTATCGGGCGTCGGCTTCGCCAGTAACTTCATTGGATCTTCGACCAGGCAGGCTCCGGGCAATCCCGTCGGCACGATCGAGTCATCCGCGTTCGGCGGCTCGTATTCATCGGTTCCGTCAAACCCGGCGCCTGAGAGATAGACCACAGCCATCGCGGAGATCGAGTCCTCCGGCTCGCACACCTGGAAGAAGATCTCGCGGGCGATGATTGTCGATCCGGCAAAGACCATCGCGCAGACGATGGCGAGAGCGAACTGCATGCCACGCCTTGCCGGCCAGATCGCCGCGGCTAGGAAAATCCCCATGGGCGCTTCCAGCGCGACCATCCAGCGCCAGGGGAATTGCAGGAACCTGAGCTTCGGCAGCGCATTCCACACGAAATGGGAGATGGGAAACTGCAGAAAGAGGATTGCCGCCGGAAGGATGCCCAGGATGATCCACCAGTCCCGGCCGCCTTTGAGCCGTCCGCGCCGCCAGGCAATGGCGATCCCAGCCAAGGCGACGGCAATCATCGTCGAAGCGATAATCGAGACCAGCAGAAGCACAGCGTCGTGCAGGTCCAGCGCGGGGTCGGAGTGCCGGGCGAACAGCCAGCTATTCTCAATCTTGCTCGAGGGGTCGTTGGTCGCCTGAGCTACGTCGACCCACTTCTGTTCCCACGCCGCCGGGATCAGGTAGAAGCAGGAAAGCCCGATGCCAAGCACCGCCCCGATGGTTGCGCGCAGCACCGGTGCCCACGACCTCCGCAGCAATGCGGCCGACAGCGCCGCCGTGGCCAACAGATAGCTGGCCAATACGCCGAGCGGCACATCGCTCAGCCACGTTCCGGCCACCACCGCGATCAGGGGCAGCGTCGAGCCGTCCAACGCGCGCTCTTGCAGCCCCGCATCCGGCTTTCGATCGCGCAATGAGAACAGAAGCAGGAGCGGAATCCACATGCCGCCGGTGAGCTCGCCGAACGCGCTTCGCTCGTAAGCCGTGAACAATGCATAGCCGGAGAAGACCGCGGCGCATCCAGCCAGAGTGGCGGGTCCATCGGCCAGGAGTTCTCGCGCCAGCCACCGCGTGGCCAGCCCGGTGCCTGCCAGCAGAAGGTAGGGCACGGTGATCGACACGTAGCCCCATGACATCAGCAGATTCAGCGCGGCGCCCAGCATCCATGTGAGCGGCGGATAGAAGACAAACCGCGGCTCGCCTGCGCCATAGTTGGGGCTCACCGCCCAGTGCGGGTAAAACAAGCCATGCCGCCAGCTGTTGACCGACTCGAACCACGAGAGCAGATGAAAATCGTAGTCGTGCCCGCAGGAATAGCCGAGCATGCGCTGCGGCGCCATGGCCAACGCCGCCGCGAGCAGGATGACCGTAGGCCCGGCCGCGCGCACCGCAAGCCGCTTCCAATCGAATGCAGCCGCCTCGCTCATGGCACAAGCTGGAGCGTGTGCCGCGTCTGCGCTGCAACGGCGCCCATGGTGAAGGGAAGCGGGAACGTCGTGCCGCCGTAGTAGTCGGCCCACTGGTCGCGGAAAAACTGGCTCAACGGATTCCCGCTTTCGCCCAGCACGATGTCCTCGGTTGAGCCGTCGACGTTGCTCCAGTCCATCGTGAATCGTTGCGAGGGCCCAAACGCGCGTCCCACCTGCTTCACAGTCACCGTGTCGCCGCTCAAGGGCTGCGGTCCGGTTCCAGCCACGCCACCAACGACAGGCGCCATTTGCGCCAATGGATGTTCAAGATCGACGACATGCCAGCTTCCATAACGCCATTGGCTCACATCCGCGGGGGCACGGCCTTTCTCGATTCCCTTGCGCACAGCTTCGGTCAGGAGCGCATCCCAGTTCTTGTAGTTCCCGGGCAGCCAGTCGCTGCTGCCGTGCATGATGATCTCTTCCTCGGCAAAGTCCGATTCCGCCCACTCGTACTCTTCAAAATCCTTGCCCAGCTTCGGCTCAAGGATCAGCGGCCAGAAGGCGTGGCGCGCCTGCGTGACGATCGACGCAGCAGCCGAATCCGTGCTCAACTGGCCGTCCCAGCTGCGCATCAGATCGGCGGCCATGCGCAACCGGCCGTCGGTGCCCGGCGTATGGTCGATCGCATAGGCGAACCGGTGCGCCAGTTCCTGGTCCACCTCGCTGTAGATGTCGGTCTGCACGGCGAGCATATCGGCCGGCTTGAGCCCTTCGCGGCCCTGCAACGATTTGTAAATCCGCTCTACGCGATAGGGATCGATCCATTCCAGGCTGATTGGGTTGGGCGACTTGTCGGTTGTGACACGCGAGTTGGCCGTGGCGAGGAATCCAGACGGCGGATCGACGGAGTTCGGCATCGTGTCAAAGGGCACGTAGCCTTGCCACTCGTGCCGGCGGTCCTGAATGGGAACCCCGGCAAGACCTGCCGGCCGGATCGGAACACGCCCCACCGCGTGATACGCGATATGCCCCTGGTCGTCCGCGTAGACCACGCTCTGCGTCGGCCAGGCCCATTGGGCCATCGCCGCGGAGAATTCGTTCCAGTTCGACGCGGTGTCGATCTCAAAAAGCGGCAACACATTCAGCGTCGTGTCATACAGCGTCCACTTCAGCGCCAGCGGCTGCTCCGTCCGCGTTAAGACCGGGTTCAGCAACGGGCCATGATCCGTCGATTCAACGTCGAGCACGAGATCTTCGCGGCCACGCACCTTGATCACTTCGTGATCCACCGTGAGGCGTTTCCAGCTTCCGTCCTGCGCCTCGTAGTTGCCTTTTCCATCGAGCTTCTCCGCGTAGAGATCCTGCACGTCGCCCATCAGAGCCGTGAATCCCCATGCCACGTGCTCGTTGTGTCCGGCGATGACGAATGGCATGCCCGGCAGCGTGACTCCGGCGGCGTGAAAGCCCGGCGCGCTCAGGTCCGCCATGTACCAAACGTTGGGCACCGTCAACCCCAGGTGCATGTCATTCGACAGCAGCGGCTTCCCGCTCGCGGTGTGCTTGCCCGAGATTACCCAGTTATTCGATCCCGCTACGCACCCCTGGCAGTCCGGCAGGCCGATCGCCGCGCGCAGCTCGCGGAGATCTTCACCGGCCTGCGCGTCGCCTTGCGATTCCAGGACTTGACGGGAAAGGCCTCCGGGAAGGCTCGAGGGGTCAGGGCACGAAGTGCCGGGGCACGGCTTGAGTCGCGCCGATCCGGCCGGCAGATACTCCTTGGCTTTAGCCGTTGACGAATAACCCTTCACGCTCGCCTGCGTCCGATCGTCGTCATCGTCGTCGCTGCCCGGCGCAGGCGCGGGCCGCGGCTGGCTAAGATCCACCTGAATTCCCGTCGGCGGGCGATCGCGCCACGAGCCGACCGGATACAAATCGCTCTCAAGCTTCGCATGGTGCAGGTCGGCGCTGATGCGCTCGCGCGAGAGCTTCGTCAGCCAGTGGGTATCGAGCGTCTCCACCATCATCAGCCCGATGCTCACCGAGTCTTCTCCCCGCCATGGTTTTGGTTTATAGAACAACAGGCTGAACTCCGGCGGCAAAGAATCCTGGTGCTGGTCGATGAACGCATTCACCCCGCGCGCATAGTCATCCAGACGCCGGCGGTCGGCGGGCGACAGGTTGGCGTAAATCCGTTCCGCTGTCCTCCGGATCCCGAAGACGCGCTGCGCCCTGTCATGCTGGATGACCGGCTTGCCCACGAATCCCAGGATCTCGGCCAATTCGCCGTTCGCATTGCGCCGCAGCAGGTCGAGCTGCCACAGCCTGTCCTGCGCCGTCACATAGCCCTGCGCCATGAACAGGTCGTCTGGCGTCGCCGCCGAAATGTGGGGCACGCCGTGCGCATCGCGCAAAACAGTGACCGGCCCCGAAAGCCCGGAGAGCTGGATTTGGCCATCGAGCTGGGGCAGCGCGGCCTTTGCCGCCGAGCGCAGCCGCAGCACGCCAATGCTCGCCCCGAGAAGCACAACCACCACCAGCACGCAGAGCGTCCAAAGCAGAGTGCGCAGCCAGCGGCGCTTCGGCTTGCGGGTCGTGCGCGCGCGGGACGAGGCAGGGAATTTCTCGGCAAGATCGGGGCTGGACATCGGTCATGTACAGAATACCGCCAGTGGCATCCAGCGAGTACTCATCTTGGGCCGTGCACTCATGATGCAAATTGGAAGACGCGCAACCTACCCCACCGGCCGCTCGCAGAGCAGGAAAGCCGGCACCGCACAATCGCTCAAAGTTCCTTCGACAGAATGCCCAGCGTGACCTGCGTGATCCGCTGCTCACGCAGCGAAACTTCGCCGGCACGGTTGAGCCCAGAGCTTCATTTCATCAGTCTGCCGCCTGCCCTAGCGCCGGCGTGGGCAGTGCCGTACGCGTCCGCCGCCCGTAGAAGATCAGGACCACGGCAAGCAGGAGCAGGATGATTCCCAGCACCAGCACGCTGCCCTCTGGACCGTCGGCGCCCCCGCTCCACAGCGTGGGGCCCGCCGGCGAAGTCGACAAGAGATGCCCTTTGGCCACCAGCCCGCTGTCGGCTGTCCCGTAGAAGTAGGTCTCCGCCCAGTCCCACGCTGCATGGCAGCCGATCGCCCACCACGCCGACCCGGTCACCTTCACACTGACGCAGAAGACAAATCCGATCGCTCCGGCGGCAAAGATGCCAATCCAGTTTTCGCCGCCGTTGCCGGTGTGGCCAAAGCCAAAGAAGGTCGACGTAACCCATGCCGCATACCAGAATGGCGCGCCTTCCGACCTTTTCACGAACAGCGGGACGCAAAGGATCAGGCCGAGCAACGCCAAGGCATACACGCCCCACACGCCATTGCCCTTTGCGCGGATCAGCAGATCGCCGCACATGGCCGCGACCAGCCCAATGGCCCACCAGAAGTTGATGCCGCGCGCCAGCGTGAACAGCAGAAAGCAGCGCATGATGCCTTCTTCCATGCAGCCGACGAGCAGGAATGCGCCGCCCCACATCGCGGCATTGGTGACGATCGCCGTTCCGCTCAACGCCATCGGCCCAAAGTGCAGCCATCCGCCCAGGTCCAGCACACCCACAAGCGCTGAAAGGGCGAGAAACCCGATTCCAAACCCGGTCGCGAAGTTGAAGAATCTCAGCGGTCCGCGCAGATTGTAGTCGAGGAGTCGCCGGCGTTCGATCAGCGCCACAATCCAGGCCGCGAGAACCAATGCAACCACACCGCCCAACTCCCCGAAAAAGGCGGCTCGCGGCGTAAAGTCCCCGTGTCCGCCGGTCACGTGCAGCTTGGAGAGCAGCGAACCCAGCAGCGCCGCAAACCCGATCAGGAGCGGAAGGAAGATGACGACCGACCAGCCGGCGCGCAATCCCTGACTGCCGATGAAGATCCACCGCAGTCCGCGGTACGGTGCTGGCGGCGGTTCAAGGCCGGATGCGCCCAACGATGCACGGGCGCTGGTTGAGAGTTCCTGCGATTCGGGCGCAGGGGGAAGAGCAGGGTTAACCTCAGGCTCCATCGAGCCTCCTTCCATGAGTCGTAGACTAGCCCTGTTGCGGTTGGAAGGATTCTACGATTTGAAATTCACTTCGGTTCCATTATCGTGGCAACTCGAAGCGAGATGAGGTTCGGAGGCTACTCCTCGCGCAAAGCGACAATCGGATCGATCCCGGCGGCGCGCATGGCCGGCAGCCAGCTTGCCAGCAGCGCAACTGCCGCGATAACTCCGGCGATCGAGCCGAACACCACCGGATCGTTGGGGCTCACACCGTAGAGCAGGTTGGCAATGCCGTTGGCCAGGGCGAACGCCATCAGCAGGCCGATTCCCAAGCCGGCGCCCGTCAGGATCGAAGCTCTGCGCAGGATCATCCGCAAGACGTCTTCACGCCGCGCTCCCATAGCCAGCCGCACGCCGATCTCGCGCGTGCGCTCGCCCACCAGCGCTGCCATCACGCCAAAGATGCCGATCGCGGCCAGCAGCAGCGCGATCAGCGCGTTCACGCCCAGCAGCACGGCTACGTAGATAATGCCCACAAGCTTGTCTTCCCGCATGGAATTCGCATAGGTCTGCACGTTGTCCAGCGGGAGCACCGGATCGAGCGCGGCGAGCGTTCTGCGCACCGCAGGCGCCAACGCCATCGGGTCGCCGCCCGCGACAACCGCATACGTGGCGTCGATCGGAGGCAACTGCGCCGCATTCATATACACCGTGGCCGAGCTTTCCTTCAGGAACATGAAATAGTTCGCCTCGCCGGCCACGCCCACAACCGTCAACCAGGGCGTCTGATTGTTGCCCGTTCCCATTCGGATGTGGCGCCCGATTGGGACTTGGCCTGGAAAATACCGATCGACAAATTCGCGGCTCACCACCGCCACCGGCGGCGAATCAATACCGTCGCCCTGGCCAAAGCCGCGCCCGGAGACGATGGGGATATTGAGCGCGGCAAAGTAGCCCGCGCTCACCGGAAGTCGAATTGCACTTTGATATTGGCCGGGCGCAGCGGGCCGATTCTCGATCTGGCAATCGTCGACCCATACGTTGTCGGTTCTTGGCAGCGCGTTGGCCGCTTCCGCATACTTCACCCCCGGCAATGCGCGCAGCTTTTCCAGGCTGTCCGTATACCACGCAGCCTGCTTCTGTGGCGTGTCGTAGCGCGCCAGGGGTAGGTGCACGTTGAAAATGAGAGTCTGGGTCGGGTTGTAGCGGTCGATGAAGTGCATCATCGCGTTCATGCCCTTCGACATGAGCGCCGCGCCCACCACCAGCGCCACGGCCAGCGAGATTTGCGCCACCGCGAAGGCGCTCCTCAGCCAGCGTCCCCGCCCGGTTCCGGCGACGGAGCGTGATCCAGCCTTGAGCTGGCCGGCCAGGTTCAGGCGCAGTGCGTCGAGCGCGGGAAAGAAGCCGGCGACCACGCCGGCTCCGACAGCGAGCAGGATGGAAAGTTCGATGGACCGGCCGTTCAGCGAGATGTTCGACCATCCGGACATGTATCGCGCCACTTTTTCCGGCATCGAGATAACGGTCAAATGCAGATAGGCGCGCGCATAGAGGAGCCCGATCGCCGCCCCGATCAATCCCAGCAGCAAGCTCTCCGTGATCAACTGCCGCACCAGCCGTGTGCGGCTCGCTCCCAGCGCCGTGCGCATGGCGATCTCAGGCCGCCGCGCGATTCCGCGGGCAAACTGCAGGTTGGCAACGTTGGCGCAAACCACCAGCAGCACAAACAGAGTTGCCGCCTGAACCAAGTTGAAGTACAGCGGAGTGTAGTCGCCGTTGATTCCCGCCAGCAGCGACTCCACCCGCACTGAGCGGTTCAGGTTGGTGGCCGGGTATTGCTTGGCCAGCCGGTTCGCGATCACCTGCATCTCTGCCTGCGCATCCTTGATCGCCACGCCGGGGCGGAGCCGCCCGATCACCAGGTAGTCGTGATCGACGCGATTGGAGAGTTGCGCGCTCGTCGGAGCGAAGGGGAGAAACACATCCACCTGCGACGGATACTGCATGTTCTTCGGCAGAACGCCGATTACGGTGTAAGGATGCTGATCGAGCTGAACGGTACGCCCAAGCACTCCTGCGTCGCTTCCAAAGTGAGATCTCCAGAATCCGTAGCTCAGCACCGCGACGTTATTCTTTCCCGGCCGGGTCTCGCTGGATTCGAACACGCGGCCAATCATCGCGCGGGTCCGCATCACGCTGAAGAATGAAGGGGACGTCGACTCGGAGAGCACGTGCGCCGCATCTCCGGCGCCGGTCAGGCTCATATCCGCCGCGGAACGCACCGCCATCTCTTCGAACGACCGGCTTTGCCGCTGCCAGTCTTCGAAGTTTGCCAGCGCTGCCTGCTGGCCTTCGCCGCCTTGGTTCTTCTGCTCGTAGACCGTCACCACGCGATCCAGGTCGGGAACCGCCAGGGGCCGCAGCACCACTGCATCCATCACGCTGAAGATGCCGGTGTTGGCGCCGATGCCAACCGCCAGCGTCAGGATTGCGGTTATGGCAAATCCGGGCGACTTTCTCAGTTGCCGCATCGCATAGCGAAGATCCTGCAGGAACGTGCTCATTCAAATTCTCCGTCCGCCAGTGACTTCGTCGTCAATGCATGCAACGGTGCGCCAGCTCACTGGAATCTAACGGCCTCACCGCATTTCGCAACCCAATCGTGAGTCGGGCTGCCGGATTGAAATAAAACGCCTTAAGCGCAAGCGGGCTCCTGGCGGCCGCGCCGATTCTGTCCGCAAGCGAATTCCGCTGTCCGCAATCGAACACGCGCTGGAACCGTTTCGCGCATCAAGTCTTGACACATCGGGCCGTTGCCTTGATGCTAAATGGTTCAGGTTCATCGGTTTTTCGTAGAAGGAGGATGTTCGGTTGCGGGTTCGCGTGTTCTATCACGACAAATGCTTCGACGGAGCCTGCTCAGCCTCATTGTTCACGCGTTTTTACCGTGAACGGATCTCCGCTGCCGCCCACTTCGACTACCACGGCCTTGTTCACCGCGCCGGCGCATTGTTCGACGAGGCCGAGTTCTCGGGCGATGAGAACGCAATCGTCGATTTCAAGTATTCGACTTCGTCGCGCATCACCTGGTGGTTCGATCACCACCTGTCGGCATTCCTGACGCCCGAAGATCAGCAACATTTCCTGCGCTGCCAGCTTGATCCGGAGTGCGCCTCGCGCAAGTTCTTCGATCCCACCTACACGTCCTGCACCAGCTTTCTGGCCCACATCGCCGCGACGCGATTCGGATTCGACACCGCGCCGGTGGCCGAGCTCATCCGCTGGGCCGATATCGTGGACGGTGCGCAGTATGAGAGCCCGCAGGCGGCCGTGGAGATGGCCGCGCCGGCCATGAAGTTGACGCTGATCATCGAATCGGCGCAGGACCCCGAGTTCATTCCCCGCCTGATTCCTCTGCTCACCGAAATGCCGCTCGAGCAGGTGCTGGAGCAGCAGTTCGTCTCCGCTCTGTTGCCGCCGCTGCTGGAACGCCATCGCAAATCGATCGAGCTCATCCGCAGCCGCAGCCAGGAGAGCGAAGGCACCATCTTCTTCGACGTCACCGACGTGCCGCTCGAGGGGTACAACAAGTTCATCCCCTATTACCTGCATCCACAGGCTACGTACTCGATCGGGCTTTCAAAATCGAGCTTCCGCACCAAGGTGTCGGTCGGGTCGAATCCATGGACGCCCGCTCCGCCCGAGAAAATGGTGAACCTGGCTCAGATCTGCGAGCGATACGGCGGCGGCGGCCATGCGCGAGTCGGCGCCATCAGCTTTCCGCCGGACCAGGCCGATCGAGCCCGCGCCGCGGCTGCCGAAATCGTCGCCGAGCTGCGGGCGAAGAACCCGATGCGCTGATCTTCTGCGGCGATTTTGAATTCACAAACTTCGCCGAAGCTGCTGTCTCGATTGCCGGCCTGGCGGTATTGGCGTACAGGATGAACGCTCCCGAGCAAAAGGCGGCCTATGCAGAGGCCGGCAGTTTCCGGTCCCATCCTCTGCAACCCGCCGGGAAACGAAAGGGCCGCGCACGAAGTCTGGCGAGACAGGGTTGCCAACGATGCCTTACGATAAGGCGAAAAATGCAGAGGAGCTTCACGGATGAGAAAACTCGTGGTAATTGCCGCAGCGATCATTTGCCTGGTCTTGGCCCGGCCGGCAGCGAAGGCCGATGACCCAGGCATCGACGGCAAGTGGCACTTTGTACTCGACACCCCCGGAGGCGATCGCGAGATGGATGCCGAGTTTGCCGTAGACGCGGACGGCAATGTCACCGGTAAATTCGACAAAACACCCGTCGCCGGCGCCTACAAGAGCGGACAGATGGATTTGGACTTCGAGATGACATCGGAGGAGTCCGGTGAGACCGCCCATCTGAAACTGGTCGGCAAGCTCGATGACACATCCGCACTGAGCGGGACGTGGGAGTTCTCGTCCTATAGCGGAAAGTTCAAGGCGACGCGGCCGAAACCGTAGCTCCGCCTGCAACAATCGCACTCCGTGCCGGCCTCCGGCGCCTATAGTTTGACCCGCAGGCTCGGCCACTCGGGCTTGCGGTGCTCGAGGAAGGCTCGTACGCCTTCTTTGAAGTCTTCGGTGGACCGCTGCGCCGAGTTGGCAAGAATGGCCTCCTCGATCTCGTCGTCGAGACGTCTCCGCGCATGCTTTGCCAGCAGTTGCTTCACGGCCATCATTGCCTGCGGGCTGTTCTGCAGCAGGCTTTGCGCCAGCGCGTAAGCCGACTGCATAAGTTCCTCGCCAGGCACGATTTGCGTCACGAGGCCCAGGTCCAGCGCCTCCTGCGCCCTGATCACCTTGCCGGCGAGCAGCAGTTCGCGCGCGTGCTTCTCGCCAATCTGCCGCAGCAGAAACGAGGCCACGATTGCCGGGACAAATCCGATACGGACCTCGGTGTAGCCGAACTTCGCCTCCGGGACCGCCAGCGTGAAGTCGGGAATCGTCGCCAATCCCATTCCGCCTGCGATCGCCGGACCGTTCACTGCCGCAATCACCGGCTTGGGGAAGTCATAGAGCGCGCGCAGGACTCGCGCCACGTTTTCCGAGTCGCGGCGGTTCTCCTCGTGCGTGCGTGCCTGCATGGTCTCAAGGTGCTCAAGATCCAATCCTGCGCAAAACGCCGGGCCGGCGCCAGTGAGAATGATCGCGCCGCACTCGCAGGCCTCCGCTTCGGCAAGCGCTAGGGTCAGTTCCTCAATCACGGCGGGATTAAGCGCATTGCGTTTTTCCGGACGGTTCAGCGTGATGGTCTGCACGCCGTTTGCCGAGTGGACGAGGAGATGATGGAAGTCAGGCATGCGCTGCTCCTTCAACCGGCTGATGCACAACCGACTGATGCACAATAGCAGGTTTGGAGCTGGAATCTCGACCGGCGGCGCCGCGGGAAACCGGGTTGCGGACCCAAGCCGGCGTGCGGCTTCGAGGCCGTCCCATCCAGTGGAAGAAGGTGATCCGGATTAACGGACCGGCGCGCCCCCCATCGTTCTCCAGATGAGGAAGAGCTGCGCGGCGCCGAGAATGTGGTAGATCATCACCTGGTTGGCGACCGCGCTGAATGTGACGCGGCCCTTCAGGAACTTCTTGGCCATGAGTCCTTCCAGCGGGAACTGAAGGAACAGCATGACTTGTGGCGCAGTCTGCTGGAATTGGTGCCCCAGGTGGATCTCGGGCCGGGCTACGAGCTCGACGAATGGAAACACGAGCCACGCTCCCCATGGCTTGACGATGGAGAGGACGTCACTCAACACCGGGGCGCAAATCGCCAGCAGCAGGCCCACAAAGATCGGCCAGGACGAGACCAGGTCATTCACGAACCGGTGATGTCTTTCGCGGGAACGCCGGTTGTGCAGGATCAGCACCGCCGATTCGCACGGATCCGGCTGTCGCTTTTGCGACTTCAGATCCGGCACCGAAACCATCATCTCGCCCATGCGGAATTCCTATGTACGAATGAAATATTGAATATCGTCCGCTCGAAAGAACCGATTCACGGTCGTCAGAACCGGGTAACCTTTAGGACTATCTATCGGTAATCTCCCGTCGGCGCTTCAGGTCAATCCTGTCCTGAAAGACAAGTGTACCGGCGAACGCTAACGGATTGAAAAATGGAACCGTTGCAGGCAATTACTAAAGTGCCGAACTTCCTGTCAGAGCCCCAGGTCTACGGCCCTTCTTTTCATGGCTTCCAGGCAAAACGCGATGTGCGCATCCAGGGCGATGCCGAGTTCGGCTGCGCCCTGGATCACATCCTCCCGGTTCACTCCCCGGGCAAAGGCTTTGTCCTTCATCTTTTTGCGCACGCCGGCGACTTCCACATCGGCAATCGCTTTGGTCGGTTTGACAAGGGCGCAGGCCGTCAGAAAGCCAGCCAGCTCGTCGCAGGCAAACAGCGCCTTGTCGAGGTGCGTCGTCCGCGGCACGCCCGAATACTGCGCGTGCCCAAGGATCGCAGTTCGCACCTCCTGCGGCCAGCCAAGCCGTTCCAGCTCTTTCACGCCGACGAAAGGGTGTTCTTCGAGCGAGGGGTGGCGCTCATAGTCGAAGTCGTGCAGCAGGCCGGTGGTTGTGTAGAGTTCCACGAAATTGGCGCGCTCTTTGCCGGTCAAGCCGAGCCGCTCGGCCTCGGCCTCTCCGCAAGCGGTCACGCAAATCTCGACCGCCAGCGCATGTTTCCGCAGGTTCTCGCTCGCGGTCCACTCGGTCAAAAGCTGCCAGGCCTGCTCGCGGCCGTAAGGACTCCCGTTATCACCCATGCCAATTACCGTCCTCCCGTCAACTGGAAAAAATACTTGCCGGTTGCTGCTAATGGTTCGCGTTTCTTCGGGTTTTTCAGGTTATGATGGGTCATTCTTGGGTTTGACCCCAAGAATCCACTTGACAATTATGGTTCACGGCAATCAAAGTAGCACATATCGCGGTGCAAGAAGGCACTGCGGGAGCCCTGCTCTGGCGCTCCGCACACAGCCGATGGCGACCACCCTGGCGAGCGTGGACACACGCGATGTGCTCCGCTGCGATCATTGCAGCCTGGTCCAATACAGAACCAATAACAACCTCTGCCGGCGCTGCAAGCGGCTTCTTGAAGTCGAGGAGCGTTTGCCCTTGTCGCCGCAACTGGTGACCACGCCGCCGGCGCAGGCAGCCGCAGAAGCGAGTCTGCAGGTCGCGGCGCAAGTGCGCGACATCCGCCGCGCGCGTCACCTCAGCCAGCGCCAGCTTGCCAGCCGCATGCAGGTGCCCCGGACCTACATCTCGAAGATCGAGAATGGAAAGGCCATTCCGACTTTGGGTTCGCTGGAACGGCTTGCCACTGCCCTGGGCGTGGGGGTGTGCCACCTGGTGCGCGACGCGCGCAGCCGCCGCGACGAAGAAGTAGCCGCCATCCTCTCCGATCCGCTTCTGGCGGAGATTGCGTTGCTGTTGCCTCACCTCGATTCTCTGCATCGCACGCTGATCTACGGCCAGGTGCGCGATATGGCCATGGGCCGCCGCCGCACCGCATAGACCTCAACCGGCGCAGGGAAGGCGCCTCTCCAACATGCCGCGGCAAGCGGGGCCGGCGGAATGCCGCTCCGCGCTGCCGCGAATGTGTCGCTTTGCCGAACCGACGTGCAATTGCGGCGTGTTGGCGCTTATGCTAGGTTCGATGATGCCGCGCTGCGGTTTGGCGTTGCAGGCTGCCTGCCGCAGTTCAAGGCATCAGCGATCCCGGTTCCTCTCACGGCGCAATAAGAAATCGCTCACGCCTCCGCCATCATTGCATCCTGCGCGCCGCGGGCAGAACCGCAAATAGCATTTTGAGGCGAGTCCTTTGCATCTGACCGACACGCTGCGCATTCATGAGTTGAGCCCAGAGGAGCGTGCCGTCTACGCCACCCTCAAGCCCGAGCGGTTGCCCGAGCATGTCGCCATCATCATGGACGGAAATGGGCGATGGGCGGGCCGACGCTCGCTCAAGCGCTTTCTTGGCCATCAACAGGGCGCCCGCAGCGTGCAACTGGTCACCGAAGCCGCCTCGCGCATTGGCCTCCCCTGGCTCACGCTCTACGCATTTTCGCTGGAAAACAATCTGCGCCGCCCGCGCGCCGAAGTGAACTTCCTCATGCGCCTGCTGAAGAGCTATCTCGAGAGCAACCTGCAGCGCATGATGGACAACAACGTGCGCATCCGCTATATCGGGCGCACGCATGAGCTGCCCCCCGAAGTGCAGGACAAGATGCGCTGGGCCGCCGACGCCACCGCCCGCAACACCGGCACGACGCTGACCCTGGCGCTGAACTACGGCGGCCGCTCCGAGATTGTCGACGCCTTCCGGAACCTTTCCGCCGAGTTGAAGCTGAAGCACCAGGGCGCCGACCGGATTAGCGAAGAAGACATCCATCGCCATCTCTACACAGCGCACATGCCGGACCCGGATCTTCTCATCCGCACCTCCGGCGAGATGCGCATCTCGAACTACCTGCTCTGGCAGATCGCCTATGCCGAAATCTACGTCACGGAGCGGCTCTGGCCCGACTTCCGCGGCATCCACCTGCTCGAAGCCATCGCCGACTTCCAGCGCCGCGAACGGCGCTACGGCGGGTTGAGCGAGGCGGTCGGCGAAGTGGAAGAGGACCCCGAGCGCATTCGCATTGCGGCAGGGTAGCCGGCTCGCCTCCCCGATTCGGCAAATCCATGATTCTGCAGTACGGCAGTGTATTCTCATCCCTGAAATGAAACGCGTCCTCACCGCCATTGTCCTCATCCCGCTCGTGTTGTTGCTGGTTTTTCTTCCGCCGCGGTGGGAAGGGCTCTTCATGCTGGCGACTGCGGGCGTTGCCATGCTGGCCGCGTGGGAATATCTGGGCCTGACGGTCAAGAAGGGCGCGAATCCGCCCCGGCTGGCCGTCGTCCTCGCGATCCTGCTGCTTTTTGGGGCGCGGCTCTTCGTCGACAGCCTTGAGTTCCTGCGTCAGACCGATTTGGTCTTCGGCACGCTGGCTGTCGCCCTGCTCGTTTTCTGCACGTTCCGCTCGCCGGTGGAACGCATGATGGCGGATGCGTCCGCGTCCATCTTCTGCCTGTTTTACATCGGCCTGACGCTTTTGGCATTGCCCGCATTGCACGAAGATGTCGAGGGCAATGGTCCTTCGCTGGTCACGTTCCTCTTCTGTGTAGTCTGGGCGGGAGATATTGCGGCTCTTTACGTCGGCCGTGCCTGGGGACGCCGCAAGCTCGCGCCCACACTGAGCCCCAACAAGACCTGGGAAGGGACGTTTGCCTCGATCGCGGGAAGTGTGCTGGTGGCTGCCGGCCTGCATGCCCTGTCAACCACGCTGGCCGAGTGGAATTTCGTCAAGCTGTCGTTCCACGGCGAAATCTGGTATTGGCTCGTGCTGGCAGTCATCGTCAACGTCGCCGCCCAGATCGGCGATCTCGCCGAATCGGCGCTGAAACGATCGGCCGGCGTCAAAGACTCGGGCTCGCTGCTGCCGGGGCACGGAGGCGTGCTCGACCGCATCGACGCGCTGCTGCTGGCCGCTCCGGTGATGTGGTTCGCGCAGGTGATTCACCAGCACTTTTGAAGCGCGTGGATCGCAATCGAAGCGCGCGCCACGCGGTATTCTGTAGACACGTTGAAACGTCTCGCCATCCTCGGTTCCACCGGCTCCATCGGGCAGAGCACCCTCTCCATCGTCGAGCAGTTTCCCGACCGCTTTTCTGTAGCCGCGCTCGCTGCCGGCCGCAACGTCGACGCTGCCTTTGAGCAAGTGGCGCGCTGGCGGCCTCGGATCGTTTCAATGGCCACGGAAGAGCTGGCCGGCGAGTTGTCTACCCGGCTGAAGGCTGCTGGGGTTACCGAAGTCCAGGTTGTATACGGGACTGAAGGCACGGTGACCTGCGCCACGCTGCCTGATGCTGACTTCGTGGTCTCAGCAATTGTCGGTGTCGCGGGACTTGAAGCCACCCACGCCGCCATCCTCGCCGGCAAACCCGTGGGCCTGGCCAACAAGGAATGCATGGTTGCTGCCGGCGAAATCCTCACTCGCGCCGCTCGCCAGCGCGGTGTTCCCATCCTTCCCATCGACAGCGAGCACAATGCGGTCCACCAGTGCCTGCGCGTGGGCCGCCACGAGGAAGTGAAGACCATCTGGCTCACCGCCTCCGGCGGCCCTTTCCGGCACTTGCCGCTCGATCAGTTTGAAAGGGTCACTCCGGAACAGGCCCTCAAGCATCCCACCTGGGTGATGGGCCGCCGCATCACCATCGATTCGGCCACCATGCTGAACAAGGGCCTCGAAGTGATCGAGGCCTGCCGGCTCTTCGATGTGCTGCCCCGCCAGGTCCGCGTCACCGTTCATCCCCAGTCCACCGTTCATTCGATGGTCGAGTTCATCGATGGCTCGATCCTTGCCCAGATATCGGTGACCGATATGCGTCTGCCGATCCTCTATGCGCTGGCCTACCCTGAGCGTCCGGCCTCGACACTCACCTTCGACTTGCCGGCGCTGCGCCATCTCGATTTCGAAGAGCCGGATTTTCAGCGTTTTCCGTGCCTTCGCCTCGCCTTCGAGGCCGCCGAACTCGGCGGCGCTCATTCCATCGCCCTCAATGCAGCCGACGAGATTGCCGTCGAGGCATTTCTCGACCGCCGGATTCCGTTTACCGGAATCCCGCGTACAATTGAGTCAGTGCTCGCCTCCACCCCCCAGGCGCATCCAATGGTCATTGCGGAGGTGCTCGCCGCGGACAGGGAAGCGCGTAATGCGGCTCGGGAGGTCATAGCAAGTGCTGTGCCTCAAGTCTCCGGTTGACCCGGTTACAAATTAGCCGTTGAGGAATATCGTCAAAGTCTATGCACGTATTTCTGGTATCCGTCGCTGCCTTTGTCATCCTGCTCGGCATCATGGTGGTCGTGCACGAATTCGGGCACTTTGCCGTGGCCAAGCTTTGTGGCGTGCGAGTCGAAGCCTTTTCTGTCGGGTTCGGCCCGCGTCTTTTGGGGATCAAGATCGGCGACACCGATTACAAAATCTGCGCGTTGCCGTTCGGCGGATACGTCAAGATGACCGGCGAAACCCCCGACTCCTCCCAGGAAGAGATCGCCGAGACCGCGGCCCCCGATCCGGGTGCATTCACGTCGCATCCGCGGTGGCAGCGCATGCTCATCGGCCTGGCCGGCCCGCTGGCGAACTTCCTTCTGGCCTTCGTGGCCATGGCTTTCTACTACAACTGGATCAACGAAGTGCCCTCGTTCAAGACGATTTCGATCGAATGGGTGCAGCAGGACTCGTCGGCAGGGCAGGCCGGGATCGAGCCGGGCGACAGCATCGTCGGATTCGACGGCGTCGACAACCCGAGCTGGGATCAGCTCGAGATACGCGCCAACCGCAAGATGGGGCAGTATGTGCCCGTTTCCGTCGAACGAGACGGCAAAACAGTTCAGACTTCGATGCTTGTGCCGCCTCCGGTCCGCGGAAAGGACACTGAGCCGCTGGCCCAGTCCGGAATCTACCTTCATTTGATCGACGCGCCAATCGTTGTGAACGATGTGGTTCCGGGCGCTCCCGCACAGCAGGCGGGGCTGCACAGCGGCGACAAGATTCTGGCTGTGGATGGCCATTCGTTCCACACCCTGGAGCCGCTCCTGGCTTATCTCCAGTCCGGCAGGGGCAAGCCGGTCGTCTTGACCGTCGAGCGCAATGGCGCAACCATCCCGCCGGTCACCGTTCACCCGTCTATCCAGGCATCGGAGTGGCGCATGGGCTTCACCGCCAAAAGGCCGCCCGACATTCCCATGCATGAAGAGCCGCTGCCGTTCATGACGGCCGTCGAGAAGTCGGAGTCGTTCTGCGCCGACAGCTCGCTGCTCATCCTCGACGTCCTGCGTGGAATATTCACTCGTAAGGTTTCGGTTTCGCAGCTCTCAGGGCCGGTCGGCATCGCGCGCATGGCCGGCGAAGCGGCGGAGATGAATGGATGGTCGCCGAAGTTCGGCCTGGCCTCTGAAATCAGCCTCAACCTGGGCATCCTCAACCTGCTGCCATTCCCCATCCTCGACGGGGGCATGATCCTGCTGCTGCTCATCGAGAGCGGGATCCGCCGCGACATCAACATGCTGGTGAAGGAGCGCATCTATCAGGCCGCGTTTGTCATGCTGGTAGCCTTCGCCGCTTTCATTATCTTCAACGACATCACCAAGCTGCGCCCGCACTGATCTTTGGAGCACGCTGGATGCACGTCACCACGCCCATTCGGGTGCGCTACGCCGAAACCGACCAGATGGGCATCGTCTACTACGCCAACTACTACGTCTGGTTTGAGATCGGCCGCGTAGAACTTCTGCGCTCGGTTGGCCTCGCGTACAGCCAGCTGGAGACCGAGCACCGCTGCATTTTGCCAGTCGTCGAAAGCAGTTGCCGCTATCGCGCGCCGGCTCGATACGACGACGAGATTCTTATCGAAACCCGCCCTCTGATGCTGCGCCAGTCGGTCATCAAGTTTGGCTATCGGATTCTGCGCAAGGAGCCGGAAGGCGCCGTTCCTGCGCTGCTGGCCGAAGGCGAGACCGTGCACGTCGTCTGCGACGAACAGCTTAAGAAAGTGCCCATGCCGGAAAAGTACGCAGCGGGCCTGAAGGCGATGATTGAGAAGGCATAGGGACGCCGAGATTCGCCTTACTTCTCCCTCGCCACTACAAAATCCGGCACCCACAGGAGCGCGCGCCTGAACTCGGAGTCGGGCAGGCCTGCCAGCGCCTGGCGGCCCTGTTCGGCGTAGCGGTCGGCCGCGGCCATGGCGTATTCGACGGACCCATTGCGGGCCAGAATCTGCTGCACCTCGCCGCGGCTTACGTTCTCAAAACTGCGGTCGTCCAGCACGCGCTTGATGGCCTGCCTGTCGGCGGCCGTACCGTGGTCGATCGAGTGGATCACCGCCAGCGTCGCCTTGCCTTCGCGCAGATCGCTGGCCACCGGCTTGCCCAGCACTTCCTCGGTCGCGGTCAGGTCCAGCACGTCGTCGACGATCTGGAACGCCAGCCCGACAGCCCGGCCGTATGTCGCCAGGCTGGTCTCTTCCGCCTCGGTCACCTCGGCCAGGACTCCGCCCAGCCGTATTGACACCGAGAAAAGGCACGCCGTCTTGCGGTAGATGAGGTCGTAATACTCGGCTTCCGACACCGCTTTGCCCAGCTTCTGGATCTGCAGCAGCTCGCCTTCGACCATTTGCTGCGTAAGGCCGATCAACAGATCGAGCACACGCAGATTGCGCTCCTCGAGCGCCACACGAAAAGCTTGCATGTAAAGCCAGTCGCCGGCCAGCACGCACTTTTCGTTGCCCCAGGTCGTGTTGGCCGAGGGCCGCCCGCGCCGCGTGTTCGCGCCGTCGATGATGTCGTCGTGAATCAGCGTGGCGGTGTGAACCAGCTCCACGACCGCGCCGAGCCGGACCGCGCCGAACCCCGAGTAGCCGAACATGTGCGCCGCGAGCAACAGCAGCGACGGACGGATGCGCTTGCCGCCGCCTTCGCGAAGATACTCGGCAATCTCAGTGATCGTGCTGACGCTGGATGCGGCGTCGCGGCCCAGCTCCTGCTCAATGGCCACGAGATCGTCCCGCAGCAGATCGAAGACCTCCCTCGCCGTAGCTATCGCCAATGTGCTCAAGTGTCTCCGGTTCCGCGGAATCGTCGATCCGCCCTCTCGATTGAGGTTGCCCCAGGTCTCGATCCTGAGTCCTGGGATTCCTCAGCGCTATTTCGCAACCCATAATCCAGCGATCGAATGTCTAATTCGTCCGGTAATTGGTGAATTGCAGTTCGAGGCCCAGATCCTTGCCGCGCAGCAGCGCGATAATAGACTGCAGCTCGTCCCGGTCCTTGCTGCTTATTCTCACTGTATCGCCCTGAATGCTGACCTGTGCCTTCTTTTTCGCGTCCTTCACCATGCGGACAATTTCCTTGGCTTTTTCTGCCGGAATGCCCTGCTGCAGGTTGATCTTCTGACGCACGCTCTGCCCTGCGGCGGGCTCAATCGTGCCATAGGTGAGATTCTTCAACGATACCCCACGTTTCACCAGCTTTTGGCCCAGGATCTCCTTGACCGCCTCGAGCTTGTACTCGCCTGCCGAGGCCAGCTGGATTGCATCGTTGCCCTCCAGGTGAATCTCCGAGTGCGAATCCTTCAGGTCGAAGCGCTGCCGAACTTCCTTCATGGCCTGTTCGATCGCGTTGCGGACCTCCTGGATGTCGACCTTGCTGACGATATCGAATGAATTATCCTGCGCCATAAGCCTCCCC
>Ga0335069_10000518_pt1 | contig 65274 bp, 45 predicted proteins | sample Lox_Sample_11_FD_206714 | JGI IMG/M metagenome (GOLD analysis project Ga0335069, IMG submission 206714) | Soil microbial communities from Loxahatchee National Wildlife Refuge, Florida, United States - Lox_Sample_1.1 | ecosystem: Environmental > Terrestrial > Soil > Wetlands | place: USA...
TTGGAAGGATGCCATGGGCAGCAAGCCGGCGCCGGCGATGATCAGTCAGAGCAGATCGAAGCCACGGCGGGACGACGATGATTGATGCTGCCGCAGTGGCCTGTCATCCTGGTCTTGCCGGCCCTGGAAAACAGGAGAACGGTCCTGGGGAACCCGAGAAATGGGATGGGGGCGGGCGGATGGGTCCGGCTCCCGGGTTTTGTTCCGGCGCCGGTCAACGGCGGGAGAGAATCGCCAAGTCAGAGGGCGGAGAGCCGGCGTCGAAGTCCATGGGACCCATGAGACGGCGCCAGAGCAGGCTGGATCCGTAGTTCAGGCGCGGCTGGCAGGTCTCAGTCCTTGTCTGCTGGGCCGAGTGTGTGGCCTGTGCGGAGCCGCACGCCGAGCCGGCCGAGAGAGCCAGGCCGGTGCAGATAACGGAAGCTGTCGGGAACGATGTTTTTTAAAAGCCGTGGCCGATCGCGGATTTGCTGTTCTCTACGCGAGCTCTGAGGTAGTGCGCCCTCCCACTGGATCGATCCGCGTTTCGGTGCGGCAAATTCGTCTCAAAAACGAGAGATTCGTCCCAGCCCTTGACACAGTCTGGCGTCAGACCGGAGACTGGGACAAGTAGCCAATAGGCGAAACAGAGGATCACAATGCGAGACGGAGCCCCGCAAGGCACATACAAAGTTCAGGCCCTGGACCGAGCCTTTGCCGTGCTTGATCTGCTCGGCGAAAGCGAAACCCCTCTGGGCCTTGCCCAGGTGGCGGCGGCACTCCAGCTTCACAAGAGCACCGCGCATCGCTTTCTGATGGTTCTGGAGCGGCACCATATGGTGGAGCGCACTACGGGTGGCAAGTTCCGCCTGGGTCTGCGCCTGTTCGACTTCGGAAATCGGGCCATTGAACAGTACGACCTCCGCGACCGCGCCCAGACCCATCTGCGCCGCCTGGTGGCCGAAACCGAGGAGACCGCGCACCTGTGCATTCTCGAGCAGGCGCACGTCATCTACATCGACAAGATCGAGCCGGCCCGGTCGGTGCGCATGATCACCCGCGTCGGCGCGAGCAACCCGGTGCATTGCACCTCGGTGGGCAAGGCGATGCTGGCGTTTCTGCCCGAGGAGAAGATCGCCGACATTATGAAGCGGCTTCGCTTCGAGCGCTTCACGCATCGCACCATCGCTACGGCGGAGGCCCTGCGCAGCGAAATCGAGAAGACCCGCCGCCGCGGCTACGCGGTCGATGACGAGGAACTTGAAGAAGGCCTGCGCTGCATCGCCGTTCCGGTGCTCGACGCACAGCGCTACCCGGTGGCCGCGGTCAGCGTCTCGGGGCCATCCTTCCGCGTCACGGCGCAGAAACTGCCGGCGATTGCCAACCAGTTGCTGCAGTGCGTGCGCGGCATCTCGGCCGATATGGGTTTCACGTCAGCGCGGGCGCAGCGGACAGCGCTTTCCGCGTAGCGGAGCCATCGATTCTGGACATGGAAGCGGCGGACCGCTCGCTTGATGCAACCCGCCGCAACTGTTATTCTTAACTTCGTTCTTCATTGGGGACGTAGCTCAGTTTGGTTAGAGCGCTGCCCTGTCACGGCAGAGGTCGCGGGTTCGAGCCCCGTCGTCCCCGCCATTCAAAACAAAGCACTTAAGCTTGAATGGCACCCCAAGTGACAATCCACAATCCGATCCACAAACTTACTGCACTAGACGACTTCCAAGTCCTACTGCGCTTAGGAATGCGCTTTGTGCTGCCTGCTTCTCGTCGCGGTCATCTTGCGTTTAGAGGTTTATGGTTGTGCGGATATCGCTATGCCGCAGCATGCCCTGAACCGTCTTCGGATCGACCTTCCCCTTGTTCACCAGCCAGGTGCTCAAGCTGTGACGCAAGTTGTGAAGACCGAAGCGTTGCCCCTTCGCAAGAACGACCCCGGCGCTGGTTGTCGCTAGCCGCAGATGATCTTGTACGAACGTCGACGCTCCAATGGGAACCTTTCCGTCCTTAATAAGCGAGGGAAAGACGAAATCGTCGATCTTTGAATAGGGACTCTGCGTGCGCCATTCATTCAAATATTGCGCCAGTACCGGATGCATCGGCACATAGCCGTTCGAGGCCTCTGTTTTTGTCGCGCTCCAGACCTCCAGCTTCATGTCCTGAACCACGCTCTCGCGTGGCGCCGGGACTCCTGAAATTTGATCGAGGTTTGCTTTCGCCTGATCCTTCAGTCGCGCCCTCACATAGGCGCGCTCGACTGGCCTTCGATATGTTCACACGCCGCGTGCAGGCCGCAATCGGGGCCATGGCGGCTGCATTGGGAGGACTGGATGTCCTGGTGTTCACAGCGGGTGTAGGAGAGAACTCTGCTGACGTACGCACAGCAATTTGCGGGAAGCTCGATTTTCTCGGTCTGGAGATTGATCCCATTTTAAATCAGAATCCTGCGATGGATTGTGATATCTCGACCGCGGATTCGCCGGCTCGAACTCTGGTAATCCGGGCCGAAGAGGACTGGGCCATTGCGACCGAATGTTTCAAGCTCATGGCCGAATCTTTAGCAAACAAGGAGCGATGAATTACATTGGTCTGGTGTCTTGGGCGACTACCTGCCCGGAGTGATGCCATGCCGATAAGATCACGGCCTTCATCTGAAGCGCTGTCGCGCAAGCTGAAGCTGGGCAATGCTCGTTATCTGCTCGTGTTAGCCGTGCCTGCGGTCGGGCTATCGGCCGGGGTTTCGCCTGCAGCATCCGATCTTCCATCAAACCAGAAGGTCCTCGCCTTCTTGAGCGAGTCCATTGATTGGTATCGTTATTGCGCCATAGAGCGGCAGGTTTCAACCGAGCCGCTCGATCTTGTGTACCTGGAAGACAATCGTCCGGTTGCTGCGCAGATTGTGCAACTGTCGTTTGACTTCGCCAGAGCCGATGCGTCGATTGCGGCGACGCCACCGGCAGGTAACTGGAAAGGGAGTTCCGCCATTGCCTCCGGCCCATCGCCGGACATGGCGCAATTTGTTCAATTGGAGAATCATGCCGAGCTCCAGGAGCGGCAAGCAAGCCAGGAAATCGAGGCAATCAAGAAAAGGCTCCAAACGGCGCGTGGTGCTGATCTTCGTAAGTTGCACGCCGCGCTGGATGCGACGCAGAGCCTGTCGAATGCCTTGCACGCGGCATCAGCCACTCTTCACCAGTTGGTTGAGTTTGTGCGGGCGTCCGCAGGTCGCGAGACTGGAGATTTCACATCGAATATCGACGACCTGGCACGAACTGTTCCCGGCGTAACCAGCACCACTGCTGCGGCATCGCAAACGCAAGATTCGGCTCCTTCATTGCCTTCTCAACCCGAAGATTCCGGAATCCTCGCCCTCAGCTCAAAAGTATCGGCGCTGGGAAGAAAAACAAAACTGCTGGATGACGAGATCCACCGCACCGAAAAACTGCGGCAATCTTCCGACGACCTTCGCGGTCCGTTGTTCGCTTCCGTCGTCAATCGTTTTCAGGCCGGCGACGCCAACGATCTTCAGGCCAGCGACGTCCGTGCGCTGCAACAGCAGAAAACTGGACTTGATGCGCTTGCAGTGCAGGTGAAGGCACTCTCTCCAGCGATCGTGGCGCTGGATAAGCAGAGCGTATTGCTCTCCGCGTATTCATCGCGCTTGAAAAGCTGGCGTGCCGCCGTAATCGCCGAAGATGAGAAAACATGGAAGACCCTGATCTCGCGGCTTGTCGCTGCGGCCGTTGCGATCGCCGCGCTTGTGATGATCGGCGCGCTTGTGCGCAAAACCACGCGGCGGCGTGTGCACGACGCTAACCGCCGCCACATCATGCTGGTCCTTGAGAGAGTTTTCTCTTGGTTTGCCATCGTAGTTGTTGCCGTATTTGCCTTCGCGTCCGACCTGACCTCTTCGGCTACTTTCTTTGGGCTCCTTGCGGCGGGTATTGCAGTTGCGCTTCAGAGTGTCATCATTGCCGCTTTTGGCTATTTCTTGCTGGTGGGCAGGCGCGGAATAAGAGTTGGAGACCGGGTGGAGATATCGGGAGTCCTTGGGGATGTGAACGATATCGGTTGGCTTCAATTTCAGGTAGCTGAAATCGACAGAGGAACCCAGCTGCCCACCGGGCGAATGGTCACGTTTTCGAATTCCTTTGTATTTCTATCGCCGGCTACTGGCCTGTCCAAATTCAATAGAGAAGACGTGAAGACTGCGCAGTTGGAGGCTGCCGCAAAAGCACCTCAGTCCTAGATCCAGTGAGCCACGCTGCCCGCAACCGCGCCGCGAAACGGTCACTCGAGCATTTTCGATTCAAATGTTGCCATTTTGAGATAGCGTAAGGCGGCTTTTTCTTGAGGGAAAAGCCACTCGGCATCCAGTCTTCTGTAAATGAATCGAAAATGCCGTAACTAACCGAATCAGGTGCTCAAATCATCTCTGACCTCCTGCTTAGTTCAGCAGATTTGGGTGCAGGCTCTCAAGCATCCTGAGATTGTCCCGGTAATCCACCGGGATGCCAATCACCACCGGACCCTGCATCGCCATTGCCTCATTGAGCGTTGGGGCGATGTCCGAAGGCTTCTGGATGCTCAGACCTGTCGCACTGAAGGCCTCGGCGTATTTCACGACGTCCAAAGGTCCGAAATCAACGCCCGATGTCCGCCCGTATTTCGCCGTCTCCTGGAACGCCACCATGTCATACGAACCATCGATCCAGACCAGGTGCACGAGGTTGCATTTCAGCCTGACAGCAGTCTCCAGTTCCATTGCCGAATATAGGAAGCCACCATCTCCCGAGACTGACAGCACTTTCTCGCTGGGGCGGACGAGGCACGCTGCAATTGCCCAGGGAAGACCCACGCCCAGCGTCTGCTGTCCATTTGTGATCAGGACCTGCCGCGCACGAAAACTGTAGAGATAGCGAGCTATCCAGATATGAAAAGAACCCATGTCGCAACAGAGCGTCACGTCATCGCTCAGGATCTTTTGCATCTCGTGGACAAGGCGCATGGGATGAATGGGTGTGCCGTTCATGGTCGCGGCTTTTTTTGAGAACGCATCCCGGTCATGCGCAATGTCGGCAAGAAGGGACAATTCCGAGGAGAGCACGCGCGGCTTCAATTCTCCGGTGAGCGCCTGAAGTGTGGCGGCAATATTGCCGGTCAGCTCAATCTGCGGACGATAATCCCTGTCGACTTCAGGCGCCACAGAATCGATGTGAATCAGATCGCGCTTGCGGTCCCTGTTCCAAATGCCGGGCTCGTACTCGACCGGGCTGTAGCCCACGGTGATGACGAGGTCGGCGGCATCCAGCAGGCGATCGCCCGGCTGATTGCGGAAGAGGCCGATTCGCCCACCAAAGAGGCCGAACAGATCCCGAGATACAATGCCGGCGGCCTGATACGTACTGACTACCGGCAGCTTCGCCTTACTCAAAAGGTCCCGAACGGCGTCCGCGTTGGCGGGTTCGCTGGCCAGCAGGCCGAGCAGCAGGATCGGCCGCTCGGCGCGATTGATCCGTTCGGCCGCTGCAGCAATCGCGTATACGTTCGCGGGGCCCTGGTTTTCCGCCGCAGCCGGCGTCAGAACTTCTCCATCGGCCGCTCCTTCCATGATGTTTTGGCGCGCGCTGATAAAAGCTGCGCCAGGGCGTCCCGACTCAGCGAGGCGAAAGGCATTGCCCACGACTTCGGAGACGGTCTCCGGAGACTCGATCGCGGCAGCGAACTTCGTGATCGGTCGAAACATGTTGACAGTATCCATCGACTGATGGACCTGCTTAAGGTTCTTATCGGCAGGCACGGCTCCGCCAATCGCAACCACGGGATCGCCCTCTGTGTTCGCAGTTGCCAGGCCCGTCGCTAGATTGGAGCAGCCCGGCCCGGAGGTGACTAGCGCTACTCCTGCCTTGCCAGTCATGCGGCCGATTCCCCCTGCAATGAAAGCCGCATTCTGTTCGTGCCGGCACACAACGGTTTGAATGGTCGAATCCCGCAAGGTGTCGAAGACCTTGTCGATTTTGGCCCCCGGAACTCCGAAGATGTGTTTCACCCCCTGCGCCTCCAGGCTCTTTACCAAGAGGTCCGCGCCGGTTTGCACAGCCGCTCCAGCCTTCGTCGCTCCGCTCATTTCTTCTCTCCTTCGGCCTTGGCTAGATCTGCGCTCGGGTCGCGCCGCAAATCCGCTTCAAGAAAGCTCTCGGTCTCGGGCAGAGCGACATGAAAATTGCCGGCCTGCTGAATCTGAAGGTGACATTCGCGCCCGCTGCAATCCAGCACATGCCCGCCGCGGGTGTGATCCGCGGACAGAAAATGAAGATGGTAGCCGGGCACGTTCAGCGTCCTCGCGTACTCTGGCGTCCAAAATCCGACCAGCGTGCCCGGAAGGTCGCGGAATTCGAATTCGGGTTGAACTGCGGCCGCCTGGACAAGCGGCACGCCCTCCTCTGTTTTGCACACGACGCGGGCATGGACGTAGTCAAAACAGCCATCGACCCGCAGCGCGTAGAAGATATTCTCCGAATCGCGCAAGTGGTCGAATTGCGCAGTCAAATCACCGAGCGTGCGAAACTGCGCGGGCTCGACATGCGAGTCCGCGGAGAAGCGCGTGATCGCGGCAAATGGAGTAAGAACATCGTCTTCGACTTCGCGCACCGAGCCGTCGCAGCGGACTTGATAGAAATGGCCATCTACGATCACCATCTCGCCGTCGAGATTCTCGAAGGTGCCCAGCCCAAGATCGCCATGATCTCGCAGCGTTGCAATGCGCACTGCGCCCTGATACACGCCTTCGACGAGGGCTGTAGAGGTCGACACCTGATAAAGGGTGTGATGCGAGACATGAAAGTAACCGGCCAGTGCCTGGGCGACAATGTGGCTTATCGGATCATGGGTGGCTCTGGACTGGCTGTCCAGCAGTCTCCACAGACTCTCCGGAAGGGTGCAGTTCAACTGTGGCATTAGGGTGACCTCAATGTTGTATGGAGCGCGGCCAGAAGATAACGGTCAGGGTCATTACGCCCTGAGCTGGATGGACGCTGACTCCTCCGATGTCTGCCGAGCCCGAAGGGCCGGACATGAGCAGGCTGTACGCCTTGTTCTGAAAGTGGGGATGCGTGTATGCGTCGTGCAGGTTCTCTACGATGTCGGCGGGATCGAGAAGAATGACAATGTCGTGGGCCAGAAATCCAATCGTATTCACCCGGAACTCCTCTTCTGAAAGCAGGACCGATCCGGTTTCGGCGATTCCGAGCGGAGAGCGAACGATTGTAACGTCGATCTCGCCGGCGGCCTCCCACTCGGTGAAGTCGTCCGGTTTGCTGTTTCCGGCATACTCGGGAACAGCGGAACAGATGGTTTTGGCTGCGGGGAATCTCGTCCTCAGGAATTCCGCGAAGTCGGCCGGAGCTTCGGCAACAACTTCACCAGCGAGTTCCCTCAGCGATGCAGTGAACAGCGCCTTCCGGTCGACCTCCTGCAAAGAATGGAACAACGAAACTTCAGGCAATTTACGGGGTGGAGGCTGGTGTTTGCGAACACTCTCAAGGATGACATCTCGAATGTTCATTGCTGGCTCTCCTTGCTGCCCGCTTGGCTGCGGTTCTTCCGGTACCAGTCGTGGAACGTTTCTTTCCCGGGCTGAGGGATCTCCCGGTGTTTCCCCCAGGCATTCAGGCGATTGTAGATGGCAAAGCGAGGCAGAATGCTCAAGCTGGGGTCAGCAGAAGCGGCCGCGATCCGATAGAGCTTGGGGTTGCTCAACACCTCGCCGGCGGCGATCATGGCCACCTTCTTGGCCAGCTGAATTTGTCCTTTTTCTTCCATCACCTCCCGCCACGCATAGATCTGCTCATGAATGTTGATTTTCACCGGGCAGACGTTTGTGCAACTGCCGTTCAAGGTGGAGGAAAACGGCAGTTCGCTGTAGCGCCGCGCGTCGAAGGTGGGCATCAGGATGATGCCGATCGGTCCCATGTAGGTTGAGCCGTAGCTGAGGCCTCCGCTGCGGCGATACACAGGGCAGGTGTTCATGCAAGCTGCGCAGCGGATGCACTTCAACGACGGCCAGAACTTCTCCATTCCCAGCCGGGACGAACGGCCGTTATCCACGAGGATGACATGCATCTCACCGCCCTGGCGCGGGGCGCGGAAATGCGACGTGTATTGAGTAATCGAGTAGCCGGTCGCGCTGCGTGTCAGAAGCCGAATAAATACGGCCAGATGCTCGGTTTTGGGAACGATCTTCTCCAAACCAACTGAGCAGATGCGTAGCTTGGGCACGTTGGCCACAAGATCGGCGTTGCCTTCGTTGGTAACGGTAACGATCGCGCCGGTTTCTGCGACTGCGAAGTTGGCGCCCGTCATTCCCGCCTTCGCTTCGACAATAATCGGACGCGTGTTCGCGCGCATCACTCCTGCCAGATAGGCAGGGTCTGCGTTCTCCTTATCGGAGCCATAGGCGCGTGCAAACACAGCGGCCACATCCTGCGGTGTCTTGTGCCAGGAGGGGCCCACGATATGGCTTGGCGGCTGATCGTCGAGTTGCTGGATGCGCTCGCCGAGATCGGTCTCGGCGACGCGAATGCCGCGATTCTCGAGAAAGCGCGTGGTTTCGCACTCCTCGGTGAGCATGGACTTCGACTTTGCGAGCATGTCCACGCCCCTGTCGCTCAGAATCTTGTAGACGATCTCGTTATGCTCATGCGCGTCCTGTGCCCAATGCACGATCACGCCGTTGGCTTTGGCGCGGCTCTCGAACATCTCGAGGTAGTGCGCAAGGTTTGAGAGCGTATGCTCCTTGATCTCAGAGGCCAGATCGCGCAATTGCTCCCATTCAGGTACGCGACGTGCCGCCTCGTCGCGTCTGACCCTCAACATCCACAGCAACTTGTCCAGATGTTGTTCGTGGGTCTGGTCCTCCATGAATTCCTCAGCGGCTTTTGCCTGATCGACGACGCTCATTGGGAAGCTCCATTCAGGATCTGTGCAATGTGAAGAACCTTGAGGTCCATGCCTAAGCGCTTCGTGCAGCCCTGCATGTGCATCAGGCACGACATATCGGACGAAACAATGTATTCAGCGCCGGAGTTATGCATGAATTCGACCTTGTCGTAGCCCATTTTGGCTGCCACTGCTTCCTCGGTAACCGAGAACGATCCGCCAAAGCCGCAGCATTCGTCGGGCCTTTCGAAGTCGCAAAACTGGACTCCAGGGACCCGCTCCAGCAGGTTCTTCGGCTTGGAGAATACCGGATCGTGGACGCGCTCGCTCATTGACGCCAAACCGATACCGCGAATCGCGGAACAGCTATTGTGCAAGGCGACCTTATGTTCGAACCTTGCCCAGGGAAATTCAGTCACCTGCAATATGTCGTGCAGAAACTCGACCAAGTCGTACACACTGGCGGATACCTTGCGACGGGCAGCTGAGTCTGGAGCCGCAGTAAACTTGTCTCTCACATGATGGGTACAACTTCCCGACGGAGTGACGATGCAATCGAAGTCCGCAAAATTCTTGACAAAGAGCTCCTCGGTGGCATGTGCCTCTTGATAACACCCGCTATTGGCCATCGGCTGGCCGCAGCAGGTTTGGTCAAATGGATAAACGACATCCACTCTAAGCTTTTCCAGGAGTTCAAGAGTGGCAACGCCCACTTCTGGGTAGAAGACGTCGATATAGCAGGGGATCATCAAGGCAACCGTCGATTTTACAGAGGGGTGCTGTGGAAGGCGAGCTTTGAGGTCCCTCACGGACGGCGCCTGCCGGTCAGCAGACGGTGTTGTTTCCTGGTTCATCTCCAATCGCCTCCAGAGTCCGACTTCAGCTGCATCTGAGAAAGTTAGATTCCTCGGAGGCATGTTGGTGGCAAACAAATCTGAAACGCTGTGGTGCCTTTTCGCATGTTCACTGAGCAATTCCACAGCCAGGTTCCGTTTGTACGCGGCAGGAGTTCCTGGGTTACAAGACGGAATCACACGAGTCTTAGGGCGAGACGTCCATGTGCCTGAACTTCATGATCTCCCGGGACATTTCCATCAGCAGATCGCGTATCTGCCTGGACAACCTCTCCAATCCCTGAGCTGCGACGAGTCCGGCATGCTCCGAGGAGTTCTCTTCAACAATGTGCGACAGGTCCGACAGCGATGCATCGAGATCGGCCCAATGAGCGGGAGGCCTTCCATCGACTTGATCGGCCATTTGCGTCAGTAAGGAGGCGCAGGCCTCATTAAACCGACGTTGCGCAGCCTGCACCGCAGGAGACAGGTTTTCCTCGGCGCCGAATACTCTATGCTGCATGAGGGCGATCTGTTCAAGGTAGACTGTCTGGAGTTGTGGCTGCCAGCTCTTAATGAGCGCTCGATTGGCCATAGCTTTCGCGCGTTTCATCCCGAATTCGAGCGCGACCGCATCGGACTGGGCCATGACATCCTGAAAGTTATTCGCAATCTGGGCTCGGAGTGCGCGGATGCGTTTCATCGCCATTTCCGGTGGCTCCGTTCCGGGCCGCAAAGCTAGCTCGGCGACCGCGCGGAGATTGGCGCTGAAATACGCAATCATGTGCTCCGCGGCCGAATCTTCTGACAAGCCGTGGTATGCAAGCCACATCATAAAGAGACCGAGCATGACCCCGACTACGCGATCACGTGCTGTGGCCAGCGAGGTTGGAATGGCGAACTCCTGAACAGTGATCAGGTAGTACGCGTTCGCGATTTGAAGCCCGAAATAGGACAGACGTTGACTCGAGGTGGCGAACCAGCCCGCAATGGCGGTGATTGCCGCGAAAAGTAAGCTGAACTCAAAAATGCCGTCGATGTGAGGGAGAACGAAGATCTGAGAACCAATCCCCAGAATGAGCCCGCCAACGACGGCACCGGAGATGCGAAGCAGCTGCTTTTGCCGTGACGTGCCAAGGTTCGAAAGTGCGGTTAGAACGCAGGTGGTGACAGAGGTGGCAATTCCTCGCCAGTCTAGGATCTCGTAGGTGAAATAACACAGTGTCGCGGCCAGGCATCCACGCAATGCGAAGTGGATGTGTGCCGGATTCTGGAATGCATCTTTCTTGAAGAACCTGCCAGCGGGCTCCTCCTGATCGAGCATCGATGGAAAGTACGCGTCAATAGACTCCGAGCCCGCCAATACATGAGGAATCAGGCTCGCAGTTCGCTCCATCTCCGGAAGCATAGGAACACCCGAGGGGGTGTTCGGGGAGACAGATTGAATTTCAGGAAGTTTAGATTCGGTAAGCGATGTACGGATCGCGCCGATCCATGCTGCGAGCAGTTTCAGGCGCTCCCTGTCCCTCTCGGACACTTGGCACGAACTTTTCACAGAGGATGCGCCCAGATCTACCAAACGTCCAGTCAAAGCTACGACGGCCGATAACTGGTCACGGTAATGCCGTTCATGTCGCGATCTCGCCAGGATGCGCCGGAGTCCGCTAACACCTACCATCGTGTACTTCACCAGCCGCTGGGCCACATCCGGCGGAGCAGGCTGGTCCTCAGCATAGGCCTCAACGAGTCCCTGGACCGCCGAGAGGCGATCATCCATGCCTTGAAAGAGTTGGTCCCTCGGAAATATGGCGTGAAAGACTGCTTCAACGACAACTGTAACGATGGTTCCGACCACACAGGCCAAAGCCTGCCAGAGAGTGAGTTCGACTCGAAATTCCGCCGTCTTAGGGGTTTGCCAAATGGGCAGAGCGAGCACCAGAATGATTGCGAACCCGGTCGCAACGGCAAAATCCTGGAACGTATCGAGGGCAAAAAACACAATAAACGCGCTGCCTGCAAACCATAAGAAGCGGCCAGCCGGGTAACTTGCAAACAGAGCCGCACAGGACAGTACAAAACCAACTCCAAGGGTATAACTGACAGCCACGGCTATTCCCGACTTGAGCGTGGCACGCATGTCGTCGCGCGCAATCAGGAAAGCGTAGAGCGCCCCTTCGTATCCTCCCGGTATGCGGAACGTCATGACGAGGATCATGGTAAGGGTCGCGGCAATGACCATCCGCGCGACCATCACGTCGCGGCCCGGATACGGTGCGATCTCTTCCCTGAGCGCTGCCCACACCCATGGGAAGAAGCCGGACGATTCGGAGGGCGCCGCGGTAGCGTGATCCATGTTTACCTACCGTGCGACGGAGCGACGCGGGTTGCGTACGATGACCACTGCGGACTCTCCCATCCGGAATGAATCATTGGGAGATGCGTCGATGCGCACGCGCACAGGAAATCGTGAAGCGAGATGAACCCAGTTCAGAGTGCGCTGCAGATTAGGAAGCCCCGGGCCTAACTGCCCGATGATATCCGGGTCCGGAGTCACTCCGAAGCCGATGCTTTCGACTGTCCCGTGCAAGGCCCGGTTTGGGTTCGAAAGGAGGTAGACGTCGGCCGGCATGCCCGGGCGGATGTTCCTCAATTGCGTCTCTATGTAATTACCGATTACCCACCATGTCCGCGTGTCAATCAGCGTGAAGATCTGCTCGCCCTTGTGCGCATAAGCACCTTCCGAGATGGTCAGGTTGGTTACTCGAGCGTCGAAGGGCGCGTAAATGCGGCAGTTGTTCAAGTTATATTGAGCCGTATCAATAGCAGACATTCTTCCCGACCGTTGCGAGGTCAGGGGCTCCAGTGTAGTTACGCTGTGCATCGACTGCTGAATCTGTTCACGGCTCTGATCGAGGCTGGCCTTGCTCTGTTCGTACTGCGCCTGCGCGGACTGCAACGTGGCTTGCGATTGCCTCAGTTGAGCGCGGGCCTGTTCAACGGCCTGTCGTCGCGTTTCCACGAGGGTACGGGCCTGGTCCACCTGATCGACGGTGACAAATTTTTCCGCAAGCAACGGCTCGATACGGTGCAGGTTGCTGGTCACATAGACCAGATCGGCTTCCGCACGAGCCAGGCCCGCTTCTGCTTGTCCAACCGCGGCCTTTGCCTCGTCGATGTTGGCGGCTGCCCTCTTAACGCTCGCTTCGGCGTTGCGCGATCCCGCCTGCGAAACGGCAACTCCGCTCGTCTGTGCCGCGATGGACCGGCTCGCATCGACGATCTGGCCCTCGAGGGCATCTTTCTCCGAGATCGCGCTCTGCAACGCGTAAGCGTAGGGCCGCTCATCTATTTCGAGGAGCAGATCGCCCTTCTTAACAAATTGGTTGTCTTTAACGTAGAGCTTCACAATTGGACCATCTACCTGAGGTGCGATGCCGATATAATTCGCAAACACTTCCGCGTCGTCAGTTCGCGGACTGATGCTCGCCTTGTGAAGCGCAACGGCGCCGATCACCAAAGCGTATGCGATCACCGCGATACTGATAATCCGGCCATTGCGTTTTTTCGCAGGGGAAGAAGCAATCGCCAAGGTGCACCTCGATCAGCTGAACAAGAGCAGCCACAGAGTTACGGCAGAGGAGAGCGCAATGCAGGGATAGATCAATACCGGGGGCCGTATTTCTCTCTCAATCTTCAAGTGGACGAACAATCCATGAGCAAGTATCGCCACGAATATCCCAACGACGAAACAGAGGATCCAATCCGGAAAGAATGAACCGGCGATATTGAAGGAAGGCACGCGCAGACAACCCGTGATTGCCGTTAGTGGAAGGAGCGCCGGAGCCACCGTCCAGGTACGCTGCAAGATTGTCTTCTGTGGCGTCATAATCATGGGCCTGCTTTCGGAACAGGAGCGCGCAATAGATCTCCCGTGCGGAATGCAAGATTCGAAATTTGTGTCAGAACTTGTGTGCGCGCGAATACGTCTGCAGATCGGGCCTGCGCCAATGCGCGCTGTGCCGCAACAACGTCAAGCAGATTTCTAAGCCCAAGGTCGTACGATTTCAGAGCAGCGGTGTAGGATTTGTCCGCTGAGGCAAGCAAGGCGGCTGCGGCTCGCTTCTGGCGCAATGCTGTCTTTGCATCAGAATACGCTCGCCAGACTTCATCGGATACCTGATCGCGAAGCGTAGCGGTCTGTGCCTGTGTTGCGGCTCGCTGGGCTTTTGCTTCTGCCAAGGCGTGCTCGCGCCTGAGTCCGTCGAACAGAGTCCATTGCAGGCTGAGTCCGACGTTCCACACCTCACGCTCCGCATAGGCTCCGGGAAAGAGGTTACGTTGGCCGTAGTCCCGTTGCAGCCCGCCAATTCCGGAGAAGGAGAGCGATGGGAAGTAGCTGGAGCGCACCGCCTGGATTGCGGCATCTGCGGATCGCACCTTGGCCACTTGTTCCAAAAGATCCGGTCTTTGAGCTAACGCGCGGTCGATTGCCTCGTCGGCCGTGTCCGTGAGGGCATCGGGAATGGGCAGTTCACTGATGTCCTGCACCTGGAATTTTGTGCTGGGAGGCAGGCCGAGGGTTGTCGCCAAATCTCCCTGTGCGGTCTCTTGCGCGCCGATGGCGGCTTGCAGGTCGAAGTCCGCTTGCGCCGAAGCCGCCTGCGTTTCCAGCAGATCGGGAAGAGTGGCCAGCCCGTGATCCAGGCGGGATTGGGCGTCCTTCTCGACCGTCTGAGCATTCAGCAGGGTGGCCTTCGCCGCGTCTCGCTGTCCCATTGCGTTGAGCAACCGATAGTAGCTTGCAGTTACCTGATAGATGATCTTCCTATGGGTATCGTTGAACGCGAAATCCGCGGCGAACATCTCCGCCTTGGCCCCATTGATGGCGCCGCTACGCCGACCAAAATCGAAGATGAGGTAATTGAGGTCCAGCGCGGGCTGAAAGAGGCCGATGGTATCTCGATAGAACCCTTCTGCGTAGATGTCGTTTTGGCGCAACGTGCGTGCAAGCGCAACGGCCGAAATCGTCGGGAATAGCGCGGATTCGGCTACCCCCAGAGACTGCGCCCTCAGCTTGGCTTCCTGCCAGGCGACGCGCGTGTCCGGATTATGACTTTCCCCTAGGTCGACGAGTTCGGCAAGCGTGTAGATGTGGCTTGCATCCAGCGCATAGGCCTGCTCAGGAGTGGCCTTCAGTTGCTTTTCAAACTGAGTCTCGCGGTCGGATTGCCACGGCTTTGCCGGAGATGAAGGGACGTTCTGTGTGTTCCCACTCAGGCTACCCACGAAAAAGAGCACACCAAGCCAGAGTCCACCTCTGCGGCCCCGCCAGTTCTGATTCGCGTATGGCACAGTTTTGCGCATGTCCTGCCTGTTACCGGCAGAACTCGGCTCAGCCTGTCCGTATGGTCCACAACGTGAAGGAGGCAACTGAAAAGAGCCCTCGCCGCTTGAATTAGAATTGACTCAAATCTACAAGACCAGTACTGCATTTTACACCTGCACTAGCGGACGACTACAGCCAATCCCTCGGGAATCACCGTGACCCTGGCGTCTTTGCCCTGGAGCTCGTATGCGCGCTTCATCGCCTCGTCAAAAGTCTTGACAGGTTCCATGTGCATGTCCCTGACCATCGCGGGATCCACCATGTCGGAGACGATGATGACGTGGTGACGATCGAGAATGCGCGCCAGCACCTGGGATTCCCATTGATCGGGTACTGTATGAGCGCGGTCAACTTTGGCCAGATGGTCCATGAGTTCCCTGGGAGTGTTGCAGTGAGCCAGGTTGTCGAAGAAGCCTTTGCCGCCCGAACCGTCCGACAGTCCAGCCACCATGACGATCACGCCGCCGTCCTTGTTGGTGGCCTCGGCGGAAACCATGCCCTTCACCGCCTGATAGATGTTCTGATCCATCGGATATCCGCTGTTGGTGACAACCGTGATATCACTTTCGATCTTCTTTACCTCGGCCAGCGAGGCTAGGAACTCGGTACCCTTGACGTGCGCTTTTTCCAAATCGCCGGCAAACGAAGCGATGATTTCCAGATCTCCGTTCAGCACGACGTTGAGGATGAACTTCAATCCCGTGGCTTTGGCTGCGTACAGCATGTCCTTGTGGATGGGGTTGTTCTCCAGGATGCCAGGACGGGCAAAGGGAGAACGGATGAACTCGCTGCAATGATCCGCAAGAATCGTCTTGTAGGAAGAGATTCCCGGGAGAACGGACTTTCTGCCCCCGGAATAACCGGCAAACAAGTGGGGCTCAATGAAGCCTTCTGAAATCAGGAGGTCAGCCTCAGCTGCGACTCGGTTGACGATGCATTCACCGCCGGATGGAAGCGTGCCCACCTTAACCATGGCGGAATCGTCGATGGAGACGTGCATGACAATCTGTTCCTTGTCGACAATATCCGGTCCATACTTTTCAACAAGTTCCTCGTGCGTCGAGGCGCGATGAAAACCGGTTGCAACTAGGATCTTGATATTTGCATTCGGCTGGACTGACCGAATCCGCCGCAGAAGGATGGGAGTAATGATTTTGGATGGCACGGGTCGGGTGTGGTCTGAGCTGATGATGACTATGTTACTTTTGCCCTTTGCGAGCTCCTCCAGACTAGGGGACCCAATGGGATGATCCAGTGAGGCTTCTACCAGTTCGGCCTGGGGCAAGCCTGGTTTGTACTCCTCAACCTTTGATACCAGAGACCCGGCAAAATTCCGGTTGTCAATTTCGACCGGGATGCGTTTTTTGTCGTACGGCAAAAGGAATTTCATAGCTTCCCTCGATTAGTTAATGAGTGCTGACCGGGCGATGCCTTCGGCGCTCCGTGACTCCGCGATCTGCTCAATACTCGCGAGGAATTTCAATTTGGAGTGTCCACATTTTCTGGTTGGGCGCCTTCGTTTGCGCTCACGAAACTCGGTGGAGTAAATCAGGCCGCATACTTTGCCAGGGGCTGATGCGCCTTTCGCCAAATCATCACCAGCCCTCCGGGGCGGGCTTCCACCACGAATCGAATCCATTGCCAAGCCGACATTTCGTGCTAGCAAGCCGGCCGCCAATCGTAAACAGATCCAAGTCCTTTCCCCTCAATGAGCGGGTATGTTCAGGGCAGGCATTACATGCCCCTAATGAGGCACTGGCGCAACGCGGGCAGCTTTCGGACAGCCTCTTCAGGACGGGGTCTTTCGTCGGAAACTCCTATTTCGACCCAGAACGCGCCAGGTCTTTCCCGCAGCGCAAACCGCCTGGGGGGAAGGAGCCAATCATTTTGCCTGCTTGTTGCCTGTGCAATCATCCATGAATCCCGGAGTTTTCGGAGATCACAGAAGGCAAAAGTCGACAGAGTTTTGGCCCGGGGCAGTAACCTACAGGAGTTTTCGCGCCGGCCTCGATGCTCGCCTGTCCACGGGTGCCTATATACTGCGCTCGTCGGGTCAACACTTCGCGCGGAGCGGGGCGAGACGGTACACAAATTGCAAGGAGAATTACATGACGAATACGAATCCAGTTCCGCAAGGGGAACTCCCGCAAGCGGTTCGCCCAACCGGCCGTTTCCTCGCTAACCAGACATTCCACTTCGAGACCTCGCCGAATGCGGGGTACATCGTGTCCAACTGTGCTGACCTGGGCGAGATTCTGGAGACGGTGAAGGTCATAGGCGAAGGCGATATACAGAGCTGGTACATCGCGTGGAAGGCTACGGCCGATCGCGTGCTCGCGCTGGCCGAGCGAACAGAAGATCCGCTCAGCAAAGGCGGGGCCTACATGCGCGCTTCTACATACCAGCGCACGGCTGAGTTTCTGCTCGCGCCCGACGATCCCCAGCGTCCGGAATCGTTTGAGAAGATACTTAGCTATTTCGTCAAGGGCCTGGAGACGCTCGGCATTCACTATGAATCCATCACCGTCCCATACGGCCCAGCGAGGCTGCGGGCGTTGTACTATCCGGGACCGCAAGGGGCTGAGGCGAAGCCATTAATCATGTTTGGCGGCGGCTTCGATTCGATTCTTGAGGAATACTATCCAAATTTCGCCGAGGCAGCGTTGAAGCGTGGCTACGCTGTGCTGACTTACGAAGGACCGGGCCAGGGCCACGCGCTGCGCAAGTACGGGCTTACTTACACGCCTGAATGGGAGAAGCCAGTCAAAGGAGTGCTCGACGAATTTCTCCGTACTCATGCCAAGCCATCGAGAATTGTACTCATCGGCATGAGCATGGGCGGCTATTTCGCGCCGCGCGCCGCCGCCTTCGAAGAACGCATCGACGGCGTAGTGGCCTACGACACCTGCTACGATTTCGGCGAGGTGGCGAATCGAATCATTTCCGCTGCGAAGAATCCCGCGGCGCTGAAGAATATCGGCGTTTCGTGGGCATATAGCAATGCACGGTGGACCATGGGTACCAGGGATACCGATGACACGCTTGAGGCATGCGCTGCTTACACTCTCGCGCCCGTCGCCGATCGCATCCGGCAAGACGTATTGATCCTGGCAGGTAGGGAGGATCATTTCATTCCATTCCACCAGACCGCAGCCTTCGAGAAAGCACTTGTCAACGCACGAAGCGTGACTACACGGATATTCGATGGACCATCGGGTGGCGCTGGGCACTGCCAGGGGGGCGCCTTAACCCTGTACCACGCAGCCGTTTTCGATTGGCTCCGGGAGAAGTTTCCCGCATACTAAATTTGGCCATACCAGTTGTGGCGGTTCTCTTCACGCAGTCTCGCAGGAAACTCGTGTTGTGCCGGCTCGAGGTTCTGATCCGCTTTCTGCTTAGTGGTTGACCGCCCTGCTCCGAGGTGCGATTCGTCTGCCCCCCTTGTTGGATGTGGTGTGGCAATGAACAGCACATCTCCGCGTGTTAACAGATTCTGCTGCTCGGGTTCGAGCATCTTGCCGCGGTCAGTCTCACTGTTCAGTGGCGTGCCTGTCGCAACAGTTATGACCACCCGGCGAGTAATGTACTTCGGGCAGTTTGGATAAGCCTCCCTGACGATCAATTGCCGCGTGTTTTCCGCAGGCCGGCTGATCTCCCCGTTGATCCTGATACGGCGGCGGCTGCCCAGTTCAATCGCAATCATGCCAACCAGTTGCAGCTCTGGAAGGCGGCCTGGTGCTGGCGCGAGTAACTGCCTATATAGGTAACTTCACTGCGGCGTCAAGCGAGCTTTCGGCGGGCCTCCAATGAATCCGTCACGCGATGCTGGACCCAACGGGGTGTCTCCCTTTCCCTATGGATTGATGGTGTACTTCACCGTTGCGGTTGCACTCGGATGATATCCCGGTGCTACCGCAAGTGCCTCCACTATTGTCGACGAAATCACTTTGAATGGCCCAGTGTAAATGGTCGACTTTGTCGTTGGGGTAAAACCCTTCATCGCATAGTAGATTGTTGCTCCCTTCGTCGTATCCCTGATGGTTACCGTCTGCACGCCTTTGTAGGTCCCGGTTGCAGGCTTGATCGTCGGCGTTGCCGTAGTGCCGATATAAGTAACCTTCAGCACTCCATCCTTGAATGTGAACTTATAGTTCGCTGCATGCAGAGTTCCCTTGGACACAACGATCGGATAGTTTCCCACCGGCGAGCTCAACTTTGCCGTTGTGACCATTGACGGGTACCCCTTCAATGCGGTTGCCTCTGTATCCTCGTGAACAAAGCCTGCGAACTTGCAAGTGAAACTGGGATTGGGCGCACCGTACACCCTGCTCTTGTTGTCTGCGATCACTTGGAGCGTGGCCTTCCGCACCGTGATCGATACGGTCCTCGCCGCGGTTGCGTAGTCCGTGCTGTCAGCGGGTGTGAACGTGACGCTCAGAGAGTTGACGCCGGCTCCGAGCACAGCCCCAGCAGCCGGCTTGTAGACGAACGAACCGGCAACGGACCCCGTCGCGTTGAGCTGGGTTGCGCCAAGGCGCGTTCCGTAGGTGATGGGCGCCGGCACTGCCCAAATGACAGATGGCTTGGCCTGGTTGACAACCAGTGTCACAGAAGCGTTTGCGCTTGTGTAGTCGACCGTATCCGTGGGAGTAAATGTTGCGCCCAGCGCGCGCTTTCCGACTTTCAAGACCGTCCCCAGTGAGGGCGAATAGGCGAATGATCCGGACACGTTGGCCGTGGCGTTCAACTGCGTTGCGCTCAAGGGCGCTCCATACGTGATAGCCGCGGGAGTTGGCCAAGTGATGGCCGGCGTGGCGGGATTGACCGTGAGCGTTACGCTTCCCTGCACGGTCGTGTAATCGTTTGTGTCGGTTGGCGTGAAGGTCACGCTTAGCGTCTGGGTGCCGGCCTTCAACACCGTACCTAGAGTTGGTGAGTAAGCGAACGTCCCCGGCACACTCGCCGTGGCATTGAACTGCGTCGCGCTCAGCGGCGTTCCGTAGGTGATGGCCGCGGGCGTCTGCCATGTGATTTCCGGCTGGTCCTTCAGACCGGCTGCCCTCAGAGAGATGCTCTGCGTAGCGGACGTTGCATTCAGGTGGTTGTCCGTGATGACCAGGTTGGCGGAGACGTTTCCAATGTCGGCCGTAGTCGGTACGAAGACGACACTCAGGTTACAGGCATCGCCGGCTGCCAGCGAGAAACCCGCGGTGCAATCAGGTGGCTTGCCGCTGCCAACCTCCTGGGCAAATCCGGCAGGAATGCTTAGTCCGGGCGACACTGCGGTCAGGGCCGCGTTGCCGATGTTCTCGAGCTGAGTCGATTGCGGATCGCTGATCGTTCCCCACGGCCTCGGGTCGAAGTTCATTGAGGGCGGGCGAGTGACATCCTCCTTCAGGACTTTGCTGCCGGTGCCAAGATCGGAAATAAAGACATTGCCGTTCGCGTCGACTGCCACTGCCCAGGGGTTCTTCGTCCCGTTGGTTGCGTCCGCAATCACGCTCTGAATATAGCCTGCTCCGGAAACCGTCTCCTTCAGGACACGATTGTTGAAAGAGTCAGAAAGATAGACATTTCCATTTCCATCCACCGCCAGGGCGACGGCCTGATTGATACCGTTCTGAGAGGCGGTCGCGACAACGGTTGATATATAGCTACCGCCCGAATAAGTCACTTTCAGGACCTGCTGCGTGTTGGAATCCCCAATATAGATGTTTCCTTCACTGTCCACCGCCACGCTCCGCGGCGCGGCGAGCGTAGAACTGTTGGCTACTACGATTTGCACGTAGGTTCCGTTGTAGAACAGCTCCTCGAGAACCTCGTCCTTCGCAAAATCCGCGATGTAGACACTCCCGCCGGAGTCCACCGCAACGCTGACAGGCTCGGAGATTCCGTTGTGGACGGAATCCGCAACAACGCTCTGGACGTATCCACTTCCGGGCGACGTCAATCTCAGAACGCGGCTGTTGCCCGTGTCCGCGATGTAGAGGCTGCCGCTTCCGTCCAATGCAATGGACCAAGGCTGGCTCAGGCCATTGTGGGCGGCATCGGCGACCACGCTCTGCGTGTAGGCTCCGCCGGATAGTGTCTCTTTCACGACTTGGTTGAGCGCCGTATCGCAGATATACAGGTTTCCGCTGCCATCGACGGCGATACCCTTTGGTGCGATGACGCCGTTCGCAGCGTAAGTAACGAGCACACTTTGCGTCGGCGGAGCGAAAGCGACCTGCGGCGCCTGCCCGGTGCCATACACGTATGCCGTACCGACAGGGTTGTTGTTCGGGTCAAAGAGAACCACCGCGCCGTATCGTGGTCCCGCGTACTGTGGCTGGAAGAAGGGTTCTACCCAGCACGTGTTCCCGGCGGTGTACTGGAACTTGCTGATGCAGTCCTGCCCGCTTTCGGTGAAGAAATCCATGCCCGCGCTGCCCATCGTGAAGGCCTGATAAGGCGCGGTACTGCTCAGGGTCACATCGCCATTGAAGAGGAATATCAACTGGCCAACAACGTCGGTGGTTCCCACCGGAACGGTTCCAAAATCGACAGGCCCTGAGAACAGTGTGTCTTTGGTTACGATCTGGTTGAAGACATCGCCCACGTAGACAACCCCTTTTGCGTCGACGGCCAGGCAGGAGGCTTCGATCCCGCTAACAACCACGCTTTGCGAGAACCTCGTCCCGCTCGGAGTCTCTTCGAGGATGCGTGAAGTCAGCGTATCCGCAATATAGACATATCCAAACCTGTCCACCACCACGCCTTCAGGGCCGATAATTCCGTTGTTTGTGCGATCGGCCACCACGCTCTGCGTGTACTTGGGCGATGTGCCCAAAGTCTCCTTCACCACGCGGTTATTGCTTGTGTCGGCGATGTAGAGGTTCCCGGCTGCATCCACCGCAACGTCGTAGGGGTTGGAGAGCCCGAAGGACGAGCCGATCTGAACCGTCTGCGTGTATCCGGTCGTGCCTCGCACTTCCTCAACGATCCGGTTGTTGCCTGTATCCACGATGTAGACGTTTCTCTTCGCGTCGACGGCAACACCCCTGGGGCCATTGAGCCCGTTGCCGGAGCCCGCCACTGTGATCTGGATGTAGGTGCCGTTGTATGGCTCTTCCATATAGACGGCATTGTTTCCCGAGTCCGCGATGTAGATGGCCCCGGCACTGTCCACAGCCAGCCCCGTGGGATTCGAGAGCCCATTCGTTGCGTGGTCGGCTATGACAGTCTGCACATAGCCGCTGCTGGAGGGGCCTAACCTCAACACACGCTTGTGGTCCGGATCGGAAATGTACACATTCCCGTTCTTGTCGACGGCGAGGCCGGACGGGGCCGAAATTCCATTCATGGTGCGATCGGCGATTACATTCTGGATTCCGTGAAACGAGACGAGAGGTTGTGCATGCGCAATCAACCCCGGCATGAAGCCAGACGCCAGCACATACATGCCGGCGAACCATGTCGCGATGGTGCTGAATCGCGCCGCAGTTGTGTCCATGCGGCGAACAGAGATTGTCGAGGGTGGATTCTGAGGGGATCGAAACAGGCAGAGGAGAGTCAGGTCTTTCATGGCAGGCTCCGGTTCGCAGACGGTCGAGCGAATCTGTTCGAAGGGCCCGAGATTTTCAGGGAATGGAGGCTGCAGCCGCTGTGCGTCGGCTGGCTTCGCGAACACACGACTCGACCGGGTCTGGGAGAGCCCGGGAGATACGCGAGGGAGGCCCGGTGATACTGCGCCAAGCAATGTAGCACAGAAAACTGAACGTGTCGAGGGAGCCTGATCTCTGCTCCAAGAGCAACTTCAATCCGGGGCCATTTCAGGACCGGCGCTCACAGCGGCGGACTCGTCGCCACAGTGAACCGGCTATCCGTGGATATGAGCCAAGCGCTTACATCCGTCGAACAGGGGACATTGGTCACGCGGCCGGCCTCGCAATCTGCCATTGCTTTCATGGAATACTCAGTACCGACAAAAACTTGAATCGTTATCGAGCCTGGGTAATCGGTAAAGTGAAACCTCCGCACCTCGATGCTCATCCCAAAGATATATAGGGTTTGCCACGGACGAATTCCATCTGAATTTCCGCCTTGCAGGGGCTGCACAAATTCCCGCCTCTCTCCGGCAACAACTTCAGTTCATGGGATGGCGGAGGAGGAGAGTAAATCGGAAACTGCCTGCTTTTCAAACAGATTCGTATCGATAAACGCCCATATCGCAAATGAACGCATTCAGCTCTAAATGGATGAGAGTGCCTCCAGCAAAGCGCCCGGCACCTAAGAGGCATGGCTCCTCCGAATAAACAAGGCCGCCCGAGTTACCTCAGGCGGCCTCATCGTGTTTCCGTCTAACCTCGACTTATCCGTTCTGGTCTCCCTGGTCGGTATGCACCGTGCGGTAGCTCGCATTGCCGTGCGACCACACCAGCATCAGCAGGTCTTTGTTGCCGCTCTCGTCCTGGTGAACCTGGTTCGCGAACTGGCAGGCCGAGGTGGCCGGCTTGCGGTTCACCTCCAGGATCACGTCGCCCGGCTGAATGCCCGCATCGTCCGCGGGGCTGGCCGGCCGCACGTTGTTCACCAGCACGCCATGCACATCGTCCGGCACGTTGGCCTGCTGCCGCGCCTGCGGAGTCAGATCGCTGACCGCCAGCCCCAGCTTGCCGCTGCGCGGCCCGCCGCCGTTGTCGTTCGCCGCCACTTCGTTCTTTCCGTGATACTCGCCCACCGTCAGGTCCAGCGTGACCGGCTTGCCGTCACGGGTGACGCCCAGCGCGATCTTAGTTCCCGGCGGCATCTCGCTCACCGCAACCTGCAGTGCGCTGCCGTTCACAATCTTTTTCCCGTTGAGTTCGTTGATCACGTCGCCCTGCTTCACGCCGCCGCGGCTGGCCGGCGAATCCGGCGTCACCTGCGCCACAATCGCGCCCTTCGCACTTTCGAGATTGAAGAAGTGCGCGTTGGCCGGCGTCACGTCGTTCATGCTGATGCCGAGATAGCCGTGTTCCACCTTGCCATGCGCGATGAGCTGATCGGCCGTCGACTTCGCGATCTGCGACGGAATCGCAAACCCCGCGCCCGCAAACGAACCATTGCTCGTGATGATGAACGTGTTGATCCCGATCAGCTCGCCGTGCGCATCCACCAGCGGTCCGCCCGAGTTGCCCGGATTGATCGCCGCATCCGTCTGGATGAAAGCGCCCGGCTTGCGCGGGTCGTCGCGATAAGGATTCGGCCGGTCCAAGCCGCTCACAATGCCGCGCGTGACCGAGAACGGAAAGTCGCCGAATGGGCTGCCGAAGGCCAGCACCGTCTGCCCCGGCTGCAGCTTCGTCGAGTCGCCCCAGACGATCGTCGGCAAATCGTGCGCGTCCACTTTGATCACCGCCAGGTCGTTCAGCTTGTCCACGCCGATCACCTTGGCCTTCAGGATGCGCCGGTCATTCAGCGTCACGCTGATCTGCGTTGCGCTGTCTATGACGTGGTTGTTGGTCAGAATGTAGCCCTCCGGCGTGAGGATGATGCCGCTGCCCACGCCGTGCTCGATCTGCGGACCCTGCGGCGTCTGGAACATCGGCCCGAAGAAGCGCTGGAATCCCGGCGGCAGATTCGGCATCTGCTGCTGCGGCTGCCCGCCATCGCCATCCTCGTTGTCGTCCGCGTCAAAGCTCTGCTTCGATGTCACGGCAACGTTCACCACCGCCGGTGTCACCTTGGACGCGACCGCTTCCATCGCGCGGTCAAGTGCCGTCAGCGCCGACACGCTGCCTTCATCCATCGGCATGGCAGCCGCGGCATGAACGCGTCCATGCCCGACAAAGAGAGCCGCGCCCAGCGCGAACGCTCCCACAATCACTGCAGGCGCAACCAGTCGCTTCGCACCTGAAACTAATTGATTAGTTGATTCAATCATTGCTCTTCCTCCTGGTTGGTCTTTCGCTTCCTTCTTGGAATGCGGCCCCTCCGCACCCTCGAACTGTTTGGCTTAGATCTTCACAATCAGCCAGCCGCCCGCCACGGGCAGCGCTGCATACGTGCCCCTGGGATCGAACTTGAGCAGCACCGGCCGCGGCGGTTCCGCCAAGCCGTTCCACTCCGTCAGAACCATCCATGCCCGCTGGTCGAACTGCGGCGCCCGCCGCGGCTTGGCAGCCTGCGCCGGCGTTCGTTTGTGCACTGCCTTCGTTTTCGGCGCACGAGCAACCGCCGATTCCCGAGACATCACTGCCTTCGCCTGCACCACGCGCGCCATCCCGGCCTGCTGCCGCAGAGTCACAGCCCGATAGCCGGGCATGCCCGCCGCATTTACGTGCGCCGCCGCAGTCGCCGCCCCCGGCTCCGCAAATCCGACGAGTTGCGGGCTACGCGCCAGTTCGAATCCGCCGCCCAGCACCGCCGCGATCAGCGCGCCCACAGCAAACCGCGCCTGCGTGCGGCTCATCGCCGCCCCCGGCCTCCGCAACAGCCGGTGAATGCGCTTCGCCAGCTCCGGCCGGCGTTCCCACGCGCCCAGCACCAGCGTCACGCCCCGCCGCAGCATCGAGAACTCGGCCAGCCGCGTCAGGCAAATCGCATACGCCTTGCCCGCACCGCACGCCTCCAGCACGCGGTCGTCGCACGCCAGCTCGCGCTCGGCGCATAGGCGCTGCTCCACCCACACGAGTGCGGGATTCAGCGGAAAAAGAACCAGGGCAAATTTCTGGATGAGATTCGTCCAGTCGTCGCCGCGCCGCAGGTGCTCCATCTCGTGCAGGACAACCTGCCGCAACTCCTCCGCCGACAGCTTCTCCACCAGCCCCGGCGGCAGCAACACGCGCGGCTTGAAGAACCCCAGCACGCTTGGCTTCGCCACTTCGTCCGTCGCGCACAGCTCCGCGGCTCGCCCTCCCGGCCGCGTCACCAGCAGAGCGCGTGTCGCCTCGTCGGTTTCCATGGGCTTCGCGCGCCGCGTCAGCCCGCGCAGCCGTACAGCACTCACCACAAGCTGCATCGCCCGCCACGCCGACAGCGCGACCCAGACGCCGCCAATTGCAAAACTCCAGCGCCAGTCGAGATCGAATCGTGGTCCCACAATCCCGCTCGCTGCGACGTCAGTCCCGTGAAGCACCGGCAGAACATGCAGCAGCACCAGCAGCGCAAACGCGTTCATCCAGATCGCCGACCGCGCCGCCGCACTCAGCCGTGGCAGCAGACGCAGGCAAAGCGCGACGCCCGCGGCCAGGATCGCACCCTGCCAGACGGCCGAAATCAAGCTGCTCACGGCCATCGCCGAAAACTCGGAACCTGCATGAAGAAGCGGCCCCACCTAGACCACCTCCCCTGCCGAACCGAGCCCGGTTTCGTCCGGCGTATTCGCAATGGCGTCTTTGAGCCTCTTCAGCTCGTCCGGCGACAGCTCAACGTCGCCGAGCAGCGATAACAGCAGCCGTTCGCGCGAGTTTCCAAAGAACCGCTGCAGCAGGTTCCGCACCTCCGACCGGCTCGCTTCGTCCTCGCCGATCGCCGACCGATAGAGGAACGCCCGCCCCTCCTGCCGGTGCGTCACGTATCCCTTCGTCTCGAGGATCCGGATCGTCGTCAGCACCGAGTTGTAGGCAAGCTCGCCCTCAGACGCTGTCGCGGCCACCACGTCGGCTACCGTCGAATCGCCACGGCTCCAAAGCACTTTCATCAACCTCAGCTCGGCTTTGGTTAGCGTGTTGGAAGGTTTGGGAGGCATGAACCGAAAGAACCTCTGGGGAAGCCGCCGTTCAATCTTCCCTGCACAATCAGACGAACAACTAATAATTTAGTTAGCAGCCGATTCTTTGGCAAGCCCCCGTATGTCCGCCCGTCCATTTCCGGACAGCCGGAGCCGCCATCGGACAGCGGTTTCAATTCCCTTTCCGATCTAACCAAAATGAGATCAAAGAGTTTCTCCGCCCGGGATTTGGAAGGCCAACTGCTTTCATCCCTTAAAAGCAAGCCCTCCCCGGTCGGCGCACCTGTATCATTCCGAAATTCTCATGCAAGTTCTCAGGAGCGTTTGCCCCGGACGATGAAGGGCCAGGCGCCAAGGCCTATGAGCTGATCGGTGATAGCCGACAAGACCCGCCCGTCGATTTCGGCTCGAAATGAGGTATTTGCATCATGGTGACGACCCTTCTTCAGGATGTCCGCTTCGCGCTGCGCCAATTGCGCAAGACGCCCGGCTTCGCTGCGACCGCGATCGTCACCCTTGCCCTCGGGATCGGCGCCAACGCCGCCATCTTCACCCTTATCAACGCAGTCCTCATGAAGAGCCTTCCCGTCGCCCGGCCGGAACAGCTCGTCCGCCTCGGCGACCGCTGGGACTGCTGCGTCGGATTCGGCATTCCCAAGGGCGGCGACTACTCCGTCTTCTCCACCGATGCCTACGAGCAGATCCGGAGAAACGCCCCCGAGTTCGAAGACCTCACAGCCATCCAGGCCGGCTTCGAGTACCGGCCCGTCATCGCCCGCCGCGACGGCACCCAGGAGAGCGCCCGCTCCGTCATGGGCGAGTTCGTCTCCGGCAACTACTTCCGCACATTCGGCCTTCGCCCGCTCGCCGGCCGCCTGATCTCCGACTCCGACGACGTCGACGGCGCGCCCGTCGCCGCTGTCATGAGCTATCAAGCATGGAAGAACAACTACGCCGGCGATCCCGCCATCGTCGGCAGCACGTTTTACGTGAACACCAAACCAGTCGTCGTCGCCGGCATTGCGCCCGAGGGCTTCTATGGCGACCGCCTCTCCACCACGTCGCCCGATTTCTTCCTGCCTCTTCATTCCATGGATCAGCTGGCAGGCGTCTCCTACGTTCACGATCCCGACGTCATCTGGCTCTACATCGTCGGCCGGCTCAAGCCCGGTGTCTCGCTGCCTCCGTTGCAAGCCAAGCTGAATGGCATCCTCCGCCAGGCCATCGCGCCCATTCATGCCTATCAGTCGCCCGGAGGCAAAGCCCGCCTGCCGCAAGCGCACATCGTGCTCACGGCCGGAGGCGCGGGAATTCAATTCATCCAGGAGGAGTACTCCTCGCATCTCCAGTTGCTCATGTGGATCTCCTGCCTCGTGCTGCTGATCGCCTGCGCCAACATCGCCAATCTCCTGCTCGTGCGCGGCATGGGCCGCAAAGCGGAGATGGCGATGCGCTCCGCGCTCGGCGCCATGCGCGGCCGCATCGTGCGCCAACTGCTCACCGAGAGTGTCGTCCTCGCCGCCATCGGCGGCTTCGCCGGCCTCGCCGTGGCCTACGCCGGAACCAGCATGCTACTCGCCCTCGCATTTCCCGGCGCGGGCGGACTCCCCGTTCACGCCGCCCCGTCGCTGACCGTGCTTGCTTTCGACTGCGGCGTCTCGCTCTTGACCGGCATCCTCTTCGGCGTCGCACCGGCATGGATCGCAGCAAAATCAGAGCCCGCCGACGCATTGCGCAGCGGCTGGCGATCCACCGGCGGCGGCGCCACATTCCTGCAGCGCGGTCTCGTCGTCACCCAGTCTGCCCTCTCCCTGGTCCTGCTCGTCGGCGCCGGACTCTTCGCGCAAAGCCTCGCCCGCCTCGAGCACACCGACCTCAAGCTCGATCCCACCAACCGTTACATCGTGCACATCAATCCGCAGGCCGCCGGGTACTCACAGCGCCAGGTCGGCGATCTTTATCGAACCATCGAAGACCGCTTCCACTCACTGCCCGGCGTGATGAATGTCGGCATCTCCACCTACGCGCCCATGGAAGAGTACAACGACGCCAACAGCGTGGTCGTCGAGGGCAAACCCAGGCTCGAGCTCACCGCTTCTTTTGTGAAGGGCAACGCCGAATTCTTCGACTCCGTCGGCACGCATGTTCTGATGGGCCGCGGCATCGAGCCCACCGACACGCCGGCCACAAACACGGTCGCCATGGTCAACCAGAGCTTCGTGAAGAAATTCTTCGCGCCCGGCGAAAATCCCATCGGTCATCACTTCGGCGCCGGTCCCCGGCACACCGGCGAATACGAGATCGTCGGGGTTGTCGATGACACCGTCTACACGAGCGTCCGCTTGAAAGACCATCCCCGCTACTTCGTGCCCATCCTGCAGCGCCCCACCGGCACAACTGAGCCCATCGAGAAAGACGAAATGATGTACGCAGGCACCATCATCCTCAAGACCAGCCGGCCCATCGCGGACATGGAATCGCTGACCCGCCGCACGCTCGGCGAAATCAATCCCAACCTCAGCGTGGTCAAGTTCCAGACCTTCGCCGGCCAGATCGCCGACACCTTTGCGCAGGATCGCCTGCTTGCGCGCCTCACCTCGCTTTTCGGCATCCTGGCGCTGCTTCTGGCCACGATCGGACTGTATGGCGTCACGGCTTATGGCGTCGCGCGGCGCATCCCCGAGATCGGCATCCGCATGGCTCTCGGCGCGGAACGCGCCGGCGTCACCGCCATGGTCCTGCGCGGCGCATTGCTGCAAACCCTTCTCGGCCTCGCCATCGGCGTTCCCACAGCGTTGCTCTGCATTCGCTTCGTCAAAGCGCAGCTCTACCAGGTGGAGAGCGTGGACTCAATCGTCCTCTTCGGCTCGATCCTTACGCTGTTGCTGGCGGCAACCTTCGCCGGCCTCATCCCCGCCCGCCGCGCCGCCTCCATCGATCCCGCCCGCGCACTTAGGACTGAGTAAGCCAGAGGCCTGGCCTTCAAGCTCCACAAAGCTGGGTTGTAGTATCTGGCGCGGCTACTGAGCCCTCTTCAATCACCCCAACTAACAGACTGCGGCTTCATACCCGCAATCTTGACTGTCCAGTGAGAATCCGGATCCGCAGACTCTACAAATGAGATCTCACAGCTGGCGACATCGAGAGAATCACTCGGTATCGTGAGAGATGAGAGCTTGAATACTTCCCATGGAGACGCCACCGAAGCTCCGGGGTTCTTCGGACGGGGTCATTCTTTACGTTGCCGCGCAAAGAGCGCATTCAGTCTCTGAATGATTGCACGCCCTTCCTCCCTGGCAAGTAACCCACTCTTCGCGCCAGCATATGCGCTGGTACCTCATCCTCTCGGCGTTCTGTGCCGAAAGGGTGGGAATCCACAATTCTCCGCAACCTCGTAAACCTTTACATTTCTTGGCCCGCTTGGCGTAGAATGGCTCCGCCTTTCGGGGTGCGTCCGGCGGCGTTGCGAATCCCGCCCCCCGCCAGCGCACCGCACCTGAACGCCTCATACAAGGGATGAAACCCAAGGGATGAAATCCGCAATGAAACCGCTCGCCCGCGCCCTCTCTTTGCCCACTATCCTGCCGCTTTTCGTCATGGGAGCCTTTGTCATGGATGCTCACGCTCAAGCCGATACCGAGATCGGCGGTCAGAAGATCGTCACCCTCACCCGCAAAGCCGTCAGCAGCACCAAACCCGAGTTCACCAGCGTCACCGTCCTTCCTGGCCGCGGCATGGAGGTTCTGCAGATCACTGCCAACTTCCCAGGCAAAGGCAATATCGACGTCCTCGCCTCGCCTGACCTCGCCGCCGCCAAGAAAGTGCTCGACGAGCAGGACACGCCCAACGGCGACCTCGGCTATCGGATGGGCTCCGCCTTTCTCGTGCCCTATCCAAATCGCATCCGCGGCAAGCTCTCCGCCGACGGCAAGACGCTGACCACGGAGTGGCAGGGCCACACCATCACGCTGCCCGCCAACAACATCGGCAAGGAACCAACCGCCGAGCGCCACGCCATGCACGGCCTCATCCTCAAATCGAAGACCGAAGAGGTGAGTGTTGAAAAGCTCCCCGGCGGCGAAGAGGTCTCCGGCATCATCCGCGCTGGCGACTTCGGGGGCCATTGGCTTTCTAAAACCGACCTCGTCATCACCGTCCGCCTTACCGCGGAGGCCGTCGACGCTACCATCGTGGCGCGCAACGTCGGCCACGAATCCGAGCCCATCGCGATCGCCTGGCATCCTTACTTCAACCTGCCGTCCGGCGACCGCTCCCAGGTCCGTCTGCGTGTTCCGGCCGAGACCGTGGCAGAAGTCGACAACTACGACAACGTCTTCCCCACCGGAAAGCTGCTGCCCGTAAAAGGCACGCGCTTCGACCTCCGTGCCGCCGGCGGCGTCCCGCTCGGCACCACCTTCTTCGACGACAACTGGAACCACATCGACTGGACCAACGGCGTCGCCACCGTGCAGGTTCTCGATCCGGCCGCGAAGTACGCCGTTGAAATCGAGGGCCTCTCGCCGCAGGTCAAGGCCATCCAGGTGTATGCGCCGCCTACCCAGAAGTTCGTCGCCGTCGAGCACCAGTTCAACTTCGGCGACCCCTTCGGCAAGGAATGGGGCACGACCGATACCGGCATGGTTACGCTCAAGCCCGGCGAGTCGACGAAATGGCACGTTCGGCTAAAGGTACTCGCACTGCAATAGTCCTTCGCCGTCCGCACTTTCGATGTCGGCCACAACAAATCGAGCGCCGGAGGTCATCCCTCCGGCGCCCGGTTTTGCGGCTCCCTCTGTTGCGCCGCTACTTCCCATCCACCACACCGGTCAGCTTGCCGGTCACAGCCTGCACGAACTTGATTCCGATCGGCTCGCCCCACCCGGTCACGTTGTCCCAGCCGCTGGTCGTCGTCAATGAGGTGTCGGTGCCGAAGCTCAGCGCGAGGTAGAAGCCGTTTGGGCCAGTCACGACCGGCCAGACCGCGCTCAGGAAACTGCTCTGTGCAAACGACAGGTATCCCGATCCGCCGTACACTTTGGCCGAGGTGAACAGCTTTTTCGCCGTGTAGGAATGCGTCCCCGTGGTGTCGGTGATCGACCCTGTCACGTCGTATTGGCTTAGAGCCGCCGGTGGTCCGGTGACATCCAGCAATGCCCCGGCATGCGTTTTCGCGCTCGCGATCTGCTTTGCCGCAAACCCGAGAGGCGCTCCGTTGTATTGGCTGGCCACCGCCCACATGGATGTGATCAACGGGCAGGCCAGGCTCGTTCCGCCGATAATCTGGCCGTAGACTTTCCCTCCCTGGGTCAGGAACACGGGAAATCCCGTGGCCGGATCGGCAAGCGCCGCGACATCCGGCGACTGCCGCCACGAACCCGGCAGCGAAGCCTCCCAGCTCGGCTTTGCCCAAAAGTGGCTCTGCCCGCCGCCCGCGCCGCCGTTCCGCGCGCCCTGCAGCGGGTCGATCACGTCGTAGTCATACAAATAGACCACGTCGCTGCCCCAGCCCGTCACGACCGTCGCATTCGACGCGTAGGGATTGTTCAAGATGCTCGTTCCGCCGACCGCCGTTGCATACGGTGAGTTGGAAGGAACCATCACCGCGCCCACGGGAGTTCCCAGGCCAAGGTCGCCGCTGTCGCCCGACGAAAACTGGATCGCCATCCCATCCGCGGCCCCGGTCTTCAGCACATCATTGAACACCTGTTCCTGAAGGCTGCCGGAGATGATTTCCGAAGCATTCTCCCAGCTATTCGACACAAAGAAGGCCAGCGGGTGGTGGCTGTTGTCGAGATAGGTCAGAGAAGCAATCTGGTCTTCGTCGTCCTGGCCGGCCGAGGCCACGACGAGGATCTTCGCCTTGGGCGCCATGGAATGCGCCGACTGGATGTCCAGCGCGATCTCTCCGTCCCAGCCCGTCAGCACCCCAGCATTCGGATTCAGTGGCTTGCCCTCCGGATAGACGACGGAAAAATTCGATGACGTCAGCGCCGGCAGGCTAAAGGCGCTCGCCGCCACGTTGGCGTCCGACATCGCGGTCGGGTAGCCGTAACCCTCCACCAGCGCGATCGTCTGTCCTGTGCCGTCAAAGGTCTTGCTTCCCTGCTTGAATGGAATGCCGTAGTGCTGCTGCAGTTGCGCAGGCGTCAGACCGCCCGACTTGCCGCCAGCGGCATACTGGAGGCCCTTGTAGGTCGCGTTGGCCGTCGAGCCGGTGAGCGGCACCGTGGCCGACTGGGACAAAGGCGTGGCGGTAAACGAACCGAGGAACGACATAATCGCCATCGGCGTGTTGGCCAGCTTCTTGGTGAGCGGCTTTCCGGTCAAAGGATTCTTCAAATAGCTCAAGTTGGGCCGCACCGCGTGGCGTTCCAGTCCCGCAATGCCGTTGATCAGATCGCCCGCCGGCCCCGCCAGCTGCGCGTCCCGCGTATGCGCCTGGAACGTCCTGCCTTGGTAATTGAACAGGTGCAACTCGGTCTGAAAGGCCTTTTCGACTTTTTCCGCCGTGCCGTGCACGCGAATCCAGAGCCGCTGCTGATCGGCCGTTACCACCGTGAATCCGTGTTGAAGCAGTTCGTTCTTCACAGTGGCAAACTCCGCGGGCGTGGGGGCGAACTTCTCATAGTCCGCGGGGGTGAGCCACTGGTGATATCTCGTCGACGCCGGATCGTAGAGCTCTTCGAGAACGCGGTCGAATTCGGCCTCATTGTGCATCTTCAACGTGATGGTGAGATTCATTTCCTTGGCCGGATCGACGCGGCCGACATATTGCCCCAGCCCCACACCATCCGGCACGTTATGCCGCGGCATGGACACGCCGGCGAGCGGGGTCAGCATCAGCAGCGCCAGCAAAGCAGCGGGCGCTACCGTTTTCAAGCGTAGATTCCTCATGGTTCCTCCTGGAAACACCGGTGGGTAGAGGGTGGTCTGCGGCTGCTGCGGCTCCCGTGTCTTCGGCCTGTTCCCTCTTCCCTCGCCGACCGTGGATGCCTCGCAACCCGGTTCGGGCAAAAGCAGCAGGTAATCCGTGCGGTCAGCAGCCTCTCAATCGGGTGTCGGGTTTGGGTTCCGATGGCGGCGGATGCTTCACCCGCTTCAGCCAATCGACAATGAGAATCGTTTGTAACGAGTCAGCCCTAAGAACGGCCGCCAGGAAAAAGTGCAGAGGCACATTGGAGGAAATGCTTCGATAAGTTTGCTTTCATTCTGCCAGCCGCATCCTAGCCGCTGCTGCCGCCAGAGTCAAGATTTCTTGCAGGCGCCGGCCGGATTACTCTGCCACTTTAGTCAGCCGCACCGTCCGGCCTTCCCGCACCGATTCGCGCGCCGCATCCAGAATCTGCATCACCACGATGTTCGTATCGAGAGCCGTCAAATCTCCCTTCGGCTCGAGCTGCCCGCGCAGCACCGCCGCCAGGTAGCTCAGGGAGTCCCTCTGCGGGCCGTCCAGCGACGACGCCGTCGTTGGCCTCTCCTCGGAGTCGTGCTCGTGCCGCACGCGCAATTTGTCCGGTCCTACCGTGATCGCATATCCCGTCGCGCCGTACACTTCCATGTCCTTGCGGCTGAACGGCCAGTTCCACGAGGCCTGGATCACCGCCTGCGCATGCGGGTACTGCACCACAATCGTTGCATCGTCATCGACGTGCGGGTAGACCTCTGGCTTGTCGTGATTCGCCACCGCGGTCACAGTCAACGGCGTCTCGCCGTGCATCAACCACGTCGTCAGGTCCGCACCGTAGCAGCCGAAGTCGTACATCGCGCCCGCGCCGTTCTTGGCCGGATCGGTCAGCCAGCTGAGAAACTCCGGCGGCACCCCGATTTCTTTCGGACCCTGATGCCCATCGTGAATCACCACTCGCCGGATCGGCCCGATCCGCCCGTCGCGCGCCTCGTCATACGCCGCCTTGTTGCTCGCATACCACGTCGTCTCGTAGTTCACCATCACGTGGATCTTGTGCTCCCGCGCCACGCGCCGGATCGCCAGCGCGTCCTCAAGCGAGATGGTCAGCGGCTTCTCGACCATAACGTCCAGCCCGTACTGCGCCGCGATCTCGACTGCATGCCGGTGCTCGGCAATCGATGTGTACACGAGAATCGCCTGCGGGTGGCACCGTTCGATCATGTTGGCCATGCTCTTGTAGAAGAGGGTGTCGGGCAGCGAATACTTCCTGCCGTATTTGGTCCACAGCGCCGTGTCCTCGTCCGCGATGCCTACCAGCTGCACATCCGGGTGCCGCGGAAGCTGCGCCAGAAACCCTTCCACGTGCCCATGCGCCAGCCCGACGATCGCCACTTTGACCGGCGGCGGCGGATCCCCGGCGGCAGCCCTGGCCCGCATCGACATGCCCTCCGTCAACCCCAGCACTCCAGCCAACACGATGAATCCCGCCCATCCCTGCCGCATGCCCGCGACTCCTTTTCTTCGATTCGCTCTCCGTGCCGATTCTATTCCGGGCCGCCCCTGCGCCGTCTCTCAGCCTGCGCAATCGTACCCGGTTTTCCGCCTCCGGCCGGTCCGAGCCTTGATTCGCCGACGCACATCCGCCGGCATTCGCTCGCCGTTTGATCCGGAAAGACCGCCTCCTCCCGTCCATTACACCTCCGTGCATCGGCCCGCCCGATAAGTAACGTACCCTTTGCGGTCCCTTTGGATGCAGAATGACGTCCTGCGGTTTGACCCGCCCGGTGAATCCCACTTACCATTGAGAGAGGACATTTCCCCGGCTAAGGTTTTGTTTTGCCTGAAGACCCTGGCCCTCCGAAGTGGCGAATTTCAGCCCCGCATGGGCTGTCCGGCAGTACCGGTAACTCCCCGTCCGGGCCTGCCCCAGTCGGCTCGCCGCGACGAGCCTGGAAGGCGCACAGTTGAGTTCCACCGATACCGTCGATCACGATCTCCAACCTGAAGCGGCTGAGCCAACCCATACCCATGACCATGGGCACGAAGGCTCCCATGAACATGAACACGGGAACGCCGCGGTTCTGAACCCCGAATGCACCCGCGACCTGGTGATCGACGTCCCCGCGGAAGACGTCTCCAAGACCTACCACGACACCGTCCGCAATTATCAGAAGCTGGCTCGCATCCCCGGATTCCGCCCCGGCAAGGTGCCGGAGTCGGTCATCCGCCGCCGCTTCGCCGCCGAAATTCGCAAGGAAGTCATCGACAATTTGCTGCCGGAGCGCTTCAACCGGTCTGTTCGCGAGCTGGGCATCGCTCCGGTGGGCCAGCCGCAGGTGACCGAGCTCACCGTCGAAGACGGCCAGCCTCTCCACGTCAAGGCTGTATTCGAGTACATCCCCGACTTCTCCATCGACGGCTACCAGAGCGTAACTGTGGAGAAGCCGTCCTTTGAAGTCACCGATGACGAGTTCGCGCACGAGCTCGAGCAGATCCGCCAATCCCGCGCCACCATCGAGCCGGTCGAAGAAGACCGCCCGCTCACGGACGGGGACTGGGCGCAGATCACCTACAAGGGTCAAGTCGAGGGCGAACCCGACGCCGCGCCGGTCGCAGGCGAGGACACGCTCGTTGAGATCGGCGGCGCCGACACCGTGCCGGCCTTCACCGACTCGCTCCGCGGAGCCCGGCCGGGCCAGGAACTCAAAGCCGAAGTCATTTATCCGGCCGACTATGGGGAAAAGAAGCTCGCCGGCAAGACCGTGGCGTACGAAATCGAAGTCAAGGCGATCAAGAAGCGCACCGTGCCGGGGCTCGACGACGACTTCGCCAGGGAACTGGGCAGCTACGAGAGCCTCGACGATCTCAAGTCGCGCGTCCGCGAACATCTGGCCAACCGCAAGCGCCGCGCCATTGAGGGCGAGACCAAGGACCGCCTGATGGCGGCACTGATCGAGCGCTTCCCGTTCCCCGTGCCCGAGTCGATCGTTCAGGACCGCGTGGATGCGCGGCTCGAACGCGGCCTGCGCGCGCTGGCCGCCCAGGGCATGGAGCCGGACCAGATGCGCAAACTCGACTTCGCCCGGCTGCGCACGGCCCAGCGCGACGGCGCCCTGGCTGAAGCCAAGTCCAACATCCTCCTCGATCGCATCGCTCATGAGGAAAACATCACCGTAGCGGACGAGGAATTGGATCGCGAGTTGCAACTCGCCGCTCTGCAGTCCCGCGAACCGCTTGAGACTCTCCGCTCCCGTTTGACGGCGGACGGCGGGCTGGCTAGAATCCGGGAGCAATTACGAAGGGAAAAAACCGTCAGTCTTTTGTATGAACGGTTGCCCGGCTAATGCCGTAAGTAACCCATAAGCCGCCGTGCGGGAGGAACGCCCGAAACGCCCTCCGGCTCGGCCGTCACCATCCAGGGCAAAAGGGGCCTGGAACACCGGCAAGACGCTCACCGCCGATTTTCAACGGCTGTGAGCCATGACATAGACTTCCAGTGGCTTTGGCACGACCATGGAGCCACCTTTCACCGGGCGTGCAGGGGCACGCAATCTGGAGAACCAGCCGAATGGCATTGGTACCCATGGTGGTTGAGCAGACGAGCCGGGGCGAACGCGCCTACGACATTTACTCCCGTCTGCTTCGCGACAACATTATCTTTCTTGGCACCCCCATCGACGACCAGGTGGCCAACCTCATCGTCGCCCAAATGCTCTTCCTCTCCGGCGAAGACCCGGAAAAAGACGTCCAGCTTTATATCAACTCGCCCGGCGGTTCGATTACCGCAGGACTGGCCATTTACGATACGATGCAGTTCATCAAGAACAACGTGGTCACCTACTGCATCGGACAGGCCGCCAGCATGGGAGCGTTCCTCCTGCTTGCCGGAACCAAGGGCAAGCGCTTCGCCTTGCCCAATTCGCGCATCCTCATCCATCAGCCGTCGATGGGCGGTCTGAGCGGGCAGGCCACAGATATCGATATTCATGCGCGGGAAATCCTGCGCATCCGGGAGATCACCAACAACCTGATCGCCCGGCACACCGGCCAGCCCCTCGATCGCATCGAGCGCGACGTGGAGCGGGACTTTATCATGAATTCACAACAAGCCAAGGAATACGGCATCGTCGACGAGATCATCGACCGGCCGAGAACGTAAGCGTCTCTCCAGGGAGCAGTCGCAGCATGGGATTCATCGAAGAAGGACGGCAACCGGTGCAATGCAGCGACGATCGCGCGATTCTTGCGATCGAAGCGCGAATTGCTCCCGCTGCAATACGTTGCGTTGGTAAACGGAACTAAAATAGGTCGTCGGAAAAGGGAGCAGACCCATGAAAACGCGCACGGGACCGGAAGAAGCATTGCGCTGCTCGTTCTGCCACAAGTCGCAGGACGCCGTGGCCAAACTGATCTCGTCGCCCAGCGACTACCCTCGCGCCTATATCTGCGACGAGTGCGTAGCGGTGTGCAACTCGATCCTCGAGGATGACCGCAGCGATTCGGCGCACCCGGCCACCACCGCCGGCCACCTGCCCAAGCCCCAGGAAGTAAAAGGCTTCCTCGACGACTACGTCATCGGGCAGGACCAGACCAAGAAGAAACTCGCCGTCGCCGTCTACAACCACTACAAGCGCATCCAAATGAACCGGCTCCGCAACAACGAAGTCGAGCTGGCCAAGTCCAACATCCTCCTCATCGGCCCCACCGGCTCCGGCAAGACCCTCCTCGCCCACACCCTCGCCAAGATGCTCGACGTTCCCTTTGCGATCGTCGACGCGACCACGCTGACCGAGGCCGGCTACGTCGGCGAAGATGTCGAGAACATCATCCTTAAGCTGCTGCAGGCCGCCGAAGGCGACGTCGCCCGCACGCAGCAGGGCATCATCTACATCGACGAGATCGACAAGATCGGCCGCAAAGACGAGAACCCCTCCATCACCCGCGACGTCTCCGGCGAAGGCGTGCAGCAGGCCCTGCTCAAGATCCTCGAAGGCACGGTGGCCAATGTGCCCCCGCAGGGCGGCCGCAAGCATCCGCACCAGGAGTTCACCGCGGTCGACACCACCAACATCCTCTTCATCTGCGGCGGCGCTTTCGTCGGCCTGGAGCGCGTCGTCGGCCGCCGCGTCGGCAAGAAGGCTCTCGGATTCAAGGCCACGGAGATCGAAGTCGAATCCGGCCCGCGCTCGCATCGCGACACCGAACTGCTGCGCAGAACCGAGCCGCAGGACCTCATAAAGTACGGCCTCATACCCGAGTTCGTCGGCCGCCTGCCTGTCGTCGGCATACTCGACGAGCTTGACGAGCCCGCCCTCGTCGAGATCCTCACCAAGCCGCGCAACGCCATCCTCAAGCAGTATCAGCGCCTGCTCGAGTACGAGAACGTCCGCCTGCACTTCACCCAGGAGGCGATTGGCGCCATCGCCAAGGAGGCCCTGGCGCGCAAGGTAGGCGCGCGCGGCCTGCGCATGATCATCGAGGAGCTGATGCTCGACCTGATGTATCACCTGCCCAACAACAAGCGCGTCCGCGACCTCGAGATCACCCGCGAAATGGTCGAGCGCCGCGACCTGTCGCTCTGCCTGCTCGAAAAAGCCGGATAACTGGGCTGATAACATTTCCGAAACTCAAAACCCTCACGGCCAACTGGCGTGAGGGTTTTGTTTCGTGCTGAGATTCAAATTCAAATCACGCCGCTGTTTCGCGCTCTGTCCCGGTTGGAGCGTCGTCGAGGTTCTCGAACTGGTCGATCAGAACTTCGCCTTCAGGAAAGACCGCCCTGATCTGCAACTGCCCGCCCATAGCCTCAACAAAACTGCGCAGCGTGGAAATGTACATATCCGTCCGCTTCTCCATCTTTGAGACCGACCCCTGGTTAATGCCCAGAATCGTGGCCAGATTCTCTTGCGTCAGCTTGCGCGCTTCTCTAAGCTGATTGAGCGAAACCGCCGCCACGACAGATCGCACATACCTGCGCGTCTTTTCTTCCTGTTCAGGCGAAAGCTTGCGCCGGACATCTCTCCATTTATGGGCCATCGATTTCACTCTCCAATCTCTTCGAGGTGTTTGCCGTAGATTGCATCTGCGCGCCGGATCGCTTCTTCATACCATTTCGCGGCCCCCGTCTTGTCGCCGCCAAGAATCAAATAAGCCGAGCGCCGTGGATCGAAAGCAAACAGGATCCGGTAAGGTTTCCCCTCATGTTGCACACGCAGTTCCTTCATATTCGGATATCGCGAGCCGCGCAGCGTATCCACCAGCGGACGCCCCAGCGCCGGGCCGAGCTGCTCGAGCGCATCCACTGCGCCGTTCACGCTGGCCCACTCCTCAACGGTCAGCGCATCGTACCATTCCCTGAATTCATCGCTGACCTCGACTTCCCACGCCATGGATCAATTATTCCCTTCAGGCGATATTCCGTCAAGGGAATTATTGAGGAGCCTGAGAAATTGCAAAGACCGGGGTACCCGCGCCGCCGCCGCCGTAATCGGAGTCAAAGCGCCTTGGTGTATCATGCCTGCCGTGGAGTTAGCGGGAAAGTCACAGGTCCGCGAGAAAGGTTCCCAAGCCGATATGCCGACTGCTCGAGAACCGCGTTGGGTGCCTTCAATTCTGTCCTATTTTTCATGGGACCTTCCTTCCTACTTGATCTTCTTTCCTGTGGCTTGCTGCCCGTCGGCATAGTGGTAGACGTATCCCGTGACCCGACCCTGCTTGTCTCGAACAAAGGTCGTCCAGCCCAGATCCTCGCGCTCGAAGAAGGTGTCCTTGGCCATGGGAAACGCTTCTGTCTTCTCGCCCTTCCATTCATCCATCAGGTGGCCGCCCTCGACCATGTAGGTTGCGGGGAAGCCGGGCCGCCATGTGTACTGGCCTACATAGTCCTGCAAAGTCCTCGGATCAATTTTCACGGGGACGCGATGATTGACCAGCACCTGGCTTTCATGGGCTGCGATGGCGATCCAGGTTCCGTTCTTCTTCTGAAAGAATTCCGTGCGGCGAAGTTGGAAGGAAACGGGCTTCGACTCGAAACCGCCTTCGGTGAGACAAACCAGATAGTTGAGAATGGCAAAATCGCCATCGACTTGAACGCGAACGTCGCGCACATCGCTGCGTTGTTCCTGTTCCGCCGCATGCGTTGCGAGTCGCTTAAGGAGTCTGGCTTTGGTCATGAATATCCCGTCATCGGTCGAACCGATAAAATCATCAGCAATATAATGCGCGAACGTATCGCTATCTCGATGGTTCAACGCGGTTCTCCAGGCATCGCTCACGTTCATTACTTCTTGCTGTTGAGTGGTAAGGACTGGTCCATCGGCAGCAACCATGCCCATGGGAAATAACATCGTCATGGCTAGAAACCAGGCGTATCGACTGCTCATTGGCACCTCCACCTTTCTACCGCTCGCTCTTCACCGCAACGCACCAACCACAATTCCATCCTCAAGAATGATCGGACTGATGTTCTGTCCCTTGCATCTCCCGGCATACACGCTCGTTTTGCTCCATGACGCGCAGAAGGTTTTCCCCGAGAATCTTGCGGATTGCAACTTCGCTGTAGCCCTTGCCGACGAGTGCTTCGGTGATTTTGGGAAGCTTTGAGCAGTCGTCCATCCCTTCGGGCATGCTGGCGCCATCGAAATCGGATCCCAGTCCGACGTGGTCGGGGCCGACGAGTTTCACGACATGATCAATGTGCTCGATGATCTTCTCCCAGCCTACGACCGGCGGTTCTTCAGTTCCATCGGCAGCGACAACTCCGGCTGTGGGAAAAATATCCCTGCCACTCGCCCGCGCCGCGTCACCAGCACCGGGTCTTTCGACCGCAGCACCGCTTCCGCATCTTCCGTGAATTCGCGCGCCGTGCTGGACCTTCACAATTCCCGCCTCGTCTTCCCGTCTTGATCATCGATCTTAGCCGGTCCCACTTTTTGGTCATTCGCTTGCGAATTGTCCACTGCCCAAATTCCCTCCTCAAATCCCGTTCCGCTGTACAATCCGAGTATGAGCCGTGCAACCACCCCCGCAGCCGACCCCGCGGACCCCGCTCCTGCGAGGGCCCTATGACCGCGCCCCGAGACCGCAACGAGCCGCGCAAGCTGCCCATGATGCCCATCCGGGACATGGTGATCTTCCCCTACATGATGACCCCGTTCGTTGTCGGCCGCGAATCCAGCGTGCGCGCGCTCGAAGAAGCGCTCAACGGCGACCGCAAGATCTTTCTCGCCACGCAGCACGACGCCAGCGTCGACGAACCCAAGGCCAAGGACATCTACCAGGTCGGCTCCATCTGCAACATCGTGCAGAGCCTCAAAATGCCCGACGGCAACATCAAGGTGCTGGTCGAAGGCGTGGAGCGCGCCAAGTCAGTCGAAGTCACCGACCGCGACGGCTTCTTCGTCGCCACCGTGCGCGTAGGCAAAACCAACTTCGAGATGACGCCCGCTGTCGAACAGCTCATGCAGCGCGTCACCGGCCTCTTCGAGCAGTATGTCAAGCTGCAGCAGTCGCTCAACTACGAGACCATCGTCGCCAGCGTGCGCATGGATGAGCCGGCCAAGCTGTCTGACACCATCGCCGCCAACCTGCAGCTCGGCATCGAGGAAAAACAGGAACTGCTCGCCATATTCGATCCCGCCGCGCGCCTCGCGAGGCTTGCCGACGTCCTCGATGTGGAGATCGAAAAGCTCGACCTCGACCGCAACATCCAGTCGCGCGTCAAGCGCCAGATGGAGCGAGCGCAAAAAGAGTACTACCTCAACGAGAAGATCAAGGCCATCCAGAAAGAGCTGGGCCGCGGCGAAAAGAGCGAGTTCGACGAGCTGCGCAAGAAGATCGAAGCCGCCGGTATGCCGAAAGAAGTCCTCGACAAGGCCATCCAGGAGCTCAAAAAGCTCGAAGCCATGCCGCCCATGTCGGCCGAGTCCACCGTCAGCCGCAACTACATTGACTGGCTGCTCGCTGTGCCGTGGAAGAAGCGCAGCAAGGAAACGCGCTCCATCGACTTCGCCGAAAAGGTGCTGAATCAGGATCACTACGGCCTTGAAAAGATCAAGGAGCGCATCCTCGAATTCCTCGCCGTCCGCCAGCTCGTCAAGAATCCCAAGGGCTCCATCCTCTGCTTCGTCGGGCCTCCCGGCGTGGGCAAAACATCGCTCGGCATGTCGATCGCAAAATCCACCGGCCGAAAATTCGTGCGCCTCTCGCTAGGCGGCGTGCGCGACGAGGCCGAGGTCCGCGGCCATCGCCGCACCTATATCGGTGCGCTCCCCGGCCAGATCATCCAGCACATGAAGAAGGCGGGCACCAAGAATCCCGTCTTTCTCCTCGATGAGGTCGACAAGATCTCCTCCGATTTCCGCGGCGACCCGGCATCCGCTCTTCTCGAAGTTCTCGATCCCGAGCAGAACACCACCTTCCAGGATCACTACCTCGACGTCGACTACGATCTGTCGCAGGTCCTCTTCGTCGCCACGGCGAACGTGCTGCACACCATTCCGCCCGCGCTCCAGGACCGCATGGAGATCCTGCGCCTGCAAGGCTATACCGAGCAGGAAAAGCTGGAGATCGCGCGCCAGTACCTCGTCAAGAAGCAGCGCGAGCAGACGGGCCTGAGCGAGAAGAACATCGTCTTCAAAGACGACGCCATCCTCGAAATCATCCGCTACTACACGCGCGAAGCCGGCGTGCGCAACCTCGAGCGCGAGATCGGCAACGTCTGCCGCAAGGTCGCCCGCAAGGTCGTCAAGTCAGGAGCCAAGCACAAGGAGGAGATCACCGCCGCCAACGTCAACGAGTTTCTCGGCGTGCCCAGGTTCCGCGACTCCGAAGTGCACGAGAAGAGCGAGGTCGGCCTCGTCACCGGCCTTGCCTGGACCGAGGTCGGCGGCAGCATCCTCACCACGGAAGTGCAAGTCCTCGACGGCAAAGGCAAGCTCACCATCACCGGCCAGCTCGGCGACGTGATGCAGGAGTCCGCGCAGGCCGCGCTCAGCTACATCCGCGGCAAGGCGCAGGCCCTCGGCCTCAGCCGCGAGTTCTACCGCAACTGCGACCTGCACCTGCACGTGCCGGAAGGCGCCATCCCCAAAGACGGCCCATCGGCGGGCATCACCATGGCCACCGCGCTCGCCAGCGCGCTCGCCAAGATCCCCGTGCGGCGCGACATCGCCATGACAGGCGAGATCACGCTGCGCGGCAAAGTGCTTCCCATCGGCGGCCTCAAAGAGAAGCTTCTCGCCGCACTGCGCGCCGGCATCTTCGAAGCCATCCTCCCGCGCGCCAATGAGAAGGATATCTCCGAGCTCCCCGATAACATCAAGAATGCGATGAAGCTCCACTTCGTCGACTCCATGGACGAGGTGCTCGCGCTCGCGCTGGAAAAGCCGCTGCCCGGGCCCGCGCCGGTCGAGGCCGAAGTGCTCGCCTCGGTACCGCCGCCAAGCGACATCGCTGCGAATCTGCCCGCGCCGCAGTAGCTTCGTCGTTCTCCACTCGATTCGCTCAGCAGCCCGCTGCGAGCCCACGCAGCAGGCATTGCATTTGCAGTTGAGTCGTTGCTCCGCTCTGCATCGCTCTGTGACACGGCGTTCATTGCCCGCTGCTACTCTCTTCCGCGTGCCCGATCAAAGCCGCATCCGCATTCCCCTGGCCCTCCGGCTCGCGCCGCCTTCGCTCTGCCCGCAACTAGCACCGAGTCACGATCCTCTATAATCCACAAAGAGGTTCCTCCGGGGCCACTGCCGATTGCCTATTCGTTCGAGTCGCCAACCTGCTAACTCGGTGACTTACTAACTCTGCCCTCTACACTAACTCCCATGGCTCCGCCATCTATGCGCTATACCACCCAGTTCATCCTCTCCGCCCTCGCTCCCGCTCAATTCCCCGCCCCCGGCGTGCCGGAGATCGCCTTCCTCGGCCGCTCCAACGTCGGCAAATCGAGCTTGTTGAACGCCCTCGCCGGCGTGAAGGCCGCGCGCGTCTCGCAGACGCCCGGCCGCACCCGCGCCATCAACTTCTTTTCCATCTCCGACGAGGCCCAGCGGCCGCGCTTCCGCTTTGCCGACCTGCCGGGCTACGGCTACGCCAAGATCTCCAAGTCCATCTCCGCCGGCTGGCCCGCCTTCATCGAACCCTATCTCGCCAACCGCGAAGCCATCGCCCTCTGCATCTGCCTCGTCGACTCGAAGGTCCCGCCGCAACCCAGCGACCGGCTGCTCTTCGACTGGCTCCGCTCGGTGCATCGTGAATTTCAGGTCGTCGCCACCAAGATCGACCGCCTCAGCGGCAACCAGCGCACGCGCTCGCTCGCCGAATTGCGGAAAGCGCACGAGCTCGACCAAGTGCTTCCGGTCTCCGCCAAGACCGGCTACGGCATCAAGGAGCTCTGGGCCTGCATTGAAGCCGCTGCCGGCGCACCGGCCTGACGTCATTCCGTGCAGCGTGGCGTCATCTCCGGCGCAAAGCGGTACCGCTCGCTCATCCCGCGCCGCAAGACTTCGACTTCCACCGGCACGCCGATCTCACGCCGCAGAAACGCCAATTCGACCCGCGCCACGAAATCTCCCGCGGCATTCGGCTCACATCGGAGCACGCGCACACCTCGCGCCAGCCGCCCCAGAAATCGCGGAGCCAGCCTCAGCCATCGCCGTGCCTCCCACGCCTCGCGATCCACACACTCGAGAGCCGGCAGATCCAGCTTGGGCAGCCATTTGAGCGGCGCTGCCGCCACATTCCATATCACCAGCACCTCATCATTGCCCACATCGATCGGATGAATGACACTCGCTTTCCGTGCGAATCCCGATCCCTCGCCGGCTGGCCGCCCTGCGGAATTGCCGCCTGCTAGCAGGTCCGGCGCCACTCCCCGCTCCTTCATCTCCGCTTCCACCCTCTGCGGAGCCAGCGCCACACACACCGCCACCGTCTCCCGCTTGCGCACCTCGTTCTTCAGAATGCGCAGCGCCTCATCGAGCGAGTTCACCAGAAAATCGATCACGCCGTCGTGCAACGCCTGTTTCGGCACAACAGAATCCGCTGAAGCCGCCAGCGTCGCGGCTCCAGCCACATTCCCCGCCACCACGAGCGCGCGGCTTGCTTCATCGAGCGCCCCGGCAAAAAGCAGCTTTCCGCCCAGCGCCGGCTCCCCATTCTCCGGTGCAGCCGCGTACGCCGCGAGCGCAGCATAGCAACGCTCCACCGCGCAGGCGAATGCAACTTCAGCCAACACTCTCGACTCGCTTGTCATGGAAGTTCAGAATTTGAATTACGGTCCGCACCTGGCGGGAGTCCGTCGCCGCCGCCTCACGGAATTTGCGTCATCGGCAGTTCCATTGCGAACGTCCGCTTGCCGTCCTTCATCGCATAAGCCCAAAGCCCGTGAAAGTTCTCCCTCAGCCCCAGATGCGACTTCACCAGCGCGCTCATCACAGCCGTCGCCTCGGTCCGCGCCGCCGCCGGATCGGTCACGCCCATCGTCTCGTACATCACACCCAGGTCCGGCTCGTTCAGCGTGGGATCCAGCTGCACACCGTCGATCTTCCAGCTTCGCGGCCCGTCGGTCAGCGTAATTGGAAACGCTTCGCGCGGCGAATCCTTCAGCAGCTCCTGCTCATGCGCCAGCTTCTCCATATTCGGAGACGACAGGTAGTCCACCGGCAGAAGAAGATACCGGGCGGCCTCGTAGCAGTACCACGCGCTCCACGTCAGATTCGACTTCGCCACCTCGCGCGCCCGGCTCCAGTACCACACCCCGTCGTGCCCGTCGAACACGCCCGGCCGCGCCGAAAGCCCGCCGAGCCTCCACGCCGGTGCCGCCTTGTACCATCCCAGGATGAACCCAAGCTGCCCGGCCAGCGGCGCGCCGACGGCGTCCGCCAGAACCACGGCGTACCGGCCCGGCGGCAGACCGCGCATCATCAACGTCACGGTCAGCGCGCCGGTCAAGTCCGAGCAGAAAAACTGTGTGTCGGCCGGCGCCGAAAGCGAGGTCGCATCCAGCAGGTACAGGTTCCGGATCTGAATCTGCCCGCCTTTGACCAGTCCCTGCGCCCTTTCCGCCGCTGCGCGAATTCCTTCCCAGTCGCTGGCCACCGCGGGCAGCAATGCGCCCTGCAGCGCCGCCTCATCCTGGTTGACGATATCGGCCGCAATCTGCATCCCGGCTGCCGCAATCTGGTCGCGGTCCGTCGGCTGCATCTCAGCCTGCGAAGTGCAGTTCGCCGCCCGCGCCGGCGCTGCTGCCGCCAGCGGAATCAACACGATAACCGCGAGCACGGCTCGCCCGATCCAACTCCGCCGGCGCCCCTGCCTCATCACCGCGCTCCTTCAGGCCCGCCCGCCATTGTGAGCGCTTGCGGACCACTGCTAGTCTAGTACATGAGCGGCGCCGGCCGCCGCGGACGCCGGACCCAACCACCGTGCCGACCCGCATAACCCGGCAAACACCATGGCCGCGACCCTCCAACACCGAACCCGGCTTGCGCGAGTCTTTCGCTCCGCCCTTCTCGCCGCCATCGTGGCGTCGCCGCTGGCCCTTCTTTCCGTTCGCACGGCCCGGGCCCAGGAGCCCGGAACCCCGCCCGAAACACAGGCCCCCGAATCCGACAATTCCGCCCAGGCTCCAGATGACTCCACACCCGATGCCGATGACCAGCCGCAGGACGACCAGGACGCAGATCAGGCGCAGCCGGCCGATAATGCCGCATCGGATCTTCCGGCCGCCGACGCGGCTCCTCAGCCTGAGTTGCCCAAGTGGCCCGTCAACCAGAAGCCCGCGCCCGCAACTGTCACTTGGGATAGCCGGGGCCTCGCCGTCTCCGCCGCCAACTCCAGCCTGCAGCAGATCCTCAGGGACATCTGCACAGCGACCGGCTCCAAGGTGGAAGGCCTCAATACCGACGAGCGCATCTTTGGCGAGTATGGCCCCGGCGAGGCGCGCGACGTACTCTCACAGCTGCTGCTCGGCGCCGGATATAACGTCATGATGATCGGCGACCAGGGCCACGGCGCACCGCGCCAGATCCTCCTCACCACCCACCATTCCAACAATAACCAGGGCGGCCAGGCGCGCGGCCAAGCCAATAACAACAACGATGAGGACGACGTCGACAACGATGTCGTCGAAGAGCAGCCCGTTCAGCCCCCGCCGAATGTAAATCCTACATTCCCCGGAGGCCCGCCGCGCACTCCGCAGCAGATCATGCAGGAACGCCAGGAACGCATGCAGCAGATGCGCCAGCAGCAGATGATCCTGCAGCAACAGCAACAAAATAACCCGCAACCCTGACCGGCCTGACGCAACGACGCTGCGCCCGGCGGCTCATCTGTGCCGCTTTACTGTGGATTGTGGGGAAGATCCAGGCCAGCAAAAAAGACTACAGCACCCTTGCCGCTTCGGTCTGCGCCTGCGGCTTGACCACTGCGGGGCGTTCCTGCGGCCTCATGAAGGTGAACCCTACTCTCAGAATTGCATAAGCAGCGAGCACACCAAACGCCAACGAACCGGCCGAAGCCGCGACCAACATCACCAGGTTCAATGAATCCGTCATCTATTCCGCCAATACCCGCCAGCAACCTACGCACCAAACTGTGTTGCCGGAACCTTATAAGGCCCTCATCAACTGAGATGCGCTTTTTTGATACTCCAGAGAAGTCTAGCTTGCGTTGACCCTTGTTTCTATTGCCTACTAGAATACCTCCAGGGTATCGCATCCTCGCTGAGGGGCTTGTGACGCCTGAACACCCGCCGCTCCCATCCCATGCCCATCACCCACATCTCGGTGCGCGGGGCGCGCCAGCACAATCTGCGCGACATCAACGTGCGCATCCCGCGCAACACCCTCACCGTGGTCACCGGTCTCTCCGGCTCGGGCAAAAGCTCGCTCGCCTTCGATACCATTTACGCCGAGGGACAGCGCCGGTATGTGGAGACCTTATCGGCCTATGCGCGCCAATTTCTAGACCAGATCGAGCGTCCCGACGTCGATTCCATCGAAGGCCTCAGCCCGGCTATCTCCATCGAGCAGAAGACCACCAGCCGCAGCCCGCGCTCCACGGTCGGCACGATCACCGAGGTTTACGACTATCTTCGCCTTCTCTACGCGTCGGTCGGCACGCCGCACTGCCCCAACTGCGGCCGCCCCATCTCACGCCAGACCGCCGATCAGATGGTCCAGCGCATCCTGCAGCTTGGCCATGGCGAACGCGTCACCGTCATGGCGCCGATCGTCCGCGGCCGCAAGGGCGAGTTCAAGGAGCTCCTCGAACAGCTTGACCAGCAGGGCTTTCGCGCCCGCATCGACGGCGAAATCCGGGACCTCTCCGAGCCAATCGCCCTCGATCGCCGCAAAAACCACTCCATCGAAGCCATCATCGACCGCATTCTGCTCAAAGACATCGCCCTCGGCGCCACAGCCTCACCCTACGCCATGGTCCCGACGGCAGCCTCGGGCGCCCCGCTCACGGGCAAACCCTCCATCGAAAAACGCCTCGAGCTGGCGGTCTCCAAGGCGTTACAGCTCGCCAACGGGCTTGTCCTCGTCGGCGCCGCCAATCTGGACGAACAACTGTTCTCCTCCTCGATGGCCTGTCCCGACTGCGGCCTGGATGTCCCCAAGCTCGAGCCGCGCAGCTTCTCGTTCAATTCAACCTTCGGCGCCTGCCCTGAGTGCCACGGACTCGGCTCGCTTTACGACCTCGACCCCGCCAAGGTCATCTCCGACTGGTCCAAGCCTCTGCTCGATGGCGGCCTGGGTCCGGGGTCCGCATCGCAATATCTCATCAAGCTCATTCACCTGGCCGCCGAGCGCTACAAGATCGATCTCAAAACCCCGTTCGAAGACCTGCCGCCCAAGCAGCAGCACATCCTTGTTTACGGCCCACCCAAGGGTGAGGCGCCGCGCACCGGGTTTCACGGCGTCCTCGCCTATCTGCGCGACAGCATCGAAGAAGCGCGCAGCGACGGCTACCGCGACTACATGATGAACTTCATGTCTGCGACGCCCTGCCCCATCTGCCGTGGCAAACGCCTGCGCCCGGAGTCGCTGGCCGTCAAGATCGGCGGACGCTCCATCGCCGACTTCACTGCCCTGCCGCTCAACCGCGCCCTGCAGGCCGCCTATGAGCTCAACTTCACTGAGCGCGAAGCCCTCGTTGCCGAGCGGATCCGCCGCGAGATCGTCGAGCGCCTCGAGTTCCTCTGCGGCGTCGGCCTCAGCTATCTGTCACTCGACCGCAACGCCGCCACGCTGTCCGGCGGCGAAGGCCAGCGCATCCGCCTCGCCACGCAGATCGGATCCAAGCTCCGCGGCGTGCTTTACGTGCTCGACGAACCCTCCATCGGCCTGCACCAGCGCGACAACAACCGCCTCATTCAGGCCCTCAAGCAGCTTCGCGACCTCGGCAACACCGTTCTCGTCGTCGAGCACGACGAAGACACGATCCGCCACGCCGATTACGTGGTCGACCTCGGCCCCGGCGCCGGACGTCTCGGCGGCCACGTCGTCGCCGAAGGCTCGCCCGAGCAGATCATGGCCTCGCCCGATTCGCTCACCGGCCGCTACCTCGCCGGCAAGGCCAGCATCCTGCATCGCGAACGGCCCCGTCCGCTCACCGATAAATGGATCACCGTCGCCGGCGCGCGCGAGCACAACCTGCAGGACCTCACGATCAAGGTCCCGCTCGGCGTCATGACTGTCGTCACCGGCGTGAGCGGCAGCGGCAAAAGCACCCTCATCAACGACATTCTCTACCGCTCGCTGGCCAAGACCATCTACGGCTCGCGGGAAGAGCCCGGCGTACACGAATCCATCGAAGGCGCCGAGATGATTGACAAGGTCATCCGCATCGATCAGTCGCCAATCGGGCGCACTCCGCGCTCGAACCCCGCGACCTACACGCAGGTCTTCTCTCCCATCCGCGATCTCTTTGCGCAGCTCCCCGAGGCGCGCGAACGCGGCTACAAGCCCGGCCGCTTCAGCTTCAACGTGATGGGCGGCCGCTGCGAGGCTTGCCAGGGGGACGGCCAGCGCCGCATCGAGATGAACTTCATGCCCGACGTCTACGTGGTCTGCGAGGTCTGCAACGGCCGCCGCTACAATCAGGAGACGCTGGCCGTGAAGTTCCACGGCTACTCCATCGCCGACATCCTCGACCTCACCATCGAAGACGCGCTGCCCGTGCTCGCCGACGTGCCGCAGGTCCGCCAGAAGCTGCAGACCCTGGTCGATGTCGGCCTCGGCTACGTACACCTCGGCCAGAGCGCAACCACGCTCTCCGGCGGCGAAGCCCAGCGCATGAAACTCGCACGCGAGCTCTCCAAGCGCCAGACCGGCCGTACGCTCTACCTGCTCGACGAGCCCACCACGGGCCTGCACTTCGATGACGTGCGCAAGCTGCTCGAAGTCCTGCACCGGCTCACCGATCTCGGCAATTCGATCATCATCATCGAGCACAACCTCGACGTCATCCGCAACGCCGACTGGATCATCGATCTCGGCCCCGAAGGCGGCGAAGAGGGTGGACGCATCGTCGGCGAGGGCCGCCCAAGCCGGATCGCGGCAACGCCCGGCTCCTACACCGGCCAGTTCCTCGCACGCTTTTACGCTTCGGCCAGCGGCCACCTCGAAGCCATCGACTTCGACAAAGCGTCGTCCGCCGAGCCGGCTTCTGTTCCTTCTACAACCGCGCCGAACGGAAACTCCGCTGGCCGAGCCGGAAATTCGGACGCCGGCGCAAATGGGTTGTCACCCGGAAACGGCTCCGCGAAAAAGCCCCGCGCTACCGCCGCCAAGCCCGGCCCCCGCAGGAAAAAAGCGGTGCCCGCATGAGCACCCTGCCCGACGAATTCACTCCCGAACCGAAAGAGCATCTCGCCCCGGAGGATCAGCCTGTCCCCAAGACCGCTGAAGACCCGGGCGTTCGAACAGGGGATGACTTCAGCCGTGCCTGCCAAGCATCCGGACCGCCAACACCGGCTGCCCCAGGTCCCGATTCTGGGACCTGGGAAACTTCCGAGGCCGATCCGGTCGTCTTGGAGGGGCACGAATCCAGTCGCGCCGAAGCAGCCGGGGACGACTCTGGGGCTCTCATCCCAGACAGTCCCACCCCAATCGATCCCCTCACCTTTGCGTCTCGCGAAGCGCCCGCCGCACCGTGCCAGCCCCGCATCCCGCACCTCGGCCATTTCCTCATCCTGCTTCTGCTGATCTTCTTCGGCTTCTTCTGCGCCGCCATCCTCAGCCAGATCGCCATCCACTACCATCTTTTTGGCGTCAAAGATTCGCAGGACGCCGTCGCCGACATCCACTACACCCTCGGCACAGAAGCCATCCTGTATCTGATCGCTCTCGCCGGCGCAGTATTCCTCTTCCCTCTCATCTGGCACAGGGACTTCTTCGTGGGCGTCTCCTGGCACCCTGCCACCGCGCGACGCCTCAGCCCCCTGCTCGTCGGCGCGGCCTTCGTCTGTTTCCTGCTCGCCCTCATCAACGGATGGCTCATGCCCGGCCCGCAGGACGCCCCCATCGACAAGATGTTCCGTGTCCCCGGCGCCGCGTGGCTGCTCTTCGCCTTCGGCGTCACCTTCGCCCCGTTTTTCGAAGAGCTTCTCTTCCGCGGATTCCTGCTCCCCTCGCTCTCGACCGCCATCGACTGGCTCCCTGCCTTCGCTGCCTCGATCAGGGAACGCCGCAAGCTGGACCTCGGCACATTCTCGAGCGCCAACTCTCGCCTTCGTCCCCTAGCTCCCGACGGCGCTCCCCAGTGGTCAATCCATGCCATGATCGTTGCCTCGCTCCTCACCAGCCTGCCCTTCGCCGGCATGCACGCCGCGCAGACCGGCTACGCCTGGGGCCCGTTCCTGCTGCTGATCTGCGTCAGCTTCGTCCTCTGCGCCGTCCGCCTCACCACGCGTTCGCTCGCTGCCAGCGTCCTCGTCCACGCTTGCTATAACTTCATGCTCTTCAGCCTCATGCTATTTGGCACCGGAGGCTTCAAGCACCTCGAAAACATGTGAGAAGGAGGGAACAAGAGACCAAGGGGTGAGGGGCGAATGGATTCAACGGCTGCGCACTCGAGCTCTCTTATCCCTTGCCACATCGCGCCCCGTCGCTAACCCTTGCTCCGAGGTCCTCAGTCCCTGTTCCCTGTTCCCTTAAAATCATCCCCATGACCACCGACCGCGATCCGCTTCTCTCCCTCCTCGCCCGCATCAGCTTCAAGCTCGGCCAGTTCACGCTCTCTTCCGGCGCGACCAGCGACTACTACATCGATTGCCGCATCACCACGCTGCACGCCGAAGGCGGCCGCTTGACTGGGGAAGCCATCCTCGACTTGCTGGATGCTAATGAAATCGACGTCGAAGCCGTCGGCGGACTCACGCTCGGCGCCGACCCCATCGTCTCCAACGTCGCCACCGCCAGTGCCTGCCGCGCCATCTCCCATCCCGGCGCGCCGCTGCTCCATGGCTTCATCGTCCGCAAAGCCGAGAAGGCCCATGGCGCCGGCCGCCGCATCGAAGGCTTCTGCCGCCCCGGCGCCCGCGTCGTCATCGTCGACGACGTTTGCACCACCGGCGCCTCCACCATCACCGCCATTGAGGCCGCCCGCGAAGCCGGCATGGTCGTCGCCGCAGTCGTTTGCATTGTCGAACGCGAAGAGGCCAACGGGCGCCCCGCCGTTGAAAACGCAGCAGCAGGAGCCCCGTTCCTGCGCCTCTTTACCGCCAACGACGTCCGCGCCGAGCACGTTCGGCAGCTGCAATCGGCTCAATGAACCGGCTCTCGGCCCTGGCCATAAGAAACATAAAAGGCTCCGGTGCGCACCGGAGCCTTTTCATTCTAACTATGAAGTTAGGATTCTATCTGCCGGTCCCGGCCGGTGCCGGCGCAGCCGCCTGCTGCCCGCCGCCCATGTTGGTCAGGATCTGCACTTCCACGCGGCGGTTCTTCTGCCGGCCTTCGCGCGTGTCATTCGGCGCAACTTCCTTGTCCTTGCCGATTCCGATCAGGTAGAACCGGTGCGCCGGAATCGAGTACTTCGACGCCAGGTACTGCACCACCGCATCCGCGCGGCGCTGGCTCAGGTCGTAGTTGTACTGCGCCGGACCCGTCGAATCCGTCCCGCCGGTCACCTCAAGAATGAAGCTCTTCTGGCTCCTGAGCTGCTCGGCAAAGTTGTCGAGCTGCGCCATATCGTCCTTCGTCAACACTGCCTTGTCGAAGCCGAAGGTCACCGTCACATCCGCGACCTGCTTGTAACTGTCGAGCCCCTGGACAACGCTGTCCAGCGAGTCGGCGCGGTGCACGGCATCGTTGGCCGCTGTCTCGGCATCGCCCGCCGACTTGGTCGCGTTCTGCGCATTCTGTGTCGCCGCGTCGGCCAAGCTCTGCGCCTGCTGGACGCCCGCCTGCGCGCGGCTGTCCACGTCGCGAATCTGCCGCCCGTTCGCCGCCGTCTTTTCCTCGAGCTGGCTCGTCTGATCGGCCAGCGGCGTCGTCTGCGTACGCACCCATTTCTTCGTCGCGCAACCTGTCGATCCCATCACCACCAACGCAGCAACCGCAACTGCCATCAAATTCTTAGTCATATCGTCCCTTCCTCCATTCGGTCTGATGCCTTTATGCCGGCGTGCCGATGCCCGGCCCACACACCTGCCTCGCGGACGCTCACTTTCCGCTGTTGTCATCCGTGCAACCGCAGGACCAAAGGCCAGCTCGACTTCAAATTCATAAAAATGAAACACTTGCCGGTCTCTCGCCGCTCCCGCCTGGCGGCGTCAATCGTGTACTTTTTACCCATCGGCGTAAGCTTTGCCGCCGGAACCGGCACCCCGTCAGCCCCCATCCTGCCCGCCAGGCACACCGCCACCCGTCCGCTGGAACCCTCCCTTCGATCCCGGTATCCTAAGAACTGGCGCAGCCGTCGCTCACCCTCTCTGTGGACCTCTACGAGAAAATCCGCACCCTGCCCACCCAGCCCGGCGTTTACCTCTACAAGAACGCCGAAGGCGAGGTGATCTACGTCGGCAAGGCCAAGAGCCTCCGCGCTCGCGTCCGCTCGTACCTGCTCGAAGCCAGCCAGGCCAACGCCAAAACCGGCTCGCTCATGCGCGAGGCCGTCGACATCGACTACATCCTTGTCGCCAACGAGCATGAAGCCCTCGCCCTCGAAAACAACCTCATCAAGCAGCGCAAGCCGCGCTTCAACATCCTCCTGCGCGACGACAAGACTTATCCCTACGTCAAGCTCACCCTTGCCGACCGCTACCCCAAGGTCTTCGTCACTCGCCGCCTGCGCAAGGATGGCTCCGCCTACTACGGCCCTTACTTCCCCGGCAATCTCGCCTATCGCGTCGCCGAGCTCATCCATCGCAGCTTTCTCATCCCCAGTTGCAAGGTCGACCTCTCGCGCTATCACCCGCGCGCCTGCCTTCAGTACTACATCCATCGCTGCCTCGGCCCCTGCGTCGAAGGCTTCACCACGCCCCAGGCCTATGCGCTTGCTGTTCGCGACGCGCAGCTCTTTCTCGAAGGCCGTCAGGCCGAGCTGGAAAAAAGCCTCACCGCGCGCATGCTGGCCGCCGCAGATGCCGAGCAGTTCGAGGCCGCCGCCCGGCTGCGCGATCAGCTCTCCACCGTCCATCAGCTCCAGGAAAAACAGCGCATCGCCACCGCCGAGATGGACGACGACGCCGACGTCTTCGGCTATCACTTCGAGTCCGGCTGCCTGGCCGTCAACCTCTTCCACATGCGCAACGGCAAGATCGTCGACCGCCGCGAGTTCTTCTGGGAAGACCTCGCCGACCTGGTCGAAGCCGCCGACGTCGAGACCGATCAGTCTCAAATTCAGAATGCCTCGGAATCCTCTGTTCGTGCGCGTGCCGAATCTTCCACAGAACTGGGTGCCCCAGGTCTCGCTTCTGAGACCTGGGATACCACAGGTCCCTATCTGGGAGACTCCACAACGCCGGCTGCCCCATCCTTTCGCCCGCAGTTGGGCGAGACGGTGGGAGACCACCCAAGCCGCGGTTCCGAATTGAAAGGGCGCGACTTCAGTCGTGCCGATTCCGGCTCAAGACAGGAAGGGGCTATAGCCCCTGAAGCCAAAGACGGCGCACGATTCCACGCCTCCAGTGTCTTCTCCGCCCTGCTCAAGCAGCTTTACATTGACCAGCACTATGTCCCGCGCACGATCCTCGTCCCGGTCGAATTCGACGACCGCGCCTCGCTCTCCGATCTCCTCACCGAGCGCACCGGCCACCGCATCGAGATCGCCGTCCCCCAGCGCGGCGAAAAGCGCTCACTCGTCGATCTCGCCGGCCAGAACGCCAAGCAGTCCTTCACGCAACGCTTCCGCGTCCTCGAGCCCTCGCGCAAGGCTATTCAGGAAGCCCTCGCCGACGCGCTGATGCTGCCCGAGCTGCCCCGCCGCATCGAGTGCTTCGACATCTCCCACATCCAGGGCGCGGAAACCGTCGCCTCCATGGTCGTCTGGGAAGACGGCAAGATGAACAAGTCGGCCTACCGCAAGTTCAAAGTCATGACCGTCCTCGGCGTCGACGACTTTGCCTCCATGCGTGAAGTCGTCCACCGTCGCTACAGGCGCATCTCCGACAACATGAACGCCGCCGCGCCCGGTGCGCCCAGCCTGTCCCAGACACAATCCCCGGGTGCCCCAGGTCTCGCTTCTGAGACCTGGGAAACCACGCAGGCCAGCCCGGGAGATTCCACAACTCTGGGTGCTCCATCCTTTCGCCGGTCTTCAGGCGAAAGGGCGGGGGACCACGATGGTCATGAAGCCGAGTCTTCAACCCCCGAGGGCAACTCTTCGAAGTCCAAAGAACCCTCCACGATGCCCTCGCTCATCCTCATCGACGGCGGGCTCGGACAGCTCCACGCCGCCGCCGAGGCGCTTGAGGCCTTAGGCTTCACCACGCAGCCGCTCGCGTCCATCGCGAAAAGAGAAGAGGTCATCTACCTCTACGGCGCCGAAGACGAGCCCATCGTCCTCGACCGCCGCTCGCCCGTCCTGCACCTCGTCCAGATGATCCGCGACGAGAGCCACCGCTTCGCTGTCGGTTATCATCGCCAGCGCCGCGCCATGCGGGACCGCGACTCCGAACTGCTCAATATCCCCGGCGTCGGCGCGCAGACCCGTCAGCGCCTGCTCACTCACTTCGGCAGCCTCCGCGACATCCAGCAGGCCACCGCCGAGTCCCTCGCCGCCGTCGTCCCGCGCAAAACCGCCGACGCCATCTGGCGGCATTTCCACGAACCCCAGCCGACGGCTTAATCGAGCGGTCTTTTCGTCGACCCGGATGATACTTCCTCTATAATTCGGCTCGATCATGCAAATTCAATTTGAGCTATCTTTTGCTGACTTCCTGGCGGCGCAGTATTTGCACGCTACTCGGAACTTCATACGGCGATTGCTGCGCATCATCAACTTCTATATCTTTCCTTTGTTCGGAGTTTGCATGTTGTGCCTGGCAATCTCAATCTGGAGCGACCGTTCCCCGGCGCTTGTCATGTGCGTTTGCAGCTTTGTGCTTATCGGTTATCCAGCCTACTATCGAATCAAAATGTTCCAGTGCTACAAACGGACGCGCTCAGGCGATGGCGCATGCGGCTTGACGATTGAGGAAAGCGGCATTCGAATGGCATCTGCGAATTCGAAGAGCGAAATGAGTTGGCCCGCATTTCGCAGTTTTCGAGAAAATGACACGATCTATCTGCTATACACTGCACCCGGCAAGTTCCTCGTCATCCCCAAGCGCGCATGTTCACCTGAACAGGTCGAAGAGATTCGTTCGCTCGTCACCCGCCATCTCAAAACAGTTGACACCGAGCGAGCGTGAGCTGCGACCGCGGCGACTTTCTACCGCGACGCCCCGGCCTTCTTCTCCGTCTCCGTCGCCACCATGCGCAGAATCACCTTCTCGATGTATCCGTCGCCGTTGAAAGCATCCACCGGAAGGATGCCGGCGAAGCGGACGATTCCGGAACGATCGACAACGATTCCCAGCGGATAGTCCGTGGCGCCGACCGAGCGAACAATCTCCGGCGACACCAGCAGCGTCGCCGTCCCCTGCAGTTCCTTGAATTCTTCCGCGTGCGCCTGCTCCGCTGTCTGGCCCGCCGCCTGACCCAATGAATCCGCATGATCCGGAAACATCAACCCATACGCGTGAATCGGCGTCGCTGTATTCACCGTTGCAAACATGGTCATCGTGCTCATCATTTTCCGGCACTGCACGCACCAGTCCGGAAAGACCACCAGCACCGTTGCCGCTCCAAAGCTCCTGCCGATCTGCGCCCGCGCGGTGCGCGAAAAATACGACCGCTTGGCTTCGAAGCCGGGCAGCGGCTTGCCCAGCAGTTCGAACTGCGTGTTGACCGCATCGATTCGCTGCCTGTCCTCCGCCGGCAGCGACGTCACCAGCGGCAGCGCGCGCTCCAGTTCGGCCAGCACCGTGGCGGCGTCGCGGCCGTTCCCCGCGTACCGCTCAAAGAAGGCCAGCTCCATCCCCGATTCGTACAGCAGGCCGATCCCAAAGGTGCCTTCTCTCTGCGCAGCCGCCAGGGGCGCCCCGGCCTGGATCGCGTGGACAATCGCCGGATGCTCGTCGCGAGCCAGAGTGAGTGCCGCGGCGTTGCCGGTTTGTTCGAGGTGGATCTTCAGGTCGCGCAGCGTATATGCCACTTCTGCGTCGAAGGGCAGTTTGCGCATCATCTCTTCGGCCGTCTGCACCGCGATATCAACCGCGTTCAGATGAACCAGGGCATAGACGCTGAGAGCATAGGCCTCCGCCTTGTGTTTTTCCGCGCCGCTTGCGATGTACGCCAGCGCCGCGGTGTTTGCCTCGTTCCAGTCCTGTCCGAACGAACATAGCCGCGCCAGGTCGAAAACATCGTCGCCTCTCACGTCACTGGGCTTCCTCTGCTTGCAGGCCTCTTGCGCCCGGTGCATGCCTGCGGCCAGCCCGCCCAGTTCGGCCTCCGACCAGTTCTCCATCGAGCTCCGCACGACATCGAGCGGATGCATCGCCTCTTTGTAGATCGCCCCCGGCGACTCTGCCGAGGCCGCCCGCTCCTCGGATGGAACGGATGGCGCTTTTTGCTCGAGCGCATTTTCTCCCGGCGTCGCAGCGGCCTGCCCGTGAATCGCCGGCTGCAAAGTCACGGCAAGCGAAAACGCGATTGCCAGGCGAAGCCGCAGAACGGCTGCTCGAATCATCGGGGCTCCTGTGCGCCGCAGGCACAACTCCACTGCGTGACGGCTCAACAAATTGAATCTCGGTCGAAACCGGATGGGAACTCCAGCTTGCCGATCCATTGCGCGCGGACCGGCCGGCTGCCTCTCCATTAGACACCGGCACGCCCTTCGCTGTTCCCGGGCCTTCATCGGCGATCATCTCATTCCTCAAAATCTCCTGCTCCCGAATCGGCCGCTGGAGTTCCGAGTGGCACATGCTACCCTCACTCTCAACCGCATGAGCCAACCGCTTCCCGCCCAAGCCCAACCGTCATCCCTCGATCCGCCCCGCGCCGAGCCTCGCGATCTGCCTCGCGTATTGGGAGCCAGCCAGGCGATGGCCATCGTTGTGGGGACCATCATCGGCAGCGGAATCTTCCTGGTGCCGCAGGAAATGATGAAGGAGGTCGGCTCCTCTTCGCTCGTCTATCTGGCCTGGATCGTTGGCGGCCTGCTCTCGCTCTTCGGCGCCATGACCTACGCCGAACTTGGCGCCATGCTGCCGTACGCCGGCGGCGAATATGTCTACCTGCGCGGCGTCTACGGCGACACCACGGCCTTCCTCTACATGTGGACGTGGTTTGCCGTGTCCAAGCCCGCCTCCATCGCCGCCGTTACCGCTGGCCTCGCACGCACGCTCGGCGTCTTCGCGTCGTTCCATTGGCTCGCGCAGCCCGTTCCCGGCACGGGCGCCCTTTTTCCGCTTCTCTGGTCGCAGATTTTCGCCATCGCCGTCACCTGGCTCATCACCGGACTCAACTACCTCGGCATCAAGAAGGCCGGCGACTTCCAGCTTGTCTTCACCATCCTCAAGGCAGTCCTCATCCTCATCGTCGCCGTCTCCTGCTTCGCATCGTCGGCAGGCTCCTGGGGCAATTTCTTGACCGTGCTTCCCGGCGCCGCCGGCGGCTTCAGCGGATTCATGCTCGCCCTCATCGCCACACTCTGGGCCTACGACGGCTGGAACGACCTCACCATGGTCGCCGGCGAAGTGCGCCGCCCCGGCCGCAGCCTGCCGATTGCGCTCATCGGCGGCCTCTTCGTCGTCGGCGTTCTATTCATGGCGACGAACGCCGCGATCCAGTACATCCTGCCCGCCGCGCAGATCGCCGCCAGCGGCCGCCCGGCCGTTGCCGCCCTCACCGTCGTGGCCGGCCACAAGGGCGCGGCCTTCGTCGCCGCAGCCATGGCCCTCAGCATCTTCGTCACGCTCAACGGAACCATCATGTCCGGCGCGCGCATCCCCTTCGCCGCCGCGCGCGACCGCCTCTTCTTCCAGAGCTTCGCGCACATCCATCCGCGATGGCAGTCGCCCTCCACATCGCTCGTCGTACAGGGGCTGCTCTCCACCGTTCTGCTCGTCTTCCTCAGCCAGTTTCAGCAGTTCTTTGAGCTCGCCGTCTTCGCCGAGTGGCTCTTTTACATGCTCACCGCCACCACCGTCTTCGTCTATCGCCGCCGCAAGCCGGATCTCGAACGCCCATACCGTGTCTGGGGCTATCCGGTCCTCCCCGCCATCTTCGTCGTCTGCGCCGCCGCCGTCCTTGTGTCGAGCTACACGAGCAACCTCAAGGGCTCGCTCCTCGGCACCGGAATCATCCTGCTCGGCTTGCCGGTTCTGTTGCTGGTGAGGTGGCGCTATGGAAAGCCGACGAACCGGGTTAGCCGCATCGCCATGTGAAGTTTCTCGAAGGATCTCCCTGAAGATCACGGGATGCATGTCAAATCGGCGCACGTTCCATCGATGTAATGAAGTGGATTCCCGGTACCCTTTCGCTGAAGAGCCTGTCGTCGGCGTAGAATTCCTGGAACACCAGTTCGCACCTGAATACCTGCTGTACTCCCTGACCCCTCTGCGTTGCGCTTGAGCACTATGGCCCTTGCCGGCGCAGCCACAGGAATCACCGCACGCCCGCTCTCCACAGCGGTCTCAGGACCGGCGCGAGCCTACCGGCCCGACATCGATGGCCTGCGCGCCATCGCCATCCTCGCCGTCGTGCTGAATCACGCCGGCATCCCGCTCCTTGGCGGCGGTTTCACCGGCGTAGACATCTTCTTCGTCATCTCCGGCTATCTGATCGGTGGACAGATTCACGCCGAGCTACGCGCCGGTTCCTTTATCTTTGCCGGCTTCTATAGGCGGCGCGCCAAACGCATCCTGCCCGCCTTCTTCGCCGTTCTCCTCTTCGTTCTTGCCGCCGGACTCATCCTGCTTTCGCCCTCTGACCTTGCCCGCCTCTCGCGCTCCGCCTGCGCCGCGGCAGTTTCCACCTCCAACATCCTGTTCTGGCACAGCGCCAACTACTTTGACACGCGCAGCGACCTCAACCCCATGCTCATGACCTGGTCTCTCGGCATCGAAGAACAGTTCTACGCGGTCATTCCCTTGCTGCTCGTACTTCTCGTGCGCATCCGCCGCAGCGCATCCCTCCCTGTCATCCTCGGCTTGTCAGCTCTCTCGTTTCTCTTCTCGTGGATTGCCCTCGGCCTCTATCCCTCGCTCGTCTTCTACATGCTCCCAGCGCGGGCCTGGGAACTCGGCGCCGGCGTTGCGCTTGCCATCGCCGAACAGGACCGAAGTCGCGATCTTCTTTCCGCCCCGGCCCAAGAAGTCCTCAGCCTGCTTGCCTTCGTGCTCATCGTCGCTCCGCTTCTTGTCCTTAACTCAACTTCGTCCTTCCCCGGCCCGGCCGCGCTTCCTTCCGTTCTCGGCACGGCACTCCTGATCGCCGCACCCGCAAGCCTGATCAACCGCCGAATCCTCTCGCAGCCGCCGCTTGTCTTCATCGGCCGCGTCTCTTACTCGTGGTATCTCTGGCACTGGCCCCTGCTCAGCTTCCTTCACATCGTCTACGGCGGTGCCACGCCGGTCGCCATCACTCTCGCCGCGCTCGCCGCATCGTTTGCACTCGCGATCCTTTCCTACTTCTTCATCGAACAGCCCTTCCGCCGCTCGCGCTCGGCAGCGCCGCTTCTCCTCCGCTACGCCGCCGCTACCGCTATCCTCGTCGCCATTTCCGCGACCCTCTGGCTCACACACGGCCTACCGTCCCGCTTCCCAGCCTTCGCACAAATCGAATCCTCCAACATCCCGATTTCTTCCGACCCCTGCCTCGCAGACATCGGCGACGAAGCTCTCAACTTCTCATCCGCCTGCGTCCAAAACTCTGCCCCACCGCAGGGGTCGCAGCCGGCGCTGGCAGTCTGGGGAGACAGCCACGCCGCCGCCCTGGCCCCCGCACTCCGCGCTCTCGCCCACCAGCAAGGCTACGCCTTCGCCGAACTGGCCAAGGCCTCCTGCCCACCGATTCTCGGCGCATCGCATTTCATCCCTCGCCATCCGCGCCTCGCCGCAGAGTGCTTCGCCTTCAACGCTCGCGTCCTCGACCTCATCACTCGCGATCCGCGGATTCGGGTCATCGTCCTCAGCGCTTCATGGTCCGGCTACCTGGACCGCAGCTGGCAGGACGGCTGGCTCGTCACCGGCCCGGCGCACACGAACGAGATGCCGCCGGAAGACTCTATCCGCGATGCACTCGCGCATTTACTTCCAGCAACAATCCGCACGCTTCATGCCGCCGGCAAGCAGGTCATCGTCTTTGACGACGTCCCCGCCTTCGACTTCGAGCCACAGTGGCGCATCTACACCGCCCGCATCCCAGCGCGCCGCGCCATTGCTTCATGGCTCCGCGTCGCCAACGCCTCCGATCCCGGCTTCGCTCCGCCCGCCGACTCTGCTGTCGCGTCGGCTGCCACGGCGCTGCTGCAGCAGGCCCTTGCCGGCGCACCGGACGCAACTCTCGTCGATCTCAGACCTTCGCTATGCGAGGACCCGTCTCGCTGCATGTATCGCGATCGCGACACGCCTCTCTATCTCGACAACAATCACCTCTCGCCGGCCGGCGCCGGCTATGCCCTTCGTAGCTTTCACCTGCCGCCCGCACCATCCACTTCGGCCCAGGCTCCAACACCGGAGTCGCGCCGATGACCTCTCCCGCCACCGGCATCGGCGCCCGCACCCACCGCCCCGACATCGACGGCCTCCGCGCCATCGCCATCCTCGCCGTCGCTCTGAATCACGCCGGCATTCCCCACCTCAGCGGCGGATTCACCGGCGTCGACATCTTCTTCGTCATCTCCGGCTTCCTCATCGGAGGCCAGATCCACTCCGGCCTTCGCGACGGCACCTTCACGTTCAGCCGTTTCTACCAGCGCCGCGCCCGGCGCATCCTGCCTGCCTTCTTCGCCGTCCTCGTCATCACGCTCGCCATCGCGCTGCTTCTGCTCGCACCCGCGGAACTCACCGGGTTTGCCCGTTCCTCCCTCGCCGCCTCTGTCTCGGCCTCGAACATCCTCTTCTGGGGAACCTCCAACTACTTCGCCTCTCGCAGCGGCCTCGACCCCATGCTCATGACCTGGTCCCTCGGTGTCGAAGAGCAGTTCTATCTCCTCATCCCGCTCCTGCTCCTACTCCTCGCCCGCATCCGCCGCGGTGTAATCCTCCCCGCCATCCTTATCGTCTGCATCCTCTCGTTTGGCCTCTCGTGGGCCTTGCTCCCCACGCACCCGATGCTCGTTTTCTACCTGCTCCCCGCACGCGCCTGGGAACTCGGCAGCGGCGCCGCTCTCGCCATCGCCCAGCAAACCCTTGCGCCCCGCGCATCGGCACCGTTCCGCTCCAACTTCCTCGGCTCCGTCGGCCTCGCGCTGCTCCTCGCCCCCATTCTCCTCCTGAACCCGGCCGCACCCTTCCCCGGACCCGCCGCACTGCCATCCGTCCTCGGCACCGCCCTCTGCATCGCCGCGCCGGCAAGCTTTGCCAATCGCCGCATCCTCTCGCTGCAGCCGCTCGTGTTCGTCGGCAAAGTCTCCTACTCGTTCTATCTCTGGCATTGGCCGTTGCTCGCCTTCCTTCGCATCCTCTATGGCGGCAACGCACCGCAGCCGCTCCCCATTGCAGTCGTCGCGTTCTCCTTCTTGATGGCAGTTGCAACGTATCGCGCCGTCGAGCAACCGTTCCGCTGCTCTCGCCGCGCGCCCCTCCCAACCTTCATCCGCTATGCCGCCGCCCTCGCCGCTGCCGCTGGCCTGTGCGTCATTCTGTGGCTCAACCGTGGCCTCCCGCAGCGTTTCCCGGCGCTCGCCGCCGCTGAGAAATCCGCCGAAGCCCTCAAAACCGACCCCTGCCTTGCCGGCTATGGCGTCGATCGCCCCAGCCTTTCCACAACTTGCATCCAACGCGCCGCCCAGTCGCAGGTGGTCTGGGGAGACAGTCACTCCGCCGCGCTCGCTCCCGGCCTGCGCGCCAATGCCTTCGCACACAACGCCGGCTTCATCCAGTTCGGCAAAGCCGCCTGTGCTCCTCTCCTCGGCGCCACGCACTTCTCGCCTCGCATCCCCCGCCTCGCCGCCGAATGCGCCCAATTCAACCTGCACGTCTTCGACCTGATCCGCGTCGATTCCAACATCCACACCGTTCTTCTGAATGCCGACTGGGCCGGCTACCTGTACACCACTTGGCAGGACGGCTGGCTGACCTCATCGGACTCCATCGACCCCAACTCTCCCGACCCGCAAGCAACCCGCACGCTCTTTGTGCAAAGCCTCGCTTCCACCATCCAGACCCTCCAATCCGCCGGCAAGCACGTCATCGTACTCAACGACATCCCCACGTTCGACACCGATCCTCTCTGGCGCATGCGCACTCAGTCCATCCCCGCGCGGCATGGTCTGGCCGGCTTGCTCCACATCCCCAACGCCGCCGACCCCGGCTCTTCCCCGCCATCCGCCGATGCCCACACCGCCGTCGCCCGCACGCTCCTCGCGGCCGCCGTCGCTCAATCCCCCGGCGCCCAGCTCATCGATCCCGCGCCTGCACTCTGCACCACTTCCGGCGAATGCGCGTACCGCAATGCCCAGACACTCTTCTACACAGACTCCAATCACCTCTCCACCGCCGGCTCCCTCTTCGTCGCGGAGCATCTCGATCTTCAAGAACTCCCCGCCAACGTCCGGGTCCACGCTCCTCTCTCCGCGTCTCCTCCCGGTCAGCTCCGCGCTTCGGCCACCGGCGCCCGCTGATTTCGCACCCCGCACCGGCATTCCGGCATCATTGTGTTATGCCGGCGTTCGCATCGTCGTGTCCGTCCGTCTCCTCCGCGGCCTCGCCCACGCTCGACGTCACCCCGCTCGACAACCCCATCTGGAACTCGCTCCTTACCGAGCACGCGACGCTCGCCCTCGGCAATGGCCTTGCCCGCCGCTTTCCCCCGGCCATCGGACCTCTCGC
>Ga0335069_10000519_pt1 | contig 65186 bp, 28 predicted proteins | sample Lox_Sample_11_FD_206714 | JGI IMG/M metagenome (GOLD analysis project Ga0335069, IMG submission 206714) | Soil microbial communities from Loxahatchee National Wildlife Refuge, Florida, United States - Lox_Sample_1.1 | ecosystem: Environmental > Terrestrial > Soil > Wetlands | place: USA...
GCTGCCGGCCTCGGCGCGAGGGGCCTACACCGCACGGCTTCACCTCGGCACCAATGAATACCTGCACCCGTTTCTGGTCGAGGACTTTGCGCCCAGCGCCTTCGAGATATCGCTCAAGGCCAAGGCGGTCTATGGCGCAGGCGAGAAGATCGAGATGCCGTTGTCCGCGCGCTATCTGTTTGGCAAGCCGCTGTCTAACGCCCGTGTCGAGTGGTCGCTGGAAGCCGCCGATACGGGGTTCCAGCCGGAGCGGTTCGGCGGCTTTGTGTTCCGGCGCACGGACGCTGAGGCCCCCTTCGGGCGCAACCGGTCTTCAGTGATGCTGAGTGGCCAGGGCGCGCTTTCGGCCTCCACGAACTTCGTCATTGCACCGGACGTGCCGGTCAACGCGACGGCACCTCAGCCTCGCAGCGTGTCCTTGCTGGTCGAAGTCACTGACTTGAACCAGCAGACGCTCTCGCATCGGGTGGAGTTCGTGCGCCACAGCTCGGACTTCTATCTTGGGCTGAGGCAGGGCACGGACGTGCTGATGGCGGACGAGGCGCTCCCGCTGGAGGTCGTGGCGGTGAGCGCGGACGGCCAGCCCTGGCCCGAGCTTGTCAAGAGCCGGCTCACGTTGCGGCGCATTGACTGGCAGCCGGTTCGCATCCAGGGCGCTGGCAAGACTGTCCGGTTTCGCAATGAGGCCATCATCACGAATGTCTTCGAGGCCGAGATAGACGTGCCCCCGGTGCAATTGCCAGCGCAGCCCGACACCGAGGTCAAGGGGGATCGCGTGCCTGGTTTCCCGGCACTGCCCGCCGGCCATTACCTTGTCGAGGTCAGCGCGAAGGACGCGGCTGGCCGGCCTGTGGTCAGCTCGCTGAGCTTTGACGTCTCGGCGCGCGCGGAGGTGGGCTCGAACTATCGCAATGACGTGCAGCTTACGCTCAAGCCGGATCGCAAGTCCTACGCGCCGGGCGACACGGCGGAAATCCTGGTCGAAGCGCCATTCAGCGGCACGGCGCTGGTGAGCGTGGAGCGCGAGAAGGTGCTGCGCTCGTTTGCCACGCGGCTGGAGGGCAATGTGCCGGCCATCCGCGTTCCGCTGGGACCGGGCGACGTGCCGAACGTATTTGTCTCGGTCACTCTCGTGCGGGGCGCTGACGAATGCCCGCGCAAGGCGAAGGAGCCGGAGTATCGCATCGGCTACTGTGAACTGCCCGTGGCCGACCAGCAAAGCTGCCTGGCGGTGAAGGTCACGCCGGCAGCCACGAACTATCTGCCGGCGGAGACGGTCGAGGTGACCGTGCATGTGTCCGGCGCGGCGGGGGCTGCGGTGGCCGGGGCGGAGGTTGTGCTATATGCGGTGGATGATGGCATCCTGCAGCTTACGGATTATGGTTTGCCCGATGCTCACGCTTTCTTTTATGCGCCGCGGCCGCTCGGGGTGCAAACGAGCATCTCGTTGCCTAACCTTCTTACCGAAGACGAGGCCGAGTTAGGTTTCCAGAACAAGGGCTACCTGGGAGGCGGCGGCGGCATGGAAGTCGTGCGAAAGAACTTCCTCGCCTGCGCCTTCTGGAATGCCGCGTTGACGACTGACGCCGATGGCAAAGCCGGCGCTCGTTTTCGCGCGCCGGACAGCCTGACCCGCTACCGGCTTTTCGCCGTCGCGCACACGCGCGGCAGCCGGTTCGGCAGCGGCCAGTCGGCATTCCAGGTGAGCAAGCCGTTGGTGATCGAGCCGGCGCTGCCCGCAATGGCGAACATTACTGACCACCTGATCGCCCGCGGGCTCATTCAGAACCAGACGACGAACGCGGGGGAGGTCCTGGTAACTCTGGAGCTGGACGGCAAGGCCAGGGGTGAAGGCGCGAAGCGGTTCCTCAGCCGCCGCGTCAGCCTCGGCCCGAACGGCGCCGCCGTGGCCGAGTTCCCAGTGGAATTCGTGGACACGGGCGAAGCGAAGTGGGTGTGGAAGGCGCGGTTCACGGATTCCGCGGCGGGCGGATTTACGGATGCGGTCCAAAGCGCGCTTGAGGTGGGGCACGTCGTGCCGTTGCTGCGCGAGATTCTGCTGAGCCACACGGAGGACGCCCAGACGAACCTGCTTGCGGGGGCAACCCCGCGCCTGCTGGAAGGGCAGGGGACCGTAACCGTCAGCGTCGCCAACACGCGCCTGAATGACCTGGGCGAGGCCATCCTGCAGCTCCTGCATTATCCCTACGGCTGCGCCGAACAGACCGGCTCCAGCCTGCTGCCGTGGATTGTCCTGAGGGACCAGATGGGCTTGCTGCCGCTCGCGCGGTTCACACGTGTTGCGGGCGCCCTCTCCCCCTCTGAGGGGGAGAGGGAAGGGGTGAGGGGGCGGCCTGAAAGGTCCATGGTCATCGAGAAGGCCATCCAGGCGGGCGTGGCTCGCCTGCTCTCGATGCAGACGGAGTCGGGCGGACTCGGCTATTGGCCACAGGCGTCCGAGCCCATGCTTTGGGCCAGCGCTTACGGGGGCATGGTCCTTGCCCTCGCGCAACGGCACGGCGCTTCCGTGCCGGTAGAGGAGTTTGGCGCGTTGACGAAGTACTTGAGCACGCAGTTACGACTGGCCGGTTCCGACCGATCTGACCTTCCTGACTGCTGCCTGGCCCTTTACGCCCTCGCGTTGGCCGGCCAGGCGGAGCCTGCTTACCACGAGAAGCTCTATGCGCTGCGCCAGGCGCTCAGCCCCGAAGACCGCGCGCTGCTGGCCTTAGCCATCGCCGAGAGCCACGGGCCGAAGGATATGATCGGCGAGCTGCTCCGCCCCGAGCCCAATGCGCTGCAGCGTGCCCATGAGCGCTTCGGCTGCCCGGCCCGCGAAGAGGCCATCCGGCTCCTGGCCTGGACGCAGTATCGCCCGAGCGACCCCGCCATTGATCAATTGGTCGGCGATCTCATGCGCGGACAGAAGGAGGGGCACTGGCACACCACGCAGGGCGACGCCTGGGCGCTGCTGGCGCTGACGGAGTACGCGCGGCGCGTCGAGGGGAGGCTGCAGCCTGCGGCGGGCCGATTAGTTTGCGGCGGTGAGAGCTTCCCCTTCCGTCTGGAAAACGGGACGAACCTGTTCACGCGTACCTTCGCCATAACCAATGTCGCGGGCGCGGCCCTGAGCCTGTTGGATGACTCGACCAACCGCCTTTACTCCAGCGTGCTGATCGAAGCGCGCCCGCCGGAAACCGAGCTGCCGAGGCAGGACCGGGGGTTTGCCGTGCTCCGGCGTTACGACCGGCTGGATGAGAACAACCACCCGTGCGGCGCCGATGGCCTCCGTGTCGGCGACCGCGTGCTGGTTACGCTGAGTGTGACGGCGCGGGAGAGCGCGCATTACGTCGCTGTGGATGACGCGCTGCCTGCCGTGCTCGAGGCAGTGAACCCGGAATTCAAGACGCAAGAGGCCCGGGCAGCTAATACGCTGGCGGACAGCGGCGACCAGTGGCTGAGCGACTTCCGTGAGATACGCAAGGACCGCTGCCTCTATTTCGCCGACTGGGTGGCCCCGGGGAACTACACGCTGCGTTACGTCGCGAGAGTGCGCGCTGCGGGCAAGGTGACAGCGCCCCCCACCAAGGTGGAAGAGATGTATAACCCGGAACGCTATGGGCTCTCGGGAACGCAGGTGATAACGAGCCAGGGGCTGGAATGAGAGCGGGGAAAACATCCAACATCCAACATCGAACATCCAACATCCAATGTTGACCGACGTTAGACGGCAGGCGCTCTGGTGGCTACCATAAGGCAGGGATGAAAGCGAAAGCTGATAAAGCCATTTCCCAAAGAGCCTTAAAGCCTGGGGCGCTGGTTCGGCGGCTGGGCCGTGCAGTGGCCTCTGCAGCGATCGCAGGAGCGTTGGGCGCATTGGCGTGTTGGGTGGGACTTCGGTGGGTGCCGCTGCCCGCCGCGCTATTCACAGGCCAGGTGCCGCAAACGGAAATCCTGGACCGCACCGGGCGATCGTTGCGCACCGTTCGCCCGGGCGACCAGCCTTTCCGCCGTGTGGTTGAATACCGGGCAATTCCACAGCCGCTGATTCAGGCGACGCTGGCGGCCGAAGACCGCCGGTTCTGGCGGCATCCGGGGGTGGATTGGCATGCCAGTCTGCGCGCGGCATGGCAGGTGGTCCGGCACGGGCACGTCGTGTCGGGCGGCTCGACGATTACCCAGCAGCTCATTAAGCTGTCCACGCCACGGCCACGCACCCTACGCACCAAGCTCGTGGAAGCTGCACAGGCGCTGCGGCTTGAGCAGGTCTGGGACAAGCAGCGGATTCTTGCGGCCTACTTGAATCGCCTGGACTACGGCAACTTCAATCGTGGCTGCGCGGCGGCGGCGGAGTTCTATTTCGCCAAGCCGCTCGGCGATCTCAGTCCCGCTGAATGCGCCCTGCTGGCCGGGCTGCCCCAGGCGCCGAGCCGGCTGAATCCTCACTCCCACCTGGCCCGCGCCGTATCGCGGCAGCATTGGGTGCTTGGCCAAATGCGGCTGGCGGGGTTTCTCAGCGAGGGCGAATTACAGCGTGCGCTGGTTGAGCCCTTGCGGCTTGCCCCGGCCAGGCGCACCTTCGAAGCGCCTCACTTCGTTGACTTGCTCGCTTCAGTCTTGCGTCTTGAGCCTAAAGTCTTGAGTTCGCCGGGTAGGGACGCCTCGCCGAAGCGTCCGTGCGATGGTGGTGGCGGACGCCTGGGCGAGGCGTCCCTACCGTGCGGACTCGAGACTTCAGACCCGGAACTCCAGACCCTGGGCCCAGGACTCAAGACTTTAGACTCGAGACTTGCGACTACCCTTGACCTTGACCTGAACCGTTTCGCCGAAGCCGCCCTGAGCGAGCACCTGTCAGGTCTGCGGGCGCAGCATGTGTCCAACGGTGCCATCGTCGTCCTGGACAATACCAGCGGCGATGTGCTTGCGCTGGTGGGGTCGGGAGATTACTTCGCGCCGGCCGGAGGGCAGGTCAACGGCGCCTGGGCCCCGCGCTCGCCTGGCTCCGCGCTCAAGCCTTTCACGTATCTGCTGGCCTTCGAGCGCGGGGCCACGCCCGCGAGTGTCGTGGCGGATGTGCCTGCCGAATTCGCCACGGCGTCCGGCATTTTCGCCCCCGTGAACTACGACCGCCATTGCTACGGGCCCATGCGCTACCGGCTGGCTTTGGCGAACTCGCTGAATATCTCAGCGGTCAAGGTGCTTGCGTCCATAGGCGGGCCGGAGCCGTTGCAGCAAGTCTTGCAACGTTGCGGCCTGACTACTCTGGGCCGCCCTGCCGAGAGCTACGGCCTTGGGCTGACCATCGGCAACGCCGAGGTGAGGCTGCTGGAGCTGGCCAATGCGTATGCGTGCCTTGCCCGGCTGGGGGAATACAAACCCTACCGCCTGCTGGCACGGACGCCGCGCGGAGGCGTAAGTGATCTGGCAGCCGTGGACGCCTCGGCGAGGCGTCCCTACCCAGGCCCGGACACACAGACCTCGAAGCAGGTCGCCGATCCAGCGGCCGCCTACCTGATCGCCGACATCCTGAGCGACAACGCCGCCCGCGCGCTCGCGTTCGGGCCGGAGTCGCCGCTGCGCTTCGAGTTCCCGGTCGCCTGCAAGACCGGCACCAGCTCCGATTTCCGGGATAACTGGGCCTTCGGCTACACGCCGGAGTTCACGGTCGGCGTCTGGGTCGGCAACTTCGACGGCACGCCGATGCAGAATGTTTCTGGAGTTAGCGGGGCTGCCCCGGTGCTGCATGAGGTGATGGAGCATCTCCACGCGCGCTATGGCACCACCTGGTATGCGACGCCGGCCAACATGGTTGAATGCTGGGTGCATCCCTTGACCGGCAAACGTCTTGGCGCACCGCAGCAAACGGCAGGCCCGGACGCCGGGGTCGGTAGGGACGCCTCGCCGAGGCGTCCGGGTGGAGGCTGGGACGGACGCCTCGGCGAGGCGTCCCTACCAACCCGGGCGCCCGGGCCGGAAGCAGTTAAGGAGAAGTTTATGGCGACGACCCTTCCACCGCTCGAATGCGCTGTGGATTACGCGGACGGCGCCTTAAGGTCAGCAGGCCCATTCCCCGATGCCCCGCGTTTGTCCTCGGCTGTTCCGCACGCAGTTCTGCTGGGAGGCGAGTACGCTGAATGGTTTGCCAGTGGCGACAACGGGCTGGGGGCCCGCGCCGTGCTCGCTGCTGTGCCGAAGACACTCCGCATCGTCTTCCCGCCGCCGGGCACGACGGTTTACCTCGATCCGGACCTTCCCCACCAGGGCCGCCGGCTTTACGTGCGCGCCGAGGGTCCCCGGAACCTTGCATGGCAAAGCGACTCGCTTCGCCTCTCCTGCGAAGGCACCCGGGAGGTGGCGCAACTCACAGAGGGGCGCCATGAAATCACCGCGCGCGATCCGGAGACCGGCACGCTTGCGCGGACCTGGATTAACGTCGTGGCCCGCTGAGGCCGGGTAGTCCTGAGCCTGGAGTCGAAAGTCTTGAGTCGAGAAGCTCGATAGCTCAGGCCATTAGACTTTAGCCTCAAGACCTTGGCCGTTGACATAAGCCAAGCAGGTTCCTATTTTAGGTAAGCGCCCATGCGGTAATACGCGAACACCTTTCCACGGCCTGCCGCCTTCCAGTATGTCCGAGCTCCAAAGGCTGCCTCCAAAACGCGACTGCCGAGGCCGGTGGGCAGTCCCGCGGAGGCTGAATCAGTGGCGCGCTGCTGGCCCTGGTCTCGTTGCCATGCTTTTACTGGCGCCGCTCCTGTCCGCTCGCGCGGACTACACTGCGTTCGTGGACCCCAGTATTCTTGTGGTGAGCAATTTCGAAGGCTGGGGCACCTCGCTGTGCTGGTGGGGCAACGTCGTGGGGGGCTATCCCAACCGGGAGACCTATGCGGACCTTGCGTTTGGCCAGCTTAAGCTGAACATCGTGCGCTACAACATTGGGGGCGGGGAGAACCCCACGAACACGTTCCTGTCCTACCGGGCGCAGATGCCCGGGTTCGAACCCACCAATGGCGTCTGGAACTGGAGCGCCGACGCCAACCAGCGCTGGATGCTTCAGGCTGCCCTGGCCCGCGGTGTGGATCACGTGGAGGCCTTCGCCAATTCTCCTCCTTGGTGGATGACCGTCAGCGGCAGCGTGACCGGCTCGACCAACGGCACCAGTAACAACCTGCAGACTGGTTACGAGCAGAACTTCGCCGTCTATCTGGCCACGGTCGTCAGCAACCTGAGCGTATTGGACGGAGTGCACTTCGACACCGTCACACCCATGAACGAGCCGAACGAGAGTTGGTGGAAGTATGGAGGAAGCCAGGAGGGCTGCTATATGAGCAGCAGCCAGCAGGCGCGCGTGGTGAGCGATTTGCGCGCCGCGCTGGACTCCCGCGGCCAGACCGCTGGCATCGCCGCTTGCGAGGACTACTACGAGCAGGACGGCGTCAACTCGCTAAACACGTATGGAGCCTCCGCGCTGGGCGACGTGAGCCGGATCGTCACGCACAGCTACGGGAACAACGCTCCCGCCGGTCTGCGCGTCCTGGCTGCTTCTCTGCACAAGCCCCTCTGGGTGACCGAATACGGCCACTGCGACGCGAGCGGCATGACCCAGGCTCGGCGCATCCGCGATGACATCACTACGCTGGGCGCGCGCGCCTGGGTTTATTGGCAGGTAGTGGACGGCGGGACGTGCTGGGGCCTGCTGGCCAACCCTGAAGTCGCGGTTACCAACTCGGGCTACACCGCGGCCTATACAATCCACAAGAGTTTCTACGTCATGGGCCAGTTCAGCGAGTTTATCCGCCCCGGCAGCCAGATCCTCAGCGTTGCCGACACGAACTCGCTGGCCGCTTACAACCCCACCAATTCCACGCTGGTCATCGTTACCGTCAACGATGCCACCAACAGCTTCAACGTCACCTATGACCTGAGCGAGTTTGCGGCCCTGCCGGCGCAAGCCGCCCGCTACCGCACCTCCGCCACTGAGAGCGTGGCAGCGCTTTCCGCGTTGCCGCTGTCCGGCAAGCAATTGCTCGCGCCGGCTCTCGCGCAATCGGTGACCACATACGTGCTCACCAACGTCCTGCCTGCTCCCGCCACACCCTACGAGGGCCTGGTCATGGCTGATTCTCCAATCTGCTACTGGCGGCTCAACGAGACCAACGACGGCACGGCCTTCGAGGGGATTGGCGAGCTGAACGGCGCGTGCGGGGCCAACGTAACCAACGGCGTTCCGGGGACCGCGGCTCCGGCCTTCGCTGGCTTCCCGCCCGGCCACGCCGCCGTGGCTATGGACCCCTCCGTAACCAACACCGGAGCCGGCTACATCTCCGCGCCGGCCATCAGCCTCAACTCGGCCACCCTGACGCTTACCGCGTGGGTCTATCCTTTCGCCGACATCTCCACCTACCAGGGTGTGGTCTTCAGCCGTGCCAGCACCTACTCCAAAGGGATCAACTACATCGGCACTCCAAGCCGCCTCAACACGATTGGATACACCTGGAATCAGAACAACATCAACACCTACGGCTGGGACAGCGGCTTGGTCACCCCGCCGGGACAATGGTCCTTTGTGGCGCTCACGATTGCCCCCACGCAGGCGGTCATGTATGTGGGCAATAATGGCCTGCTCCGGGCGGCAACCAACGCCATCGCCCATGACGTCGAGTCATGGAACGGCGCTACCTTGCTCGGAGCCGACACCGTGAGCCTCCCCACGCGCATCTTCAACGGCAAGATGGGGGAGGTCGCGGCATTCCCCTACGCCTTCTCGCCGGCGCAGGTGGCCCAGCTTTACGCGACGGCTCTCACCGGCGGCCCAGTCGCCTTGAGTTGCCAGCGCGCCAACGGCAGCCTGCTCCTGTCCTGGGTCTTCGGCACGCTCGTTTCCTCGCCCGGCGTGGATGGGCCCTGGACGCCGGTTACGGGCGCGGCGCCGCCTTCCTTCACCGTCCCGCCGGCAGGGCAGCAGATGTTCTACCGGGCGCAAGTGCAGTAAGTCGCCCCGCTTGCGCCTGGAACGCCGCCGCGCAGTCGTGGACGGAGTTGAAGAAGCTCTCCTTCCCCAACTCGCCGGTGAAGCCGATTCGCTCCAGGACTTGCCGCAATGGACGGTTGGCATGCGCGAACTTCAGCGCAACCCCCTTCCGCGCCAGCTCCCGGTTCAATCCTTCCAGCGCATCCGCTGCCGTGACATCTATGTCCGTGATGGCCTGTGCATCTATCAGAAACCACCCGACCGGCTGCGGGCTGGCCGCGATCAGATCCCGCACCCGCTGCACGAAGTGCCCGCAGTTCGAAAACAGCAGCGGCGCGTAGAAGCGGTAAGCCACAAGCCCGGGCAACGTCGTCCCGCCGCTCCCGTCTCCGAGATCGTGGAAGGACCCTCCCTCCACCTGCCGCAGCACCGCGTCGGGCGGATGTGAGACGCGGCTGATCAGCGCCAGCAGCGAGATGGCCACACCCACCAATATCCCCGCCACCACTCCCACCGCCAGCACGCCTAGCGTCGTCGAAGCCGCGAGCATCGCGCTGCCTGGATAGTAGCGGTAAATCCGCACCATCGTGTCGAACTCGACCAGCGTCGCGCCGCCATAGATCAGCAGCACCGCCAGGGCCACCGTCGGCAGATGCGCGATGACGGGCGTCAGGAACAGCAGGAACAGGACCAGCGTCACCGCAGCCACGAGGCTGGCAACCTGCGTCTTGCCGCCTGCCGCGTCGTTGATCGTGGTGCGCGCCTGGCTGCCCGTGACCGAGAAGCCCTGGAAGAGCCCTGCCGCCACGTTCGCCAGTCCCATCGCCGCCAGCTCCCGGTTGGGTGCTACCTCGTAGCCGTTGCGGGCGCCGAATGCCCGCGCCAGCAGAATGCCCTCTGTGTAGGCCAGCAGCGCGATGCCGATCGCGCCGGGCAGCAGCAGATGAATCTCCCGCCATTCAACTTGCGGCACCGCAAAGCGCGGCAGCCCTCGCGGGAAGGCACCCACCACCTGCACGCCTTGGCCTTCGAGTTTCCACACCAGCGACGCCCCGATTGCCAGCACCACCAAGGCTAGCGCGGGAGGCACTTTGGGCGTCAGCCGCCTGAGCAAGCCGACCAGCACGAGCATCCCCGCTCCCAGCAGCAAGGTTGGCATGTGCGTCTGGCTCAGCTTGCTCGCCAGTTCCCCCAGGCGTGGGAAGAAGTCATTCCGCTCCAGCTTCACCCCAAACAGCTTGTCGAGTTGCGAGGCGACCAGGATCAGCGCCGCGCCCGTCATGTAGCCCACCAGCACCGGCTTAGACAGGAAATCGGCCACCGCCCCGATCTTCGCCCGCGCGCCCAGAAGCAGCAGCAGGCCTCCCAGCACCGCCACCAGGGCCGCCAGTCCTGCCGCATGAGCCGCATCTCCGCCCGCCAGCGGCGCGATCGCGCTCGCCACGAGCAGGGAGATGGCAATGTCCGGTCCCACGATCACCTGCCGCGAACTGCCGAAGAAGGGATAGACCAGCAGTGGTATCAGCGCCGCGTAGAGGCCGTGCTGGGGTGCGAGCCCCAGCAAACCGGCATAGGCGATCACCGAAGGAATCATCACCACGCATACGCTGATGCCTGCCAGCGTATCCGCCCGCAGCCATTCGCGCCGGTATTCCCGCAGCCATCCCAACCCCGGAAGCAGACGCAGCCACGCCGGCGAAGGCGGTGATTTCGGAAGTTCGCCTGTCGTGAACTGAGCCATCGGACGCACCGGAAGGCTAGGGCAGGGGACCGGATGCCGGAAGCGCAAAATCCGCCCGGCTGCAGCCCCGCGACCCGCAATGATTATTGAATTTTCGTATTGACATCAGGAGCCGTCCTGAGAGAGTGAACCTCAGTACGCCCACGTTCGCCCGTACCAAAAGGCATGTTTGCAAATCGAACGACAGCGGTCTCTCGTCTGCGAGTTGCTAAGCTCGTTGCCCCGCCGTCCACAAACAAATCAAACAGTTCTATGACAACTCAAGCACGCTTTATCGGTTTCACCCTCTTCATGGCCGCCTCGCTTCTGTTCCAGGCGCGAGCGGACATCACCACCGGCTTGGTGGGCTACTGGAAATTCACCGATGGTCCGGGCTCCGCGACGGCCGCCGATGCCACCGCCAACGCCAATAATGGCACGCTGACCGGGTTCAGCGACGCCACGCACAACAGCATGTGGACCACGTCCTCGGACCCAAATAATACGTGGCCGTATGCGCTAATCTTCAACCAGGGCAGCGACACCGCCGATTATGTCTCCGTGCCCGATTCAGCCAGCCTGGATACAATTCCGTCCGTCAAGAAATTCACACTGGCGGCCTGGGTGAACTTAAGCGCGTCTCCCGGCAGCGCGGGTGCGGCCATCCTGTGCCGGGGCACTGGCGGCGGAGGCGAGGTATGGTGTATGGACGTTTACCAGAGCCACTTCCGGTTGTTCATTCGTAACTCCACCGGCGGCAATGTCTCTACCGCCATCAGCACGAATGTTAGCCCCAGCGTCGGCACGTGGTACCATGTCGTGGGCACATACGACGCCGGAGCCACTCTGAAACTGCTTCTCTATGTCAACGGGGTGAAGCAGGGCGACTCAGGCAGCGGCTCGACCACGACCTTGACATCCACCAACCGCGTGGTGAGCATCGGCAACCGCCAGTCCGGCACCGGCCCTTTTAATCTGCCGTTCCCGGGCACGATTGACGAGGTGCGGATCTACAACACTACATTAGCCGCCACCGACGTGGCTCAGCTCTATGCTTACAAGGCGTTCCCCGTCGTCAACAAGGGCATCGGCTCCTGGAATGGCCTGGCCGGCGGCGGCGGCAACGCTACGCTGGACACCACATCACTGAATTTCTGCACCAACCTCTATACTGCGCCGGTCGGCACGGCCGACAGCCTCGCCGACTTGTTGAACGTGCAGAGCGCCGGCGCCCTGCCGCTGGCTTGCTCCCTGGCGGATTTTTACTACAGCGGCGGCAACCAGGTTGCTGTGCAGTCCACCAACCTCACGCTCGCCTCCGGCGGCGTGGCCATCGGCACGGCCAACGGGCCAGGAACGCTGACTTGCCTCAACGTGTCCTCCACTTACACCCTGACCAGCCCGGACACCATTGGCCTCACGGACGGGCCCAACCCGACCGCTCTGGCGCAGTCGGGCCACGGCACGGTGATCCTGATTGGGACCAACACCTTCAGCGGGAGCGTGAACATCAACTCGGGCACCGTGCAACTGGGCAACGGGAACATTTCCGTCGGGCAAGAGCTGGGCTCAACCACAAGCATTACGGACAACGGGGCGCTGGTGTTCAACGGCACCAACGCGCTCGACTTCACCAAGACCCTCTCCGGCATGGGTTCGCTCACCGTCAGGAATTGCCCGAGCCTCACCTTGAACACGGGCAACAACTACTCTGGGGGCACAACCCTTGTTAACACCACGCTGACCCTGAATTCCCTCGCCGACGGGGGCTGCCCGCTCGGCACCGGGCCGGTTACGCTGAACGGCGCCACGCTCCTCTATACCGGCGCCGGCGACTCCACGGTTCGGCAGTTTATCGGAACGACTGGCACGACCAACGCCATTGACGTCCCCGCCAGCGTCAACCTGGAACTCGCCAACCGTCTCAACGCCGCCGGTGCGTGGATCGTCAACAAGACCGGCGGCGGCACCCTGACCTTAAGCGGTACCGCGGACAACTCATGGTTAGGCATGAACATCACTACCGGCACCGTGGTCTTGAACAAAAGCGCCGGCGCCACCGGCGCAGGCCTTGGCGGCCCCACCACCGTTGCCTCCGGCGCGCTGCTCCAGTTGGGCAACACTGGTTACGGCAAGCAGATATACAGCGGCAGCACGACCCCCATCACCATCAGCAGCGGCGGCGTGTTGGACATGGATGGCCAGGCCAACGCGATCTACTCGCTCAGCCTCGCGGGCGTCGGCAGCGGCAGCGGCGCGTTGATCAATAGTCTCGGCTCCACCACCGCTTATATCACGAACAGCGGGACCGGGGTGGTCCTGGCGGACAACACCCTTATCGGCGGGGTCGGCAACCTCACGTTCCTGGGCCCGATTAGCGGCGGCTACACGCTGACCTACGGCGGCTCGGCCACGTTGACCCTGGCCGGGTCCGGCAGCAGCTACAGCGGTGGAACTGCGGTCACCAACGGCACGCTGGACGTCGCCACCGCGCTGGCTATCCCCGGCAACGTCACGCTCAGCGGCCCGGCGACGCTCGAGCTGGATGACCCCAACGCGCTGCCTGTGCTGGCCACCCTCACGCTGCCCAGCTCGCCGGCGGATAACACCGTCTATCTGAATTTCTCAGGCAGCGACTCCATCGCTGTCCTGGTTATTGGCGGGGTGTCGCAGGCTCCGGGAACCTATGGCGCCCCCGGCTCCGGCGCTACCTACACGAGCACCGTCTTCAACAGCGCGGGCGCGGGCGTCCTCAATGTGACTGGCCAGGGCAATTGGGATCCCAGCCGGTCGGGAATCGCGCCCGGAAGCGGCGGCACCGGCGCCTGGGACACCACCACCGCCAACTGGCTTACCGCCAGCGGCGGCGTTGATGCAGCCTGGCCCTACGACGGGGTGGCCGTCTTTGCCGGTGCCGCTGGCACGGTTACGCTGACCAACAACGTGAACGCCAACGGGCTCACCTTCGCTACCGCCGGCTACACGGTGACCAACGATGGCGCCTCCGTCCTCACCCTGGACGCCTATACTCCGGTGATTACCATCCCGGGCAATACCACCATTGCCTGCGCGCTCGCCCAGTCGGGCACCACCCCGGTGACGGTGACCGGTTCCGGGACGCTGACCCTAAGCGGGGCCAATACCTACGCGGGCGGCACGGTCATTAACGGCGCCACGCTCAGCGCCAATTCGATCGCCGATGCTAACTGCTCGATTGGCCCGTCCGGCAGCGTGACCATCCAGGGCGGTGGCGCGCTTTCCTATACCGGCGCCGGAGCCGCCGCCACGGTGCGCAACGTTGTCGTCAACGGGCCTGCCACGGCCACCCTTAACGTGCCCGCCGGCGCCGGCGTCCTGAGCCTCAACGGCCAGGTGAAGAGTGGCAGCGCAAACGTCGCTCCCTTCTATACCAAAACCGGCACCGGCACGCTGATCCTGGGCGGCAGCGTGGACAACTCCGGTTGCACCATGGCCGTCAACCAGGGCACCGTGGTCATCAATAAGACCAGCACGGCCACCGTGCACGGATTGGGCGGCGGCGCCAGCAGCGTGGCAAACGGGGCGGAGTTGCAGTTGGCCACCGGCAGCGGCGCCTTTGACATTTACCATACCGCCACCCTGGCGGTCAGCAGCGGCGGCCTTCTTGATGTCAATGGCCAGACGGTATGGATGAGCACTCTCACGCTGTCAGGCACCGGCTCCGGCAATGGCGCGCTGATCAATAGCGCCCCTTCCACCACGTGTTACTTCACCAACGACGGCAGCAGCGGGATTGTGCTGGCCGGCAACACCACGATCGGCGGCCCCGGGAGCATCGCGTTCGTGAACGGCCCGTTCAGCGGCGGCTACAGCCTGACCTATGCCGGCACAGGTACGCTGACGTTGCCTACCAACAATACTTTCACTGGCGGAATGACCATCAACTCGGGCGGCACGGTGCAACTCCTTAACCCGGCCTCTGCGGGCACGGGGGCCATCAACATGAACGGCAGCGCCACGCTCGGCTTGAACGTAGGCAACACCTCGGCCGCCACCGGACTGTCCAATGCCGTGGTGGGCGGCTCCTCCAGTATCGTCAATATCAGCCTGAGCACGGGTAATTTGTACCTGTTGGATGACCTGTCCGGATTCAGCGGCACGTTCAATGTCAACGGGGCGTCGGGCACTCCGCAGCTCGTCGTGGGGAATGGCGCCAGCTATGCCACCCATATTAATGCCAACGCGACCTGGAACATCTACGCCAATGGCTGGGTTGATTTCAATGTGTCGCAAGTCAACCCCGCGAGAGTGAACCTCTATGGCATGCCAATTGCCTCCGGCTCCTGGGGCTCCCTCCGGCTGGATGCGAGCACGCAATCGGGGAACGTGGTCCTCTATGCCAACTCCTCTATCGGCAATGGCCAGTCCACCCCGAGCACCGTCAGCGGCGTCATCAGCGAATCCGGCGGCAGCTACGGCTTCACTAAAATGGGCGTTAATGCCAACCAGGTCCTTATCCTTACGGCCACCAACACCTACAGCGGCCCGACTACCAATAGCATCGGGACGCTCCAGCTCGGCGGCGCCGGTCTATTGGGCAGCGGCAACTACGCGACCAACCTGGTCAACAACGCCACGTTCAACTATGCCAGCTCGGCCGCCCAGACGTTGTCGGGGCCGGTCTCGGGCACGGGCTTGCTGGTGCAAAGCGGTCCGGGCGTGCTCACGTTGGCCGGCACCAATACCTATACTGGCGGCACGCTCATCACCAACGGCAGCACGCTGACGATAGGTGGCGGGGGCTGCCTGGGCGTCAGCGCCGGCGCGACGAACTATGCCGGCAACATCACCAACTATGGCATCTTCAACTACGCCAGCTCAGCCGCGCAGACCCTGTCGGGACTTGTCTCCGGCAACGGCACCCTGGCCGCAAGCGGCCCGGGCAAGCTGACGCTACGCAGCGCCAATACCTACACCGGCCCAACAGTGATCACTAACAACGGCACGTTGGTCCTGGCCAGCGGTGGCTCGATCAACAGCACGCCCTCCATCGCCATTGCGGCGGGCTCTACTTTCGACACCTCCGCCTATTCGACTTATTCTCTCGTCGGCGGCATCACCTTGAACGCCAGCGGCACCGGTACTGCCGCCGGTTCCACGGCCGCTGCCATCCAGGGCGCTACCACGGCGACCATTACCCTGAATGGGCCGCTCGCCCTGACCTATACCCCCACCAGCTTCAGCGGTGACGCCACCCACCCGGCCCTGTTCATCTCGGGCATCTCACAAGGCCAGTTGGTCCTGGTCAACAATGCGTTCACTGTCAATAACGCGGGTGCTTCCCCTCTGGGCGCAGGCACATACAGCTTGATCCAGGTCGCTGCCGGGGGAACCATCAGCGCGGGCGCCCCCACGGTTACCGTCACCGGGCACGGACTGGCGGCGGGCGCGACAGCTTCAATCGCCATCACCGGCAACAGTGTGAATCTGGTTGTCTCCGGCGGCGCCTCGGTGCCAGGCATCAACAGCATTACGCTCTCCGGCACCAACTTCATCTTCAGCGGTACCAACGGCCCGAATAGCGGCACTTACTACGTCCTGGCCACAACGAACGTAACGCTGCCTCTGTCCAACTGGCCCGTTATTGAGACGAATAGCTTCAGCCCCACCGGGACGTTCATCGTCACCAATGCTGTTGGCGCGACCCCGTGGCAGTTCTTCAGCCTGCGGGTCGTGCCTTAGAGCATCTGCGTGCGAGGGGGCGCAGGCTCCAGTCGTCGCTACGCGCTAGCGGGGCGTCGGCGACGAAGGCCCCGTGGGCTAAAGCCGCACGCCTGCCTTCAGAGCGCCGCTCCGCGGGAGCCGAATTGCTGCCGTAGCACGAACTCCGTCGCACAGTTGGCGCCAGGCGGCCCCGCGGCTTTAGCCTTTAACACTTTGACCAAGCCCCATCAGGCACTTATACTCCGCTCTCTTATATGAAGATCCTAGTGTGTGACCCGGTGTCTCCAAAGGGCATCGCCCTGCTGCAGCAGCGGCCCGAGTTCGAGGTCGTCGTGCTGCCAAAACGGCTGGCGGAAGCGGAATTGCTGCCGATGGTCAATGATGTCGCCGCGATGGTCGTGCGGTCCGAGACGAAGGTGACGTGCAAGGTGATCGAGGCGGCGCCTCAGCTCCGGGTCGTAGGCCGCGCGGGTGTGGGCGTGGACAATGTGGACGTCGAAGCCGCCACGCAGCACGGCGTCGTGGTGATGAACACGCCCGGCGGCAATACGGTCTCCACGGCAGAGCTGAGCTTTGCCATGATCCTGAACCTGGCGCGGAAAGTGCCGCAGGCCTTTGCTTCGATGACCGCCGGCAAGTGGGACCGCAAGCAGTTCCAAGGTGCGGAACTGGCAGGCAAGACCCTGGGGGTGCTCGGGTCTGGCCGGATCGGCAGCGAAGTGGCGAAGCGGGCATTGGCGTTCGGGATGAAGGTGCTGGCGTATGACCCCTTCCTGAGCGAGGCCCGGGCGAAGGCGCTGGGCATCAAACTGGTGGGCGAGCTGGACGAGCTGTACCGCAATGCGGACTTCATCACGGTGCACATGCCCGTTACGGAGCAGACCCGCGGGATGTTGAACGCCGCGGCGTTCGCGCGAATGAAGCCGAAAGTCTGCCTGGTGAACTGCGCCCGCGGCGAGATCATCGTCGAGAATGATCTGCTGACAGCGCTGGATTCGGGCAAAGTGGCCGCCGTCGCGCTGGACGTCTATGCAACTGAGCCCCTGCCGCCCGAGCACCCGTTCCGCAAGCACCCGGCCATTACGCTCACCCCGCATCTTGGGGCGAGCACCAACGAGGCCCAGGAGAAATGTGGCATCGAAGTGGCGGAGGTCATCGCGGGCTACCTGCTCACCGGCGAGGTGCGCAACGCGGTCAACCTGCCCTACCTGGACGCGAAGACCTACGAACAGATCAAGCCCTACCTGGCTTTGGGCGAGAAACTGGGGCGCCTGCTGGCCCAACTGGCGCCGCCCCACGCCGACCGGCTGCATATCACTTTCGGTGGGAAGGCGCAGGAGCTGCCCAACATTGACCCGGTGACCCGCGCCATCCTGCTGGGGTTCCTGTCGCGCGCTTCGGTGAAGGACCTGAACAATGTAAACGTGCGCAGTATCGCTTCCACGCTGGGGCTGACCGTCGAGGAGAAGCGGTCGAACGAGCCGGTGACGTTCAACGAGTGGCTGCACGTGCAGGTGTTCCGCGGCGACGAGAAGCTGATCTCGGCGGGCGGCACGTTCTTTGGCTCGCCGGACAACCCGCGCATCGTGCGCCTGTTCAGCCAGCCGACCGAGATCGTCCCGTCCGGCGTGGTGCTGCTGCTGATCAACAAGGACCGGCCCGGCATCGTCGGCTACCTGGGCACGCTCCTGGGGCGGCACAAGGTTAATATTGCCAGCATGAGCCTCACCCGAGACACTGAGGGCGGTCAGGCCCTCACGGTTCTTAACCTCGACAGCGTCCCTCCGCCCGAGGTGATGAAGGAGATTAAGAAGGACCGTGACATCAGCAATGTCCACGTCGTTGAACTATAAACCGAATGGAAAGCGCACGCAGTTGTCTATGAGGAATATGATTAAGACTATCGCGCCGCTCGCCGCCCTGGCCGTGCTTTGCACCGCCAGCGGGGAGCCGGCCCAAACCAACAGCACCAGCGCCCTGAAAAAGCCCGCCGCCGCCTCGAGCGACTTGTTTGCCGACCTGGTCATCGCGCGCGGCAAAGGCTTTGAAATCAAGCGCAGCCAGTTGGACGAAGACGTGATCCGCGCCAAGTCCCAGCTCTCCGCCTCGAGACGGCCGGTGACCAGCGAGGAAAGCGCCCTGTTGGAGCAGCAAATCCTCGATCAACTGATCAATGTGCAGCTTCTCTTATCCCGAGCCACGGACGCGGACAAGGCGGCCGGCAAAGCCGCGGCCGAGAAGCGCTTTGCTGATGTCAAAACGCGCCTGGGCTCCGATGAAGCCCTCAAGCGGCAGTTGACGCTCATGGGCGCCACGCAGGACGAGGTCTTGCAAAAGTGGACCGAGGCGCTGACGGCCGAGGCCGCGCTCAAACGCGCGCTCAAGATCAACATCACCGACGCCGATGCGCGCAAGTATTATGACGAGAACCCGGCGAAGTTCGAGATGCCCGAGATGGTTCGCGCCAGCCATATCCTCCTGACCACGCGCGATCCCGCCACCGGGATGGAGCTCTCCGAGGACAGGAAGGCCGCCAAATACAAGCAGATGCAGGACCTGCTCAAGCGCGCCCGGGCGGGGGAGGATTTCGCCACCCTGGCCAAGGAGTATTCCGAAGACCCGGGCTCCAAGGAAAAGGGCGGGGAGTATAAGTTCCCCCGCGGCCAGATGGTGCCGGAGTTTGAGGCGGCGGCGTTCTCCTTGAAGACGAACCAGGTCAGCGACATCGTGACGACCTCCTACGGCTACCATATCATCAAGCTCAGCGAGAAGATTCCGGCCCAGAAGGTTGATTTCGCGAAGGCGGAATCCGACATCAAGGACGGGCTGACGGCCCAGGCGATGCAGAAGCAGTTCCCCACTTACATCAAGGAAGTGCGCAAAGAGGCGGGCGTCGAGATCCTCGATGAGAAGCTGAAGATGAAGGAGACGCCCGAGACGGCAGAGTTACCAGGAGGCGCCTCGCCGCTTGCCCCTGCCACTAAGCCGGTCAGCAAGTGAGCGGCTGAAGCTTGGGCGCGCGCTGGAATGTTTTGTTGGCCCTCGCGGCAATTGCCGGCGTGGTGCTTGTTGGCCTGGTGTGGCTGCGGCCGGTCCGCCAGCCGCCCCGGGAGATAGCTTCCGCACCCGCAGCCGACGAGCCGCAAGGCACGGCCGAGACCAATCCGCCGCCGCACCCTCGGCTCCAGCGGGCCGAGGTCGTTTCCAGCTCCGCGGTTTCCGCCGAGCCGGCCCCGGCCGCAGCGGCTCCCTCCGCGCTCCTGACCAATTGGGAGGACATGCTCGATCAGACTTTGACTGCCGACACGCCCACCGACGCGAAGGCCCGTCAGATGCTGGACATGTTCCCGCGCCTCCCCGCCGATGGGCAGATCGAGGTCGCCAAGCATCTGTGCAACCTCGTCAGCGATCAGGATTACGCAAGGCTGGCGCAGTTCCTGGCCGATCCTCATCTCCCGCAGGACGCGCTGGACACGCTGATGGCCGACGCCCTGAACCGGCCTAACAGCCTGAAACTGCCTGCCCTGCTCGAGGTCGCCCGCACGCCGGAACACCCCAAGGCCGGCGAGGCAAAGGAGGTCCTCGGGTTCCTGCTCGAGGCCGACTACGGCGACGATTGGGCCAAGTGGCAGGACAAGGTCCAGGACTGGCTTAAAGACAACCCCGACTAAGCGACACATGAACCATCCGCCCCAAAACAACAACGCTATCCCCTACCTCGACTTGCCCGCCCAAATGCGCGGCATCCGCCCGGACATTGACGCCGCCATCGCCCGCACGCTGGACAACTGCTCCTTTTGCCTCGGACCCGACGTGGCGCAGTTCGAGAAGGACTTCGCCCGCTTCTGCGGCGCGGAGCACTGCGTGGGCTTCAACAGCGGCACGTCGGCCCTGCACATCGCGATGCTGCTGCTCAACGTGGGCCCGGGCGATGAGGTCATCTCCACGCCGTTCACGTTCGTCGCGACGAGTTGGGCCATTTCCTATGTGGGCGCCCGGCCTGTCTATGTGGATATTGACGACGCCACATTCAACTTGAACCCGGAACTGGTCGAACGTGCCATTACCCCGCGCACCAAGGCCGTGCTCCCGGTCCACCTTTACGGGCATCCCTTCGCGGTCGAGCCGATCCAGGCCGTCTGCCTCAAGCACAACCTGCCGCTTGTGGAAGACGCCGCGCAGGCCCACGGCGCCACGTACAAGAAGAAGGTCATCGGCGCCTTCGGCGCCATGTCCTGCTTCAGCTTCTACCCGGGCAAGAACCTGGGCGCCTACGGCGAAGGCGGCGCATTGGTCACCCGCAACGCCGCGTACGCCGCGCGCGCCCGATCCTTGCGCGAACACGGCTCCACCAAGCGCTATTACCACGACGAGGTGGGCTTCAATTACCGCATGGAAGGCATCCAGGGCGCCGTCCTCGGCGTGAAGCTCAAGCACCTCGACGCCTGGACGCGCGAGCGCCGGCGGGTGGCCCACCGCTACCACGAGCTGCTGGCCGACACCCCGCTGCAACTGCCGCGCGAAGCCCCGGGCGCCGAGAGCGCGTATCACCTATACGTCGTGCGCCATCCGCGCCGGGACGAGCTGAAGAAGCACCTGGAGGCCAACCACGTGGGGTGTGCCCTCCACTACCCGGTGCCCCTGCATCTCCAGAAGTGCTACGCCTCCCTCGGCTACAGGCCAGGCAGTTTCCCCATCGCCGAGAAGGCCGCGCGCGAGTGCCTGAGCCTGCCGATCTATCCCGAGATGACCGATGCCCAGATCCAGCGGGTCGCCGAGGTCATCAGAAGCTTCTTCTGAGCCCGCCCGTCAATCCGCCACCGGCACCACCAGCTTCTCCATGATATAGTCTTTGCGCTCCGGCGTGTTCTTGCCCATGTAGAAGCCCAGGATGCCCGCCGCGTCCTGCTTGGGCGCGTACTCCACCTGGCTCAGGCGCATTTCCTTGCCGATAAACTGCTTGAACTCCGTCGGGTTGATCTCGCCCAGCCCCTTGAAGCGCGTGATCTCGCAGCTCTTGCCCAGCCTGGCCGCGGCCGCGTCGCGCTCCGCCTCGGAATAGCAGTAAACCGTCTGCTGCTTGTCCCGGGCCCGGAACAGCGGCGTCTCCAGCACGAACAAGTGCCCGTCGTGCACGAGCTGGTCGAAGAAGCGGAAGAAGTAGGTGATCAGCAGGTTGCGGATATGCAGCCCGTCCACGTCGGCGTCAGTGGCCAGGACCACCTTCTCGTAGCGCAGCCCCTCGAGGTTGTCCTCGATGTCTAGGCTCCGCATGAGGTTATACATCTCGTCGTTCTTATACACGATATCGCGCTTGAGGTCCCACACGTTGAGCGGCTTGCCCTTGAGCACGAAGATCGCCTGATTGTTCACGTCGCGGCAGCTCACGATCGAGCCGGCGGCTGATTGGCCTTCCGTGATGAAGATCATCGTGCCTTTTCCCTTGCCCTTGGCCTTGTTGAAGTGCTCCTTGCAATCCTTGAGCTGCGGGATGCGGATAGTGATGGCCTTCGCCCGCTCCCGCGCCAGCTTCTTCACTTCCTGCAGCTCCTTGCGGAGCTGGCGCGTGTCCTGCACCTTCGCCACGATCTTCTCCGCAATCTCCTTGTTGCGGTTGCAGAATTGCAGCAGCTCCTCCCGCACACGATTCACCAGCTCCGTGCGGATCTCCGTGTTGCCCAGCTTGTTCTTGGTCTGCGACTCGAACACCGGGTCTTTCAGGCGAATGGAGACCGCGCCCACCATGCTCTCGCGCACGTCGTCCCCGTCGAACTTCTCCTGCCCGTACTCGTTCACCGCCTTGAGCAGGCCCTCGCGGAACGCGCTCAAATGCGTCCCCCCGTCCGAGGTATATTGCCCGTTCACGAACGAGTAGAACGTCTCCCCGTACCGGCTGTTGCTGTGCGTGAAGCAGAACTCCAGCGTCTTCTCGGCGTAATGCAGCGGCGGGTAGATCGGCTCGCTGCCGTCCGCCTGCAAGTCCTCCATCACCAGGTCGAGCAGGCCGTTGCGCGATTGGAAGGTCTGCCCGTTGTAAATGAGCTTCAGCCCCGTGTTCAGGTAGCTGTAATGCCGCAGCCGCCGCTCGATGTGCTCCGGGTGGAACTCGAATGACTGGAAAATACCGGGGTCGGGCTCAAACCGGATCAGCGTGCCGTCCGGCTCGTTCGCGGCCTTGCCCTTCTTCTCGTGCCTGATCTTGCCCAGCTTGAATGCCGCCTCGACGAACTCGCCCTCCCGGAAGCTGCGCACCAGGAACTCCTTCGACAGCGCGTTCACCGCCTTGGTGCCCACGCCGTTCAGGCCCACGCTGAACTGGAACACGTCGTCGTTATACTTGGCACCCGTGTTGATCTTCGACACGCAATCCACGACCTTGCCCAGCGGGATGCCCCGCCCGAAATCGCGCACCGTCACCGCTTTGTCCTGCACGTCAATCTTCACCTCCCGCCCGTGGCCCATGATGTATTCATCAATGGCGTTGTCTATGACCTCCTTGAGCAGGATGTAGCACCCATCGTCATAATGCGACCCGTCGCCAATGCGCCCGATGTACATGCCCGTCCGCAGCCGGATGTGCTCCAGCGAGGAAAGCGTCTTAATCTTGCTCTCGTCGTAAACGTTCTTCTTGTTCTCCGCCATAGTCGAATGCAGCTTCTGCAAATATCAGGACTCGAGCGCCCCTTGCCAACAAGCAAATGCGCCCCGCCCCTGACCCCACAGGGCGCGTTCAAGAGCCGTAGCCGCCGACGTGTAGGCGGCGCATCCTTCTCGGGAGACCGCAAATCCGCGCCGACTGCACGCCAGCGGTTACGGTCCTGCGGCTAAAGTGTAAGCCTCTGAAACCACGCCACTTGAGGAAAGGACCGCTCCTATAACAGGCTTCCCGGCACCGGCAATGGCCCCCTGCCCACGGACGCCAGTTCCAAGCCGAAGAACTGGCGCGATTCCTGTGATACCCCGGTGTATCTCCCATGTGGTCCGGGCCCCATGGGAGATACACCGGGGCCGCGCCGTAATCTGGCCGTGGCGACACCGCGCAGGCTTATGTGTAACCTGCTGGAGCAAAGAGAGTTGGGTGATGGCGCCTTAACGAAGCGCCATTCGGCACTGCCCCCGCCCGCTACGACCTGAGCGCCCCAGGCGGCGCGCAGCGTGTTCAGGACTCGACATCTTGGCCGGGACGCCCGATGAGTCGGCGGCCAAAGCGCACGGCGTGCGCGGTTTCAACTGCCAGTCCACGTCGCGAGCACCCGCGTGGGGATAGTCCGAACCACGTGCAGGAACTCAAACACTGCTTCGCGTGCTCTCCACCCTCGTGGGATAGTCCGTCCGGCCAAGGCAGGAGCTCACGCTACGCAGGATGCTACACGGGCCTCAGTGCCCGTCCCACTGGAATGCGCGGCCGGCGGGCAGCTTGACCGGGCGGGTGGTGTTGCCATACCGCAGCGCGCAGGGTTCGCCCGCGAGGCTGCGGATATTGGCGGAGGTCAGTTTCCCCTCGTGCCAGGCGAGGTCCACTTCAAAGCCGCCGCGGGCGCGGAGGCCTTTGACGCTGCCGGTCGGCCAGGCTTGCGGCAGGGCAGGGAGCAGTTCGAGCTGGCCAGCATGCGATTGCAGCAGCATCTCGGCGATGCCGGCGGTGCCGCCGAAGTTACCGTCTATCTGGAAAGGCGGGTGGGCGTCGAACAGGTTCGGATAGGTGCGGCCCGGGGACAACAGCGAGCGCAGAATAGCGTAGGCGTGATCGCCGTCCTGGAGCCGCGCCCAGAGGTTCAAGCGCCAGGCCAGGCCCCAGCCGGTGGCATTGTCGCCACGGATTTCGAGCGATTTACGCACCGCCGCGGCCAGCTCGGGCGTGCCGCGCAGCGTGATGTCGTTCCCGGGGTAGAACCCATACAGGTGCGAGACGTGGCGGTGATGGCGCTCGGGGGCTTGCATGTCCCAATCTTCGAGCCATTCCTGGAGCTGGCCGGCCTCGCCGACCTGGTTCGGCGCCAGGCGCGCCCGCGCCGCGGCGAGTTGGGCGCGGAAACCCTTGTCCACGCCGAGGACCTCCGCGGCCTGGATCGTGTTGGCAAAGAGGTCGCGCAGGATTTGCATGTCCATGGTCGGCCCGGCGCAAATGCTGGTGCCGAAAGGGTGCTTGTTCTCCGGCGACATCGAAGGGCAGGTGACCAGCCATCCGTGCCTGGGCTCTTCCACCAGCGTGTCGAGGAAGAATTGGGCCGCGCCTTTCATGGCGGGATAGGACTTCGCCAGAAACCGCCGGTCGCCGGTGAACCGGTAATGCTCCCAGAGGTCGAGGCACAGCCAGGCGCCGCCGGTCGGCCAGAAGCCGTGGACGGCGCCGTCCACCGGGCCGGTGGCTCGCCACAAGTCGGTGTTATGGTGGGCGACCCAGCCCCGGGCGCCGTACTGGACCTTGGCCATGCGCGCGCCGGTGTGCGTGAGGTCATCAATCATCGCGAACAGGGGCTGATGGCACTCGCCGAGATTGCAGGCCTCAGCGGGCCAGTAGTTCATCTCGGTGTTGATATTGATGGTGTATTTGCTCTCCCAGGGGGGTGACATGCTTTCATTCCACAGGCCCTGCAAATTGGCGGGCTGGCCCCCGGGCCGGGAGCAGGAGATGAGCAGGTAGCGGCCGAATTGGAAGTAGAGCGCGGCCAGTTGGGGATCGTTGCCGGAATCGAAGTTCTTGATGCGCTCATCGGTGGGCAACCGGGCGGCGTCGCTGGTGCCGAGGTCCAATTGCACCCGGCGGAAGAGGCGCTGGTGCTCGGCAACATGCGCGGCGAGCAGCCGGGCAAACGGCTTCTTGCGGGCCGCGCGAAGCCGCCGGAGAACCGCCTTCTCCGGGTTCCCGCTGACGTGGTGGTAATTGCGGTAGCTCGTGGCAGCGGCGATCAGCAGCGTGGCCGAGTCCGCTCCGGTGACGGAGAGGGAGCCTGGCGCCTCGGCCAGCCTGCCACCCTCGAGTACCACGCGGGCGGCGGCCACGAACTTGAGCGCGCCGGGGGTGCCGTGCTGTGGCGGGTTCACGCCTCTCAACCAGAGCGTGTGGTCGGCTACCGACACGGTATTGCTCTGCGGGGAACGGAATGTGCAGCCGAACGATACCTTGCCCGGGCGGTCAGCCGTGAGGCGCATGACGATCACCTGGTCCACGGGGCTGGCGAAGACTTCCCTGGTGAACGTGACGCCGTCGGCGGTATAGCGGGTTGTGGCGACGGCTGTGTCCAGGTTCAGATCGCGCCGGTAATTCTCGACCTGCCTGGTTTCGGGCAAGTCCAGCACGAGGTCGCCCACCGGTTGATAGGGCATCTCGCGCAATGGCCGGGCCATCATGTTGGCCTGGATGAACTTCTCGGCTTCCCGGTAGCGCCCGGCGAAGACCAGGCGCCGGGCTTCGGGCAAAGCCGCGAGGGCGTTCGTGTTCGAGGGGTCATAGGGGCCCGCGGCCCAGAGGGTATCCTCGTTGAGCTGGAGGCGCTCGCGCTCGATGCCGCCGAAGACCATCGCGCCGAGGCGCCCATTGCCGATAGCGAGAGCCTCGACCCACTGGGCCGCCGGGCGGCGATACCACAGGCTCAGCGGCTCGGCAGGCGGACTGGCTTCACCAACGAATTGCCCGGTGTAATGCGGGTTCAGGGTGGCCGGAGCTTCGGCGGCGCGAGCCTGGAGGAGGGAAGCGATGGCAAACGCGGCGACGGTGGCGTGGAGGTGGATATTCATGCCGATGTCGGCGGGGTTCTATAAGGCGGGGGCGGACATCTGTCCAGCGCTTGTGAGCAGAGAGGTCAATGGGTTCAACACCCCATTGGAGAAGTCCTTATGCTCTGTCATAAAATCTCTCATCTCTTTCGGTAGCGGGCTTTTCATCAACGCAGTCCTGGCGTTCGTTGCGCATAAGCCAACGGGCAACCGCCTGCGAATGAATTGCCCGATGTCTGGAAAGAGACAGCCTGCCGAGTCCGGCGGGCAGCAACAGAACAAACAAACAAGCCAACAAACATCCACGACAAGAAGGAGAATGATATGCCAAACAACGTAGATTTGACCATGCGGCTGCCGCGCGGCGCAATCCCTTCGCCCCGGCACGAACTGGCGGCAGCGATGCCGCATGTTCCCGACCCGAAAGTATCGGTCCCCGCCAGCTTTCTGAAGTGGCCGGTTCAGATGTCGTCCTGGAACAACTACATCTACGGTGATTGCGTCTCCGCCGAGGAAGCCTTCGCCAAAGCCGACGCCGCGCCCCAGACCTTCATCCCAGAGCCGACGGTGGTCGCCTGGGCCTCGGCGCACGGCTATCTCAATGGCGCTACCCTCACGTCCGTGATGACGACGATGCAGACGCAGGGCTTCCCGCTCAACGGCAAGACCTACGACGATGGCCCCTACAACTCGGTCAACTGGACCAACCCCGCGATTCTGAAGAGCGCCATCTACAGCCGCGGGCCGGTGAAACTCGGCGTCGGGGCGGAAGACTTCCAATCAAATGCCAATGGCGCGGTCACGCCGGGGACCAGCGGTTGGGGGATGTTCAACTACCCCAAGAACCTCTCGGAGGACCATTGCGTAAGCCTATGCGGCTACGGGCCCCTGGCGGGATTGGTCGCCCAGTTCAAGAGGCACAAGGTCAAACCCAACCTGCCGAAGGGCATGCCCAGGGGCCTCTGCTACGCCATGTTCACCTGGAACTCCATCGGGATCATTGATGAGCAGTCCATGCTGAACATGACCTACGAGGCCTGGGTTCGTAAGCCGGTCACGATCATCAAATAAGCCGCGCAGGCTCAAGCCTGCCTCGCAAACGGGGTTGCGGCGGCGTGCCGTCGCGACTCAGCGGCGCTTCCAGCCTCGCTGCTTGCGCGCATTCCCAAGGGGCTGCTCCATTACCCCTCCGGTACCCCTCCACACCCACACCGTAGGTTCAAATTTCAACCTACGGTGTGGGTATGGAGGGGTACTGGAGGGGTAATGGAGGGGATACGGAATGGAAAGTCCGCGCTCCGGGCTAAAGGCTCGCCCGACGGTAGTGGCCAGACGCTCCCGCCCTTTGAATTCTTCCCAGAAATGATTTGCGCAACCGCGGCGTAAAGATTATAGTCCACAAACTGCATCCCAAGAAAGGTATTCTACCATGAAAAGATCACGCTCCTGTTCCTCCAACAACCGCGCGCGCAAAGTCGCGTGCACGGTATCGGCAGCCGCTCTCATGCTGGGTGTCAGCGAGGCGGCCACGGTCGGCCTGTACTTCCGCGTCAATTATTGTGCCGATACCAGATACAACGGCGCGCCCGTGACGATGACCGCTTTTGGCGTCGCAACTAACCAATGGCAAAACCTCACGCCCATGGACACTGGTTACGGTTGCACTCCCAATTGGACCGGCCCTTACACCCTGTCGCAAGTCATCAACACCACGACTTCAACCGATGGCTTGAACCCATTGCCTAATGGCTTACTAAGCATCACCTGGTCTGCGAATTCAGCCAACTTCGGCGGATTTGCGGGTTACGGGGGCGCCTACGCAGGTTACAATGCAGGGCCGCCTCATTACAGCTATGGGGCGCCGCTGCCGGGCGGCCCGCCTCCCCCGTTTTATACTCCACCCCTACCGTATCCAACCGGGGAGTGGGAAGTCTATAATTCGTTCCTGCGCGATGGGGTCAATTTCGGACCGCCGGGGGGCCCAGATAATACCGGCAACCAACCCGGCTACAGTGTTGATATCACCGGGCTGAAGTCCCTCTTCACCAACACACCCTTTGTCGTTCAGTTGGTGGCGTCGTCAGACTCCATGCAGTATCTGACGAATGCTTTCATCATTGACGCGACGGCGAATACGACCCAGTCCGTCGTTTACCCGAGTACTCCGCCGGTCGCCGATGTGAACGATGCGTCCTGGATTCGCGGGCACGGCGGCGGGTTGAGCACCGCCAGCGGTTCCTTGAACACCGACCATCTCAAGATTATCGGCAACCGGGCCGCGCATGCCGGCGACAAGGTCACCGGCTATAACTTCGCCAGCACTATCTCCGCCGCAATTATCACCGACAAGCCGGTGGTGACCATGTCGCCTCAGCCCGTGCTGGTTTGTGGGGGGGACAGCGTCACCTGGAGTGGCTTCGCCGTGGGCGTGCCCCCGCTCTCCTACCAGTGGCGCAAGAACGGCGTGCCCATTCCCGGCGCCACGACCACGACCTATGGCCTTACTCATGTGACGGTTGCCGATGTCGGCTCATACGACCTGTGGGTCACCAACCTCTACGGCTCCGCCGTCAGCGCGCCTGCGGTCGTCGGTGACAAGATCACGACTCCTCCGGTCGGCAACCTGGTGGTGGACTCCAACCCCAAAGGGCCCCAGCACAACGGTATCAATCATGGCGCGGTATGGATGGCCTCCAGCACGGACGGCGGGGGCATCACGCGCACCGGCGTGATGAGCTTCAGCACCAACAGCTCGACGCAGATCACGGTTGCGGGGGAGACGAACTTCAACTCCGCCAGCGGCACGATCATGTTCTGGATGCGTTCGAGCGGTGTGGCCAATCCGGTGGGCAACCCGGCGACGGTGTTGGACCGACTCTCCGGTACCTTGGGGACTGGCAGCGGCCTGGCCATTGTACAGGTTCCCGACGGCACGATGCGCCTCCAGCTCGGGTTCGGGCTGGGCTCTCTCAGCACGGCGGCCACGCCCGGAGCGGACAACCACTGGCACCAGGTGGCGGTGGTCTTCGATACCACCGGCAATACCGCCGACATGTTCTACATTGACGGCCTGCCCGACCTCGGTGGGTCGCTAACCACCTCCGCTTGGTCGTGGCCGGTGCCGAGCCAGGAGATCGAGCTTGGGCTATCGCACGACACCATAAGCTACCAGCCCTACAACGGGCTGCTGGACGACGTCCGCTACTATAGCCGCGTGCTCAACGCGGCGGAGATTGCCTTGGCCTACACCGGGTCGCTGGTGGACACGAACGCCCTGCTCATGCAGCTCAACTTCACGGCGGCGCCGGGGACCGGGATTAATCTCACGTGGCAGTGCACGGACGCGGTTCTTCAGTCCGCGGATGTCGTCACGGGACCCTATTCGGATGTGCCGGGGGCGGTCTCGCCCTACAGCGTCAGCCCGCAAGGAGCCGCCAAGTTCTACCGCTACCACGGCCACACGCCGCAGGTCATCAACGCCAACCCGTATTTCATGTAGGCTGGCGAGGCGTTCAGGCTTGTCGCCCTGAACCATTGGTGACATGCTTCGGGGCGCGCGGGCCCAAGCCGCGCGCCCGATGACACCGGTGGAATACCAGCGTAATCTCGAGGCGGCGCGCCGCTGCCTGCTCGAGCACGATTACGCGCCGGCGCTGGCGCGCTACGAGAAGCTCACGCGCCAGTTGCCGGGCGAGCCCGTAACGTGGGCGGAGTACGGCAGCGCGGCTTCCGGGACGGGACGCTTCGAGCTGGCCGACCAGTGCTGGCAAAAGGCGCTCAGCCTGGCCCCCAACAACGCCGACCTGATCGGCATGATCGGGCACCATTACCAGGGAATGCGCCAGCCGGAAAAGGCCGGCGCCTGCTTCGCCCAGGCCGCCGCCGCCGCGCCGCGCAGCATCAACCCCCGCATCAGCCTTGCCGTGCTGCTGGAGAAGAGCCATCGGCTCGACGAGGCCCGGGCGGCGGTCGAGGAGTGCCTGGCGATTGATCCGAAGGACGACCAGGCACGCTATTTCTCGGCGCTGCTGGACCGGCGGCAGGGCCGGCTCGAGTCGGCGGAGGCCCGGCTGCGTGATCTGATTGCCTCCGAACCCCGGCACCCGTACGTGCGCTACGCATGCCGCTACGAGCTGGCCCAAATCCTCGACGCCCAGGGCCAGTGCGATGAGGCCATGCGGCTGCTGGTGGAGGCCAAGCAGATCGTCGCCGCGCTGACGGACACCAAGCTTCTGTTCAAGAGCTACGACCAGGGGGCGGAGAGTGCGCTCCGGTTCACCCGGGCCCTGCCAAAGACGATCCTCAGCACCTGGGCGCAGTATTTCCCGGAGCCCAAGCGCGAGCCGATTGCGCCGCTGGCGTTCCTGGGCGGGCACCCGCGCAGCGGCACAACCCTGCTCGAGCAGGTGCTCGACGCCCATCCTGGGGTGGCGGCGCTGGACGAACCATCGGCTTTCCTGGACCTGCTCCAGCCGGAGTTCCACAAGTCCAAGGAGCTGTCCAGCGGACGGCTGAATACGTTGCGCCAGCTTTACATCCAGGCGCTCCTGCGCGAGGCCGGGCCTGCTGCCGCCGGCAAGCTTCTGCTCGACAAGAACCCTTCACCCACCGCGCGGCTGCCGCTCTGGCTCAAGGTGTTCCCCGAGCTCCGGGTGCTCATCGCCTTGCGCGACCCGCGGGACGTCGTGCTGAGCTGCTACTTCCAGAACATCCCTCTCAACGCGGCGAACGTGAACTTCCTGAGCTTCGACCGCCTCGCTCGGCACTACGCGAACCTCATGGACATCTGGCTGGCCGTCCGCGAATGGGAGGGCTTTGCGTGGGTGGAGGTGCGCTACGAAGATACTGTGGCCGACCTGCAGAGGGAAGGGCGGCGCGTGACGGAGTTCCTCGGGTTGGCGTGGCACGAGGCGCAAGGGCGCTTCTACGAGAAGAGCCGCACCAAGCAGCTCTATTCGCCGACCTATCAGGACGTGACACGGCCCGTCTATAGCCGGTCCGTCGCGCGCTGGCGCGCGTATGAGAAGCACCTTGCCCCGATCCTGGCGGCGCTTGAACCTTATTGCCGAACCTTTGGCTATGACTGAACCCACCATCCCATCCGCGCGGCGCCATACCGGCGCTGCCTTCATCCTGGGCTTGACCCTCGCGCTGGCTCCGGGGCATCCGGTGTTGGCCGACTCCGCACCGGCCACGAACACCGCTTCGCGGTTCCCGTGCAATCCGCAACAGATTGCGCACTACACCGCCTACCGCGCGGGGCAGGCGGTGCGTATTGATGGCCGGCTGGACGAGAAATGCTGGCAGGCCGCGCCGCGCTCACCGCGGTTTAGGGATATCCTGACCGGCAAGCCGACGCTTTACGACACGCGGGCGGCTGTGCTCTGGGATGACCAGAACCTCTACGTAGCCTTCTGGGTCGAGGAGCCGCATGTGAAGGCTACGCTCACCAGGCACGGCTCGCATATTTACGAGAACAACGACGTGGAGGTCTTCATCGCCGGGCGCGATACCTATTACGAGTTCGAGATCAACGCCCTCAACACCGTGTACGAGGCCTTCTTCATCTGGGAAGACGCCTACGACAAGGGAGGCTACGCCCAGGCGGCGGAATTCAACCGCACGAATCCCCTGGTGGTGCCCTTTAACGGCGTGGGCTTCACCAATCATCCGCGCGGGATGCGGCTCGGCTCGTGGGCATTCGAATTCCCCGGCCTCAAGACGGCGGTGCACGTGGACGGCACGTTGAACGACGACAGCGACACGGACCGCGGCTGGACGGTCGAACTGGCCTTTCCGTGGCAAGGCATGAAGTGGCTGGCCAAGGCGGATGGTCGCGCCCTGCCGCCCAGGGACGGCGACGTTTGGCGCATAGACTTCTCCCGCTTCAACCAATACAAGGCGCCGCCGCCGGCCGAGGATTCCAGCGGCTGGTTCTGGAGCCCGCACGGCGTGTGGGATTCGCACATCCCCGAGTGCTTCCCGTATATCCGCTTCTCGACCAACGACGTGCGGCGGGTGACGGGGCAATCCAAGACCGCCGAGTAACCCACTTTGAAGCGAAGTATTGACCTACTTGTCCTGTTGGAAGAGGCGGAAGTAGAGACTCCCCGATTGGGAAGGAAGCGTCACACTGTTAGTGGAGCCGCTGCTGGTAATGGTTCCGCCGTAGGCTACCCAATTAGTGGTGGTAGGAGTGGCATTGGTTTGGAGGGTGATACTGCCGGCACCGGGCAACGGCACCCACCAGAGCAGAACTGAACCCGGAGCGCTTCGGGGGATGGAGATTTACTGCAACTGGATAGCGTAAAAGGCAGGGGGGCCGATGGGAGCGGGCAGGTTGCTTAGGCCGAAGGCGCCGGTGGCGTCGAAGGTGTTGGTCGCGACAACCTGCCAATCGGCCAGCGGCAGGTTCGCATTGGTCGAGCATAAGAGCCAAAACAGTTCCTGCGGCTGGCCGTTTGTGCCGCTCAAGAGCAGCATGTTGCTGGTCAGCGAGATGCGCGAAAAGGCCGGCAGGGGGGCCTGGGCGATTCTCAGCACGCCGTTTACAGCCAGGTCGGTGGCGTCCCATTTCAGCCCGGGGCCGGGCACCGGCGGTAGCACGGACGTGAAGGCCCCGAAGTAAGAGGGGGCGCCGAACAACCTGAAGCTGTCGTTGGTCGTAAGAAGGCCGCTGAGGTTCGTCAGCAGCAGGCTGCCGCCGAGGGTCAAGCTTCCTCCGACCTGGAGCACGTCGTTGGTTGCCGCGGTGTGGCTCAGCTTCATTTGCGTCGTGCCACGGAGAGCTGTCGCCGCGGTGACTGTGAACGTCCCGATCGCGCCTGCGCCGGGCGCGACCGTGGCGCCTGCTGACGCGGTTAGCCGCCCGTTCAAGGTGCCGCTGCCGCTTAAGACCTGGCCGCTGTTTAAGGTGAGTGATTTATCGCCCCGGCCGCTGACATCCAGCACGGCTCCGGAGGCCACGGAAATGCTTCCGCTGTTGCTGATCGCGCCGGTCACGGCCAGCGTGCCGGCGTTCACACTGGTGGCGCCTGAATAGGTGTTCGCGCCTGCAAGGGTCACGACTCCGCCGCCGTCTTGGGACAAGGTGCCGGAACCGGAGACCACCCCAGGCAGGCTCAGGCCGTCGGCGTGATTGAAAACGAGCGTGCCGTTGTTGGTGATGTTGCCCGCGCCCGGATCGCCGTTGGTATCCGCCGCGCCGAATTGCAGCGTGCCGCCGGAGATGGTGATGCCTCCAGTGAAATCGTTGCTGCCGGAGTTGTCTATGAGCAGCGTGGCAGCGCCGGCTTTGGTCAGGCTCATCGGCCCGGTGAGACTGCCTACGCCGAGGAACGTGTAGGCCTTCGCGGTGTTGCTGACGGTTACGCTGTTGGGTGCGAACGTATCGGTCAGGGTGACATTGGTTGCCCCCATTACCGAGTCGTTGAACAGCACGGGCGTGCCGTCGGCGTAGGTCAGGTCAGTGGTTACATTGTTGCGCCAGTTCGCGGTCTCGGTGTCCCAATCTCCGCTGAACTCGCCGTCCCAGGTGAGAAACGCATCGGGCGGTGTGTAGTTGGTGATCACGAGGTCCACGGTGTGGGCGGCAAGATGATTGGAGAGGTAGCCGCCATAGACGGCGGTGAGCGGCAGGGCGCCGAGCCTGAAGTTGAACCCCGCGCCACCCAGCGCGCCGGCATAGCCGATGAGCGGGAACTGGGCCGGGAGCGTGCCAATCGCCGGGAGCGAGGCGACGGCGATCACATTTGAGCTGCCGCCGGTGAGGAGGCTCGCGGCGTTGAGGCTGGTCACGCCCGCTGCGACAGCCAACTGCAGCGTGGAATTGGTGAGGGCCACCGCGGAAATGGGTTCAGCGGCCGTGCCAGCCGTGCCGGTGAGGGCGAGCGTGCCGCTGTTGAGCGAAAGGACATTCGTGCCGCTCCCCGTGCCCACGCTAATGCTGCTCGCCGTGACCGAGCTCCCGTTGACCGCCAACGCGCCGGAGGTGTTGGTAGTTCCGCCGCCGCCGCTGGCATGGCCCAACTCGAGGAGCGTGTTGACCACGAGCTGCGCGTTGCTGCCGTTCACATTCACACGGCCAACGCCGGCGCTGGTTGCGCCACTCGCCGCCTGGTAGCCGAGCTGCAAGGTGTTCACATCAAGCGTGCCCGAGCCGAGCGTCAGCACCCCGTAGCTGTTGGCGCCATCACCCTGCTGGCTCTTGCCGACGATCAGCGTGTCCACGAGGGCATCCACGCTGCCGCCCGTGAAATCGTTGGTGCCATTGGCCGAGCTGGAGCTGGTGCTTTGCAGGGAATTGTCCGCAATGTTCCACGAGCTGACGCGGCTCACGCCGTCCGAGGCGCGGAAGATGGCCGTGGGGTTAAGCAGGCCGGGGTAGAATCGGAGCGTGGCAGTCGCCTTCTGGCGGGCGATGGTGATCGAGTCGGCGAAGATTGCGTTGCTGGCGCCGAGATAAATGAAGTTCTGGCCGCCGTTATTGGCGTGGTTGTCGCCGGCGCATATCCCGGGCGAGCCGATGACGGTGAGGTTGTTGGTCTTCGCGAGGTTCAAGGTGCCGGTGGCGCGGTTGACCGGCCCGACGCAGCCGACCAGCACCTGGCTGAGCGAGGCGGTGAAGGAGCCGAGGCCGGATAGGTCCAGCGTGGCGCGCTGGGAACCGCCGCTGTTGGCCGTGCCCTGGCGCACGATCAGGTCCGCGCTGGCGTCGGTCATCACCAGCGCGCCGCCCGCGCCGGTGATGGTGCTGAAGACCGCCTGGCCGGCGCCGTTGTCGGTCTCGGTCCCGACCGTCAGGCCGTTAACCCCACCCAGGATCAGCGTGGCTCCCGGAGCGATCAGCGTGGTGTGATTGCCGTTCGTGTTGCCGTATTGCAATGAGGCGATGTTCCCCCCGAAGCCGGCATCTACGTAATTGTTTACGTTGGACGTGGCCAAACCGGCGGCGCCCGGGTCGTAGAACTTCACGTCATCGAGGAATTCCGGGGCCTCGGCCGGAGACCAGTGCCCGGCGGCCGACCAGGTATTGGCCCCTGCGCCGGGGCCGTTCCAGACAATCACCGAGGGCGGGTGGCTGGAGACGGTCAGGGTAAAGCTGGTGCTGCCGGTGAGGCCCAGGGGGTCGGTGACGGTGATGGTGATGAGGGACGCGCCGCTTTGATTGGCTGTCGGGGTGACGGTCACGGTCAGATTGGTGCCGCTGCCGCCGAAGACGATGTTGGAGTCCGGGACGAGGTCGGGGTTGGACGAGCTGCCGGATATCGTGAGCGTGGCGTTGGAGGTGCCGCTGATCGTGAAGGGAATGGGCCCGGTGTTGGCGTTCACGGGGATGGTCCGATCCGCGATGCTGGAGATCGTTGGGGCCGCGCCCAGGACCGAGAGCACGAGTTGGGGCTGGGCGCCCGGAGTGGTGTTTTCGCGCGAAGCGTAGGACACGGTGTTGGTCGTGACGGAGAACAGGGCCAGGGAGAACTGGCCGCCTCCCGCCAGGGCATCGAGCACTTGCGGGGTGACGTCGAATGAGACGGGCGCTGTGGTGGAGGGAATCCACGTGGCGAAGCGCTCGCCGTAGCCGGGCTGGTTGTTCCAGGTCAGGCCTGTCTCGGTCCAGGCGCTGGAGTTCGCCACGGCGACGCCTTGTTCGATGCCGCTGGCGCCCGTGCTGACGGGGGTCAGGACGACGCGCGCCTGGACTACATCGCCCGAGACGCTGCTGAGGTCCCAGCGCAGATAGGCCTGCTGGATGTTGTTGGCCGAAGGGTCCTGGCGCACGGTCAGGGTGGTGGCCGTGCCATAGTTGAGGGCGGCGCTGGTGCCGCCGCGAACAGCGGCGTCGGCGGCGGGGGTGAGCGAGGATGTCATCACGACGGCATTGGGGGCGACCTGCAGTTCGAGCATGGCCCAGTCAATGCCGAGGTCGCCCTGCGCGGCGACGTTCAACTGGCCGTTGGTGAGCAGGTTAAGCTGGCCGGTGAGGTCGAGCACGCGGACGGTGGTGTTGGTGCCGGTGCCGATGGGCAGCCAGCCGAGAGTGGCGAAGGCGAAGGCGTTGCTCGTGCTGTTCAGGCATAACGTGTCGCCCGCGCCGGAGCTGAGCGCGCGCATGGACACGGAGAGCGTCGCGGCCACGATGTGCTCCGTGGGCGCCAGGGCGTATTGGAAGGTGAACGGAACCCAGTGGTTGTTGGTGACGACGTCGAAGGCATCGAGCGGCTGGCCGGCGGCGGCGGTGCGGACGGCGTTGCTCCAGGTCAGGTCGAGAAAGACTTTGTCCCCGCCTGAGGAGCTGGTGAACTGGTCAATGTCTCCCAGCCAGTAATCGCGGGTTTGCAGGTGCGCGGCGGCCAGGCGGTCCTGCAACTGGGAGAAGTAGAGGCTGTCGGGGAAGACATTCGTGGCGCCGGAGCCCGAGTGGTCATACTCGCCGGGGGCGTGCGGCATGTTGGTGTAGCCGATGTTCCAGGCCGTGCCGTTTTGAATCGGACCGACCGAGCCGATGAGCCAGTTATGCGCGCCGGGCGGGTTCTGCACAATGAAGCCGCCGGCGGCGTTGTTCCAGATGACGCAACTGGCGCCTTCCCAGCCGTGGCCGGTGCCGTAGTTGCCGGCGTTCTGGATATCGTTGTTGCCGCCGTGGACGGTAATGTTGTCCCAGAGGTCGGCAGTGGCCCAGCGCTGGTGCGGCCCGGCCTCGGCGTGGGCGTTGTCGCTCAGGCCATCCACGAAGGCATTCGGGCCGATGGTGAGGGATTGGGTGACGAACTGGTGGCGGTCCTGGCGGGTGTAGCAATTCTTCACGAGGCAATACTGCACGTCGTTCATGACGAAGGCGTAGCGCCGGCCGCCGGTGATGATGGAAATGGGGTCGAGGCTCTGCGAGTCCTGCACGGTGATGAACTTGTCGCCGCTGTTCAGGTCCACGCAGGAATAGCCGAACCATTGCGAAACAACATCGCGCACCCAGCCGTGGAGGGTTTTATCAAACTGGATGAAGGTCCAGCCATGTGTCTCGTTGGTGGTGCTGCCGAAGTAGTCGGATTTCGCATAGATATGCTCGATGCCGACGTTGGTGATCAGGCCGGGCCAGGTGAAGGGGCGGATGGTGCCGTTGGTGTAATGGGCATCAATGGCGCAGGTGATCGGCGCATCCACGAAGACGTGGTTGCCCTCCAGGTGCGTTATGACGCGGTCCATGTCTATCATGTAGCCGCTGGCGGTCCAGGGGACGTCGGGCGGCGGGCCAAGCAGGTCCATGCCCAGGTCATGAATCCAGTTGCTGGTGGCGACGCGCCGCACGAAGACCTCGGCGCCGACATACAGGCCGTTGGTGTTGTCCACGTAGAAGCTCCGCGCGCCCACCGAGACGTAGTTGTTCGTGATGTTGCGCGCCGTGCCGCTGGAGGCCGAGCCGGAGCCGGTGACCTCGATGAGCGTGTATTGGTTGGAGGCCGTGGCTTCGAGGACGGTGCCGCTGCCGTTCGTGAAGCTGCCCACACCGCGCAACACGACGCCGCTGGTCCTGATGGTAATCGTGTTCGAGCAGGGATAGAGCCCGGCGCTCAGGAGCACCGCGCCGCGGAAGCCGTTGGTGTCGGGCGGCAGGGCGGAAACCTGGTTGATGGCGGCCTGGATGTTGGCCGTGTTGTCGCCGCCGACCGGGGAGACGGTCACTTTGACGGGCACGGTGTTCGAGGAGGGCAGGGGAACCGAGCCGCCGCGGTAGCCGACGCCTGAGTAGTCGAGAATGCGGTTGCCCAGGGGGTCCGGCTGGGAGATCAGGCGCCCGCTCGGGCCGGGGAACACCCAGACGCTGAGGTTGGTAGCGGCAAAAGCGGCGGGCAGGGGGAAGCACAAAGCGAGCACGGCAACCGTTGCGGGGCGCATTGTCGCCAATGTGGCCGGATGCCTGCTGTTTGGCTATCGAACAAATGTTCGACTCCCCATTTACGATTTACCATTTACGATTTACCAGTTCAGCGCTCCCATGGCGGGTGCACGCGTAAATCGTAAATCGTAAATCGCAAATTGAAGGCTGGTTTCCTGATCCCGGCGGTGCTGCTGCTGGCAAGCCCTGGAGGCGGCGCCGATCCCAGTAGCGACTCTTTCTCCATCCCGCCCAAGGACAGCCCCGAGATGGCCTGGTGGCGCGAGGGCATGCAGGGCCATGACGCGCGTATGCAGTGGTGGCGCCAGGCGCGCTTCGGCATGTTCGTGCACTGGGGGGTGTATTCCGGCCTGGGCGGCACGTGGCAGGGGCGGCAGGTGCATGGCTACGCCGAGCATATCCAGCGGATTCTGAAGATCCCTATTCCTGTTTACCGGGAGCAGGTCGCGGGCAAGTTCAACCCCACGGAGTTCAACGCCGACGAGTGGATTCGCACCGCGCGGGACACCGGGATGGGTTACTTCATCATCACCGCCAAGCACCACGACGGCTTCGCCATGTATGACTCGAAGGTGAGCGATTATAACATCGTCAAAGCTACGCCCTTCCGGCGCGACCCCATGAAGGAGCTGAAGGCGGCCTGCCGGAAATACGGGCTCAAGTTCGGCTTCTACTACTCGCAGGCGTTCGACTGGGGCGACGCCAACGCGCCGGGCAACGATTGGGACTACGACAATCCCGGCGGCGACAAACTGCTCCACGGCGGGAAGAACTGGTGGGAATCCAGCCCGGAGCTGCTGCCCAGGGCGCGGAAATACGTGGACCAGAAGGCCATCCCGCAGTTGCTGGAGCTGATCCATAACTATGATCCCGATATCCTGTGGTTCGACACCTCCAGCAAGCTTCCGGAGAGCGAGAACCTGCGCATCATGAAGGCCGTGCGCGAGGCCAAACCGGGGATCATCATCAACGGGCGCCTGGTGCGAAGCTGCGGCGACTACATTTCGACGGCCGACCGACCGGCGGAGTTTGCGCCTCATGACGGCGATTGGGAGGGCATCCCGACGACCAACGAGTCCTACGGCTGGAACCAGAACGACCACTCGCACAAGCCGCCGGCGCATTTCATCCGGCTCCTGGCCAAGGCCGCGGCGCGCGGCGGCAATATCCTCATGAACATCGGCCCAATGGGCAACGGGAAGATGGACCCGCAGGACGTGGCCATCCTTCAGGGCATTGGACAATGGTGGAAGACCAACGGGGAGTCTATTCGCGGCACCAGCCGCACCCCGTTGCCTGTGCCGTCCTGGGGCGAGTCCACCCTTAAGGGAGACACGCTCTACCTGCATGTGTTCAACTGGCCCAGCGATGGCAGGCTGATCGTGGGCGGGCTGAAGAGCCCGATCAAGCGCGCTTACCTGCTGGCCGAGGCCGGGGCGCCTGTTCCAATCGAACGCCTCAATCCGCTCGACCTGCGGCTGGCTGTGCCGGCGGCCGCCCCCGACAAGGCGGACTCGGTGGTGGCTCTGGAGTGCGCGGGCGAAGTCGTGGCCGACCCGCGCCGGCTGCTGCTGCCCTCGGTGCCGAGCGACACCCTCCGGGTCTTCGACGGCCAGCCCCACGGGAAGGGGCTGCGCTTTGGCGCCGGCAAAACGCGCGATGCCTATGTCGAGAACTGGACAAGGACGAACGAATTCCTCTCCTGGCCCGTGCGCCTCGACAAGCCGGCGCGCTACGACGTCCTCGCGGTCTATGACGCCAATGCCGGCTCAACCGGCGGCGCCTTCAGGGTCAGCTTCGGGAAGAGCACCTTATCCGGGACGGTGACCGCGGGTACGAACGTGCAAGCCTCTCTGGGCCAGGTGCAGCTCGCGCCCGGCGCCCTCGACATCGAGGTCATGCCGCGCGAGATCAAGGGCGCCGAGCTGATGCGGCTGCGCAGCCTCGTGCTCAGGCCCGCAGGCCCATAGCCCCGTCTAGAACAAACGTTCAATGGCGGGCGGTCGCGTTGCTTGCGACTATGGAGCGCATCAACTTGTAGCCGTTAAGCTTCGCGAACGCATGCGCTGATGTTGCAACAACGAGCCTTGGTCCACCGAAACCATCCATCAATCCTATTATGAATACTGCTCATCCCCGAACCGTCCTGGCGGCGATCCTGGCCGCCGGCCTCAGCACCGCCAACCTCGCCCTGGCCGACAGCGAACTATGGGTCGGCAACCCCGGCGTGACCGCCACGACCAATTGGTCGGACACCGCCAACTGGTCCGGCACGTCGCATAGTCCGAATAACAACACGCTGTTTTTCGACAACGGGGTTGCTGTGGGCACACAAGGGCAGGTCAACAACGTGGTGGACCTTAGTATCAACTGCTATGCCCTGGACTACACGAACTCGACGGGCTTTCACACGACCTTCATTGCGGATGGCCAGACGCTGACCATCAGCGGCAACAACAGCGGCCCGGCGCTGACGCTCATCCCGGGTGCCCAGGCCTCGCCGATCAACACGATCATCGGGACTAACGGCCTGCTGCTGATCACCGGCGGCTCCGCCGGCGGGATCACCGTGACCACGACCAACAGCGGCGGCACGGGCATTCACCCTACCCTCGACCTGAGCGGCCTGGGGACGTTGATCATGACCAATACCACCGGCGCGGCCGCCATCAACGTAGGCAACAATGCTTCGCGGCCAGGCGGCACGCTTCTACTGGCAATGACGAATATCCTCGCCCTGCCGGCGACGGGCACCGGCGGGTCGGCGGCGCTGGTTGTGGGTGAGGCCACCAGCAACAACGGCAGCAGCCCGGGAGGTGTCCTGGACCTGGGCATCACCAATGCCATCTTCGCCGGCAACATCGGTGTCGGCTTGTCAAAGCAAAGCGTCGCCACGATCCAGTTCAACCCGGCGTTCCTGGCGAACAACCCGGTCGTTTACCTTCGTGGTCCCGGCGGCAGTGCGGTAACGAACTGGGCGATTGGCGACGGCATTAACACCAGCGGCACGAGCACCAGCCCGGGCGGCACGGTCAACCTGAACGGCGGCACCGTGAACGCAGTGGTGAACTCCATGTGGCTGGGCAAACCTTCCCAGACCAGCGCCACCGCTCCGAGTGCTAAAGGCACCTTGAGCTTCAATGCCGGCACCTTCACCGTGGTCAACCTGACCAACGCCTGCGGGGTGGCGCACACGACGGGTGGTGCAGGAACGTCCACGGGAACGATCAATGTGGCCGGCACCGGCACCCTGGCGGTCAGCAACCTCGTGCTGGCCCTCCTCCCCAGCGGCGCCTTGGCCTCGACCGGCACGCTCAATGCCACCAATGGCACCATCGCCGCCGGGACGATTGTGGCCGCTGGCGGCAACAGCTCCCTGAACCTGGCGGGGGGCACGCTCTACCTGACCAACACCGCCGGCGTTATGGGCCAGCCGCTCACCTTGCTTTATGCTTCCAATTCCACAATGCAACTGACGATCTCAGGCAGCGCCGCGCCTATCGTGGTCACCACCTTGAACGTGGACGGCACGACCAACGTCATGAACTTTGCCAGCATCCCGGCGATCGGCCTTTATCCGGCGCAGTTCCCGGTCATTTCGTACGGCGGACTCACTGGGTCGTTCAACTTCGGGCTGGGCACCTTGCCCGGCAGCTACCAGGGTTACATTTCCAACAACACGGACAATGCCTCGGTGGACCTCGTCATCACTGGCAGCGCGCTCAAGACTGACACGTGGAATGGCAATGTGAGCGGCAACTGGGATACCACCACGCTGAACTGGGTCAGCGGCGGCAACCACGTCGCCTACCAGCAGGGCGACTTCGTGACGTTGGATGACACGCTGACGGGCACGGCCAATGTGGTGCTGGCGACCAACCTCGTTCCGGGCGCCATCGGCTTCAATAACTCCACCAACAACTACGTGCTCAGCGGCGCATTCAAGATCACCGGCGTGACCTCGCTGGCCAAGCAGGGGTCGGGCTCGGTGACGCTGAGCGAGACAGGGGGCGACGATTTCAGCGGCGGCATCACGGTTGGCGCCGGCACGTTGATCCTGGACAATGCCAACAGCGCCATCAGCGGCGGGCTGGCCGTCAATAGCGGCACGGTCCAAGTCGGTAATAACGACACGAGCGGGGCCCTGCCCTCGGGCAGCGTCGTCCTCAATGACAGCAGCGTGCTGGTCTTCGACCGCACAGACAGCATCTCGGTGGGCACGGCGATTGCCGGCGTGGGTTCGCTGACGCAGAACGGCAGCGGCACCGTGGCGCTCACCGGCGCCAACGCCTACACGGGCAATACGACTGCGAACGCCGGCACCCTCGCTTTGAGCGGCTCGGGCACTCTCGTCTCCAGCGCAGGGGTAACGGTTAATAGTGCCGCTTTCGACGTTTCAGCCCTCAGCCAACCGGCCCCCTTGCAGAGCCTGACTCTGAACGGCGCCAATATCGCTGTCTCCCTCAGCGTTGGCATGTCGGCCAACATCACCTGCGGCAATTTGACGTACGGAGCGGCGGCCAGTCACATCAACGTGCTGTCCCTTCCCGCGATTGCCAGCTACCCTGTCACGTTCACCATTATCCAATCAACCAATGGGGCCAGTGGCACCTTCAATGTCGCTCCCGGCACCTTCCCGGCGGCGACCCCGGCCTATGGGGCCACCGTCGCGCCGAACGGCGACAATACAGCCGTGCTGCTCACGATTGCCAACGGCCCCACAGGCGTCCGCTCCGGAGTATTCTGGGTGGGCACGGACGCTCCGGCCAACTTCAACTGGTCGGATGGCGCGAACTGGCTGCTGCCGGGCGCTCCCGGTGCGGGCGAGAACGTCTTCTTCACGCCGGTGGCGGCGCAAAACGCGCCGGCCATCTCGCCGACCGGCGGCGGCATCAATTCCCTGAATATGGGCAACGTCAATAACATCGTGGACGCCAACTTCACGATCTCGTCGCTGACCTACACCAATGCGGATGGTTCTTTCCATAACGCCTTCATCAACGACGGCCTGACGCTGGACATGACCAATACCCTCACGATTGGCAGTACGTCCCTGGATTTCGGCAGCGGGGCAACGGAGACGGTCAGCTTCGCGGGGACGAACGGCACGGTGGCTGTCAATAACACTAACGCGACGGTGTTTGTTGGGCTGGGCAGCGGGACTACCGGGAGCCACTGGGCCACGCTGGACATGTCGGCCCTGGGGACTTTCAATGCCAACATCAGCCGGATGATGATGGGAGTGGGCAGCGGCAGTTGCGGTATCCCCTTGGCGCGGCAGAGCGCAATCGTCTATCTGGCGCAGACGAACATCATTGTGGCCTCGCTGGCGGTTTCGGGCACGGAAACCAGCGACACCAGCGCCTCGGCCGTCGCGTTCGGTATCGGGGACAACGACGGCAACAACGGCTCGGCCAGCTACCTTTACCTGGGCCAGACGAACGCCATTTTCGCGGACGCCATCGGCGTCTCCCGGCAAAAGCAGGACGCCAATATGCTGTTCAACACCGCCTTCACACTGCCTTCGGCGTATTTCCGTGGCCGGAGCGGCGGGAGCGTCACCACCTGGAGCCAGGGGGATGGAGTGGTCAACGGGGGCGGGGCGGTGGGGCCCACCGGCACGGCGGACTTCACCGGCGGCGTTGTGGATGCGCTGATCAGCACGATGTACGTGGGCCGCGGGGCCAACAACGGGAGCGGCAGCGGCACCTCCACGGGCACGCTGACCTTCGACGGCGGCCTGTTCGACGTGACCACCTTGTATGCCGGGTACCAGCCAACCAACGCTGCGAAGACCGGCACGGGCACCATCAACGTCAATTCCAACAGCACTGCGGGCCTCGGCGCGACCTTGCGGGTGCGGGGCAATTTGAACCTGGGCGTGAGCGTGGGCGGGAGCACCGCCAATGGCACGCTGAATATCGCCAACGGCGCCGTCCAAGCCTTCAACATCGTGCCGGGACTCAACTCGACCATCAGCGTCGCGGGCGGCACGCTGGTGCTCACCAACCCGCTGGGCAGCGCGACTTCCCCGCTCGCCACGCTGAGCCTGGCGCCGGTGGCCGGCTCCGGCCAAAGCGCGACTCTCCTCTGCCTGCCTGTCCGCACGAACGCGGCCGGCATTACGGTGACCACGCTCAACCTGGATGAGCAGGACAGCACCACCAACATCATCAACGTGGAGTCAGTCGGCCCGGTGGGGGCGACCCCGGTCGAGCTGCCGCTGATCCACTATGGGACACTGAACCCGGTGAGCGGCAGCACGTTCAACGTCGGTCTGGGCACGCTGCCCAGCGGCTACGCCGGCTACCTGGTCAATGACACGGTCAACAACAACATCGCGCTGATGCTCACGAGCGCGCTGCACCCTGTGCCGCGCATTACCTCGCTGAGCGTGACCTCCGGCACAAACGTGGTTCTCGGCGGCGTCAATGGCTTCGCCAATGTCACCTACTCGGTCGTGACGTCCACGAACGTGGCGCTGCCGCTGGCGAGTTGGACGCAGGCAGGCACGGGCATATTTGCACCGGACGGCAGCTTCAACTTCAGCGCAAGGGTCAGCGCGTCCGATCAGCAGTTCTTCAGGCTGCGGGCCCCATAGGTTTCTGGGGGACCAAGGCCTGGGGGTTAGGATGGTTGAGGTGGGCCGCCGGGTTGCTCTCCAGCCCGGCGGCCCTGTTTAGGGAAGCCTCGTAGAACAAACGTCCAATGTCACCCGAACGCCCTGCCGGGCACACTGAGAGCGCTTGAATCGAAATCGAACGTCGCTTATGCCACCAGGATGCCGCACCTGGCGCCGCGCTCGCCTTGATCTGCTCCTGGCGGCGGCGGGGTTGCTGCTGTTCGCAGCCTGCGGCGCGTCGGCGGTCGAGCGGCTGACCCTGAACTTCAATCCCGGCTGGAAGTTCATCAAGTCCGACCCGCCCGGGGCTGAGCGCCTCGGCTTCGATGACAGCCAGTGGGCTATCGTCTCGGCGCCGCACACCTTCAACGATACCGACGCCTTCGGCGAGTGGTCCCTTGTCGGGCACATCGGGCAGACCAACCAGTGGTCGGGCCGCACGTGGTATCGGAAGTCCTTCACGCTGCCTGAGGCCTGGAAGGACCGCCGCGTGTACCTGGAATTCGAGGCGGTGCGCCAGGTCGCCGAGGTTTACTTGAACGGGCAGCCCCTGGGCACGAACCGCACCGGGTTCATCCCGTTCGGCTTCGATCTGACGCCGTATCTCCGCTTCGGCCTGACGAACGTCCTGGCGGTGATGGCCGATAACCGCTTCACGCACGAAACCGAGCTGGGCCGCATCGCCGCTACGGAACTGCCCTGGAATAGCCCTCACTGGCATCCGGCCCATGGCGGCATTTACCGCAATGTGTATCTACACGTCACCGACCCGCTGCACATCTCGCTGCCGCTCTACAGTTCTCTCCAGACGGCCGGGCCGTACATCTACTCGACGAACATCTCGGAGCAGGCGGCAACGGTGTGCGTTGAGCTGCCCGTGCAGAACGACCTCAGTCGTGAGTCTCGCGTCCAAAGTCCTGGATCACCGCCCGCGACTCAGGACTCAAGACCCAAGGCTCAAGACTCAAAGCGCGTGACGGCGCGCGTCGAAGTGCTGGACCGGGATGGCAAGCCCGTGCTCCGGCTGGAGGAGACCCAGGCGATCGCCGCAGGCGGCCAGGGGACGTTCCGGATGTCGGGCAAGCTCAGCGCGCCGCAGCTTTGGGAGCCGGACTATCCTTACCTTTACCGGGCGGTTTGCACTCTCGCGAACGGCGACTCCTGCACTGTGCCCTTCGGCATCCGCCAGGTGCGCTGGGACTTGAAGACAGGGTTCTATATCAACGGCCACCATCTCAAGCTGCGCGGCTGGGGCCAGCGCCCGACCAGCGAGTGGCCCGGTTTGGGCGCCGCGCAACCGGACTGGATGCACTATTACACGCTGGCGCTGATGAAGGACGCCGGCGGCAACTTCATCCGCTGGGGCCATTGCGCGGGCGCGCCGGCTGATATCGCCAGCGCCGACGAACTGGGCCTGCTCACGCTCCAGCCCGGAGTCGATGGCGAAGGCGATGCCCGGGGGGAGGCATGGACACTTCGCGCCGCCGCCTTCCGCGACATGCTCATCTATTACCGCAACCACCCGTCGATCATCATCTGGGAGGGCGGCAACCAGAAGGTCACGCGCGAGCACGCCCGCCAATTGCGCGGGCACAAGGACCAGTGGGACCCGTATGGCGGACGCGCCTACGCCCACCGTCGCGCGGATGAGACCACCGGCGAGTTCATGGACATTGACCTGGGCACGGAAGGCGGCCGGCAGGTGCCCGGGCTGCCTGTAGTCGAGGCCGAGTATGATCGCGAGGAATCGCCGCGCCGCGTGTGGGATGACTTCTCGCCGCCGAACTTCGGCTACCCGGAAGCCAAGGGGCAGACCTACCAACTGACCTCCGAGCAGTACGCCGTCAACCAGGTCGGACAGTGGATGAGCAAGCTGGGACAGCCCTGGCATTGCGGCGGCGCCAACTGGATTTTCTCTGACTCGACCAGCGGCGGCCGCGTGGGCTGCGAGGTGGCACGCACCGGCGGAGAAGTGGATGGCGTGCGCCTGCCCAAGGAGGCCTACTATGTCCTGCGCTCGATGTGGCGCAACGACCCGCAGGTGCACATTATCGGCCACTGGACGTATCCGGCAGGCACCCGGAAGACAGTCTATGTTGCCTCAAACTGCGGCGAGGTGGAGCTGTTCCTCAATGGCAAGTCGCTGGGACGAAGCGCGGGCACCAACCGTTACCTGTTTCCGTTCGCGAACGTGGCATGGCAGCCGGGCGAGCTGAAGGCGGTGGCCTACCGCGACGGCAAGGCGGCGGCCAGCCAGAGCAAGCACACCGTGGGCCCGCCGGTCGCCCTTAAACTCACGCCACTGCTCGGGCCGGGCGGATTCCTGGCCGACGGTGCAGATGTCGCCCTGGTGGATGTCGAGGCGATGGACGCGCAGGGGGAGCGCTGCCCGACGTTCCAGCAGCGGGCGGACTTCGACCTGTCCGGCCCTGGCGTATGGCGCGGCGGCTACAACAGCGGCAAGGCGCACTCCATCAATAACCAGTTCCTGGACCTGGAATGCGGCATCAACCGGGTGGCCGTGCGCTCAACTCTCGTGCCCGGGACGGTGACCGTGACGGCGCGTTGCGGCGATCTCAAACGGGGCGCGCTGACGCTGACCAGTCTTCCCGTCGCGATTGAGCACGGATGCAGCCGCACTTTGCCGGCGTTGCCCGCGCAGCCGGCCTTGGAGAAGGTGAGCACCGAGGACCTCGTCGTCCTGGCCGAGACCCCTATCCTCCCCGGGAGGGCGAGCGTCCCCGCGAGCCCTGATCTTTCGCTCCCACCAGTAACCAGGGCTCGCGGGGACGCTCGCCCTCCCGGGAGAGGAAATTCTCAGCCCGCCCCGGGGCGATTCCTGAGAACGTTCTCCTATTCCGGCCCCACGGGCGCGGTATGTGTGCGGCAAGACGCCCGGGATGGTGAGAAGATCTACGCCGATCGCGATTACGTCTTCACTGCCTTGCCCGCCGCGCTCCTGGGCTGCGATTGGGTGCAGGCCGCCAACGCCGACAAGCTCTACAGTGCCGTGGACCTGATGGAACTGGCGTCCGGCGTGGACGGGATCATCTACGTGGCGGAAGATGGGCGGCTGCCCACGCCGGATTGGCTCCAGCGCCAGTTCAAGCCCACGGGCCTGTGCCTGAGCGTCAACGGGCAGAGCATGAACGTCTTCGAGCGCCGTGTCCGCAACGGGGAAAGCCTTACGCTGGGCTCCAACACCGAAGATCGAAGACTGAAGGCCTCCAACATGTACATTGTCTTCGTCAACGGGGCTGAGGGCGCTCCGAGGGCTGGCTCGTAGTAGCGCCGGGGCTGCCGCTTGGGGAGCTCCCACGGCCCCCAGCCCTTCATTGGGACTACGATCCTCAGCGTAGCGGCGTCTCGGCAGAGCGCCGCTGGTTGGACCAAAGGAAAGTCACCGGCGCTCTGCCGAGACGCCGCTACAAGGTTAACGGGGCTGAAGGTTAGCTGCGACGGCGACCCAAAAACGCGAGGGCGCCGAGGCCCAGGAGAGACATAGTGGCCGGCTCGGGAATCTCACTCACGGTCAGATTGTCGAAGATCTCGGCATTAAAGAGCTGGTTGTTGGCCGCGGAGCTGCCTGTGAGGCCGGTGTCATCGTTGCCAAGTGATATCTGGCTGCCGCCGAAAGTCACGTCGGCCACCGGCACGGTTGTAATCGTGTGGCCGTCAATGGCCCAGGTCACGTTGACGCCGTCGTCCGTGATTACCCAGGTGTGCCACGCAAACCCCAGCACCCCGACGGGAGTGGAGCCGCCCTGCGTTGCCGAAAAGGCCGACTGAGCAGCAGGCGCAGTCTGAGAGGTCAGGAAGCTGTAATACGGGTCGGTATAGCTGGCGGAAGTCGAGCTGGTGCCGGCAGCCCAGTAGCCCTTGGTGGTCGGATTCGGATGGGTGGCATCGGTGTAAACGCGGTAAGCCTGGTTGGCTCCGCCACCGTTGTCTCCGAACCCCTCCTGGAGGAGGCCGTCGTTGGCCGCGATGTATTGTATGCTGGTCCCGCTTGTGCCGATGCCTACTGCCACGCCGGTGCTCCCGTTGGCGCCGCTGCTGGAGATGCTGGTACCGCTCCCAATGTAGTCGGACCAGACATCAACGTTGATCTGGTAGGGAGCCGTGAGCGAAAGGCCCTTCGTCGTTATCTCGGCTGCTCCAACGACAGTGCCGACTGAGCTCTGGAGGTTGTCGGTGCGTATGCGGAGCCCCAACGTGGTTCCATCTGTAGTATGCGGGGCCGACGGGATTGCGAGACCCCCGGAAGCGGGGGCGGCGCCGTAATTGTAGCCAAAGGTCACATCTCCCGATGGCCCGGTGGAGCCCGCGGTTATGTAGGTGTTATAATTGGCCGAAGTATCGGAGTTGAAGTCATCGCTATAAACGACCTGCGCCGGCGCGATGACAGGCATGACCGCCATTGCCGCGGCAGCCAAAACTACACCTTTTAACTCTCTCATATTTGTTCCTTTGCTGGTTCGGTATGATTCGATTCGCTCTGCTTCCTGAATCCGAATTATGCCGATGTTAATACGGCAGGCGGCAGCTCGTCAACTTGAAATTAATAGAAAATTCATGTGCGTCGCCCACCCGTTCCCGGCGTCAAGAAACGTTAGAGACTCCAGGCGCATGAACCGCGACGCCCTACTGCTGCCGCGGAGTGATGCACTCCGGGGCAGCCTGGAACTGTCGCGGCTCCCGGAGCAGCGGGATGCGGCCCCCAATGCGCCACTGGCGCACGGCCAGGAGCAGGGCGACCACCACCATGCCGATCGCCACCCGTTGAGTCGCCGGTGAGCGCACCAGCAGCCGCCAGGCGTGCAGGGCCATGCCGGGGCCCGCGGCCTCTTCACCACCCTGTGTCTTGTTGTCCTCCAGCCCTGCCAGCAGCGCCGGCCAATCCAAATTGTCGTATGGATAGAAGGTCAGGCGGTAGTAGTAGGAATTGCACCCCTCGCGAGCGCAATCCCCCCGGCGCAACCGCCCGAGCTTGAGAGTCGCGAACTTCTCGGACGGCGGCTGCGATAAGGCGTAGAGTTCATCCCCGTAAACCCGTATCCCGCACCGCACGCATTCTGCCGCCACGCCCAGGCGCCAGACCTCCTGAGACGTCTCGGCCCTCACCCCGGCGCGCGCGAACATGCCGTCCAGAGCCTTGCAGAACGACTCCAGCTTGGGCAGGTACTCCTGCCGGGTGAGCGAATCGTTACCAGCCATGGGAACCCTCCATCCCCTCACCCGGCCTGCGGCCACCCTCTCCCCATCCGATAGGGAGGGGGAAGGAGTGAGGGGCTCGTGCGATAACCGGCGTGTCGCAGAGTCGCCTCAACCGCCGATGGATCGAACCCGGCTCAATCCGCCGGCTTATACCAAATCCAGTCCTTCGTTGGCTCATACGGAAAATACGGGCTGCCCACAAGTCTGACCGTGAAATCGTGCCGGGCTACATGCCCGTCCACAAACGCAATCGGGCTGACGAAGCGCGACGCGGCCAGCTTGGGGTCCTTGAATTCCGTCGCGGGCGTGGACTCGTGCCATTGGTACCAGTACGAGGTCTCCGCCGGCCGAAAGAGCGTGGGGAGCGAATACATGCGGGCCGGGGGCTCGTAGAACAGGATCTCCCGCAGAGGATCGGTCACCCAGCTCTCGGGCTTATCCGCCATTTCCGCATCCAGATCCGCAAACGGGTGGTCGGGTTTCCCGCCGAAAACCCAGCGCAGCCAGCCGGCGTTGTAATGGTAGCTGCACCCAACTGTCCCCCATAGCGAAGGCGTCAGCTTGCTGGCCGCCATGCCTTTGTCCCTGGGGCAGCGATACACCCGCGAGGGCCCCATATACCTGTAGAATGGGCGGTACACCGCGGGCGGGGCGTAGTAAACCCCGTTCATCCATTGCGGCAGTGCGTCAGGCCCGCCCATGGACCATTGGGCGTTCCAGACCCCGCCCTCCAGGGCGCCGGTGGACGGGTTGACTCGTCCCACGTACTTCCACGGAAAACGATGCCCGTTGTCGTCAATGTACAGCTTGGTCGTAATCCCTAACTGCCGGAGGTTGTTCCGGCACGTGGTCATATTGGCCTTCTCCTTGGCTCCGCTCAGTGCGGGCAGCATCAGCGACGCGAGTATCCCAATGATGGCAATGACAACGAGCAATTCGATTAGCGTGAAGCCCTCCCCCGCCCGTACAACCAAAGCCGCCCGCCCATGCGCGCCTTCAGATTTCACCTTCATAGCCAAGGCGGTAAGCTTAGTATTTCTGTTTCAAATCCACTACAAGCAAAGCGGACAGCGTTGCCCTAATTACAGAAGCAGGAAAACGGAAACGTTACAGGTGCGCACCCAAGGGGAGCGTGAGCCGTTGGGCAACCACCGCTGCCAGGGTCTTTTGGCACCCCTCCTTCACCACACCGTATCCTCTCCCTATCCTCACCGTTGAACCTCTGCAAACTTTGCAGAGGTTCAACGGTGAGGTCACGGGGAGGATACGGTGTGGTAACGGAGAGCTTCAGCCCAAGCGCCTGCCGATCTGGGGGCAACCGAGCTGGTGAGGCCGGATTCCTTTTGTGTAAGTTGCTGGAGCACAGAGGCTTGGGTGGTGATGCCTTAATTAAGCGCCATTCGGGACGGCTCGCGGTCCGGTGTAGCCCCCCTTGCCGATTATCTTTGACCATCGCAGCAGCCTCTGTTCTACTGCAGCAACGGTCCACACATGTCGCCTCAACTTATCACTCTGACCATCGTGCTGGTGTGTCTGGCAGGGGTAGTGGGCCTGTATTTTTACAACAACCCTATGGGGCACGGGGGGTGGTTCATGACCCGCAGGTTCATCAACTGGTTTCCCCTCGGGATGACCTACGCCTTCCTGTACATGGGCCGCTACAACCTCACGGTCTCAAAGACCGCGCTGGGCGGCCTCATGTCCGACCAGGATTTCGGCTCCATCTTCGGCATCGGCACGCTGGTTTACGGCCTGTCTTTCCTGGTCAATGGCCCGCTGGTGGACAAGATCGGCGGCAAGAAAGGCATCATGATCGCCGCCGTAGGGGCGTCCTTGGCCAACATCGTCCTGGGGGTGCTGACTTACCTGGTGATAACGCACCGGCTTAACATCAAGCTGCTCACGGCCTTCTCCGTTATCTACGCCGTGAACATGTACTTCCAGAGCTATGGCGCCGTCTCCATTATTAAGGTCAAAGCCTACTGGTTCCACGTCCGTGAACGCGGGGTGTTCGGCGCAATCTTCGGCACGCTCATCTCCTTCGGCGTCTATTTTGCCTTCGATTGGGGCGACGCCATTGTCGGCATGACCAAGGCCCACCCCACGGGCGAGGTGGGCTGGCTGCACCATCTGGTTCAACGCGTCTTTGCGGCCGAGGGCCAGTCGGTGGACGCGACCTGGGCAGTGTTCTACATCCCGGCGGCGATCCTGCTCATTTGGGCCCTGCTGGATTGGTGGGTCATCAAAGACACTCCCGAGGAGGCCCAATTCCCCCACTTCGATACGCATGACGCCTCCTCGGGCGAAATGCACATCGAGCTCTCCACGTTGGACCTGCTCAAGAAGGTGTTTGCCAGCCGGCTGATGCTGGCCGTGGCGGCGATCGGGCTGTGCATCGGCGCCCTTCGCAGCGGCGTGATGAACTGGTATTTCCTGTTCGCCCACGAGGTCAAACAGCAGGGTGCCGAAGGCATCCTGAAGAACTGGGGCCTGTTGTCCTGCCTCTTCGGCATCGTCGGCGGACTGCTCGGGGGGCTGGTCTCCGACAAGCTCTTCCAGTCCCGCCGCGGCCCTCCGGCGGCCCTGTTCTGCGGCTTCATGTTCCTCATGTGCGTCCTGATGACCGTCTGCCTTTATTCCTCGCCGCTGATCGTGGGCGGCGCCTCGTTGCTGATCACCATGGCCGTCATTGGCGTGCACTCGCTGATGTCGGGCACCGCCGCGCCTGATTTCGGCGGACGCAAGGCGACCGCGACCTGCTCGGGCATCGTGGACGGGTTCGTGTATCTCGGGGCAACCGTCCAGTCGTTCAGCGCCGGGTCGCTGACGAAGCAGAGCTGGTATTGGTGGCCGGGGTTCCTGATCCCGTTCGCCTTCCTCGGAACGGTTATTGCCTTGCGAATCTGGCACGAGCTGCCTGCCGCGACGCGCAGGTACATCGCAGAAGTCGAGGCCAAGGCTGAGATTGAACTCGTCGCGAAATAGGACTCGCGCCGTGGTGCGTGGTGCGTGGTGCGTGGTGGGTGTTCCGTGCTCACGTAAAACTCCGCGCGCACCTCGCATCACGCACCACGTCGAGGCGCCCCTGCCGCGTCAGCGCGCCGCATGAGCCAGGGCGTTCCGTCATCTGCCGCCCGGATCCAATATCCGCCCGGCTTCCGCGCGCGACGCGGGCTGAACTGGGTGATCCTGGGGGCCACTTACGCCTCCTTCTACGTCTGCCGCTACAACTTCCGCTTTGCCACGCCCGGCATGGCGAGCGAGTTCCACTTCGACTACGCCATGATCACCGAAATCCTGGCGTGGTCGTCGCTGGCCTACGGCGTGGGCCAGTTGGTGAACGGGCTGGTGTGCGACCGGATCGGAGGTCGTGCCTCGATGGTGATCGGCGCGGTGGGGACCGTGGCCATAAACCTGATCTACGGTTTTGCTTCGTTCGCCGGCACCTTTTCCGTCTTCGCCCTTATCTGGCTGCTGAACGGCTACGTGCAGTCCTTCGGCTCGCCCGGCATGATCAAGATCAATGCCGCATGGTTCAATCGCAGCGAGCGCGGCACCTTCTCAGGCATCTTCGGCTTCATGATCCAGCTTGGGCAGGTCGCCATCAATAACCTGGCGCCGCTCATCCTCGCCGGTTTCACCATCGGCGCCTGGACGCTCCCGCCCAACCAGTGGCGCTGGCTGTTCCGCATCCCGCCGATGATCACGGCCTGCATGGCCGTGCTCGTGGCCCTCATTCCCCGCGCCACGCCCGAAGCCGCCGGCTATGCCGGGTGCATTAAGGACGACAGCGACACCAGTGCCGGAGACGACGCCAGCGTGCGCGTAAGCATCCGCGAGTGCTTCGTCACCATCTTCACCCATCCCCTGGTCTGGTTTTACGCCCTGGCCTACGCCGCGACGGGCGCCGTTCGGCACAGCTCGGACCAGCTTTCGGTGCTTTTCTTCGAGAAACACCTCCACCTGCAGGTCAGCGCGCAACCGCGGGCCGTGCTCTGGACGCTGAACATTGTGCCCTTGATCGCGGTAGCCGGCTCCATCATTTCTGGAGTGGTCTCGGACAAGCTGTTTGCCGGGCACAGGTCGCCGGTTGCCCTGCGCCTTTATGCGCTGCTCACGCTTGTGCTGGGCGCGGCTTCCGTGGCCATGTGGTTGGGGCTGATGGAGCCCACGCGAGCGGGCGTCTTCCTTGGATGTCTGTTCCTGATCCTCGTGTCTTTCAGCGTAAACGCCACCCACTCCATCGTCGGGGCCGCTGCGCCGATGGATATCGGCGGGCGGCGCATGGCTGGCTTTGCGTCCGGGGTGATTGACTCATTCCAATACTTCGGTGCCGCCATCGCCTTGCCGGTGACGGGCAAGCTGCTTGACCGTTACGGCTGGGGTGCCTGGTACCCAACGATGGTGGCCTTCGGGTTGGTGGGCGTCGTGGCGATGTTCCTGGTCATGCGCAAGCAAAAGCTCCTGGTGCCCAGGAAGAACTAGGCTCAGCGTAGGGACGCCCCGCCGAGGCGTCCGCCGCCGCTACAATACGGACGTCTCGGCGAGGCATCCCTACCTTCAGGCTAATAGCGATGCTTAACGAATGCCGCGATCAGGCCGACCAAGATCAGGAACAGCACCAGCGCGAGCGCGATGAACCGGTTGCGCGCGACGCGCTTCTCAATGCGCAGCGGGCGCAGGCCCTGGATGCCCCCCGCCGCCAGATAGCTGACCAGCTTGGGATTCGTCGTGGACGGCCCGCGGAAATGGGCGCGGATGCGGCGGAGCAATTCCGGCAGGTCATACTTGCGCACACCGAGGTCGTTGTAATGTTCGCCCGTCGTGGCCGCCTCGGCCTGCGCCTGCTCCAGGTCGGCGCTGACTTCTTCGAAGATGGGCTCATTGGCCGCGGGCGGAGGCGGTGCCGGCGCCGGTGAGGGAGCCGGCTGTGGGGCGCGGTTGACGATGGTAGGACCGTGCGGCAAGGCAGTCGAGCGCAGCCGCGGCAGCGACCGGTCCTGCTGCATCCGGGCTTCGAGATTCCTCGCCTGAGCTTCCAGTCGGGCGATTTCGTCCGTGAGCTCCCGTTCGCGGTCAGAGACGGGATCTGCCTTTTTCCGGAACACGGACATGGCGGACTGGCTTAGCGGCGCATCAGGATCGCCAGCAGCGCCGCCGCGGCCAGCAAGGCGGTGATGGCCAGTGGCCATGTGAGTGCCAGCCCAAGGCGGAACAGCTCGCCGGGGCTGAGCTGCCGCAATAGGCCGGGCGTATTGGCGGATTTCTGCGCCGCAGGACCGGTGGCCTCGGCCTGCTGACCGGAGAGGACAGCAAATTTCAGGCGCGCCGCGTTCCATTCCATCCGTGCGTTCTCCAGCGTGGTCAGCGCGCGCGTCAATTCCACGGCGAAGTTGTCCTTCGTCCACGTCTCCTCGTGAATGGCCTGCACTTTGGTCAGCGCGTCTCGGAGGTCAACGAGCGCCTTGGCCATTTGCTCGGCGTCGCGACGCGCGCTGAATTCGGCCTCTTCGAGCAGCACCAGGCCGCGCGTCAGGTTCTGAATCGCCTCCTCCCGCCCGGTCTGGAACTCCATCTGGCGACGGCGGGTTTCCTCCAGGGACGCCCTTTCCCGTTCCTTTTCTTCTTTCTCCCGCAGGATGGCCGCCAACTGCTGCTGCTTCTGCATCAACTCCGCGTCCACCTCTTCGCGGGTGGGCGCGCGCTGGCCTGCTCCCCCAGCCGATGCGCTCGTCGCGTAAGGCGTCTTTTGCGCCTGGAAATCCCGGTCCACAAACTCCGCGGGGTCATATTCGGAAGACATGGCCCAAGATTATCGCCCCTGGCGCAAGCTGTAAAGCGGTGTGTTGACAGCCGGCCACCGGCGCTTGAAGCCAAGCTCGCTTATGGGGCTGAGACTCGGCTTACGCCAATTCGCCCGCATCCCTTCGCCTTAGGCGTCCTGAGCCCAACCGGCACCCAATCGCTGCCGTTAGGTGATTCGCGCGCGGTGTGGCGCCGATGGGATGGAGGGCGCAAGGGGTTGGCTTGTCCAAAGGCTTGGCGGCTGGGGACGAGCCCACCGCGTTTGCGTTTCGGGGCGAGGCGGGCGATGTTCTGCGTAATTCCCAAATTGGAATGCTAGAGAAGATGTCATGCGGACAGCCGAGCAACGCTGTGCCGCAGAGCCAGAGGAACTTCACACCATGAGAATCGCACAGTTCATTAGCACACCCGCACTGCTTGCGGTCGGTTTCGCGCTGCAAGCTCCGACCTCCACACTGCACGCCCAAGGCACCGCCTTCACGTACCAAGGCCGGTTGGCCACCGGCGGCAGCCCCGCGACGGGCCTCTACGACTTGCAGTTTGCCGTTTACGACTCCACGAACAGTCCCGGCACGCTCATCGCCGGCCCGCTCACCGTCCCGGGCACCGGGGTGACCAATGGGCTGTTCGCCGTCACGCTGGATTTTGGGGCCGGCGTGTTCAACGGCAGCGCGCGGTGGCTGCAGATCGGGGTGCGCACCAACGGTGGCGGCAGCTTCGTCACCCTGACACCGCGGCAGGCGCTGACACCGGCGCCCTATGCCATTTTCGCCGGCTCCGCGAACAGCGTGGTGGGCACACTCTCCGGGAATGGCGCGGGGGTGAGTAACGTCAATGCTGTGTCGCTGAGCGGGTTGGCGGCGTCCGGTTTCTGGCAGACGACGGGCAACAGTGGCACGGGTCCGGGCAAATATGTGGGCACTGCGGATAACCAGCCGCTCGAGTTGCGGGTCAACGGTCAGCGGGCCTTGCGCCTGGAACCGACGGCCAGCAGCCAGCCCAACGTCGTGGGTGGCTCGGCCGCCAACTCGGTGGCCAGCGGCGTGGTGGCAGCGACCATCGGGGGCGGCGACGGCCAGAACATCCACTCCGGCGGCAACTATTCCGTGCTCAGCGGCGGCCAGGATAACCTCATTGACACCAATAGTCCCAATTCCGCCATTGTGGGGGGTGCCTTCAACTCGGTCCTCCAGAACGTGGACCACTCGTTCATCGGGGGCGGCTATTTCAACATCGTCATTCCTTACTACGGCTCGTATCACACCATAGGCGGCGGCCAGTGGAACGCCATCGAGGGAGTCTTCTCGCTCGACAGCACCATCGGCGGGGGCAGCTACAACGAGACCCAGGGCAACGAGGACACCGTGGCCGGGGGTACCACGAACGTCAGCGGCGGTTTCGCTTCTGCCGTGCCGGGCGGAGCGAACAACTCCGCGCTGGGCGATTATTCTTTTGCCGCCGGCAACAGCGCCCAGGCGGCCCACACCGGGGCTTTCGTCTGGGCCGACGCTGCAGGATTCCCGTTCGCCTCGTCCGCCGACAACCAGTTCAGCGTGCGCGCTACGGGCGGGGCGCGCTTTGTCAGCGCGGTAGATGGCGCCGGCAATCCCACGGCCGGGGCGTCCCTAGCCCCGGGTGGCACAGCCTGGGGAGTGCTATCGGACCGCAAGGTGAAGAAGGACTTCGCCCCTGTGGACGGGAAAGCGGTGCTGGACAAGCTGGCGTCAGTGCCGGTCCAGCAGTGGCATTACCAATGGGAATCGAGCGCCGGCGCGCCGAACATCGGGCCCATGGCGCAGGACTTTATGCAGGCGTTCTACCCGGGCCGCAACGATACGTGCATTACCACGCTGGAATTTGACGGCGTCGAACTGGCGGCCATCCAGGGCTTGGACCAGAAGCTGAAGGAGAAGGATGCCGAGATCGAGCAACTGAAACGCTCGGTTGCGGAATTGAGGAAGTTGGTGGACAATTTGACGGCGCAACACGAATGATTGGAGGCGAGATGAATATACGAGGCTTGAGGATTGAGATTGGCGGCGGGGAACGGCCTGCGAAGCGCGGGGGCGCTTTGCCTGGCCTCCGGCTCCCGGCGGGGACCCTTTGCCTGCTGCTTTGCGCGTTGTGCTTCCGGGCGGCGGGGCAGAGCTATTCGGTTTCGTGGTATAAGATCGCCGGAGGCGGCGGCACCAGCACCGGCGGCACTTATACGGTCAGCGGCACGATTGGCCAGCACGATGCCGGCGGGCCGATGACCGGCGGCAGTTTCTCGGTCACCGGCGGGTTCTGGAGCCTGATTGCCGCAGTGCAGACTCCCGGCGCGCCGACGCTGACGATTACAACTTCGGGCAGCAGCGTCATCGTGTCGTGGCCTTACCCCTCCACCGGTTGGACGTTGCAGCAGAATCCCAGCGTCACCCATGCCGCCGGATGGATGACCTCGGGCTACACGATCAGCAACAACGGCTCAGTCAACAGCATCACGATCACGTCGCCGACAGGCAGCCTGTTCTTCCGATTGGCCAGCCCCTGACGGCCCGGTTCGGTGGTGCTGCTCATGGCTGCCGGACGCGGTAGAAGGCGGTTGGCATGGATGCACCTACGGAGACGCCGAAGCGGTAAAGGCTGCCGTCCCCAACGAGCGTGGCGTAAGGGGCCCAATGGCCGGAGGTGAGATCGGTACATTCCTCGATGGTGTAGGGTTGGCCGAGCACGGTTTGAAAGGAGAACCGGGCGACGCCATTCGTCAGGTGTGGCCAAAGCAATTGAGCGGATACCGCGGGGGCGTAATCCAGGTAAACGAGATTGCTCACTGTCACGTCGTCCAATCCCATGTAGGTGGTGTAGCTGTCCTGGAAGTCGAATTGCAGGATGCTGCTGGAAGCCGTAGCGGCGACGGTGAATTGGAGATTGGTCCAATTCCCGGCCGGCAGATAGTAGGGATATGGAAGCTGATTGTTGTTCCAGAAAGCGGCGCTGTAGCCGTAGCCGTCGGGAATCAGCCAGAATGAAACCTCGTAGGTGGCGCCGGGGACGGTCGGAATGCTCTGCGAGAGATAGCTATAGTCGTAAGGTCCCATTTGTGCGCCAAAGTGACCGGAATGCACGTAGGGAGCACTGCTGCTGACCGATACACCTTTGAAGTCGCCCATGTTCGTCCAACCGGTAAAGTCGCCTGTTTCAAAGCCGCCGTTCTGGACCAGGTTGCTGCCACTGACATAGACCTGAAGGGCGGCGACGGAGCTGGTGGCGGAGCCGTAGGGATTGCTGGCAACGGCAGAGTAAGCGCCGATATTGGCCGGGCCGGCCTGGCTGATGAGCAGTTGCGGTGTGCCCGAGCCGGAAACATTGCCGCCATCGCTCAAATCCGCGCCCTTGAACCGCCAATGATAACTGATCGGGGCGGTGCCGCTGGCCGAGACATTGAATTGGGCAGTGGACCCGGCGCGCACGGCCTGGCCCAAAGGCGAGCTGGTAATGAGGGGCGCACCGGAATTCGTCGCAATGACCAGGTTGTCCATGAAGAACACATAAGCAGGGGACACGGGCAGGAGTTGGACCGAAGTGATGTTGGTGAGATTGAAGGCGACCAGGGTGGGAGCGGAGCCGCTCACGTCGTAAGATTTGAAAGAGGTCTGCTTCTGGCCGGTAAAGGCTTCCACCTGGATTTGGCCGGGGCCGGGATAGTCGAGGGTCAGGTAAGCCGAGACAAGGTCGAACGAGCCGTTGGTGAAGGAAATGGTGGAAGATGGACTCCAGGAGCCAACGGCAACGTTCGCGACGGAAACCATGCCTGTCCCGACGTATGGCTGATAGATCGCAGTAGGGTCGGTAGCGGTCATTTCAAGGAAGTTGGACCAATCCAGCCCCCCGTAACCGTTGGAAATGACAAGGCCTCCAGTGCTCAGGGGCAGATCGTCGAAGTTTATCAACTGCTGGTCCGCCGACAGCAGGATCAGGGGAACGGGCGGAGTGGCGGCGATGCCGTTGACGTTGCTCACGGTAACTGAGTAAGCGCCGGTGTTGACCTGGGAAATACTGGTCAGGGTCAGCCTCGAGGAGGTCGCGCCGGCGATGTTTCCGCCTTCAACCAGGTTGGTTCCATTCATACTCCACTGGTAACTCAACGGGGAGGTGCCGCCGGCGATGACCACAAAACTGGCGGAGCCGTCCGGAACGGCCATTTGGGGAGTCGGCAGGTTCGTGATAATGGGCGGGCTGGCGACGGTTGAAATAAGCCGCACGGTAATATCATCCAATGCGAAATAGGATGGATCGTTCTGGAAATCGAATTCCAGCGGTGTGGACGAGCTGGAGGTGGTGGCGACGAATTGGATGTTGGTCCAGCCGGAAGGCGCAAGGTCGTAAAGATAGACCATTCCGTAGCCGTTCCAGTAGATATCTAAATAATTATACACCGAGTAGGATGGCGGCGGCGCCTGGCTGTTCAGCCAGAGCGAGACCAGGTAGGAGCGTCCGGCGACGGTGGGTTCGTATTGGAGCAGGACGCCCGCGTTGCCATCGGGGCCGAGTTGGGCGCCATAGTTGCCGGAGTGGACGTAAGCGGCGGCGTTGGTGACCGACGTGGACCTGGTGTTGCCGGACTGCGTCCAGGCGCTGAAGTTTCCGGTCTCGAAACCGCCGTTGCGGACGAGATTTGGCCCCAGGGAGTAAACCGAGAGGGCGGCGCCGACACTGGGGACTGCGCCGAACTGGTTGCTGACGATGACCGAATAGATTCCGGCGCTGGCCACGGAGACATTGGAAATGGAGAGTGTGGCGGTAGCCGAACCGGAGATATTGCCGCCGTCGGTCAGGTTGAGGCCGTTGACCTGCCATTGGTAGCTAAGAGGGCCCGACCCGGCAGCAGTGACGGAAAAGGCAACCGTTTGGCCCGGCCCAACGCCCTGGCTGGCGGGCTGATTCACAATGGTAACGGGTCCGCTAAACGACACCGCCACATTGTCCATGGCGAAGTGCTCGCCGGAGCCGGTATAACCGGGGTGCTGCTTTCCGCCGGATGAAATAAACTCAACCTCGGTCACATTGGAATAGTTGAAGACAATGAGCGTGGGGTAGGTCGCGCTCAACGTATAAGTGTGGTCGTAGGCGGGGGTATTGGTGCCGGTGAAGCCAAGGACCTGAACCTGCAAGTTATCGTTCCAGGCGGCAGTCAGGTAGGCCGCGTGCAGGTTGAATGGAGCGCCGGGTCCCAGGATGTACGCGGGGCTTGCGTAAGCATTGAAAACCACATTATTGGGCGAGACCACAGCTTCGGTATAGCCGTTCGGCCCGTTGGTGGCCTGCTCCAGGCCATTGACTTCATAGAAATTCTCCCAATTCAATCCGCCGTAACCGTTGAGCACAAGGTCTCCATCGAAGGAGTCCGGGAGATCGTCAAAAGTGATTAGCTCTGCGCCCGAGGGAAGGATGACCAGCGCGGCGTCCACGCTGGCAACCGCTCCGTAGGCGTTGCTGGCCACGACGGAGTATGAGCCGCCGTCCTCCGGAGCGATGCTCGCAATGGTTAGCTGGGCTGACGAAGCCCCGGAGATGCGGCCGCCGTCGGTTAAATTGCCGCCGTTATGGCGCCACTGGTAAGTCAGAGGAGGCGTGCCGGAAGCGGCAGCGGAAAAGGAGGCGTTCGTGCCTGCCACCACCATTTGGCCCTGGGGCTGGTTGGTAAAAACGGGCGGGCTTGTGGAGCCGGTGATCAGGGTGACCGTGACGTCATCGAGGGCAAGGTAGCTGGGATCATCCCGCAGGCCTAGCCGGAGCATTGTACTGGCGTTGGTGGCGCTGACCAGGAATTGGAGATTGGTCCAGCCCAGCGCGCCCAGGTTGGCGGCATCGAACAGCGTGGTGCCGCTCCATTGGAGGAGAAACTCGTTCGGGGCGCCGCCGTCTGGACTGTTAAGCCAGGCGGAGAGCAGATAGAGCGCGCCGGGGACGGTTGGCAGAGCCTGGGAAATGAAAGCCAGGGAGCCGGCCGCGCCGAACTCGGCGCCAAACGCGCCGGAATGGGCCGCGAGGGTGTTGTTGGCGACCTGAACCTGGTTCGAGTTGCCGGAGAGGGTCCAGCCCGAGAAGGTGCCGGCCTCGAACCCGCCGTTCTGGACCAGTTGCGGCCCGGCGGCGGAATAGACGACGAGCGCGGCGTCCTCGCTGGCGACCGAACCGGCGCTGTTGCTGACGATGACCGAATAGACACCGGCATCGGCCGGCGCGATATTGCTGATCGTCAACGACGCGGACGCCGAGCCGCCGAAATGGCCGTTGTCAGCCAAAGCGCCGCCATTCTTCATCCAGCGATAATGTGGGTCGGTGCCGGTGGCGCTGACGTAGAACGTAGCCATCCCCCCGGCCCAGGCAGTTTGGTTGGCCGGCTGCGACGTGATAACCACTGGCGTCGCGGCAACCTGGAGGATGAACTGGCGGCTCTGAACCGAGACGGTGTTCAAGTTGTAGAACAGGATGGTCGCCGCATACGTGCCTGCGGATAGATTTGTGGCGGCGGCATTAAGGCTGACGGTAATAGCGGCGGGCATTCCGCCCGGAGCCAATTGACCGCTGCTCTGGTTCACGCTCAACCAGGGGCAGGTGTTGATGAGTGCCCAATTCAACGGGCTCAGTCCCACGTTCTTCAACAAGTAGGTCTGAGCGGAGGGCGTGAATGCGCCCCCGGGAGGGCCCGCGGCGGCGAAGCCCAATGCAGGACTGATTTGGAGGGCATCATTGGGCGCCACCAAAGCGGCGATGGTGTTGCTGCCGTTGGGGCTGCCCCAGCCGGTGCATAAGTCATAACCCGGCACGGCGTAGAAGTGGTTGTCGCTGCTAAACCACGCATTGCTGCCGGTGACGACATCGTGAAAGCCCAGGGTATAGGCCGCCTGCTGGCCCAGGGCATAAAGTGCCGGGTTGATGAAGCCGGCACTGGGCTTGCCATTGGCGGCGGCCTGCTGGTTGGCCAAGGCGATAAACGCCGCCCACAAAGGGGTGGCTGCGCTCGTGCCACTGACGGTGTATTGATAGCCGTTGTCCGCGATGACAAAGATGTTGTCGGCCGTCAACGCAACGTCGGGGACGTTGCGCATGGTAGTTGAGCCGCCGTTGGCGGCCATGCTGATGCCTTGTTGCCAGCTCGGGATGGGATAGGTGGTACTGATCCCGCCGCCGCTGCCGATACCATAGTAGATTCCATAGTCATAATCATAGAACGTTCCTTCGTTCCAAACCGTTTCCGAAGCCCACGAGCCACCCGGGCCGCTCGTGGTGAGGGTTGTGCCGCCGACGATGGTGATGTAAGGGTCGTCGCAGGGAGTGGGGATGGACCCAACCCACGCATCGGCGTCACCTGACGCGTTGAAGAAGGATTGACCCTGCGCAGCGAACTGCTGGAAAACCTGCTCGGAGATGGCGTCAATGCTGTAGGTCCAGGAGGCGCTGAGCTGTTTGGCCAGGTCGTCAGTCGCCATGCGGTTGAGCAGTGAGTCGGTGAGGAGCCCTTCATACACGATGACCGAGCTCAGACCCGGCGCCATGGCAATGGCCATGTCAATGTCCAGGGCGACTTCGATATTGCCGCCGTCCGGCGTGCCGTCGAAGCCGTCGAGCAACACGGTGCTGATCGGAACGTCGGGAACGCCGGCCTGAGCCTTGTAAGCCGTGATGTCGTTGGTGTAATAGCCGTCAAATTCCAGGAGGCCAACGGACTGGCCCGAGCCAGTCAGGGCGACTCCGGGGGCGTAGGCAGCCCGGAAGTCGTTGCCCACATAGGTGCCGTAAGGCCCTGAACCGGTCGCCAGCGCGGGGCTGGCGCCCCCAAGGCCCGTCGCCGCAGCCGGCCGGTTTTGGGGCGTGCCGGGCCTGGCTTTACCCGGCGAGGCGGCGCCGGCCGCGCCCGCGGAGGAGCGCCACGTGCCAGAGGGATTCCTGGGGAGGTCGCTCTTTTTCACCAGCAGCGGGTGGGGCAGCACATAATTATCCAGTCCGCTGACATGCAGCACGGGCACGGCGAGATCCAGGGACGGCTCGGTGTCCGGCGCGTAAAACGTGCGGGATTCTCTAGGGTGCTGATACGTGCGCAGGTTGACGTGGAAAGCCGCCTCGATGTCTGCCACGGCGGCTGTGACATCCAGGATCATGCGGTTGGGATGTGTGCCGGTCACCTTGAGCCGGTGGGCATTGGCAAACGCGAGCAGGGCCTGGTAATCCTGCTCGGTCGGGCCAAAGCGGGCGGTGAATTCCTCCGGAGTTAAGTACAGGCGGAACTGCGGGCTGGCCGGATCGCAGACTTCCTTCAGCAGCGCGGCCAGCTCGTTGGTATTGCGCAGCGGCAGGCCGATGGCCAGCGGCAGCGAGTTCGTCGCCAGCAGACGGCCTGTCGGCGCCAGTTTAGAAGTAACCAGCGGAACATGGCTGGTAAGGAATTGCCGCTCCGCGGCGGCCAACTGCATCGAGAGCAGGGTCGTCGCCACGACGAGAGACTTGCCCATAACGGTCTTGCTTTTCATAGGCTCTATTCTGGTTTCGCTGCGCTATCCCGACTCGGACGAAGCCTCCTCAGCTTCTCGGGGGCCCCTGGCAGCAGCTCCTCCGCCGGTTGCCTCGCGCCCGATGTACGCGTCCCTGCAAAGCTCGCAGCCCGCGCTCCGCAGACGCAGTGGGGGGTCGGTCGGTAATAAACACTATCAGAGCGGAACATGCAAATCGTTTACCGCTCACTACGGTAGTGCGCCTTTTCCCGGTGAAACCGATCAGCGGGGTATGCGTTTGGACGGTGACACTGGGGCGATATCCCGGTGTGTCTCCCATGAGGATCGCTCCCCATGGGAGACACACCGGGATATAGCCGGGACGACCTCGTTGCCGCGCCGTTGCTCCTGGGTGCGGGAGGAGATCAGGCGCCGCTGTAAGCAGCAGGCGGGCAACAGCTTAAGACCAGGCCATCGGAGATTCGGCCCTAGTTGGGGGCCCGCGCTGGGCGGACGGTCTCCCGGTTCCAGATCGCCACGCGTCTGTAATCCGGCGGTGAAGTTGGCGCACCCATCAGGAGTTGAACCTGAAACCTTCTGATCCGTAGTCAGATATGGCCCTCAGTTCCTTAGAAAAATAGCGCATTTCCTAAGAAACTCCAAAGCACCGGCGCATACCGGCAGGTGTCCCCTAGCCTGGCAGGGGGGACAGAGAGGGGACGGTAGGTAATTGCTGCTGCCGCCATTCCGTTGGCCATCGCAAGGCAAGCGGCGTCATACACAAAGAGCGTCTGAATGCTCCATTCAGGGGACGCTATCCACGGTGAGCAACGCACGTTCTTGTGAGCAAATTTATTAAAGTGTCGTCCTTCCCAGAGCCCGCGCTTTTTTCCAGCGCGCCTTGGCTATCGCCGAGAGCCTGGCTTTCGCTGCCGCACTCATCTTTCGCTTGCGCCTTCGCGTTGGTCCGGCTGACTTGGCAGCCGCCTTTATCTTTGCCCACCTGGCCCTTTGGCCATCACGAATCTTGGCTCTCGCAGCCCGGCTCATTCTTCGCTTCTTTCGAGGGA
>Ga0335069_10000520_pt1 | contig 65047 bp, 52 predicted proteins | sample Lox_Sample_11_FD_206714 | JGI IMG/M metagenome (GOLD analysis project Ga0335069, IMG submission 206714) | Soil microbial communities from Loxahatchee National Wildlife Refuge, Florida, United States - Lox_Sample_1.1 | ecosystem: Environmental > Terrestrial > Soil > Wetlands | place: USA...
ATGTGGCGATGACCTGCCACCGACAAGGTGGCCCAACTCAACCGGGGCCGCGTTAGCGACCCCGCTCAAGCCGCTTTGAGCGGCTCACAAAATGAAGCCCCCGGCTCTGCCGGGGGTAATCTCACTCATAACGTCAACGGCCAAACCGCGCTCAAGGATTTGTGCTTGAACCTGCTGTTGCAACTCCTTGGTAAAGCAGCAGACTTCGAGCAGGGCTTCCACCGGCAAATGATTCCAAATCAACGCTTCAGCGTGGTAACGCTCCTTCTTGCCAAGATCATCCACGTCCGTCTTGAAGTCTCGCCGCTGTGGGATGTCCCAATCCACCCGTCCCAACTCCGCGAAATCCGATGAGAAATTCGCCATTGCCGTGTAGGCATGTCGGTCCGTGTAAACGAACGGAACTCCGAATTCCGAGGCAATGTGGAGCGATGAAACGAGTAAGACGATCTCCTCCGGCGGGATTTGCGTGATCCCTCGATGGCCAGTAAGAATGTTGTAGAACATAATCGAACATGGCGTGAAATAGAAAGGGATGTAGTCGCTCAGCATCCCTCCCGGGCTAATCGGAACCGCCCGTGTTGGGCGCTTCCTAATCAGGTCGGGATCTCCAATTTGTCGGAAATTCGGGTCAAGCACGCCGCTGCTCTGCGCGTAAAGTCCATGGTCAAGAATCCAGGGCCAATTGTCTCGGTGTGTAATCCGAAAGATGAGCGCCTTTTCCGGATTGAGGAAAGAGAAGACCATCCGTGATTATCCGCACCGCTCAAACCGACCAAGACGAAAAACGGGAGCCTCTCGCGATTCTAATCTGCTGCCGCGATTCCCGATCAAACAGGTATTTGACCGGGTCGCGGAATCCGGCATGCCAAAGCCGATTCGGCGGCGGTGGCAGGACTTGAAGTCACAATTTGTGACTTCAAACGAGTCCACTTCATCGTCCTTGCGTTCTGATTCATCGGGAATTTTCCCAACCATCTTACACGCGGCGGTGATTGCCCGTCCGCCCCTGTCCGGCACAATTCCCGTTGCAACAACTTTTGCGAATCCCGGAGCGGGGGGTGGGGAATCGAAAAGGGGCAGCACAGAATTCATGCATGGGAGTGGCGAGAGATGGGTGCGACTGCGAGTGAAGTTCATGAGATGAAGAAGGCGCCGCCGGTGGAGGGTGTGGTGCCGGTGATTCTGGAGCGGTGGAGTCCGCGGGCGTTTGCCGACCAGGACGTGAGTGAGAAGGATCTGCAGACGATCTTCGAGGCGGTGCGGTGGACGGCGTCGAGCTATAACGAGCAGCCGTGGCGGTTCCTGGTGGGCCGGAGGGGGACGGAGACGTACAAGAAGATTCTGGAGACGCTGATGCCTTTCAACCAGATGTGGGCGGGGAAGGCGCCAGTGCTGATGATGGGCGTGGCGAAGACGAAGTTTTCGCATAACGGCGAGCCGAACCGGGTGGCGCTTTTCGACCTGGGGGCGGCGTCGATGACGCTGGCGCTGGAGGTGGCGGCGATGGGACTGGCGGCGCATCAGATGGCGGGCTTCGATGTGGATGCGGCGCGAAAGGCGTTCGGCGTGCCGGAGGAGTACGTGTTTGGGTCGGTGATCGCGCTGGGGTACCAGGGCGATCCGGAGAGCCTGCCGGTGGACCAGATGAAGCAACAGGAGACGAGCCGGCGGACGCGGAAAGCTCTGGCGGAGTTTGTGTGGGAAGCATGGGAGAAGCCGGCGGGGCTCTAGGCATAGAGACTTGGGGATTCAGGGACCGAGGGCCGGCTTTGACGGCCTGATCTCTTGTTGCCCTGGTTCCTCTTTCTTTGATCCTCGACCCGCGCGGTAAAGTGGAGGCTGGAGGCATGGATGGCGGTAACGCGGGCGCCTCAGCCGAATCGCAGGACGACGGGTGGACGGAGGGTGGTGCGCCGGCCGCGGCACAGCCAGGCGGCGCTCGCTGACCGGGCGCGGCGCCGGAAGCGCAACCTAAAGATAAGATTGGTGTTGTGCGGCGTGGGGCTGGTGGCGGCGATGCTGGCCTGGGCGGCACTGGAGCGTGCTTTCGCGCCGCGCGGGAACACGCACGCGACACAGTTTGACGCGATTATCGTGCTGGGGTCGCCGGCCGATGGGGACGGCAACCCGCTTCCACGCCAGCTGGCCCGGGTAACCGAGGCGGTGCACGAGTACGAGCGAGGAGTGGCGCCGAGGCTGATTGTGACTGGCGGTGCGGCGGTAAACCGCTTTGTGGAGGCCGAGGTGATGGCGCGTACGGCGCACGCGGAGGGAATTCCGGAGTCGGCGATTGTGGTGGAGCCGCGGGCAATGGACACGATCCAGAACGCGTGTTATTCGGTGCGGATCATGAAGCAGCACGGGTGGCGGTCGGCGGAGGTGGTGTCGAGCCCGAGCCACCTGCCGCGGGCAGGGCTGATCTTCAGCCGCCTGCCGGTGGAGTGGCGGACGCATGCGGCTCCATTGCCGGTGGCGGAATACGCGGGCGAAGAGGGCCTGGCCGGAGCGATGGAGATCCTGAAGACGGCGCGGTACCTGCTCTGGGCGAAGTGGGTCGAGCGCTGCGAGGACTAGCCGTCCGGGCGGCTTTTGGACAGGGGCCGGCAAAGGCAATGTTCTTACCCCGGAAGTTGAAGGCCTGACCCGCCATTCCGGACATGCCGGATGCTTGTCACACGCGCGGGCGGCGACCTATCGGTTCGCGGCCGGGCGCGTCCAATGAGGAGCCTTCATTGTTGCTCGACGGGTGGGTCTAGTAATCTGAAAATGATGCGTTTCCCAGTTAGTTTTTCAGCACTTTTGCTGGCCGCCGCTGTGTTTTTCTGCGCAGAAGCGCGCGCCCAGAGCTCCTCGCAGACTCCGCCGCAAACCCAGGTAGCCAACCCGGATGCCCAGCAACCGATGAACGGGACGTATGTCCAAATCGATCCGCTGGCCGGGGTAAAGTACGACGAGCGGTTTGACCTGTCGCTGGGCGCGGCCTATGGACATATGAAGGCCGGTCCGCCGCCGTTGCAGGAGGGGTCGAATCTGGGCGGTCTGGACCTGTCGGGGTCGTACTGGCTGACGAGGCGGTTTGGCCTGGAAGCCACCGGGCGCGCCTACATGGGCACGAGCGGCGCGGGCGTGAATGCCCTGAACATCAAGGGGCCGTTCGTTGCCGAGTATGTGTTTGCGGCAGGGCCGGAGTGGCTGGGCCCGCACAACAAGCATGGCGCGTTCCTGGCGCATGCCATGATCGGCGGGGCGTATGGGAAGTTCGAGCAGGACCTGCGCGGGAATCCGCCGTCGGCGGTGGAATTCTTTCCCGATCAGCTCGCGCTGGCGGCGATCGTCGGCGGCCACATCGATCTGAACCGGTCGCCGCGGTGGGTATTCCGCATCACGCCGGACGCGAAGTATACCCGCTACAACATCAATTACGGGACCCGCGATACGTACGGCTACTGGAACTTCGCGCTCTCGGTAGGCGTGGAATACAAGTTCAAGAAGAAGCGGTTCTGAAGCGCGGATCGCGAGGCGCGGCGGTTCGGTCCGTTGCGCCTGTCTTGATTTGAGTCGAAGACGGAACCTCCAATCTGAATGAATAAAGGCGTGAAGGCGACTCCTTAAGGTGCGCTTCAGAATAGGAGTGGTACCGTAAAGTTTCGTCCGAACAACGGGCGAAGCCTTCATGTTTACGGCCTCTCCAAATCAAAGCGCGGCTTGCCTCCTTTTGCTGGGAGCGGCGACCGCCATTGCTCAAGGCGCTTCCCCGGCCAGGCAGGATGCGACGGCGCAGCCTGCTCCGACCGCACAGCCGCCGATCACGATCACCTTTGAAGAGGCGATTCACCGCGCCGAGGCCAACGAGCCGGCGTTTGCCTCGGCGAGGGCGGACAGCCGGAGCGCGGCGCTGGACCGCACGATGGCGCGGACGGCGCTGCTGCCGAGCGTGGTCTACCACAACCAGGCCCTCTACACGCAGTCGAACGGCCAGCGCAACAGCGCGGGCCAGACGGGCATGCAGCAGGCGCCGATCTTCATCGCGAACAATGCCGTGCACGAGTACGCGAGCCAGGCGTCGATCAACGACACCATCGGGCTTGCGGGGATTGCCGCGATGCGCAAAGCCGACGCGGCAGCGGCGCGGGCGTCTGCGGAGCTGGAAGTGGCGAGGCGCGGGCTGCTGGCCGCGGTGACGAATCTGTATTACGGCGCGATCGCCGCCGAAAATAAACTCGCCGTCGCCGACCGCGCGCAGAAAGAAGCCGCGGAGTTCAGCCAGTTGACGAATCAGCGGGAGAAACAGCGTGAGTCGGCGCATGCCGATGTGCTGAAGGCGCAGCTCGAGCAGCAACAGAAACAGCGCGACCTGGACGATGCGCGCCTGGCCGCGGAGAAGGCGCGGCTGGAGCTGGGGGTGCTGCTGTTTCCCGATCCACGCACGCCGTTCACGCTTGTGGCGGGTGACGCGGCGCAGCCGCTGCCCACGCACGATGAGGCCGAGCAGGCCGCGTCAAAGAACAATCCGGAGTTGAAAGGCGCGCTGGCTGCGCTGAGAGAGAGCAATGCCGATGTGCTGGCGGCGAGGGCCGCATATCTTCCGGACATCGCGCTGAACTACACCTACGGCATCGATGCGCCGCAGTTCGCGGTGAATGGGCCCGACCGGGTGCAAAACCTGGGCTACTCGGCGAGCGTGACGGTCGACGTTCCAATCTGGGATTGGCTGGCAACCCAGCACAAGGTGAAGCAGACCGAGACTCGCCGCGATGCGGCGCAGGTGGCGTTGACGGCCAGCCAGCGCCGGTTGATTGCCGAGCTCGATGAGAGGTATCGCGAGGCAGCGACGGCGCGCGGTCAGCTGGATTCGCTGGACGCCAGTGCACAGACCGCGGCCGAGAGCCTGCGGCTGACGAAGATGCGATATACCGGCGGCGAGGCGACAGTGCTGGAAGTGGTGGACGCGCAAAACGCGCTGACGGCAGCGGAAAATGCACGCGAAGACGGGCGGGTTCGCTATCAGGCGGCGCGCGTGGATTTGCTGGCTTTGACGGGAACGATTTGAGCCGAGGACGGGGATGAACGCAATCGAGAACGCCCTGCGGGCGGGAATCAGGCCGGGGAGACGAATCTGGATCCTGGCGTTGGCTTCAGGTCTTGCAGCGGTGGCGGCTTGCAAGAAGGAGGCCGCGCCGGAGACCGAGGTGACGGTACAGGCCGAGCATCCCGAACAGGGCGAGATCGCCGAGCACATCGTGGCCGATGCGGTACTGGCGCCGCTGGCGCAGGCGGCGATCGTGCCCAAGGTGACGGCGCCGGTACGCAGGTTCTATGTGCAACGCGGATCGAAAGTGAAAGAAGGGGAATTGCTTGCGACGCTCGAAAGTAACGACCTGGCAGCGGCTGCGATGGATAACAAGGGCTCTTATGAGGCGGCACAGGCTGCATTCGATACGGCGACAAAGGCCCAGGTGCCGGAAGACACCCAGAGGGCAGAGCTCGATTTTGCGCAGGCCAAAGCGAATCTCGAACTAAACGAGAGCATTGTGAAGAGCCGCCGGCAGCTTTTTGCGGAAGGGGCGATTCCGGGCCGCGACCTGGACACGGCACAAGCCGCGCTGGTGCAGACGCAGGCTGCCTACGATGCGGCGGCGAAGCATCTCGAGTCTGTGCGCAACGTGAGCCGGGCGGCGGCGTTGACTTCGGCGCAGGGGCAGCTCAGGTCGGCCGAGGGCAGATTCAAAGGAGCGCAGGCGCTGCTGGACTACACGGAAATTCATAGCCCGATCAACGGCGTGGTGACCGACAGGCCGTTGTTTGCCGGCGAGACCGTTGCGCCCGGCGCCGCGCTGATCACAGTGATGGACACTTCAAGTCTGTTGGCGAAGGCCCACGTGGCACAGACCGTGGCGCAGCGAATGAAGATCGGCGATGAAGCCGAAGTGCAGGTTCCGGGGGTGGAAAAGCCCGTCGAAGCGCACGTCTCGCTGATCAGCCCGGCGCTCGATCCGGGCAGCACGACTGTGGAGGTGTGGTTCAGGCTCGACAACAAGGGTGGCGCGTTGAAGGTGGGGACGCCGGTCAAGGTCGCCATCACCGGCCGCACCGTGGCGCAGGCGTGGAAGGTGCCGAAAGCGGCCATCCTTACGGCGCAGGACGGCAGCAAATCGGTGATGCTGGTGGGCAGCGACGGCGCCGCGCATCGCAAGGCGGTCACCGTGGGCATCGAAGACGGCGACGATGTGCAGATTGTGAGCGGGGTTGGGGCAGCGGACACGGTGATCACCGGCGGGGCGTATGCCTTGGAGGAAGGCACGAAGGTCAAGGTGGGGCCAGCCGAAGCGGACGACGATGCGAAGCCTGCGGCGGGCAAGGGTGGAGGCGCAGATTGATGTCCCGCGGCGCAGATGGCGGCGCGGCGAACGGCGAGAAGGCATTCTGGCTGACACGCACGGCGCGCACCGTGTTCTTCTTCACCGCGATGTTGATGGCGGCGGGCATTTATCTCGGATTCCGAGTGCCGATCTCGGTGTTTCCGGAGACAAGTTTTCCGCGCGTCGTGATCGGCGTGGACAACGGTGTGATGCCGGTGGACCAGATGCAGGTCACGGTCACCAAGCCCATTGAAGACGCGGTGAACGCTGTGCCGGGCCTGGAGACGATCCGCTCGACGACGAGCCGCGGATCGGCGGAAGTGAGCCTGTTCTTCGATTGGAACCAGGACATGTACCGCTCGCTGCAACTGGTGGACGCGGCGCTGAGCAAGGTGCAGCAAACGCTGCCGCCGACCGTGAAGATCGTGACCAACCGGCTGACGTTCGCCACGTTTCCGATTCTGGGCTACAGCCTGACGTCGAACACGGTCCCGCAGACCCGGCTGTGGGAGATTGCGACCTATGAATTGAAGCCGCCGCTGAATCGCGTGGCCGGCGTGAGCACGGTGATCGTGCAGGGCGGCCAGGTGCCGGAGTTCCACGTGGTGCCTGATCCGGCGCTGCTGGAGACCGCGGGCGTGACGGTCACGGACCTGGTGAATGCCATCCAGGCATCGAATATCGTCGACTCGCCCGGATTGTACGAGGCGAACCATCAGCTGATTCTCGCGCTCGTGGGCGCGCAGGTGCACGACGCGGACCAGTTGCGGCAGCTTGTTGTGAAAGCAACCGCGACGGGCGCGCCAGTGCGCGTGGCAGACGTTGCCCAGGTTGTGCCGGCAACGATGCCGGTGTATACGAATGTGACGGCAAACGGAAAGCACGCCGTGCTGCTCAACATTTCGCGCCAGCCCTCGAGCAATACGGTGGCCGTGGCCGATGCGGTGGCCGCGCAGGTGACGGAGCTCAAGAAGAAGCTGCCGCCGGAGGTGGTGTTCGAGCCCTTCTACGACCAGTCGCAACTGGTGCGGGATTCGATTGCGAGCGTGCGCGATGCGATCATGATCGGGCTGGTGCTGGCGTGCATCATTCTGTTCTTCTTCCTGCGCGACTGGACGTCGTCTTTGATCGCGGGGTTGGTGATCCCGGTGACGATCTCCGTCACTGTGCTGGTGCTGTGGGCGATCGGGCAAAGCTTCAACCTGATGACACTGGGCGGGCTGGCCGCGGCCATCGGCCTGGTGATCGACGACGCGATCGTGGTTGTCGAAAACATCGTGCTGCATCGCGATGCGGGCGAAACACGAACGAAAGCCGTGCGCAAAGCACTGAGTGAGATCACCACGCCGCTGGTGGGATCGACCATCACACCCGTTGTTGTGTTTCTGCCTCTGGTGTCGGTGACGGGCGTGACGGGGAGCTTTTTTCGCGCGCTGGCTGTGACGATGACCGCGGCGCTGCTCACGTCGCTGATGCTGGCGCTGACGTGGACGCCGGGGCTGAGTCTGGTGCTGCTGAAAGAAGAAGCAAACCGCGCACACTCGGATCATCATGCGGGCCGGCTGCTGACAGCGGTGCTCGGCATGCACAAGCGTGTGCTGGACTGGTCGCTCTCGAAACCGGCCTGGCTGGGCGCGATCTGCGTCTTGCTCGCAGCGGCGACGTGGCTGGGATACAGCGCGCTGGGCTCGGACTTGCTGCCGAGGATGGATGAAGGAGGCTTCATTCTCGACTACATCATGCCGGCTGGGAGCTCGCTGACTGAGACCGGGCGCGTGCTCGATCATGTGGAGCGAATTCTGCACGCGACACCGGAGGTGGAAAGCACGTCGCGGCGCACGGGGCTGCAGATGGGCCTGGCCGCGGTGACCGAAGCCAACACCGGCGACTTCACGGTGAAGCTCAAAGGCAAGCGCAGCCGCGGCATCGACGAAGTGATGGAAGACGTGCGCGAGCAGATCAAGGCAACCGAACCGGAGCTGGACGTTGAATTCACGCAAGTACTGCAGGACATGATCAATGACCTGTCGAATGCGCCCGAGGAGATACAGATCAAGCTCTTCGCCAGCGATCCCGCGATCCTGGAGCAGACTGCACCACGCGTGGCCGACGCCATCGGCAAGGTCAAGGGCGTGGTCGATATCGAGAACGGAATCGACAACACGCTCAGCGGGCCGGCCACCAGCTTCCACGTTGAGCCGGGCGTTGCGGCACGGCTGGGCTTTACTCCGTCTGAAGTGTCGGAAGACGCAACCGCCATTCTCGATGGCATTGCCACAACCGATCCGCTGATTGCCAACGGCAGGCCGTACACGATTCGCGTACGGCTGGGCGACGAGACCCGCGCGTCGCTGGACACGATTCGCGATACGGTGTTCAACTCGAGCTCGGGGCGCACGGCGTCGCTGGGTTCCCTGGCGACGATTGAGCAGTTGCCCCCACAGAACGAGATTCGCCGCGAAAACCTGCAGCGGCTGGCGGTAGTGACTGCGAAGCTGGGAGGCTCGGACCTGGGCACGGCGATGGGGCGCGTGCGCGCGACGGTGGCGGGGATGCACCTGCCGGCATCGGTGAAGGTGGTTTACGGCGGCACCTACGAGGAACAGCAGAAGTCGTTCCGTGATCTGCTGCGCGTGCTGGTGTTGGCGCTGGCGCTGGTGTTCGGCGTGCTGCTCACGGAGTTCCGCAACTTCACGGCGCCGGTCGCGATTCTCACGTCGTCGGTGCTGTCGATCTCGGGCGTGATCCTGGCCTTGCTGATTACGCACACAACGTTCAATGTGGCGTCGTTCATGGGGCTGATTATGGTGATCGGCATCGTAGCCAAGAACGGCATCCTGCTGCTCGACGCGGATGAGAGATTTCGCACGGCGGGCGCGACGGCGCGCGAAGCGATGGTGCACGCGGCGCAGCGGCGGCTGAGGCCGATCCTGATGACGGCGATTGCCGCCGTGTGCGGCATGCTGCCGCTGGCGTTCGCGCTGGGCGCGGGTTCGCAGATGCTGCAGCCGCTGGCTATCGCGGTGATCGGCGGGCTGACGGTGTCGATGGTGCTGAGCCTCATCGTCACACCGGTGGTGTACTTCCTGCTCACGCGGCATCGTGAAGCGGTGGTCGAGGAAACGCCTGTAGAAACGGCGATTTAGAAGCGGATCGCTGGGCCGCGCTGCCAGGCCCAATTCCCGTTCGCGATGAAGATCTCGCGTGAAAACCAGTTGAAGCAGAGAGGCCCTCGCGGTGCGGCGGAGTACGTTTTGCCGCCGCGGCAGCCGGCCCGCGCGCTGCCGATTACGCCGCAAAAGGGCAACGTGCCGATTCACGTCAGCGTCTCCGCTGAAGGCGAGCGCAGCGATGATGGGCGTGCCATTCTGCTGCAATTGCCGGCCGCAGCAAACCGTGGCGAGGGCGACAAACGCGCGCAGATGGCTTGGCCGGTGCCGCAAAGTGGGAGAATGGGTTCATGCCGCCGTTTCGATTGACCGCTGCCGAAGCCCGTGTGCTGGGGGCGCTGGTGGAAAAGGAAGTGACGACGCCGGAGTACTATCCGCTGTCGCTGAATGCGCTGGTGAACGCGTGCAACCAGCGTTCGAACCGCGAGCCGGTGATGGACCTGGACGAAGAAGAGGTGCGGCTGGCGCTGCGCGGGCTCGAAGAGGATCATCTGGCGGGACGTTCGCGCTCGGCCGACGGGCGCGTGGCGAAGTATGAGCACTGGCTGGGCGAGGTATTCAACTTCAGCCGCGCGGAAACGGCGCTGATGTGCATGCTGCTGCTGCGGGGGCCGCAGACGCCGGGCGAACTGCGCGGGCGCACAGAGCGACTGCACAAGTTCGAGGAGATTACCGACGTGCTCGCCGGATTGCAGAAGCTGATGGAACGCGAGCCAATGCTGGTGGAGCAGTTGCCGCGGCAGCCGGGGACGAAGGAGTCGCGCTATGCGCATCTGCTCAGCGGGGAGGTGGAGAGCGTGGTGGCGGCAACGGCGCGCTCAATCCCGCAATCGCCTGCGGCCGCCGGATTCCCGCCGCGCAGCGAGGCCGGCGGAGAGCCGGCTGCGGCCGGGGAACAGGAGGAGCGCATCGTGCAATTGGAAGCGGCGGTTCGAGAGCTCAAGCAAGAGATGGCGGAATTGAAGAAGAGGTTTGAAGACTTGTTTGCGTGATGGAAACGCAGATCTGTCGACTCGTCCAGCGACAGCGGACCCGCTTTGGATGACAGCATCGTTGGAGGTATTGCGATTCCACCCTTTCGCGCAATGGCGCCGCGAGAGGATGGGGCGCCCAGGCCCAGAGGAATCCTCGATGCGTGAATCCCGGATTGTCCGCGTGACGGGCTAGATCAGCTCGTACCCGGCAAACCAGTAGCCGATTTCGAAGGCGGCGGTGTCTGCGGCGTCGGAGCCGTGGATGGCGTTCTCGGAGATCGATTTCGCGAACTTCCTGCGGAGGGTTCCTTCTTCGGCGTTGGCGGGGTTGGTGGCGCCCATCAGCGTGCGCAGGTCGGCGATGGCGTTTTCCTTTTCAAGCACCATGAGCACGAGCGGCCCCGAGGACATGAAGGTCGTCAGCTCGTCGAAGAATCCGCGCTCCCGGTGCACGTGGTAGAAGCCTTCCGCCTCTTTCTTGGAGATGGACTGCCTGCGGATGGCCACGATCTTGAAGCCGGCCTTGTCGATCTCGGCGAGAATGGCCCCGGTGTGCCCCGCGCGGACCGCGTCGGGCTTGATGATGCTGAACGTGCGCTGCGCCACTTGAATTGCTCCTGACAGACGAAGTTCCATTCGTCACCTTCCATTGTAATGGGCGGATGCCTGAGGAACGCTCCAGTCTGATAGAGTTTCGGCATGTTGCGCCCAGCCGTTCTTCCCTGTCTCTGCGTCTCCGCATTTGCCTTTGCTTTAGCCGCGGTTCCAGCCATCAGCCAGCCGGCCGTGCCGGCGGCCGCGCAGGAGCCGCGCGTCTTCGATCCGACGCTGATCGACAAGACGGTCGATCCCTGCGACAACTTCTACAAGTTCAGTTGCAATGGGTGGTTCCAGCGCAACCCGCTGCCGCCGGACCAGACGGCGTATGGGCGGTTCACGGAGCTGTATGAGCTGAACCGGAAGCACCTCCGCGAGATGCTGGAAGCGGCGGCAGCGCCCTCGGCGACACGCACGGCGAACGAGCAGAAAGTAGGCGATGAGTACGCGAGCTGCATGGATACGGCGGCGATCGACAAGCTGGGCATCGCGCCATTGCGGCCGGAGCTCGATCGCATCGCGGCGTTGAAGTCGACGGATGAGCTGCCGGCGCTGCTTGGGCATCTGCATTCAATCGGCACGAATGCGTTCTTTTTGATGTATGCGCAGCCGGACAATGCCAACGCGAACATGGTGATCCAGAACTACATGGCCGCCGGGCTGGGATTGCCGGAGCGCGACTACTACCTGAGGACCGATGCGAAGAGCGTGGAGCAGCGCAACCAGTACGTCGACCATGTGCACAAGATGTTTGTGCTGGCCGGCGAGCCGGAGGAGGAGGCGAAGAAGGACGCCGAGACGGTGCTGACGCTCGAGACGCGTCTGGCCAAGGCCTCAATGAAGCGGGAGGACATGCGCGAGCCGAAGAACCTGGATCACCCGACGGACATCGGGACCTTTGGAAAAGAGATGACGCACTTCTCGCTGGCCGGGTATCTCGCGGCAGGCCATGCGCCGACTTCAGGCAAGGCGAATGACGAGCAGCCGAAGTTCTTTGCCGAGTTCAATGCTGTGGTAGGCGACACACCGATCGACCAGATCAAGACGTATCTCAAGTGGTTTCTGCTCCATTCCTACTCGACGACCAGCATGCCGGAGAGCTTCGAGACGGAGACATGGAACTTTTATGCCCACACACTGAACGGCGCCGAGAAGCAGCAGGAGCGATGGAAGCGCTGCACGAGCCGCGTGGATCGCGAGATGGGCGAGGCGCTGGGGCAGGTGTTCGTGGCGAAGTATTTTCCGCCGGAGGAGAAACAGCGCGCATTGAACATGACGCTGGCCATCGAGCAGGCGATGGAGAAGGACATCGACAGCCTGGACTGGATGAGCGCGGAGACCAAAGCGAGGGCGAAGGACAAGCTGCATATGGTGATGAACAAGGTTGGGTATCCGGACAAATGGCGCGATTACTCGACGCTGAAGATCGTGCGCGGCGACGCGCTGGGCAACCAGGAGAGGGCGCGCGAGTTCGACCACGTGCGCAACGTGAACAAGATCGGCAAGCCGGTGGACAAGACCGAGTGGTACATGTCGCCGCCGACGGTGAACGCATACTACGATCCGCAGGAGAACGACGTGAACTTTCCGGCGGGATACTTTCAGCCGCCGTTCTTCAGCGACAAAGAGGACGACGCGGCAAACTACGGCGACATGGGCTCGACGATCGGGCACGAGCTGACGCACGGATTCGACGACGAAGGCCGGCAGTACGACAAGGACGGCAACCTGAAGGACTGGTGGACGAAGGACGACGAGACCAAGTTCAACGAGCGCACGCAATGCATGGTGAAGCAGTATGACGCGATCGAGGCTGTGCCCGGCGTGCACCTGAACGGCAAGCTCACGCTGGGCGAGAACCTGGCCGATCTGGGCGGGCTGTGGCTGGCGTGGCTGGCCTGGCTGGACAGGGCGCAGATGGCGCACGTGGATATGAACTCGACCATGGACGGCTACACGCCGGACCAGCGGTTCTGGATCGCCTATGCGCAGCAGTGGTGCACGCAGACGCGTCCCGAGCAGTTGCGCACGCAGGCGCAGACCGACGAGCACTCGCCCGACGAGTATCGCAGCAACACGGTGTTGAGCGACTTGCCGGATTTCGCGAAGAGCTTCAGCTGCAAGAAGACGGACAAGATGGTGGCGGCGACGCCGTGCCGGGTGTGGTGAGGGAGCGGACGGCTTTTGGCGTTCAGATTTCAGCGGCGGGCGTATGCGGTGAAGTGCCCGAAGGCATGCTCGAGCCAGAGCCGGATGGCCCGGGTGGCGAAGGGGGTTTTCATGATTTTTCTAAAGTAATATTTTAACTTCCTCAAAACTAGAACGGGAAGATTTCCACGCGCTCCTTGCCGCCCCGCGGAGACGGGAGGGGAGCGGGAGGCTTGGCGGGCGGAAGTTGAATAGAATATGCTTTGAGTTTTCTAAAGTAAAAGTATATATATTCTTAATATGGTCATCCAGCGCGAAATCGTTCCGTTCCTGCATTCAGCGATGCGCCGGTTCCCGGCAGTCGTGATGACCGGGCCGCGCCGCTCGGGCAAAACGACGCTGCTGCGCATGGCCGTGCCGGGGGCGCAGTACGTGCTGCTTGAGGACCCGGACATCCAGGAGCGCGTGCGCCGCGATCCGCGGACATTTCTCGAGGGGCTCAAGCCGCCGGTCATCTTCGACGAGATCCAGAACGCACCGCAACTGCTCGACTATGTGCGCACGCTGGTGGACGCCCATCCGCGGCGCATGGGGCAGTGGCTGTTCACGGGCTCGCAGGAGGCACCGCTCATGCAGGGTATAACGGAATCGATGGCGGGCCGGGCGGCCATTCTGCAACTGATGCCGTTCAGCGCGGCCGAGACGCCGAAGGTGAATGCGCTGCTGGGCGGGTTTCCCGAGGTCGTGCTGCGCCCCGGCGGCCGCGAACTCTGGTACGCGTCCTATCTGCAGACGTATATCGAGCGCGATGTCCGGCTCATCACCAACGTGCACGACCTGGCGACGTTTCGCAGGTTTCTCTCGTTGCTGGCCAGCCGTCACGGGCAAATGCTGAACCGCTCGGACCTGGCGGCGCCGCTGGGCATCACGGTGCCGACGATCTCCGAGTGGCTGCGTATTCTCGAGGTAACGGGGCAGGTCATTCTGGTGCCGCCGTACTTTGAGAACTTCGGCAAACGGCTCATCAAGTCGCCGAAGGTGTACTGGGGAGATGCGGGCCTGGCATGCTACCTGCTCGGCGTCCAGACGCAGGCGGAGCTGGAGCGGTCGCCGTTTCTGGGGCCGATCATAGAGGGGTTCGTCGCCGCGGAGATCCTGAAGAGCCAGGTCAATCGCGGCCGGCGCAAGGAGCTCTACTACTTCCGCGACCAGCAGGCATTGGAAGTGGACTTTCTGGTGCCGCGGCCGAACGCACAGTTCTGGGCCGTGGAGGTGAAGGCGTCGCGGACCGTGCAGTCGTCGATGGCGGGGCCGCTGGTGTCGCTCAGCAAGGCTGCGGGCGCGCGGGCTTCGCGGCGCATCGTGGTCTACCGCAAATCGCGAGTGCAGACCGAGACGATGGCCATCGCGCCGGGTGTGGAGGCGCTGACGATGGAGCAGTTCTTCGCGGAGATCCACGGCGGGCAACCGGCATAACGCCCGCGGCGCTCGGGGAACCGCACCAGACTGTATTTCGTACACCTGATTGCTGCTTGTGGAGGTACGTGTGTCTGCAGACGGCAACTCGCCGTTGAAGAGTCTCTAGAATACCGCGGCCGCGGCGGTGTTCTATGTCTATGACGCGTTTGGATGGGTGGCGGCGACGCTGGTGATCTCGCTGCTCTTTCTGGGTTTGATCGCCCTGGTCGCCTGGGTCATGGACGACATTCCATTTGAGCTTCTTGGGTGCTTCCGCGGCATCTTCCGGTGGACGCGCGAGCCGTACAGACATGGTGAGCGGCGAATCGCGGGTTGAGCCAGGAAAGAGCCTCCATGGAAGACATTCTCACCGGGCTGGTCGAATCGCTCTGCAAAGTGATCGCCTGCGTTGCCTCAAAACGTGGGCGCGCCTTTCTCCATGATGTGGTCGCCATTCTCGCTGGAAGGCAGGTTAAGAATCGTCCTCGGGATAAATCGGTATGCTGATTTGTCCCACTACCGGCAGTGGCGTCAGGTTATTCTGCGAGCACCCTGCTGTGTGAGGCAAAGCCTCAACTCACAAAGCCTGTTCATATTCGCATCATCTCTGAACTGCTCTCTCCACTGCCATTCAGGCACGGGTGTTCCGTCCGTAGTCAAGAGGCGGACATCGCCACTCGACAACAATCCAAGAACTCCTCTTTGGAACGCAACGCCATCCACGTAGAAGTCTCGCACGACATTTGGCAGTAGATCACCATCAAGCAATTGATCGAGTGTCTCGAGTTCTGGAGACATACTCGACTCCAGGATAGGCGGAAAGCTACGCTCTCCCGATCACCTGGGCGAGGGTGGCGCCGATTTCGGCGGGAGAGACGACGACGTGGATGCCGGCGGCGGTCATGGCTTTCATCTTGTCGGCGGCGGTGCCCTGTCCGCCGGAGATGATGGCGCCGGCGTGGCCCATGCGCCGGCCGGGAGGCGCAGTCTGGCCGGCGATGAAGCCGACAACGGGCTTCTTCACATGCTGGCGCACGAACTCCGCCGCGGCCTCTTCGGCCGAGCCGCCGATTTCGCCGATCATGATGATGGCCTCGGTCTCGGGGTCGTCGTTGAGCAGGCGCAGCGCGTCGATGTGCGTGGTGCCGATGATGGGGTCGCCACCGATGCCGATGGCCGTCGACTGGCCGATGCCGCGCTGCGTGAGCTGATGCACGGCCTCATAAGTCAGCGTACCCGAGCGCGAGACGATACCCACCGAGCCTTCTTTGTGAATGCGCGCGGGCATGATGCCGATTTTGGCCTTGCCGGGCGAGATGACGCCGGGGCAGTTGGGACCGATCAGTCTCGATTTGGAGGTCTTGAGCCTGGCCCAGACCTTCACCATGTCGAGCGTGGGAATGCCCTCGGTGATGGCGACGATAAGGGGAATGCCAGCGTCTTCGGCCTCGAGGATGGCGTCGGCGGCGAAGGGCGGCGGCACGAAGATGACGGTGGCGTTGGCGCCGGTGGCGGAGACGGCGTCCTGAACCGTGTTGAACACCGGCCAGCCTTCGTGCGTGGTGCCTCCCTTGCCGGGGGTCACGCCACCAACGACTTTGGTGCCATATTCGGCGGCGCCCTTGGCATGGAAGGTGCCTTCTTTGCCGGTGATTCCCTGGACGATCAGCCGCGTATTCCTATCAACCAGCACTGCCATGGAAAACAGCTCCTAGCTGCTAGCTTCTAGCTCCTAGCTCTCAAGAGACCGGATGAATGCGCCGAGCATCTTCGACGTCTCAACGCAGAGTAATTCCGACCTGCGAATCAGTGCTTCGTCACCGATCTTGAGTTGCTTTGCCACCAAAAGCTGCGTTTGAACTTCGTATGTTGATCCCTGGGCAATATTCAAGAATTGCTTGAATTCGCCATCTGTTCCTCGTCCGCGGCCCTCAGCGATGTTGCTTGCAATTGAGACGCTCGCGCGGCGCAACTGCGATGTTAGACCGTAGATCTCGTCCTTTGGAAACCTCTTTGTGAGACTGTAAACCGCTACAGTCAATTCCATTGCTCTTTGCCAAACGCTCAAATCTTGAAAAGCCTGGGCCATTTCTAACCTCCATGTCGAAAGACATGAACAGAAAAGGCTAGCAGCTAGAAGCTAGAAGCTAGGAGCTAGAAGCTGCTTTTACAACCAGCTCCGCCGCGTCCTTCATGGTCTCTCCCACCTGGAAATTCAATCCCGAATCGGCGAGGATTTTGCGGCCTTCTTCCACGTTGGTGCCTTCCAGGCGCAGCACGATGGGCACTTTCACGTCGAGCTTGCGCGCGGCGGCCACAACGCCGGTAGCCAGCCGATCGACGCGCAGGATGCCGCCGAAGATGTTGATGAAAATGGCCTTCACATGCGCGTCGGAGAGCAGGATCTCGAAGGCGTGTTCGATTTGCTCCTGCGTGGCGCCGCCGCCCACGTCGAGGAAGTTGGCCGGGCTGCCGCCGGCGTACTTGATGATGTCCATGGTGGCCATGGCCAGGCCGGCGCCGTTGACCATGCAGGCGATGGAGCCATCGAGCTTGATGTAGTTGAGCGCGTACTTGCTGGCTTCCACTTCGAGCGGATCTTCCTCGGCCACGTCGCGCAGGGCCTTGATGTCGGCGTGGCGGAAGAGGGCGTTGTCGTCGAAGGTGATCTTGGCGTCGAGCGCGAAGAGCTTGTCGTCTTTGGTGGTGATGAAAGGATTGATCTCGACGAGCGAGGCGTCGGTGTCGATGAACGCTTTGTAAAGGCTGCTGAGGAAGCCGACGGCGGCGTTGATCTGCGTGGGCTTGAGGCCGAGCGCGAAGGCCAGCTTGCGCGCCTGCCAGGCGCCGAAGCCGACGGCGGGGTCGATGAACTCCTTGAAGACGGCGGCCGGATCTTTGGCGGCGACCTCTTCGATCTCCATGCCGCCGGCCTGCGAGGCCATGAAGACGAGCTTGCCGGTGGCGCGGTCGAGCACGATGCCGAGGTAGAGCTCGCGGTCGATGGCCGCGGTCTCTTCGATGAGCAGGCGTTGCACCTTCTGCCCTTGCGGGCCGGTCTGGTGGGTGACGAGCTGCATGCCGAGGATGTTCTTCGCATACTGCTCGGCATCTTCGCGGGTCCTGGCGACCTTCACGCCGCCGCCCTTGCCGCGCCCGCCGGCGTGGATCTGCGCCTTGACCACGACGCCCGATGCGCCCTCGCTGAAGAGCTTGCGCGCCACGTCGTTGGCTTCTTCGAGCGTGTTGGCCACTTCGCCCCTGGGCACGGCCACGCCATATTTTGCAAGGATTTCTTTTGCCTGGTACTCGTGAATCTTCATTGTGGTAGGGACCGCCGCGTCCGCTGATGTTGGCAATGTGCGCCGGACCGCAGGAAAGCCGGGCCAGCGAGATGGTGCCAGCGGTAAGGCGATTCTATCTTGCGGGGCGAAGGAGCGGCAATTCACGCGCACCGCAGGGCTGCGCCGTTACCATATTGAAAGACATGGCTTCCCTCAAGGACATCCTGCGGCCCATGGCCGAAGACGGCACGGCGATGACCCGCGAGCAGGCAGCACAGGCGCTGGCCACGATTTTTTCCGGCGAAGTGCCCGAGGTGGAGAGCGCGGCTCTTCTCACGGTGATGGCCACGCGCGGCGAGCAGGCGCCGGAGCTTGCCGGTTTTGTTGAGACGATGCGCGCGCGGGTGGTGCCGGTTCCGCTGACCGATGAGGAGCGCGCGGAGCTGGTGGATACGTGCGGCACGGGCGGCGGAGGGCCGGGGACGTTCAATATTTCGACGGGCGCGGCGCTGGTGGCGGCGGCGGCGGGGGCCAAGGTGGCCAAGCACGGCAACCGCGCGGTTACGTCGCGCGCGGGCTCGGCCGATGTGCTGGACGCGCTGGGTGTGCCCATCGCGCTGGGTCCGGAGCTGGCCGCGAGCTGCCTGCGCGAAACGGGGTTCATGTTCCTGTTTGCGCCGGTGTATCACCCTGCAATGAAGTCTGTGTGGGGGCTGCGGCGCGCGCTGGGGTTCAGGACGATCTTCAACCTGTGCGGGCCGCTGACCAATCCGGCGGGAGCGCGGGCGCAGGTGATCGGCGTGCTGGCGCCGAGCCGCGTGCTGCTGGTGGCGCGCGCGCTGGTGGCGCTGGGGGCGCGGCGCGCGTTCGTGGTGCATGGGACGGACGGGATCGACGAGCTGACCACCACGACCGAGTCGGTGGTGGCGCGCGTAGAGGAGACGGAGCCGGGCGGCGAGCCCACGCTGAAGGCCGCGCGGGTTACGCCGGAGATGGCGGGGCTGCCGCGCGCGACGGTGGAAGAGCTGATCGGCGGGGACGCGCAGGAGAATGCGGCGATTCTCACCGAGATTCTGGACGGCGTGCCGGGTCCGCGGCGAGACATCGTACTCTTCAATGCGGCGGCGGCGCTGGTGGCTGCGGGAATCACGGACGATCTGAAGGAAGGCGTGGAGCGCGCGGCCGAGGCTGTGGACTCGGGGCATGCGAGGTCGGTGCTGGGGGATTTGAGAAGGTTTGGGGAGAAGTACGGGGGCAAGTCGGTGTTCTAGTGCGCAGTCGCTGGCGGATTTCGCGAGGATATCAAGCTGAAGCGTCAGATCGAGCGCGAGGTGAAGAACGTCGGATCGGCGGCGGCACGAACAATGATTTCCATGAGTCAGCTACGGTTGCTGCTGCCAATGTTGCTGCTGGCGGGTTGCCACGCAGGCCAGACGAATGCTCCGGATCATCCGCGGGAGTTCACCGGCGTGGCGATGCGGGATGTGACGTTCCGATCTGCGGCGCTCGGACGGCAGATGACGTATCGCGTGTATCTGCCGGAGAACGTGCCAATGGGCCGAAGGCTGCCGGTGGTGTTTCTGCTGCACGGAGGCGGCGGCGACTTTCGGGACTGGTCAAACTACTCCGATGTGGGGAAGTATGCAGAGCAGGGTTTGATCCTGGTAATGCCGGAAGGAAATCTTTCCTACTGGGTAAATGCCGCACTCGCGCCCGAAGATCGATTCGGAGACTACCTCACGAATGACTTGCTTGTGGATGTAGAGGGACGATTTCCTGTCGCGACGGACAGAGCCGGGCGCTCGATCGTGGGGATTTCGATGGGTGGCTACACGGCGGTAAAACTGGCGCTGACGCGGCCAGAGTTGTTCGAGTTCGCCGGAGCCATCAGCCCTGCAATTCACGTTCCGTCGATGCGGTTCAGTTGGCGGCGATGGGGGCAGTCGGTGCGGCTGCGCCGGGTATTTGGACCGGACGGCAGCGCGACACGGATCGCCAGCGATCCTTTTCAACTGGTCAAGGCGGCTAATGCCGCGCGCACGCCATACTTGTACATTACGGCAGGAGACAACGACCCTATGGCGGCTCAGATCAGGAGCTTTGTTGGGATACTGAAGCAACGCGGCTTTGTCTTCGAATTTCACACCAAGCGCGGAGGACACGACTGGACAGAGTGGAATTCGCAGGTGCCGGGATGCATGGAGAAACTGCTCAGCGGTATTCGTTCCGGTCGATGACAATCGCGCTCATTCAGACGGCGTGTGGGTCTGGTCGCAGTCGGTATCGCGACTCGGATAGCGGTGCGGCAGCGGCGGCACTGAACGAAACCTCAGTGGCTAAAGCGTTGTTTCTTTCGCCGTTTTTCGGCACGACTGAAGTCGTGCCCTGTTACAAAGCGACTTGGCGCCGGCGATCTGGCGCCGGTTGGCCATGTCCCACCCGGCATCATAACTCTTCGAAGTGGTGCGGCGCGGCTTGGCGAGCCGCAGATCCTTCGGCTGCGCCCGCGATGCGGGCTTCGCTCAGGATGACAACGGATGGAGATTGGTGGGAGACACGGCGGGTTGAGAGCTGAGGTATCCCACCCTTTCGGCGTCCGCTGACGCGTGCGACGAAAGGATGGGGCACCCATGTCTGTGCTGGGATTGGTGGTTTCCCACCCTTTCCGCGATGAGACTGCGGAAAGGATGGGGCACCCACATTTGGGGTGAGTTGCGATGAGAAGAGCGAGGTCGCGAGAACCGGCGATTTATGGCTTGGCGGTTAGCTGGATGGTTGCGCCGAGTGAGGCCGTTCCCACTAATTCGCGGATGCTGTCGAGATTCGAGATGCGCCAGCGCTGGAGGCCGGCGCGGTAGCCTTCGTCGGGCACGTAGAGGTAGTAGTCCTTGCCCACCTGGACGATCTTGAACATGACGGGATTGCCGGTGAAGCCGGGAGCGAGGGCCTGGTTATTCCAGGGGTCGGGCCGGCCCTGGCTCAGGCCGCGATACTCGGGCGTGCCGCGCCACCCGAACTGGCCCACGAGCAGGCCGTCGTCGCGATAGTGGAAGAACTGGCTCGAAAACTCCGACCAGTTGCCGCCTGCTCCGGCAAAGATGTCGCGGTGGAGCGCGCGGGCTTCGTAGCCCTCGTTGACGTCGCGCACCGCCGAGTAGTTGCCGCGCCCATCCGGATAGAGGATCGGCTTCTCCGGCATGGCGCGCCAGGCGAAGGCGTTCCCATTGAGGGGCAGGCCGCCGAGATGAAACGCGGTGAGGCCGTGCGCGACCTGCTTATTGAAGCTGAGTCCGCCGTAGATGGGAATGATGCCGCCGTCGGTGGGGCGGAAGTCGCAGCCGTCGCCCCAGCAGTTTGGGATGGGGTCGCCTTTCACGGGATCGGAGGCCACGGTGGCGATGACCGTGCCGTTGTCCCACTCGGGAAATCCTTGCGCGTCGAAGCCGGTGACGGCGTAGCGGCGGATCGCGAATGTGGAGTTTTCCGGCGTGCCGGTTCGTTCGGACCGATAGTAGCTGCCGTCGCGATCGAATCCGACGATCCGGTAGGTGGTCTCGCGATTGTTGATGACGGAGATCTTGCCGCTCTCAGGAAGATTGACCAGCGCGTTCTTATAGAGAAACGGGCCGTGGTGGTAGCCGACCAGGCCGATGGTCTGGCCGTTGGAGAACGTTTCGACGTTGGGCATGCGGGCGAGGGTGCTGGCCTGCTGGCCTGCCTCGGCCTGCTGAAAGCACGGGAACCAGTTGCGCACGGCCTTCCAGGAATGCGCGGCGCCGGGGGCGAGCGAGTCGACGGGTTCGAGCGGAAGGCTGTAGTCGACTTTGTACTCGAGCATGCCGCTCCAGCCGGCAAAGACGCGCGTGGGATTGTTGTGGGGCACGCTGACGAGGTAGTTCCAGCGGCTCATCTCGATCTCGGTCACGAGTTTGCCCTGGTGGAAGCGGAGGATGCGGTTGGTGGTGAAGTCGCCGACCCACAGGTCGCCGCCTTCGTCGAATGCGATCCAGGGCCGCGTGAGACCGGTGGCGCGGCCGTTGAAGTCGAACCAGAACCTGGTGGGCTCGATGGTGGCGTTGCAGGCGGCGCCCTCGCCGTAGCCGCCCGGCGTGCCGAAGGTCGAGAGCAATCTGCCGGTCGCGGGATCGAACTCCTTGACCTGTTGGCTGGAGCCGCCGTCGGCGACGTAGACGTGCCCGTTGACGGGATTGATGGCGACATCGACGGGGTTCTCGAGGCCCTGGAAGGGCTCGGTAATCTCGTTGCGGCTGCCAACATTGTGAATGCGGGCGAGGCGCGCGCCGGTGTCCCAGTACCACTCGACGGTGGGGCCGCCTTCGATGACCCACAGGTCGCCGGCCTGGTCGAAGACCATTTTCTGAGGGCTGTGGATGCCGGTGACTTTGCCGGCCGGCGCGCCGCTGACCTTGTCCCAGAGATCGATCGTGTCCAGGCTGTCGATCGTGCGTGAGCCGCCGCGCGCGCCGTGGGCCGAGGCGAGCAGGTTGCCGTTGCGCTGGACAGCGAGGCCGGTGACGACGGCAGTCTTGAACGGCGCCACGTCGACGCCGCGCAGATCGCGTAGTGCGACTCTGGGCACCGTGCGCTGGTTGATGAAGTAGGCGCCGAGATGGTCGATCGGCGGGATGACGGTGCCGCTCGGAAAGCTCCACGCCTCTCCGTCGGGCCTGAAGGCAACGACGGCGTTCGATGCATCCCAGAAGTAGTGATTGGCTGCGAAATAGATGCGCTGTCCGTCGGTGGCCGCGAACTCGAACTGGCCGCCGGTATAAAGCGCCATGTTCAGGGGCGCGACGGTGAAGGGCGTCCGCTCGTCGAAGACGAAGGCTTCAAGCCGCGACTCGTTGTAGCCCCCGGCCACGTAGGCCTTGCCGTTGAGGAAGGCGATCGCGGATGGGAAGGAGCCTGCGGCGTCCCAGTTGTGCGGGCCGGCGAGCGAGTCTTCGGTTACGCCGATCACGCCTTCCCAGTCGTAATGCACGTTGCCGGCGAGCACCTTGACGGTGTAAGTGCCAGGCGGCGCGGGATTGCCGTTGTCGTCGCGGCCGTCCCAGATGTCGCTGTGCGTGCCGGCGTTGTAAGGGCGCACACTCCACAGCGTGCGCACGAGCCTGCCCGGCGCGTCGTAGACGCCGGCGCTGGTAGCGCGGGCGTTTTCAGCCAGCGCAAATGAGAACGCGATTTCGCTGCTCCTGGGCACGCGTGCGCCGCGGCGATCGGAGTCGCCGGCCTCGCGCATCTCGTCGGCAGCCGGCTGTGTCCAGTTCGGCGCGGGGATCTGGCCGGGCGGCGGCAACTGGAATGGCGGAGACGAGCCGTCCATGGCGACGGCCAGCGCCAGAAGAGCAGCCATCCCAATCAAGCCGAGCCGCAAGATCGCCTCCGCGCGAGCACGCATCTCCTATAGGATAAATCCGCCGATTTTCGGGCCGTTACAATCGGGGTTGGATGACGCAATTCTCCGGCTTCTCCTCGATCAACTGGCATTGGATCTGGCTCGCGGTGGCATCGTTCCTGGGTGGAACGCTGAACGCGGTGGCCGGCGGCGGTTCGTTCCTGCTCTTTCCGGCACTGCTGGGCATGGGAATTCTGCCCATCCAGGCCAATGCCACCAACACGGTCGCGCTGTGGCCGGGGCAGCTCACGTCGATTGCCGCTTACCGCCACGACTTGAAGCGGAACATGCGGCTCGCGTTCCCCATGGCGCTGGCCGGTCTGATCGGTGGAACTGCCGGGGCGCTGGTGCTGCTGAACACGCCGCAGAAGACGTTTCTGCGCCTGGTGCCATGGCTGCTGCTGGTTGCGTCGAGCATCTTCGCGGCCAGCGGGCCGGTTTCGCGCTGGCTGGAGCGGCGCAAGAAAGAAGCGCCGGTGAGCCCCGAGCCGCGGCGGATGCCGGTGTTTCTGTGCACGATCGTGGTGTGCTTCTACATCGGGTATTTCGGCGCGGGCGCGGGGTTCCTCATGATCACGCTGCTGTCGCTGTTCGGCTACCAGGATCTGAACGAGATCAACGCGCTGAAAGTGGTGTCGACCACGCTCGCCAACGGGATCGCGTTTGTCATTTTCGTGTTCGGCGGGCAGGTGGTGTGGCGCTACTGCCTTCTGGCGATGGTGACATGCGCGGTCGGCGGCTACTCGTCGGCCAGCCTGGCGAGGCGGATTCCGCAGCCGGTGCTGCGTGGGACGGTCATCGCCATCGGTTTTGGGATGGCGGCGTGGTTCTTCTGGGACAATCGATAGAAGATGAACTGGCAAGCGTTGGCACCTCGCTGGACACTGGATCTGATTGGCTCGACAGCAGCAGTTTGCACTACGATTTCATTTCTGCCGCAGTTGATTCGCGTATGGCGGCGCAAGAGCGCGCGCGACATCTCGATGGCGATGTTTCTGCTCTTCAGCTTTGGCGTGGTCTGCTGGCTGGTCTACGGGATCGGCATCCGCTCGGCGCCGATCACGGTGGCCAACATGATTACGCTGTCCCTGTCCCTGACGATCCTGGTGCTGAAGCTGCGCTATGACCGGGAGCCGAGGGCGAGGAAGTAGGGGAGGGAGAACGGGGAGCAGGGAACAGCTTGTAGCAATCAGATATCAGCTATCAGCTCTCAGCTTTCAGCTTTCAGCTTTCAGTTATCAGCTATCTGGTCACGCCTGGCACTCGCACTTGTCTCTGATCCCTGTTCCCTATTCCCTATTCCCTGCTTCCGGATCCCTGTTCCCTTAAAATGGATTCATGAGCCACGAAGGCATCCGCATCATGAGCAAAGAGCAGGAGGCGGTGGAAGCCGAGGTCAACCGGCCGCTGCCCAAGATCGCCATTACACCGGCGAAGGTGCGGGTGCTGTTGACCGAGGGCAAGGGCCTGGAGATCGACTGGGTTGACGGCCACCGCAGTGCCTGGAGCTTTGCCTGGCTGCGCGACGCCTGCCCGTGCGCGACCTGCAACGAAGAGCGCAATCAGCAGGGCCGCAAGCCGGGGCAATCCAGGCCGAAGGCGGCCGCGCTGCTGCCTATGTATTCGCCGCCTCCGCGGCCGGCGAGCGCGCACCCGGTGGGCCGTTATGCGCTGCAGTTCAACTGGCTCGACGGGCACTCGGGCGGGATCTACTCGTGGGACTACCTGCGCCGCCACTGCCAATGCACGGAGTGCGGATTCGAGCGCGCAGTAGCGGACGGCCCACCGAACTAGGCCTATCGAACCCGCGTCCGCGGCTCATCTCTCGACAGCAACTGAAGATGGCGTTCGCGGCTTGAACCACGCGCGCACCCTGTCCGTGTTCTTCTCGAAGCACTGGTAGACGAGTTGCGCGTAGACGAGGATGATGGCCATCACTCCCAGGCTCACCCCCAGCACATGCCAGCTTGGCGCAGAGCGGCCGAGGTGGAACGCTGCCTTCAGGAAGATGAGCATGGGCATGTGGAAGAGATAGAGCGTGTAGGAGCTGTGCGCGGCGCGCCGCGCGAGGCGCACGTACCACGCGGGCAGGTCGCCTTTGGCGCAGTGGAGCGTAATCCAGATGAGCAGCGCAACCGCCAGCCCGATGGCGTCGTCCATCGCGTCGCGATGCCACAGCTTTCCCAGCGATAAGGTAAGCCCGGCTAAGACAAGGGCGGCCACCACGGCGAGCCTGCGCGTCCATCTGCGCGACGCGGGGAATGGCGGCAGGTAGCCGATTGGCGCGCCCATCAGCCAGGGAATGGCAAGCAGGGCGATGCCGGCGCCGCAGAACCATCCCCAGAGGCCGAGCGCCGCGGCGAGTGCTGCGCGCTGCCACGCTGGACGCGGGGTGGCGATCATGAGCACAAGCAGCGGAAAGGCGAGGTAGTACCAGAACTCGTTGCTCAAGCTCCACAGCGGGCCGTTCGATCCCAGGGTCGGAATGTAATATCCGTGGCCGCCGGGCAGGGAAATTGTCTGCAGGAAGAGCGCGTTGCCGGCGAGGCCGTGCCAGGTGAGCGTGGAATGGATGTCGAAGCGGACGGACAGCATTCCGGAGCGGCCGCTGTAGAGCGCGGGGTCGCCGAGCCGGTGCAGGCCGGTCCAGTCCAGCGCGCCGCCGAACAGGAGCGCAGGAAGCAGGACAACGTAGAGGCGCGTGAGGCGTGCCGTGAGATAGCTTTGCCACGACCATCGGCCGGCGGCGACCGAGCGTAGCACGCTGCCGCCCACGAGATATCCGCTCAAGACGAAGAAAACGATGACCCACTGGCGTCCGAGGCCGGTGACCAGATAGGCGGCGGCGAGAAGCGGATTGTGATGGCCGAGCTCGGGATAGTCGAGGAAGAAGGCGTCGCGCCAGTGGCCGAGGAGAACGGAGAAGGCGGCGAATCCGCGCAGCGCGTCGAGATGCACTGAGGCGTTGCCGCCGGGCGGCTCCAGTACGCGGCGGGACATGCGGCCGGTGAACCAGCCGGCGCGCGGCCGCTCTCGTTTGTCGCCCATGGTTCAAGGATAAAGGTAGCGGCTGGCGCAAAGACCTGGTGATCTTTATCGATGTTTCTCGAGGCACCGATCAGATCATTTGTGATCCAGATCCCGGACGCTGTGCAGCAGGGAGAGTTATGCTGTGTACCTAATTCCCGGATGTCGAGGTGAAGATGCGAAAGTTGGATGGCCTCGCTTTTCTGATTCTTCCCTTTTTCCTTCCCTCTCTTGCTTCCGCTCAAATCGACTCCATTCATGCGAACGCTCTTCCGCAGGAGGCGGCTGTGTTGAGCGCACTGGACGACGCACGGCAACTTGAGCCTTATAGCCTCTACTGGACGGCCGAGCAATTGTGGCAATTTGATATTCCCAGGCAAAAGGTGGCAGATCGGCTGAGCGTGGACCTTGGCATCCTGAAAGAGTCTGTGAATGCGCATCCGGAAAATGCCGAGCTGACGATCCTAGCGGCGCTCGTGGCGAACCACTCGCACAACCTGGAAGTGAACGGAGCGTACGACACCGCGATGAAGATGCTGGAAACAGCGGGAAAACTGGCTCCGGGCGACTTGCGCGTTAATTGGTTTCGAGCAACACTTCATTGCCAATCGACTGAGATTGAAGAGGGTGCCAGGGGCTTTTTGGTGTTGGAATCCGGCGCCGGCGCGGATCGTTTGCCAGCGGGATTCTGGGACGATTACATGGAGTGCGCCCTGTTGTCGAATATGCCGGCGCATGTGTTGCGCGCCGCCAGCTACCTGGAAAAGTCGCATGTCTCGCAATCAGATCGAGGAAAGGCATACGTCGGGTTTGCACGTGAGCGCCTTGTGCCCTTCGACCCTCAAAAGGAGTACGAGCCGAGCGCAGTCTTTCTGGGATATGACGACGGAAACGACGAAGTTCTGACAGGCGCGAGCTTCGGTGCAAAGATGAGGGTACACGCCACTTGGGAGAAGTCGGGCTTCAAGCTGAAAGGAAACAGAGGCACGACACTCTTCTTGTCCGGACCATACGCGGCGAAGAAGGGCACACTCAAGCCAAGCATTCTGCTGTTGGCTCAACAGGCAAAGCCCGGCCAGACGCTCGAGGAGTTCTCTGCAAGCTTCGATAGAAGCCATGGAACCTTCGCGCAGGACGTACCAAACCTCTGCCCGGCTCAAAGATGCATGGCAGAACGAGGCGTCGAACCGGGCCTGTATCGCGAGAACGGTGATGGACACACATGGATCATCGTGTTTGAACGTGAACAACCCGAGTTCCCTGGGCTCATCTTCGAGTCGCCTTCTGCGCTTCCTCACAAGGAGGGAAAGAAGGGACCGGAGTCATTCCGGTTTGCTCCGATTCAACAGCGCATGCCCGGAAAGCTTTTCTACCTTGTCATGCTGGACACGGCTGTGTCGATTGAGGAGCCAGCGCTGAAAGACTTCGATTTCTTTCTCAAGAACCTGACCGTCGAGTGATCAGGAACCCATTGCCATGGCGACGGCCTCCTCGGCGTTGGCGGCCACCTGCAGCAGGTCGCGGTTGCCCTGCTTGAGGAAGCCGGCGGCGACGGCGGAGTCGAGGAAGTCGAGCAGGCCGTTCCAGTAGCCGGCTGTGTTGACCAGCACGCAGGGCTTGGCGTGCAGGCGGAGCTGCGCCCAGGTGACGATCTCGAGCAGTTCGTCGAGCGTGCCGTAGCCGCCGGGCAGGATGAGGAACGCGTCGGCGAGCGCGACCATGCGTGCCTTGCGCTCGTGCATGGTGGAGACGATTTCGAGGTGAGTGAGGCCGCGATGAGCCACCTCGCTTCCGGAGAGGATGGAGGGCAGAATGCCGATCACTTCGGCGCCGGCGGCGAGAGCTGCGTCGGCCGATGCGCCCATCAGGCCGACGCTGGCGCCACCGTAAACCATGCCGAGGCCGGCTGCGGCGATGGCGCGCCCCAGAGCGCGGGCTTCGGCGAGAAAGGCGGGGTTGTTGCCGTCGGCCGATCCGCAGTAGACGGCGACGCGGCGAAGCGATTTTACGGGCGGAGTCATCTCAACCAAGGATAGACGGGATCGATGAATACTATTTGAGAGCCGCAAACGGTACACTGGATCAAGGACCTTTCCCGCCGGACTCTCACCTTGCAGCAGCTCATCGAAAACCTGAATCCAGAACAACGCGCCGCCGTGGAAGCGACGGAGGGTCCGGTGCTCATCCTGGCCGGAGCGGGGTCAGGCAAGACGCGCGTGATCACGAGCCGGATCGCGTGGCTGATCCGCGAAAAGGGCGTGGCGCCGGACGCGATTCTCGCCGTGACGTTTACGAACAAGGCGGCGGCGGAGATGGGCCTGCGCGTGGACCGGCTGCTGGGGCACTCGTCGCTGGCCAAGCCGCTCATCTCGACGTTTCATTCGCTCTGCGTGCGCATCCTGCGGCGCGACATTGAGGAGCTGAAGGCCGGCGGCCAGGGGTTGACGCGGTCGTTCGCGATCTTCGACGAGAGCGACCAGGAGTCGATCGTCAAGCAAGTGATGCGGCGCATGGGTGTCGATACCAAGCAACTGACGCCGCGTACCGTGCTGAGCCGGATCAGCTGGGCCAAGAACCACATGGTCGACCCGCAGGAGTACTACCTTGAGTCGAAAGACCCGAACAGCGAGCGCATCGCGCACATCTACAAGCTCTATCGCGACGAGCTGCGCAAGAACAACGCGATGGACTTCGACGATCTGCTTCTCGATGCGGTGCGGGTTCTCAAAGTGTCGAGCGGAGCGCGCGAGCGCTACCAGCGCAGGTACAGATACCTGCTGGTCGACGAATATCAGGATACGAACCGGCCGCAGTACGAGCTGATGAAGCTGCTTGCCGGCGAGGCGCACAACGTGTGCGCGGTGGGCGACGAGGACCAGAGCATCTACTCGTGGCGCGGCGCGGACATCCGCAACATTCTCGAGTTCGAGCAGGACTTTCCCAACGCGAGGATCATCCGCCTGGAGCAGAACTACCGCTCGACGCAGACGATCCTCGAGGCGGCCGGCGCAGTGGTGGCCAACAACGTCCGGCGCAAGGGCAAGACGCTGTGGACGGCGCGGCAGGGCGGATCGCTGATCGGCTTCTACGAAGCGCCGGACGGCGAGAACGAGGCGCTGTTCATCGCGGACCGCATACAGAAGTTCCTGCGAGAGGCAGAGAACTCGTCCGAGACACAGGACGGCGGAGCCGCGCATTGTGCCGTGCTCTATCGCACCAACTCGCAATCGCGGCTGGTGGAAGAGGCGCTGCGCCGCTACAACATCACCTACACGATGGTGGGCGGATTCAGCTTCTATGAGCGCGCCGAAATCAAGGATATGTTGAGTTACCTGCGGCTGGTGCGCAATCCGCACGACTCGATGGCGCTGCAGAGGGTGGTCAACACGCCGGCGCGGGGAATCGGGAAAACGACGCTGGAGGCGCTGGAGCGGCTGGCGCTGGAGACGGGCGCGTCGACGTGGGATGCGATTGCGACGGCGATCCGTGACCGGCTGATTCCAAACCGGGCGCTGATGGCGCTCGAGACGTTCCGGCAGCTCATCGTGGACGCTCAGGCGATGATGGACCCGGATTTTGCGGGCAAGCTGAGCGCCGATGTGGCCGGCGCGCGAGAAGGCGACACGGGATTTGAATTCGGAGCGGGAAACGCGAGGGAAGACGCCGGGGTCAGCTTCGAATTCGGCGACGAGGATCAGTTGGCGCTGCTCGATGCATCGCACTTTGCGCCCTTCGAAGCGGGAGAGAAGCGGCCGCCGCTGAAGAGGCCGGAAGAGCCCGCGGAGCCGGAGGGCTTTGAGGCTCTGGAGCCGGAAGCTTCCGCCGATGAGGTAGAGACGGCCGCGGAGGATGAAAGCGGTTCGACCGACGCAAGCGACGCGAAGAAGCCGTTCCGCGCGCCTGGCGATGCGGCGACGCTTCCGGAGCTGATTCGTTTCCTGATCGAGCGGACGGGGTACATCAAGGCGCTGGAAGCGGAGGGATCGCCGGAGTCGCTGAGCCGGATCGAGAACCTGAAGGAACTGGCCAACGCCGCACACGATGCGGAGGAGCGCGGCGAGACGCTGGCGGATTTTCTGGATCACGCGGCGCTGGCTTCGGACACCGACCAGTTCGATCCCGCGGCGCGCGTGACGCTGATGACGCTGCACGCGGCCAAGGGGCTCGAGTTTCCGCTGGTGTTTCTAGCGGGGCTCGAGGAGGGGCTTTTTCCGCACTCGAGGACGCTGAACAATCCGGAGGAGCTTGAAGAGGAGCGGCGGCTCTGCTACGTGGGGATGACGCGTGCAATGAACACGCTGGTCCTGACGCGCGCGCACTATCGGCGCCGCTACGGCAACGATGCGCCGGAGCTGAGCATTCCGTCGCGGTTCCTCGATGAAGTGCCGGCGCGGCTGATCGAGAACCTGGGCGGGCGCATGCCGGCGTGGTCGACGCCGAGTTATGCAAGCCAGTATGGAAACCGCTATGGGCGTAGCGCCGGACGGGATCGCGAGATGGATGGACGTCACTATAACTACGAGGATGAAAGCCAGGAGCCGCCGCGGCTTCCATCGGATGCAGCGTCGCGTCCGGGGAGCAGAGGGGCGGGGGCGTTGCCCGGGAAAGGCGACTCGATCGACAACATCGCGCGCTTCTTCGGAGGCAAGGGCGGCGCCGTGAAGACGGGCGCTATGGCGCGTCCGGCGATGGAGATTCCGGAGCCGAGCGGAGCCGAGCGATTGAAGAAAGGCCATCGCGTGCGTCACGCCAAGTATGGCGAAGGCACGGTGCTGATGCGCGAGGGCGCCGGCGAAGACGCCAAGCTGACCGTGATGTTCAACCGGCACGGGGTAAAGAAGCTGATGGAAAAGTTCGCCAACCTCGAGAAGATCTGACCGGCGGCCGGCATTCGGGTCCACCTTCTTGTTGTTGCGCTGGATCCGGCCTGCGCTCGATTCCACACCACCGGGGAATTTATGCACGATTGCGCGGGAACACTTCGTTCCTCCGCGGTGTCTACAGGAACACAGTGGTGCCGAACGGGATGAGCGGAGGGCCGTAGAGGCCGCGCCAAGCGATGCATCGCGGGGCGAACGCGCGGGCATGCGTGCGAACAAGGGCTTTCGGTCTCCCGGCCGGCGCGGCTGAATTCGTCACGAGGGAGGCCGGAGATGTTCGAGGACTCGACGTTCGAATCGACGGGCAGGATCAAGACACGCAGCCGGCGATGGATGATCGCGGCGCTGGGGTTGAACGGATCGATCCTGGTGGCGCTGATCGTCATTCCACTCATCTACCCTGAGGCGCTGCAGCGCAGCGGGCCGCTCATTGTGATGGAAGCTCCGCGCACACCGCCGGAGCCGGCGAAGCCGACGCCGAAGCCGGAACACGCTGTGGTCGTACGCGCGCAAGCGCCGGACAACACGATCACGGCGCCCGGACAAATCCCAAAGTTCATCGTCAAGCCGGAAAACCCCGAGGTTTTCGAACCAGTCTCCGTTGCCGAGATAGGAGGCCCTTCGAATGGGCCGATCGGCGGCAACTCCCCATTTGCGAATCATGAACCGAAACCGGTGGTGCGCGAAGCGCCGAAGGGGCCGGTGAATGTTTCGTTGGGCGTAATGGCCGGACAACTGATCTACAAGGTCAGGCCAACTTACCCAGCGATCGCTGTGGCAATGCGCGCAGAAGGCACTGTTGTTCTCCAAGCGGTGATCTCGAAGTCAGGAACGATTGAGAACCTCCAGGTGGCGGGCGGGCCGCCTGTTTTGCAGCAGGCCGCGATCGATGCTGTGAAGCAATGGCGCTACCGGCCTTATCAGCTCGACGGCCAGGTCGTCGAAGTGGAGACGACCATCAATGTTGTGTTCACGCTGGGAAGGTGAACAAATCGGCGGGCCCGCACGCCGATGCATGTGGTTTCCCACCCTTGCGCCAAAGTACGGCGCGAGGATGGGGTACTCCTTCTCCACTGTAGCTCGGATTTCACGCTCCGCCGGACTGCAGTTTGTCGCGGGTGATCTCGTTCCAGGTGGCGGTCGACTCGGGCAGAGGAGGACTTACAACGCCGGGCGCGACGCCCTCGATGACCTTCTGTGGATCGAGGTTCCCGTTCGTGTCGCGCAGCACCGCCTTCACCAACCCAACCGCGGCCAGGCCCTCACCGCCGGTGAAGGTCTGCTCCATGTAGAACCAGCGCTCGTCCCAGCAGGCCATGCGCGAGGCGAGCGTGAATTTTGCCAACAGGGGCAGCGAGCGGCGATAGGTGACCCATACCGCTCCGATGAGCGGGCGCCAGCGCGAGCGGAGGATGTGCGTGAGCAGCCCGGTGCGTGCGAGCAGGTGCGTGCGGCCGTAGTCCATGATGCTGAGGAAGCGCGCGTTGTTGAGGTGGAAGTTGAGGTCGATGTCGTTGGGCCAGACGCGGAGGTGGAGCTTGTCGTCGTCGAGCACGCCGAGCGGCGGCAGCGGGCGAATGTGCTGCCGGACGGCGAGCGCGGGAATGCGGACAAAGTTAATGAACTGTGACAATCGGGAGCCCTTGAACAGAGTGTAGAAGAGCTGGTAGCGCGGCCAAGGGGGGATCGGCGACAATCGCTTCTGATATGGGACGCCTTACACGACGGATTTTTCTTCAGCGCGCATCGGCGGCCGCGATTGCGGCTGCCGCGACATCTTCCTTCGCTCAATCGCAACGCGATCGGGCCTTCATCGCGTCGAACAGCGCCGACGGTATTCTGGCGTATGACTGGGATCCGGACACGGCCGAGTTGAAGAGAGTGGGCGTCGCCGCGAAGGTTTCTACGATCGACTGGCTCACGTTCTCGCCCAATCGGCAATACGTCTTTGCGGCGGCGGAGGTGGAGAGCTTCAACGGGAAGCCGACGGGCGAGGTGGCGAGCTTTGCTTTCGACCGGGGCAGGCTGCGGAAGATTTCGGCGGCCAATTCGGCGGGCAAGGGGACGTGCCACGTGGCGGTGGACAGGACGGGACACGTGCTTGTAGCCGCCGACTATGGCGGCGGAAGCGCGGCGAGTTTTCTGATCACGGATGGGAAGCTGGGCGAGGCCGTGTGGACCGAGCACTACACCGTGCACGGGCCGAACAAGGAGCGGCAGGAGGCAGCGCATGCGCATTTTGCGAGTTTCTCGCTGGACAACCGGTTTGCCTATGTGAACGACCTCGGCGGCGACTGCATCCATATCTACAGTCTCAACACCGCGACGGCGATGCTCTCCCCGGCAGGCAAGTACCAGGCGAAGCCGGGCTCGGGGCCGAGGACGCTGCATTTTCATCGCAACGGGCACACAGCGTATTCGGTGAACGAGCTCAATTCGACAGTGGACGTGCTGGAGTGGCACAAGGCCGATGGTTCACTGACGCGCGTGGCGCAAGTCGATCTGCTCCCGGCCGGCTCGAAGGGCGTCTCGACAGCGTGCGACACGGCGATTTCGCAAAACGGAGGCGATGTGTATTTCGCCAACCGCGGCGACGATTTCCTCTACCACTTCAGGGCCGATTCGGCGAGCGGGCGACTGACGCCCGTGAAGCGTTCGAGCTGCGGCGGCAAGACACCGCGGAACTTGACGCTCGACCCGACGGAGCAGTGGATGCTGGTGGCGAATCAGGATTCGAACCTGATCAGCGTGTTCGCGCGAGACGCCAGGACGGGCGAGTTGGCGGACGAGGGCAAGAGCTTTGCCGCGCCGACGCCGATGTGCATCCTGTTTGCCTGAAAGAGATATCCGGCAGTGCAATTGCGCGGCGGCGTGGATGCCTAGGCGCCGATAAAGGCGGGCGTGGAAAGCGCGGGGATCTTCGCCGCCGGCGCTTCTTCGCCGTCGGACGTCGCGACGGGGATGTGAGCCAGCTCCCAGGCCGAGCGATCCTTGAGCAGCCGCGAGACGAGCGCTGTGTGCATGGCGTGACCTGCGCGTTCGGCAACCACATGGCCTTCGATGCGGCGGCCGGCGAGGGCGAGGTCGCCGATCAGATCCAGCATCTTGTGGCGGACATACTCGTCGGGGAAGCGAAGCGGACCGTTTTCCGGTCCTTTGGCGCCGAGGATGATGGCGTTGTGCAAGCTGGCGCCCCGGATAAGGCCCATGTCGCGGAGGCGCTTTTCGTCGGCCTTGTATCCGAACGTGCGGGCCGGTGCGATCAGCGTGCCGTACGTCTCGGCGGCGAGGTCGATGCTGGTTTGCTGGCGGCCGATGGGTGCGGGAAATTCAATCGAGTAGCGAATGCTATAGCCAGAGCCGGGATAAAGGCCGATGAACTTGTTGCCCTCGCGGACCTCGATTTCCCGGAGGACGCGGATCGTTTCGCGGCGGCGGCGCTGGGTCCGGATACCCGCACTGTGAAATGCCTGGACGTAGGGTAAGGCGCTGCCGTCGAGGATGGGGAGCTCAAGGTTATCGATTTCGACAATAACGTTGTCGATGCCCATGCCGATGAGCGCGGAGAGCAGGTGCTCGGTGGTGGAAATGAGCACGCCCTGGCGCATCAGGCTGGTGGCATAACTGACCTTGGCGACATTGCGCCCGGTGGCGGGGATTTCAAAGTTGTCGAGATCGGTCCGGCGGAAGACAATGCCCGAGCCAGCCGGGGCGGGCAGCAGGCGCATGTTGACCGGAGCGCCGGAGTGAAGTCCAACACCCTGAAATTCCAGGGGCTCAGCAATCGTCTGTTCCAAGTGTGCAAGTGTAGCCAATACGCTCTCCAAACTGTGCAAAACGGGGCGCAACCGCTAGGTTAGACGGGAAGTGCTCCCAGCGCCCTGTGGCAATTTTGCAACATTCTGTTCAAGTTGCCGGTCCGTGTCCGGTTGGTGCTTGGATCGGGTCGAATGGCCTTGACGTAAATTTCGTAGAATCAGGGTGTCCCGGGACGGAACGCCAGGGTGAAAAGGACCCATGAAGGAGAAGCGATTTATTCCAATGCGGGCGCTGCTTGCCGGTGCGAGGCGTAAGGAAGGCGAACTCGTTTCGCTGGCGCAGCGGCTCGTGAAGATGGAGTCGCCGTCGGACGCGAAGGCGGAAGTGGACGCGTGTGCGGCGGTGGCAGCGGCACGCGTGAAAGAGCTGGGCGGCCGGGTGAAGCTGCATCGCCAGCGCGGCTACGGCGACGTGCTGGAGGCGCGGTTCGGTCCCAGGAGGAAGGCGGCCGTGGCGGAGCGAATGCTGCTGCTGGGGCATCTGGACACGGTTTGGCCGCTGGGGACCATCAAGACCATGCCGTGCCGCGTGGCGGACGGGCGGCTGTGGGGGCCGGGAGCGCTAGACATGAAGGCCGGCGTGGCGATGGCGCTGACCGCGATCGAGATGCTGGAAGAGGCGGACCTGCTGGAGCGCGAGATCGTGTTGTTGCTGAACGGCGACGAGGAGATCGGCAGCCCGGTATCGCGGCCGGTCACGGAGCGGCTCGCGCAAGAGTGCGCGGCGGTGTATGTCCTGGAGCCGGCGCAGGGATTGGCCTACAAGACCGCGCGAAAGGGCACCGGCAACTGGCGGATTGACGTGAAGGGCGTTGCGGCGCACGCAGGCGTGGATTTCGAAAAGGGCGCGAGCGCGATTCGCGAACTGGTGCGCGTGGTGGAGACGGTGAGCGGATGGACAGATCTCAACCGCGGGCTCACGGTCAGCGTGGGCACGGTGGGCGGCGGATCGAAAACGAACGTGATTCCCGCCGAAGCATGGGCCGAGGTGGATGTGCGGATCGCGCGCAAGGGCGACGGGCCGCGGATCGAGCGGAAGTTCGCCGGGCTCATGCCCAAAGACAAGCGCTGCGCGCTGGTGGTGACGGGCGGCATCAACCGGCCGCCGATGGAGCGGACGAGGGGAACCGTGCGGCTGTTCGAAAAGGCGCGGGCGCTGGCCGTGGAGCTGGGATTTGCGCTCGATGAGGCGGCAACCGGAGGCGCGTCAGACGGGAACTTCACGTCGGCTCTGGGCGTGGCCACGCTGGACGGGATGGGCGCGGTGGGCGAAGGCGCGCATGCGCGGCACGAGTCGGTGTTTCTTGAGCACCTGGCCGCGCGCACGGCGCTGCTGGCGGGTATGCTGGCCATGTAGGCCGCTCGCCAATCCCGGGAGCTCTCAACTTGGAGGCGATTCGTGGCGAACTTTCCCGACAACGGAATGGTGCACCTGAACAGTGCGCGCTCAGTGGCAGAGACCTTCCTGAGACTCGAAGCGTTGGTCAAGGCCAAGGGAATTCCGATCCATGCGCGGATCGACCACAGCGGCGACGCGGCGGCGGCGGGGCTGGAGATGAAGCCGGCGCGTTTGCTGATCTTCGGCAACGCGAAGGCAGGAACGCCGCTGATGGCGGCCGCGCCGACGCTGGCCATCGACCTGCCGCTGAAAGTGCTGGTGTGGCAGGACGAAAGCGGGTTTGTGTGGGTGTCGTACAACAGCCCGGAGTATTTGCAGAAGCGGCACTGGATCCCGGAAGACCTCGTGAAGAACATCGCGGCGGTGAAGGTGATCGCCGAGGAAGCGGTGCGGTAGCTTTGCGGATGGCGGGTGGCCGGGATCGCAAGGAGGTCGGGCGCAATGCGGAGTTGGAAGCATGCGGGCATGATGCTGATGTTCGGCGCGGTCTGCGCGAGCGCGGCGCGGGCTGCGGACCCGCCGCAGGGCATCGCGGCGATCTGGGCTTATGCGGGGACGTGGAAGGTGGAGACCGAGCACTTCGACACGGCGCACAGCAAGGCCGGGCATGAGAAGGCGACGCTGCGCAACTCGTGCTGGAAAGACGGCGCGTATGTGGCTTGCAACCAGTATGTCGATGGCGATTCGAAGGTGCTGCTGGTCTTTACTTACAACGAGAAAGACAAGGTGTATTCGAGTTACCCGATTCCGAAGGATGGGAGCCCGGCTGGAAAAGGGACATTGATCATCGAGGGAAATGTGTGGACATATCCGTGGGAGACGACCGAGAAAGATGCGACCACCTATTTCCGGGTCGTCAACACGTTTGTAACTCCGGACCGGATCGAGTTCCGGCAGGAGTACTCGACGGACAAGACGCACTGGACGTTGATGGCCAAGGGGCAGGACGTCAGGGTCAGCAAAGAGTGAGCCGCGCGGCGAGCGGGGATGTCTTGCGATGCCCTCACTTAGCAGAGGCGGCGTAGGATAGCTCTACAAAGCCATTCCTGTAAGCGGTCACGTTCTTCAAATCCCACCTCTCCTCCTGCGGGGAACCGCCGAATAGCCTGAGTCCGCCGCCCAATAGGACAGGGGCAATGGTCAGCCTGATTTCGTCCACCAGGCCGAGCGCGAGAAAACGCTGACACAAGATGGCTCCGCCCGCCAGCCAGATATTCTGAAATCGCGGCGCGAGCTTCACGTCGACGAGCGTTTTGAGATCGCCCGAATAGAACTCAACGCTCGCCCTTGCCGGCGGCCATTGCCGGCCGGTGACCACGACGGTCGGAGTATCGCCGTATGGCCAGCCCAGTTCCAGTGCATGTTCATACGTGCGAGAGCCGAGGATATAACAATCGATGCCTCTGACGAAGGCCGCGGCTTCTTCCGCAGATATGGAGACCCCGGGTTCGTAGATGCTTCCGTTGTCTTCCAGCCAGGAGACGGAGTTATCCTTCGCCGCAATGAAACCGTCGAGGCTGGATACCACGTGCAAGGTGACTTTGGATCCCGTCGCGCGGCGTTCGGCTGACATGACTCCTCCTGGTTTTGCGGCCAATGTCGATCTGCGCGCGGGGAATTATGAAGCGCGGCGCAGGGCATTGTAGGCATCGAGAACACGCTGGAGCGCTTCGCCGGCGGTCGCGCCGGTCGAGGATAAGTGGCCCATCTTGCGGCCCGCGCGCGGCGTGTGTTTCTCATACAAGTGAAGGCGGACGCCGGGCACGGCGAGTGCGGCGGCGAAGCTGGGCGAGCCGTCGAGCCAGACTTCGCCAAGCAGATTGACGATAGCCGCGGGCGAGATGAGTGCCGCGTCGCCGAGCGGCAGATTGCAAACGGCGCGGACGAACTGCTCGAATTGGCTGGTGACGCAGCCGCGCTCGCTCTGGTGATAACTGTTGTGCGGGCGCGGCGCGAGTTCGTTGACGAAGAGTGCGCCGGATTTGGTGACGAACATTTCGATGCAGAGCAGGCCTTCGAGGCCGAGGCGTGCGACGATGGCCGAGGCCAGCGACTCGGCGCGCGTTTCGAGTTCGGGCGGAATGCCGGCGGGAAGCACGCTCCAGGCGAGGATCTGGTTCTCGTGATGATTGCGCGCGGCGGGAAAGCTGCGCACCTCGCCGGAAGGGTTGCGCGCGGCCATCACGCTGATCTCGCAGTCGAGGTCGAGGGCCTGCTCGGCGACGCAAGGCTTGCTGCCCAGGCCGAGCCAGGCGTTGGCGAGGTCGTCGGTAGTTGCAGGCGCGTCGAATCCGAGGCGCGCCTGACCTCGGCCATCGTAGCCGCCGCGTCCGATCTTGAGAAAGATGCGCGGGCCGAGCATGGAGATGACGTCGTAGAGATCCGCTACTGCGCGGATGACGCGGAACGGGCCGACGGGGAAGCCTTGCTCGGCAAGCCACGATTTTTGCAGCGTCTTGTCCTGAATGATGCGGATGGGCTCGACGGCGGGACGCAGCGGCGCGAGCGAGGCGACGCGGGCGAGCGCGTCGACGCCGATCTGCTCAATTTCAAGCGTTACGACATCGGCGCCGGCGGCGAGGCGATGCGCGGCCTCGGCGTCGTCCCAGCGGCCGACGATGGTTTCATCGGCGATGAAGCTTGCCGGGCATGCGGGCTCGGGGTCCATGACGCGGACGCGATAGCCCATGGTGCGGGCGGCCATGGCGGTCATGCGGCCGAGCTGGCCGCCGCCGAGAATGGCGATGAGCCCGCCAGGCTCGATAACACGCGGCATCGCACTCGGAGCCGATGCAGGGGAGCCGCTCAAACAGGCTGCTCCCGATCGGGCAACTCCTGTTCCGGCAACTTCTGGTCGAGGACTTCCTGCGTGCGTGCGGCGCGCCACTCGGCCAGGCGCGCATGCAGCGCCGGATCGGTGACGGCGAGGATCTCGGCGGCGAGAATGGCGGCATTGGCAGCGCCGGGCTTGCCGATGGCGAGCGTGCCGACGGGGACGCCTTTGGGCATCTGCACGATGGACAGCAGCGAGTCGAGGCCGTTCAACAGGGTGGCGGGCACTGGCACGCCGAGCACAGGGAGCAGCGTCTTGGCGGCCAGCATTCCTGGGAGGTGGGCCGCGCCGCCGGCGCCGGCGATGATGACGCGCAGGCCGCGGCCGCGCGCCGTCTCAGCATATTCGAAGAGCCAATCGGGAGTGCGGTGCGCGCTGACGATGCGCGCCTCGTGCGGAATGCCGAGCGTGCGCAGGATTTCGACGGCTGCGGAAAGGACTTCGTAGTCGCTTTTGCTGCCCATCACGACGGCGACCAGCGGTTGCTCGTTCACAGGGGTGATTATACGAGGCAGAGGGTGCTGCTAGCGCCTTTGCGGAGGTATTGGCAATCCTGGAATGGGCACTTGAAACTGCAATTGCTGCTGTTGTTTCGCATATGCGGAACCTCTATGGTTCTCGATGATCTTGCTCGTGGCAGTATTTGTCAGCGCGAACATGTAGCAGTGGTGGACGGTGAGAACCAGTTCCTGCAGTTCATTGTCATCCTCAAGCGCCAAAACTCTGAGGCCGAGGTCCCTGCACTTGCTGAGAGGGATGTGGCGGTCGTGCGACTTGTGCTCGTCTGCATCACTCAATCCATCCACGATACGGGTCGATTTCTCCGCCGCGTCTGGCTCGCCCTCAAACATAACGTCGCGGAGCTGATCGGCGACGAACTGCTTCGTCCAATCAATTGCTTGTTGGCATTGACCGAGGAAGGTTGGGTGGTATTGCTGGAGAATGCATTTCCAGACTTGAATAGCATCTGGGTCGAGCTTTATCTCTGACAACGCCTTCTTGAACTCGTTTAATACGCCTTGCGCCGCTAAGTTCCGAATCTGTGGATCAATCGGGCCGAGGCTCGATTGTTTCCCAAGAATGATCTCCCGCGACGAACATGCGATCATAGTACCTGCCGACATGGCCACTTGGGGAACAATCACCCGCATGTTCTTCTGGAACATCAGGTGCAAGTAATTGACGAGAGACTCCGTTGTTGCAATGCTCCCGCCGGGCGTATGTAATATAAGATCCAGTCCTAGGGACTTATCGAGCCCATTTACGGCGTTCATGAACCCGTTCATGTCTTCATCATTGATGTCGAGGAGCTGAATCCCAGGTCTTGAAAGCCAGCCGGAATAGTATGCGATCGTGTTCCGCTTCGTCTTCTCGAAAAGCTTCTTTAGAGCCTTGTGTCGATATGTGTCGACGGCATCCGGAGCACCATTCTTAACAGAATTCTGAATCGCTTTGAAAACGTCATTCCAGCTCGGCAATTATTCTCCTTCGGACAGCGTCCCTGCCCCATTAGAAGCAATTGAAGGAACGTATCGGAAGGGAGATGGCTGGGCGAGGCTATACGTGTCGTTCTCTCGTGCAGGTTGAAGGCTATTGAGAGCGATCAGCTGGCGGTGCAGATCGATCAGTTCAATCGCCTCTTCAGTCAGCGGCGGGAGGACGTGGGTCTCGGTGGCCATGATGTTCTCCTAATTGCCTTTGCCCGGAACGGTACCACGGCTGAAACGGGCTGGGCAAGACATTTTCTCAATAATGATATAGTGCGCTCCGGCATCCGAAAGTTGCATTACGTTACAACGAAAATTGCACGGGGGCCGGATCTGCCTCAAACGCAGAGGGTTTTCGCTCACAGGCGAGGTTTCCGCTTTTGGAACCGGCAGAGGGATTCAGTTCCCATTAATGTGACCTTTTTAGTTTCTCTTCGTGGATCCCCGCCAACCCGAAACGACAGTTCAGTGACGGCGCAAAGCTTCAAGCGCAACCTCGATGACAGTGAAGAGCACACTGATGGCGGCGAGGAAGCCCTTGGTGCGCTGCCAGTTTTGCTCGTGCAGGTCCATGCGGCGCTCGAGGTCGCAGATGCGGCCGCCGTTGCCGTCGCCGACGAGGCCGGCCATGTGCGTTTTCAGCACGCTCAGGTCGCTGAGGACTTGCGCTTCGAATTCGTTCATCATGCGCATCCGCTTGACTCCGATCTGTACGTTTTGTGCGAAGAAACCCCAACGAAGCAAAGGGAATCAAGGAACCCATCCCTCAGGGACTAAAGTCCCGCAGGTTGAGCGTATCTTGCGGCGCGGCTGAAGCCGCGCCCTTGCAAAACATCGGCCTTCTTTCATCTTTCTCAGGATCCGAGGGGAAGGTTGATGAACAAGGCGGTGGAGAACTCCGAGTAGTTCGGCGGCGACGAACCGTCGTACATTCGGATGTAAAAGCGATCGGCCGTGCTTTCGCGGGCGAAGGTTATGGTGGGCACGGTGGCGCGCGCGACGAGATCGGGGTCGGAGCCGGGCATGAAAGCGAAGTCGCGGCGGCGGACCTCAAAGCCTCCGCCGGGAGGTGGAGTTATTCCGGCGTTGATGGTCACGGCGGATCCTGTCATCGTAGTTACGGTGAGGTTATTCAGGTTGGGCAGATAAGCGGGCGCGGCGGGCGCGGGCAGCCACGCGTCGGCAGGCACCGCGGCGCTGGTCTCGATGGCCAGGTCTTCGGCCCAGTCGTTGGCGAACTGGATCGCATACTCGACCAAGTCGGGGTAGCTGGAGCGGTAAGTCAGCTTGACGGAGCGGGTGACGACCTGGGCGTTGAGGCTGGTGGACGGCGCGTCGAGAAGCAGAGCATCGCCGGGCCAGACATCGGACGCGAAGCTCGAGCGATGGCAAAGATAAGTGCCGCTCCACAGGGCGCTGACGCCCGCGGCGGCCTGTGCGATGGCCTGCGCGGCGTTGCGGCAGTCGGCGGAAGAGCGGGCGGCCGGGTTGGTTACGGTGCCAATCCAGGTTGAGACGGAGGGCATGCCGGCCGCGACGAGTGCGGCCTGGCTTTCCGTGTTGACCCAGCGGCCGATGGCGCGGCCGACGGTGCGATAACTCACCGCGATCTGCTCGCCGGCCGGCGGCGCGAACCCGGCATAGAAGACCAGCTTGCCCGTGCGGTCGATGTGGCACTCGCCAGCCTGGGCGACGCTGCCGATGCGCCGCGTGCAGGGCGAGCCGTGGGAGGGTGTCGCGACAACCCAGCCGGAACCGAGGTTGGTGAGACGAAGAGAACGCATGGATCCGATGAGGTTGATGCTGCTGGCGGCGACGACATAGGCGGGAGCGGGCAGGTCGGCGATGGAGCCGTCGTAGAGTGTGACCGGCGTGCCGCCGACGCCGCCGACGAACTCCTGGATCTCCATCTGGATGCGTGCGCCGCAGCCGGAGATGGCGCCGCCGAAGGCAATCGGGCCGCTGTCGCCGAAGGAGCGATAGACGGCCTGCTCGCGCTGAAGCTCGGGTGCATTGAAGCGGACGCGCAGCGTGTACTGATTGGACGGGTCGATAGCAAAGGTGGAACCGGCGGGCGTGCCCTGGATATAAGGCTGAAGCGTGACCGCGCCCGTGCCGATGGCTGCGGAGGCGTGGAAAGCGGCGACCGAATCCGAAGTCTGAAGAGATGCGTTGAAGAAGCCGCAGAGATTGCCGACGCTGCCCGGCGCAAGCGTAACGCCGGCGGACTCGAGAAGCATGGCGCCGCCCATCTCGATGGGGTCGAGCAAGGCCAGCGCGATGGCGCCGTCGTAACCGTTGCCGCCATTCATGACCAGGCCCCCGGCACCGAGCGAGATGTAGCCGCCGGGACCAGGACTACCCCAGATGCGCTCGTCGATCCGGGGCTCGTTGAACAATTCATGGAGGACCGCGGTCTGCGAGGAGGGCGGAAAGTACGGCTCCTGGGCGAGGTAGAACTGGGTGGTCACTCCATCGCCGAGAAAGTACTCGGTGACATAGGCGGCCGGCTCGCGTTCGCCGCAGACGGTGACATCGTTGGCCAGCGCGCGCCTGACGCTCGCGGTGAGCGAAAGCGCGGCGAGGTTGAGGCTGCCGTCGGCCTCATTGAGGGGATGGACGACGGAGGCCGCGGCGGAGAGCAGCAGCGCGCCGTTCACCGCCCGATAGGCGGAGCGAGCCTGGCTGGCGGCCTGGGCGGCGGCTGCGCTCCAGCGGACGCCCGGAGCCGGCGCGAAGTGGGCGACGGGAGTGGCGAGACCCAACCCGCTGGTGGAGAGCGCGGAGGAGCCGGTGCGAGCGACCAGGGCGGACAGCAACTCGCCGACCGTGAGACCGATGACGCCGGCGCTGGGCGGCATCGATAACTGGTCGAGAAGGATTTCATCGCTCAGAGCGTGGATGGCGATGCGGTAGCGCGGGCCTTCGAGGGCGAGGCCTGCATACTCCGGCAGCGGAGCGACGGCGATATAGCCCGTGAAGTAGATTGTGCCGTCGTCGCCGAGGATGGCGATGCCGGAGTACCGCGCCGGGATGAGCAGGCTGCCATTCGAGGGAAGGCTGAGCCGGAATTGGCACACAGAGGGCTCGTTGAGCTTGCGCTCGATGGTGAGCGGATGGGCGGCGTCAAGAGCGGCGGTGTAGTCCTGGCCTTGGATGGTGATCTTCATTGGGTTCTCAGTGGGGAGCGAACGGTAGTTACACGAGTGCATTGAGTGCGGGAACGAAGCTGCGATAGCAGACGACGCGTTCGCCATCGAGCGGATCGATGATGGGCAGCGCCTGGAACTGTGCGGAAAGAAGCACCCGCCTGAGGCCGGCTTTGTTCCTGGCGTCGAGCGGCTGAGTCATTTCTTCGGCGCCGGCCAGGGACTGCAGGCGCGGGTAGTAGAAGAAGATGCGCTCGCCCTGGCTGCCTTGCACGACGAAGAGCGCGGACCACTCCTGATAGAAGCTGCCGCCTTCGCGATCGACGAATCCGACCACTGCCTGTAACTTCATCCCCGCGGCAGGCGCGCCGCCGGGCAGGGGCTCGGCGAGTGTCAGGCCGGCGGTTGTCACCTGGGAGACCAGCGCGACATTGAATGTTATGCGGCGGATGTAATCGATATCGGAAACGGCCTGGCGGAGATAGGCGCCGGAGACAGGCGAGCCAACAAAGCCGGTCTGGCCGGTGTTATCGGAATCGACGGCGGCGATGGAGCCGGGAGCGAACCTGGATGCGTCGGTGGAGGCAAGCGCAACAAAGCTTGCGCTGGAGCCGCTCTGCACAGTGACGGCGGGAGCGGCGGCCGCACCGCCGGCGGCCGCGCCGGCGCCAGACGCAGGCTTGAGCAGGTTCATGTGCTGCGAACCGGCGGCGAGCGCCATGCTGAGCTTTGTCCAACTCAGGAACTGGAAGCTGAGTTGCGCGCCGAGAGTTTCGCGGACCTGCTCCAGCGGAGATGCCGGAACGCCGGTGAGCAAGGTTGCCGACTTGCTGAGAGCCTTGCGCGTGAAGTCCTGGATCCAGCCGAGGCTGAGCCAGGGAGCAGGAGGGGCGTCGAGATTGAACGCGGAGAGCAGCGACGGATCGAAGAGGGCCGGCGTTTGCGCGGCGCGGTTGACAGGCGCGAAGTAGGCACGGATGCGGCGCGCCACGGGCGCGGGAGCGGAAACCCAGTTGGCGGACATTTACTCCCCCTGCTCCTGGTAGCTGTAGACGGAGACTCTGGCGGTGCGCGAAAGGCGGTCGCGCTGCACGGCGACGGGTGAGAGGGCGGGCTCGTCCCAGAAGACCTGCGTGAGCATGGCGGCCGGCGGCTGCGCGGTGAAGTTGAGCTTGGGTGTGGAAAACGGCTGGATCATGGCGATAAGTTCCTCGTCCATGACGCTGAGGGCGCGGCCGCGATCGAGCCCACCGAAGCTCTGCGTGCCGCAGGTCTGGTAGACGATCTCGCATTCTTCGGCGGCCATGGCGGTGGGGAGATCGACGTCGGCGGCGAGGGAAAGCCAGCGCAGGACAAAGACGTCGCTGGGGAACTGGTTGAAGGGAGCTTCGGCGTCTTCAACGAGGATTCCGGGGCGCACGGAGCCTCGCAGAAGGATGGTGCGGGCGGGATTGATGGCGACGAGGCGCGTGCGCAAAGCGACGTAGAAGGAGTCTCGGGCGTTCTGCATGGGGTGCTCCGCATGGAGGTCAGGGATCAGAGATCAGGGATCAGGGATCAGGGATCAGAGATCAGGGCGAGAGATCAGGGATCAGGGTCAGAGATCAGGGATCAGAGATCAGAGATCAGGGATCAGGGATCAGAGATCAGGGCGAGAGGTCAGGGATCAGGGCGAGAGGTCAGGGATCAGAGATCAGGGGACAGAGATCAGAGATCAGAGATCAGGGCCAGAGATCAGGGATCAGGGCCAGCGGCCCAGCGTCCAGCGTGCAGGGCCAAGGACCGGCTGAAAGCTGAAAGCTAAAAGCTAGAAGCTAGACGCTGGAAGCTGTGAGCGAGGAGTTGTGAACTACGAATTGCACTTCTCACACCGCCTGCTGGCGGGCTTCGCGGAGCAGGAGCCGGTAGAGGTAGACCTGGCCGAAGACCTCGTTGGCGGCGATGGAATCGATGAGGTAATCCTGGCCGGCGACGGTGACAGCGAGGGTCATGGCAAAGAGCGACTGCGCCGAGGCGAGGTCGAGCGCCAACACCTGTTGCTGAAGGCTCGTCGCTGAGAGGAGCAGCTCCCACTTCGATTGGCCGTCGGCCTGCCAGGAGGGACGCAGCTTGCGCAGGAGCGCGGGGCTGACGACGACCTGGGCGAATGGGGTGGGCGCGAGGCCGACCTCGAACTGGCTCGAGTCAGCGGTGGCGCCGGTGACGCGGAAGAGCGCGGAGACGCCGGCGACGCTGCGCAGGAGAGCGTCGGCCAGCCTTTGCGGCGCGCTGACCGGGTTGCGGGAAGACGTGTCGCTCATGGCTCACCCCAGCCTGTGGGCCACGTAGGGACGCAGCCACGCCTGCACGGTTTCGTCGACGAGAGAGCTGGAGAAGTACTCCATCTGCATGGTGTCGATCCTGGTTCTGCTGGCGTTGAGCGCGGGCGTGGCCTGGGCGTTGCGGACAAGCTGCGCGCAGGCGGACTTGATGTCGTCGCCGATGACGGTGAGGCCGGCCGTGTAGGTGACCATGACTTCGTTGTAGGGCAGGCCGAGGACGTTCCAGGGCAGGGACAACTCGCCGGTTGCGGGATCGAAGTCGACGGACGACGGATCGATCGCGGTCCATTGGCCGGGCAGCGAGAAGGCCCAGACAATCTCGAAGAGCGGCTCGTCGAGGACTTCGCCGCGGCGGGGCTTGGCGTAGCGGCCTGCGATGGAAACGATGGATGAGGGGGCCGGCGGCAGCGGCGCGAGCGGCAGATAGCTGAGCCGCACGGTCTGCGAGCCGGCGGTGATGCGCAGGCGCTCGGAATACTGGACGATGTTCAGATCGGGCCGGCGGCAGAAGCTGTTGATGAGCGCGGTGGCGGCGGCGATCCAGTCGGCGGTAGTGGCCGGCGGCAGTCCGAAACTGGGGTAATCGGATGGCGCGAGATAGGGCATGGCGAGGCCTTTCGAGAGAGTCAGGGAACAGGGGTCAGGGGTCAGTTGTCAGGGGTCAGCTTTTAGCTTTTAGCTCTTAGCTCTTAGTCTTTAGCTTTTAGCTGTCAGCTTTCAGCCATCGGTTATCCGCTCACCCCTGGCACTCACGCTCGTCTCTGACGACTGACCCCTGTTCCCTGATCCCTTAGGTTTATCTGTCGACCAGCACCTGATAGTGCGCATAGCCGGCGCCTTTGACGACGACGGCGCCGAACTTGACGGCGACGTACTGGTAGGCGAGCGAGCTGGGCAGGCCGAGCTGGAAGATGCGCGGCGTGGGGTCGCCGAGCCAGTGGTACTCGACCAGGTCCTCGGTGACGATGTAGGCGGGCAGCACGGCCGAGCCGGAGCCGGGGGTGCCGGAGTAGCTCAGGCTCCAGTCGGGGATGAGCGGCAGGTCGCCGGCCTGGGTGGAGAGCATCTTGACGCGGAAGCCGCCGGTGATCTGGTCGGTATTGAGCACTACGTTGAACTCGGCCTTCATCTCGCGGTCGATGAGATCGAGCAGGACCGGGTTGGCGTAGATGGCGGTGGGGCGGACGTGGAAGCCGGTGTTGGCGACCATCTGGGCCACGGCGGACTTGATGCCGTCGACGATGGAGGCGGCGGTGCCGATGGTGACGGTGTTGCCGCCGGCGACGATCTGGGCGATGGCTCCCATGTACTGGGTGGTGGTGGGCGCGCTGAGGCTGGTGTCGCTGCCGTTCCAGAGCGCGACGTCATGCGTGACCATGATGCCGCTGACGGTGTCGGCGAGGTCCTTCGCTTGCAGATAGGCGAACTGCTGCTGCTGGTTGCCGAGCTCGACGTCGAAGAGGTTGTAGTTGATCTGCGAGACGATGGCCTTCAGCGGCACGCTGCGCTCGACGCGGGTGGGGCTGACGGTGGCCGGCACGATCGTGCGCGGATTGACAAAACCCGCGGTGCCGGGGTTGGGGATGACCGTCTCCTCAAAGAAGCGCGAGGGGTGGCCGGTGGCCGGAACCTGCTTGATGCGCTGCCCGAAGGGGCTCGAGCGGCGGCAGATGTCGAAGATCTCGGTCTGGTAGAGAGGGACTTCGACGGCGCCGGGGCCGATGAAGTCGGCTGCCGCATGGATGTCAGTGAAGGATGCGTTCATGGGATGCTTTCTGCCGGGAAGGGCGGTTTTTTGACGAGCCTCTAGCTTCTAGCTCCTAGCTGCTAGCTACTCGTTGTAAGCTCAGGCTGGGTTCGTCAGTTCCTCGGTGTCCGGGTTGAACAGGCAACGAGGGAACATCCGGAGGACGACGGCGCAAGTACCAGCTAGAAGCTGAAAGCTAGTAGCTGAGAGCTGCGGTTATGCGATCGCGCCGGCGCGGAGGAGCTGGGTCTTGACGGCGATGCGCTGCTCGAGCGAGAGGCCGGAGAGCGCCGCGTCGAGGGTGCGGACGTCGACCGGGCCTTCGCCGATGCCGTGCTTGGCGAGCATCTCGGAAGTGCCCGTGGGAAGGGTGCGGCGCAGCGCCTGGAGAGGCGACGGAGGAGCCGACGCAGCCTTCAAGGCGGCGATCTCGCGCTCGGCGGCGACTAGCTTCTCGGCGAGCTCGGCCTCGCGGCGACTCTGCTCGACGGTGGCGGTGATGCGTTCCACGTCGCCGGAGAGGGAAGTCGCGGCGGCGAGGCGCTCTTCGAGGCGGGTGAGCGTGTGCTCGAGGGCCGCGGCCGCGGCCTCGATGCGCTGAGCAGTCGTTGGATCGTCAGGATTCATGGGATTCCTTTCTGAGAGGGACTGAGGGGCTAGGGACGAGGGACGAGGGACCAGGGATCAGGGAACAGGGGTCAGGGGTCAGGGATCAGGGATCAGGGGTCAGAGACAAGCGCGAGTGCCAAAGGTGAGCGGATAGCTGATAGCTGATAGCTGATAGCTCAGAGATCAGAGCTCAAAGCTAAAAGCTAGAAGCTAAAAGCTAGAAGCTAGAAGCTAGAAGCTAGAAGCTGATCCCTGATCCCTGATCCCTGACCCCCGACCCCTTTCTTCTCACCCCGACATGCGGAAGCTGGTGGCGCGGTAGGCGGCTTTGTCGCGGAGGAGGATCGCCGCGCCGGTGAAGGTGACGCGGGTGAGCTTCCAGACTTCGGCGCGCATGTCTTCGACGCGGGCGTCGGCGAGCTCGTAGCTCATGCCCAGGGTCTCGCGAGCGCGGGCCTGGATGGACTCGGCCACGTCGGGAAAGTCGCGCGCGTAGAGATAGCCGCGCACGACGAGGTGGTTGCCGGCGAGGTCGGCCTCGGTGAGCACGCCGATCTTGCGGCGGGCGTCGTGGCCGTCCCAGCTGGGACGGTAGTCGATGGCCATGCCGAGCAGAGAGGGCAGGGCCTTTTCGGCGGCTTCGCGGGTGAGCAGGACGCGGTGGCCGCGCGCGCCGGCCGGGGCCTTGTCGCTGGCCGTGTTGACCATCGTGAGGACGCCGTCGAAGGGCGCACGGTTGGGGTGACCTTCGACGGGAGGCAGCTTGACCGCCATGGCTTCAAGACGCATGGGTTCTCCGAGGGACGCAGGGACTAAGGGACGTAGGGACGCAGGGACTAAGGGACGTAGGGACGTAGGGACTGAGGGACGAGGGGCCAGGGTCCAGCGTCCAGGGTCGAACATCTGCTCATAGCTGATAGCTAATAGCTGTTAACTGACAGCTGACAGCTAAGAGCCAAGAGCCATCAGCTTTCAGCCAAGACCCAGTGCCGGTTCACTCGCCGTGCTCGCTGTCGGGAGCGGCGCGAGGCCGCGGATGGCGCGGACTTCGTTGACGGTGAGAACTCCGGCCGCGAGCAGTTGGACCTGCATGGCAACCTCGGTTTCTTCGTCGCGGGCGTCGAGGTCGTTAAAGACGAACTCGAACTCGCGCCAGCCGATGCACTTCGAAAAGAGGTCGCGCGTGATGTGGCCGGCGAGGAGGTGGGCGAGCGGCGAGATGGCTCCGCGGAAGGCCTCGTCGGTGAGCTCGCCCGCGGTGGAGCGGTTGACATCGCTTTCCAGGCCGAGCAGCAGCGGCGGCAGGCCGAAGGCGTTGGCCACCATGCGGATGAGGAACTCCTGCCAGGCGAGTCGCAGGTCGGCGTCGGTGCCCTGGGCGAAGCGCAGGACCTCGGGCTTCTGCTCGGTGGAGAGGAGGGGAACGCGTCCTGTGCCTTCGATCTCGTCCTGCCACCAGCGGATGAGGCGGTCGTGCTGCGCGGGTGTGGCCTCGTTGAGCCAGAGAGCGTATTGCGCGACGGAGTTGGCGGCGAGCTTGCCGGCGTAGCGGTGCGAGGAGAGGAACAGGTTGACGGTTTCGAAGGCCACTTCCAAAGGACCCAGGCCGAAAGGAGTGAAGCTCCGCGGGTTCATGCGGATGTAGATGAGCTGGTCGTCGCGCAGGTCGATGGCGGCCGAGTCGAGCTGGCCGGGGAGAGCCTGGGCGTAGCGCGGCGATTCGGGCTCGCCGTCCCAGCGCGGATTGATGCGGATGGAGGCGCCGTCGACGGGCCAGAGCATGGCGGGCCGCTCGGGGCGGCCGGTGGGCTCCATCTCGATCGCGCCGTAGCCGCCGGTGAGCGCGTCTTCGATGACCTGCTCCATGAGCGTGCGGAAGCTGTCGACGGCGTTGGGCTCTTCGAGCACCTGGCGCAAGGCGCGCAGCTTCTCGGCCGCGGCCGGGACCTCGATGGCGGCGGCTCCGCGGCGGAGGCGCACCTGCCAGTCCATGGCGGCGATGCGGTCCTTGATGACGTTGATGGCGCGGCGGACGACGGGCGTCTCGGCGAAGCGGCGCAGGTTCACCGGCGTGGGCTTGGGCAGCAGCCGGCCGGGAAACTGCACCGGGGTGAGGATCGCAGGAAGGGCGAGCGTCTTGCGGGCGGCCTCGGCGGCGGCGGAGACCCCGGTGCTGAAATCGGGGCGCGCGGCGGCGCGCCGCCACAGAGTGGCGAGTTGGCGGCGAAGCTTCACGGGGTTTCCTTTTCAGGGAACGGGGTCAGGACCAGGGGCCGGGGCCCAGCGTCCAGGGCGCAGCGTCCAGGACCAAGGTTCCGCTGAGAGCTGACGGCTGAAAGCTGAGAGCTGAAAGCTTTGCATTGGTGGCGAAAAACAAAAGGCACGGCTCGACAGGAGCCATGCCATTGCAAGATCGCGATCCGCGGTTCACTGCAGACAGTGAACAGAGATCAGGGATCAGGGATCAGGGAACAGAGATCAGAGACCAGAGATCAGAGAACAGAGATGAGGAGGTCAAGCCGCGGGACTGTGATTGGAAGGCCGGTAGCTAACCCGGTCTCGATCCCTGCTTACAAATTCAATTGTAGAGAAGTTGCAGAATTAATCTGCAAAGCCGGGCAAGAATATTCTCAAAAAAGTTGGCCCGCGTTGGCGGCGCGGGGATGTTACAGGTTTCTCAGTACTTATCGATGAGTACCTCGGGGAAAACCGTGTAGATTTCCGGCTGATTTCGCCCCAATTGCGGCGCAGAGACTCTTGACAAGATTCCTGGAGTCGAATTTTGAGGGCCGATAGCTGATAGCTGACCCGTGGCCCGCGGACCGTGGCGCCCGGTCCTTGATCCTGGACTCTGGACCCTGGACTCTTGACCCTGGACTCTGGACTCTGGACCCTGGACGCTGGACGCTGATCCCTGTTCCCTGTTCCCTGTTCCCTGTTCCCTTTGTCCCTGCCTCTCTTACACCCGCAGCTCGCGGCGGGCGGTCTCAGCCACGCGGCCGAGGTCGGAGGTGGTGAGGACGCGGATGCTGTGCTCTTCCATGGTTTCAATTCCGAAGCGATAGGCCTCGAGGCGCTCGGGGTCGTCCCCGGAGGCGCCGACCTTCGCGGCGGGCTCGACGATGGCGGTGAGCTCGAGCGCGGCCTTCTCTAGGCGCTCGACGCCCGCATGCAGCGCGGCGGAAGAAAAGGCCAGGCCCTTGGCGCTCTCGGCGCCGGACTCGAGGCTGACGGCGTGGAACATTCTGATCTGGCCGTTGCGGTAGCCGAGATCGATGCGCAGCGGGTCGCCGGGCCGCGTGTAGCTGGCGGCGGCGATGCGCTTGCGCAGAAGGTCCCAGACGCCGGCGTGCTCGAATTCGGCCCTCATGCGGGATTGAATGGCGGCGCGGCCGCTGAGGCGGGGCACGCGTTCCTTGGGCGGCGGTTCGACATAGAGGCGCATCAGCTCGTCGAGGCCGGCCGGAAGGCTCTCGGCGAGATAGGCCTTCGACTCGGTCATCTGCACCCCGTTGGAGAGCGACTCGGAGAGCAGGCGCATGAGGTCGGGACCGGACGCGCCCGGCCCGCGCTCGTTCCCGGCCGACTGCTCTTCGAAACGGCGGCGCAGCTCGCTTTCCATGCCCTCGAGGGCGGCTGTGTCGGCGCCGGGGTCGAGGCAGCGGACGCGGCGCCAGTCGCGGGTGAAACGGATGCGCACCGGGTCGCGGCCGTTTTGCTCCCTGAGGATGACGCCGATGTGCACGAACTCGTTGCGCACCGTGTCGGGCACGTACTGGAGGAGGCGGAACTCGCATTCGCGGCGGTCGTAGGGCATGGCTAGTGGTTCCTTGTATCGAGAATAGGCCCGATGGGGAGAGAGCTCCAGGGTTGCGGGGCGGGTTGGGAGGCGGATCGGCCCCAATTGGGAAAGGGACGGCGGCTGGAGGCGGCGAAGGCCTGAATCAGGTCGCGGATGCGGGAGCGGCGGGCGAGGAGCTTCTCGACGAGGGCTTCGAGATCGGCGGGGTTGCCGCCATACCACTCCGGCGGGATGTCGGCGGCGGCGGACCAGGCGGCATCGGCGGGCAGGGTCTCGAGGCGAGTGAGCCAGGGCTCGAAGGAGTCCCAGCCGGTGACTCCGCGGTACACGTCGTCGCGGTAGTAGACGCCGCGCAAGGGAGCGTCGTCGAAGCGCCACTCGCCGGCGTGGAAGCAGTAGCCAAAGTCGATGAAGACGGCCTTGTAGCGGCGCTCGCGCGGGCGGCGGGCGAAGACCGCCTGCCGGCCGTTGGCGTTGCCTGTCCACTTGTCGAGGGCGAGGATGCCGGCGAATTCGGCGAGGTTCTTGACTTCGCGGAGCTGGTCCTCGGGCAGGTAGTCGACCACGTGGCCGGGCATGAGGCCGCCGACGAAGCGCGAGCCGAACTGCAGGCCCGGGCGGCAACGCTCGCGGGTGCGGCCGAGGTCCATCTCGAGCTCGGGCGTGTTGTCGATGAGCCAGCGCGAGACCTCGACCAGTTCGGCCTGGGGCGTGGAGAGGCCGGCGGCGGCGGCGAGGCGCGTGGCGAGAAGCTCGTTGGCCAGCACGCGGGAGTGCTGCGGGTTGTTCTGGAACTTGACCACCCAGGCGTTGCCGTCGGCGCCGAGCATGAGGTGGCCCTGCGCGCCGCCGCGCATGCGCCGGATCTGCTGTACGGCCTGGATGGCCATGCGGGCCTCCCTGAGGTCAAGTGGAGATTCACACGAATTCTAGCTGAGAGTTGAGATCTGGCGCCCAGCGGCCAGCAGCTCGTTCCGCGCCGCCAGCGCGATGGCCATGGCCAGGACGCGGTCGTCGTGGGCGCCGGGGCGGGCGCCGGCTCTGCCGTCGGGCAGGCGGACGAAGCTGCGGCACTCGGCGAGCAGGCGGCGGCTCAGGATCGACTGCGGGCTCTCGATGAGCGCGGCGTTGAGCAGGGCGAGCACAGCGGGCCGGGTGATCGAGGTGGTGAGCCAGCCGGGCTGGCCGTTCTGGCGATAGATGCGCGGGTATTTGCAGACGGCTTCGGCGAGAGCCAGCACGCCGGCGCCGTGGTTGTTGCGTTCGACGACGAGCCAGGCCTGGTTGTATTCGCGGGCGAGATCGGAGATGACGCGGGCGAGCTCCAGGCCTCCCACATGGCCGGCGAATTCGGCGCACTGGAGAGCCGATTCGAGATCGAGGACCTGGGCGGCGGAGTAGTCGCCCTCGCTGCCGCCGCCGGCGGGGTCGACGGCGACGAGGTATTTGCGGCCGGGGATGGGCGGCAGCCAGATCTCGAGCTGGCCGTTGACGCGGACCGCGCGGGGCAGCGGCGCCGTGAGCAGCCGCGCCTCGATGGCTTCGAGCTCGAATACGGAGTCGCCGCTCGCGAGGAAGCAGCTCTCCGCGTCTTCGGCGAACTCCTGGCGGGCCAGCGAGCGGAAGCCGGCGCGGATGCGGCGGCGGAAGGCGATCTGCTCGAGGTCGAGGCGATGGCGGGCCATGAAGTCGCGCTCTTCTTCACTGAGGGTGGCGGGATCGACGGCGCGCTCGCGGTAGCGCCGCTCCATCCACCAGGGGAAGAAGTGGCGGACCATGCCGGAATCGGGGCCTCCATCGCCGGCTTTGAGCCACTCTTCGTGGAAGCAGCCGCCGACGCCGTCGGGGGTGGACTCGAGGACGAGCTCCGCGCCGGGGGCGAGGGCGGCGCGCAGGCCGGCGAGGGTCTCGGCGGGATCGCCGGGCCAGCGCGCAAGCTCGGAGCAGTGCAGGTTCTGCAGGGTAAGGCCGCGGCCCGCGTTGCGGTCGCCGGCGGAGACGACGCGGTACTGCGAGTCGATCCCGGGGAAGACGATCTGGCGGACGTTGCTGTGGGAGGTCCGGAGCGGCCCTTCGCGCAACTCGGAAGGAAGCCAGTCGACGAAGCGGTGAACGATGCGGAAGATCTCCTCGGCGGACTGCTGGTTGTGCGCGACCTGGAGGGTGAGCGAGCCGGGATGGGTGATAGTGCGCAGGAAGAAGCGGCCGGCGGTCCAGGTGGTGAGGCCCATCTGCCGGGCCTTGAGCACGATGTTGCTCCGCCCGCGCCGGCGCTCGAAGGCGCGCTGCACGGGGTTGGCCTTTAAAGGTGCGGTCCAGCCGTCGCGCGTGCGCACCAGGAGCAGGCGTGCGGCGAAGGCCATGGCCACGCTACTGCCGCCGAGCGAGCGCGGCCGCGTGTCGAGGATGCGGCCGAAGTGCTCGAGAGCGTCGCGGGTGAGCTCGGCGGGATGGATGAGGGTGGGGGCGGTCGGTTTCATAGGGACGGAGGGACGGAGGGAACAGGGAACAGGGATCAGGGATCAGGGGTCAGGGGTCAGGGAACAGGGAACAGGGGTCAGAGTTCAGCATCCAGGGTCCAGCGTCCAGGCCCGAGTGCCAAGAACCGAGCGCGAGGCACCGCGCTCCGAATATCAAGAACCAACTGATAGCTGAAAGCTGAAAGCTGATAGCTGATAGCTGAGAGCTGATAGCTGATAGCTGAGAGCTGATAGCTGATAGCTGAGAGCTGATAGCTGAGAGCTGATAGCTGATAGCTGATAGCTGAGAGCTGATAGCTGAGAGCGGAAAGCTGACAGCTAAGAGCTAAAGGCTAGAAGCTGGAAGCTGACCCCTGTTCCCTGACCCCTGATCCCTGACCCCTGACCCCTGATCCCCGACCCCACTGTCTCAATTTCCTCCGCACCAGTAGCGGACCTGGTAGGCGGTGGAGGCGGCGAGGGCGGCGTTGGCGGTCAGGGTGAGCGCGGTGGTGCTTTCGGTCCACGTGATCGAGGTGACGAGGCCGGCGCCGCTCAGCGTGGGCGAGACGACGCAGTTGGCCTGGTTGGTGTGCGTGTTGGGGAAGCTGAGGGTGGCGAGGGTGCCCGTGGCGGGGCTTGATCCCGTGGTGACCGTCACGGTGCCGCTGACTCCGTCGCAGACGTGGCTTGTGGCGCAGGCGATCGAGGGACTGGTGCCGGCCGCGGAACCGGCCGCCAGGCCCATCGTGCCCGAGCCCATCACGAATTTGCCGGAGAGGAAGCCGATTGCGGTCGTATTGCCGCTCGCTGTGACGGCGAAGGAAGTGGCCGGGCTGGAGCCGCCGCTCTGAACGAGGAAGCCGCCGGTACCGCTGTTGGCGGTTCCGTTGACGACCACGGCGTTGGCGCCGGCGCCGGAGTTGAGCGCGGTCTGGCCGTTCTGGAAGAATGCGGCGCGGTCGAGCGAGTTGACCTGGTCGGTGAGGCGCAGGTAGTTGCTCGCGTCCTTGCGCAGCTTCCACTCAGCCGTGCCGGAGTAGGTGTTCCATTGGATGGCGCCGGTCTGGTCAGCGGCCGAGCCCGGCTGGATGACCAAATCGTCCTCTGCAGCGGCGTTGTTGGCGAAGGTGGTGGCGTTGCCGGTGAAGGTGGGGCCGTTGACGAGGGCCACCGCGCCGCTGCCGCTGGCCGATGTGGACTGGAGAAGGCCGGCGCTGGACGTGCCGAGCACGGCGGCGTTGGTGACGCCGGTGTCGGCGATCGATGCGAAACTGGCCGCGCCGGTGGCGCCGTTCACCTGCGCGGTCTGCGTGACGCCGGTATTCGAGTACCAGGTTGTCAGCATGCCGTTGTTGTTCTGCTCGGCGAGCACGCCGAAGCCGTTGTCGGCGAAGCGCTTGTAGTTGGCCTGGCCGCCGGAGGGCAGGCCGTCGATGTCGAGCATCGAGCAGCCGTTGCAAAGCGGCGCGGCGGCTTCAGCGGCGAGGATGCCGGTGCTCATGCCCGAGGCCGCGTTGACGGCGAGCTGGGCCGACGAGTTCGGGTTGCCGTTGATGGCCACTCCGCCCGATGCCGCGCCGACGGTAAGCGCGGAGCCGAAGATGTCGAGTCCGGCGGCGCTCGACGACAGGTTGGGGTTGACCGCGAAGATGTTGGCGAGCGAGTTGTCGGACATGCGCGCCTGGTAGAAGTTGAAGGCCGAAGAGCTGGCGGGCGAAGCGTCGACGATGGTGGCCTGGCCGGCGGCCGGCCGCGCGAAGAGCTCAAGATCGATCTGCGGGGAGCCGGAGGGATCGCCGCTGGTCTGCGCGCAGAAGGCGCAGACGTAGTTGCCGCTGACGGCGACACCGCTGGCGAAGGCGGGCGACGTGCTCGAGCCCGTGTTCTGGATGTAGATGCCGCCGCCGTAGGTGCGGCCGATGTTGCGCGACTGGTAGATGTAGATGCCGAAGAAGTCGCTGTTCCAGGCGAGCACCTGGTCGAGCGCATGGCCGGCGCCGATGCCGCTCACGTCGGCGGCGGTGAAGGTGGCGCCGGCGACGTTGACCGAAGCCGGGTATGCGGAGCTGTAGATGGCGTAGCTGCCTGAAGTGGCCCAGGGCCAGCTTGTGTTCTGCTGTGTGCCGGCGGCGAGCAGATTGACGGTGAGCGAAGTGTCGTTGATGCCGGTGGTGACGGGGACGCAGGCGTCGAAACCCGCGTTGGCGCCGGGGCCGGCGCAGAAGACGAGGTTGTTGGCGAGGATGTTGCCGCCGCCGGCGAGGTTGCTGTAGGTGGTATGCGTGCCCACAAAGCCGGGGATGGACGTCCATGCGGTGCCGCTGCCGGTGACGGTGCAGGTGGTGGGGTTTGAGCCCGAGCAGGAGACGGCGGAGTAGGCGCCTGTCGAGTACTTCGAGTGCAGGTCGCGGATGAAGCGCGACTCGCCGAGGGTGGCGGCGTTCGCGGGCGAAGTGTAACTCACAACCCCGGTTGTGGAATTCACGCTGCCCGCGGTGGCGCTCCACACGCCGCCCTGGCTGTCGGACTGGCCGCCTTGCTGCTGCTGCACGCGGAGGCCTTCGGAAGGCTCCTGGCCGGGCGCGAGGTAGCCGCCGTACTCGGTCTGGAAGGCGCCGAAGGGCATGGTCTCTCCGCCGGCGTAGCTGGAGAGGTTGGAGTTGATGCCCCACTTTTGCGCGACGGTGGAGAACTCGCCGCTGATGCCCAGCACGGCGCGGTTGGATTTGACGAGCGAGGCGCCGTTGAGCGCGTAGACGCCGCCGGCGATCGAATTGTAGCTCAGGTGCAGGTCGGCCTTGCTGGCCGGCACCGTGGCCGAGTCCTGCGAGTCTTCCGCGGCTTCGATGCAGAGCGAGTTGTCGGCGAAGCTGTAGCCGCCGATGTAGTCCATGCAGTTGGTGCCGCGCGCGTCCAGGATGCGCTCGAGCGAGCCGAGGGCGGCGGCCGGGTTGCCCGGGCCCACCTGCGGGTCGATCCAGAGGACGCTGCGCGTGCCCGCGGAGTTGGTGCTCGCGATCCAGTTGTTGAACTGGGAGGCGACGGTCGAGCCGGGGAGTCCGGCGAAGTTGGTCAGATTGTTGAGCGAGGGAACGGTGAGCGCGCCGGACATGGACTGGGCGCCGGTCTGCGCCAAGGAGACGCCGTTCAGGTTGGCCAGGCCGGCCGTGGCTGTGGATGCGCCGGTGCCGCCGGCGGAAACTGGGACGGTGTTCTCACCGGCGAGGGATGTGCCGGCGCCGGAGTAGAACGCGATCTGGCCGTTGGCGCCGGAGCTGATGGTGCCGCTGCCGCCGCCTCCGCTGCCGCAGGCCGCGCCGGTGTTGGTGATGTAGCCGGAGTTGTCGATCTGCAGGCAGAAGTGGCCGCTGGAAGCGGCGATGCCGGGAAACTGGATGGCGTTGGCGCCGGTGAAGGATGCGTAGAGCGTGCTTGAGTTGCCGCCGTAGACTTTGAAGCCGGACCCTGAGCCGGACTCGTAGTTGACGCGCACGACGCCGGACGAGTTGGAAGCGTTGATGTAGGTGTCGCCCGAATTGGTGCTCTGGTAGGCCTTGAAGCTGTCGAGGCCGCCGGTGGCGGAGTTGAGGGCCCAGTTGTTGCTCGCGTCCTTGACCACGTACCACTGGCTCGCGCCGTTGAAGTCCTTGTAGATGAGGGATTCTTTCTGCGGCGCGGTGGCGCCTGCCCAGAGAAACTGATCGATCTCGGCGTCGGCCTGGTTCCGGATGGTGGTCGAGCCGGTGAAGGTGGATGTGCCGGCGACGGCGAGGTTGCCGTCGAACGCGGCGTTGCCGCTGCTGTCGATGGTGGCGACGGTCGTTTCGCTGGGGCCGCCGGAGCCGAAGACCACTCCGCCGGTGCCGGCGTTGTTCGAGCCGTTGAGAATGATGCCGCCGGTGCCGGCCGCGTTGAGGATGGTCTGGTTATTGGTGCTCGACGAGCCGGGGTTGTATTGGGTGATGGAGAAGCGGTAGACGTTGTTGAGCTCGTCGAGGATCTCGTAGAACTGCGCACCGGCGGTGGCGTCGCTCAGGCCGGTGGTCCAGCGGTAGCCGTAGTCGGTCTGGTAGCGGTCGAGGAGGCCGCGCTCGTTGCCGGCGCCGATGCCGAGGCGGAGGTGGTTGGTGATGGTGGCGTCGGCCTGCGAGCCGTACCAGTCGCCGTTGAGCGAGTTGAAGCTGCGGTGGAAGGTGTCGAGGAAGCTGTTGCGTGTGCCGTTGTCAGTGAGTCTGCCGGTCAGCAGCGCGCCGCCGGCGATCCACGAGTTATAGGAGGAGCCGGTGTCGGCGACGACCTGCGAGGTGGAGTTCTCATTGCGCAGGCCGACGATGGTGTTGTTCTGCGCGTTGCCGCCGAGGTGGAGCGCGGTGGCGCAGCCTTCGACATCGCCGCCGGTGAAGGTATTGCCGTCGCCCTGCTGGAGGTCGATGCCGTAAGTGCCGGCGATGGGGTTCCCGCCGGATGTGGGGCAGTTGATGTGCAAGCGGATGAAGGTCGAGGCGTTGAGCCAGTCGGTCGTGGCGGGATTGGAGACCTGGTGGCCGATGGCGTTGATGGCGATGCCAAAGCCGTTGAGGTGGTTGTCGAGGAACGTGCCGCCGGTGTAGTTGCCGGTGCCGTCGAGGGTCATGCCGGTCTGGTTGGAGTTGCCGAGGAAGTACAGGCTTTCCAGGTCCATCTCCTGAGTGCGCCAGGCGGCGAGGCCCTGCGCGGATGCGCTCGCGGAGCCGGTGGTGTTGATCACGGCGTTGTCGAGATGGAAGCCAGGCGTGTCGGTGGCGTAGGCGGCGTCGCCGACCTGGATCATGGCGGCGTTGCCGGTGTAGGCGAAGGCGGTGCCGCCGGTGCTGCCGCTGGCGCTGGTGCCGCCCCGCAGGGAGCAGCCGCGCAGCGAGACGTTGCGCGTTCCGGCGGCAATGACGATGCGGTTCGCGGTGGAGATCGTGGCGCAGGGCAGGAGGACGGCAGCGTTGTTCGTGGCGATGGTGAGATTGGAAGCCATCGACTGCGAGCCGCTGAAGTTGCGCGCGTCGCAGGCGCCGCCGTAAGTGGAGCTGAGCGAGTTGAGACAGGACTGAAGCTTGGCGCCGAAGTCGACGCCCGGGAACTGATCGACGGCGAACGTGGCGCCGAGCGGGGAGTTGAGGACGAGGGCGGGATACGTGCCGCTGCCGGAGGGGAGGCGTCCGCCTCCGCCGCCGACCTGAGAGCCGGTGGTCTGCGAGGAGGCGGCGTTCCACACGGTGAATCCGCCGTTGCCTTTGAGCAGGTTGCCGCCGAGAAAGGTCTGGTTCTGGCCGGAGATGAGGTTGACGGGGGCAGCGGTGTCCCATGTGCCGGGGACGTTGATGGACGCGGTGGTGGTGGCGGAGCAGCCGGCGCCGGGGTTGGTGACGGTGACGGAACCGATGGCGCCGTCGGAGTTGACGGTGGCATTGGCCGCGGCCGTGCAGGCGCCCGAGAAGGCGAGCGGGACGGTCGCGCCGTAGGGGTCGAAGCCGAGGCCGTGGTCGGAGCCGACGGTGACGCCGGTGACCGCTCCGCCGGCGGCCGCGACGGTGAGCCTGGGCTGGACGGCGTTCCATGCGGGAAGCACGACGGTGTTGCGGAGGGTCCAGCCGGACTGGACGCTGGGGAAGTCGAGGACGATGCCGGTGGGCGGCTCGGCGGTAGCGGCGGAGTTCGAGGCGAGGGCGACGACGTTGTCAAGCGAGTTGTTGGAGCCGGCCGCGGCGACGAAGGCATGCGCGGCCTGGATGGTGATGTTCTGCCAGCGGTTGGAGTCGGCGTTGAGGCCTGCGGGTGGAGTGACCGGGAGGGCGGGGATGACGATGCCGGTGTTGAGGCTGCGGATGTCGATGTTGCGGAAGTCGCTCCACTGCGGCCACTGGCCGAGATAGAGGCCGCAGGTGTGTGTGGACTTCGCGCCGGTGTACTGGGCGAGCGGGTCGCTGCCGGTGGCGGCGATCTCGAGGTTCTCGACCTCGGCGACGCGCAGGCCGTTGCCGGCCAGGCCGGTGGAAGCAGGCATGGCGATGGCGCAGTTGCCGATCTGCCAGCCTGGGCCGGATCCCACTGTGCCGGTCAGGCCGTTGCCGCCTGGGGAAAAGATGGAGTTGGGTTCGAGGACGCGGCTCGTGACGCAGAGGCCGGCGGGCGCCCGGCCGTTGACGGGTGAGCAGGAGACATCCTCACTCTGGTCGACGTAGATCGTGAAATCGTGCAGATGCGTGTAGGAGAGCAGGTTCAGGGAGTCGGTCTGGGAAGCGAGGACGTCCTGGCCGGGAAAGCCCATCAGCGCCGAGACCTGCTTGCCCATGCCCCCGATCGACTCGCCGTGCCAGTTGAGGGTTCGTGTCTTGCAGGTTCCCTGGGGAAGTGAGAGCGCGACCGAGTGCGTGCCGGCGTAGTTGAGCGCGGCCTGAAGGGCGTTGGTGTCGTCGGTGACGCCGTCGCACACGGCGCCGAACTCCCTCACGCTGCGCTCATAAGGCTGTGCGCCGCGGGCGCGAAGATCGAAGACGTAGAGGCCGTTGGGGTTGGTGAAGGTGTCGGCGCCGGTGTAGGAAGGGGGGATTTCAAGGGCGCCGGTTGCACCGGCGGCGTTCATGGCTGCCTGCAGATTGGTTTGCGAAGTGCCTGCCAGAGGGGATTGGACGCCGTTGAGACCGGGCGTAAGCAAAGGGCCGGTCATGCTGCCGCCCGTGATGGGGACTTCGAGGTTGAACGTGGTGTCGACGTAATGTTTGTCGGCGGCCTGCAGCGGCTGGGCTGGATCGCAGCAGAGGAAGAGCGGGCCGGAGAGCGTTCCGCCGGAGGCAGTGAGCAGGCTGCCCTGGAGCTGGGCGACGGCCTGGTCGACGTAAGCCTTGCTCACGGCCTGGACGGCCTGGGCCGCAGGGAGAACCTGCGTGCGCACCTGGGCGATGGTAGCCGACGCGGCGGCGGGGACAACCCAGTACTCAGTGTTCGTGGAGCCGTCGCTCAGGTTGTAGACGGCGGTGTAGAAGAGTCCGGCAGGCGTGGCGCCGAGATTGGGCGCGAGGTTGACGGTGACGAAGCCGTCGGCGCCGATGGAGACGTTGACGCTGCCGGCGGCGACTGCCTGATTCGATGCCGTGCTGAACGCCGGCCAGCTGATGTGCAGAGACCCCGTGCCGGGCCGGCCGTTGGCGAGAAATACCGTACCCTGCACCGTGGTGGTGGTGACGCCCTGCGCCGCAGCCAGGCAGGCGAAAGCCAGCGCGGCCAGACTGAAGCCGAGCCATTGTACGGCGCGAAAACATGTCTCACTGGTGAGCTTCATCTTGCGTCCCATCCTTTTCGAGGGATTGCGGGAGAGCGGCGGCTGGATCTCCGTCGACGCCGTCCTGCCACTCCGGTTCGGCGGCGAGGTCGATGGCCTTTTGCACGCCGCGCAGGTTGGCGAGGGCGGCGTCTTTCAACTGCTTCTTTTCGCGCTTGTTGCGGGGCCGCTTGTCGACGAGGCCGACGACGATGCGGGCGCTGTTGGAGTTGCCCTTGATGGTGGCGTCGACGAGAGAGGTGGCAATCATGGTGCTCCTGCTCCGCACTTCTTTGCCGACCGCGCGGCGGAGCTTTTTGAAGGCGTCTTCCCGCTGAGCAGGAGTGGGTTCTGTTGCGGTTTGCGAAGATACGGCGGCCGGATCGGCAGGCCGAATCTCGACGGTGTCTTGCGATTCCCGTTCTTTGGATGTCATGGAATGGCTCGCTTCCGATGCGCCGAATTGCGATGGCGCGGGAACAAGCGGAACTGGAGAGGAAAAAAGGGAAAAGGGCAACTCCGGGAGGGGAATTGCCCTTTCAGCGATCTCAGACGATGGTCCGGATCGAATCTTCTTTGCCGCCTTCTCCGGCTTTCGCCCGAATTGCGATGGTTGAGCGAAGAGGCACGGGAAGCCGGCTTGAACCTGCGAATGGGCAGGATTTCCGGTGATGTAACCATCTTAGACGATTCGAGGGAGTGAACCTGCAAAATCACGGTATGAGTTATCTTGCTGGCGCCATGCGAGTTGCAAGATTTCTTTGCGCCGGGGGGCTTGACAGGGGACAGGGATCAGGGATCAGGGAACAGAGATCAGGGATCAGGGATCAGGGAACAGGGAACAGAGATCAGGGAACAGGGAACAGAGATCAGAGAACAGGGAACAGAGAACAGGGAACAGGGATCAGGGGACAGAGAACAGGACCAGAGAACAGAGAACAGAGAACAGAGAACAGAGAACAGAGAACAGAGAACAGAGAACAGAGAACAGAGATCAGGGATCAGAGAACAGAGATCAGGGATCAGGGAACAGGACCAAGTAGCAGGCGTCCAGCGGCCAGGGTTACCCAGAGTGGAGGGGCAACTGAGAGCTGAGAGCTGAGAGCCGAAAGCTGAGAGCCGAAAGCTGAAAGCTGAAAGCGCTCCTATACTGGCTGCATGAGACTCCCTGGTCAGGAACTGGTGGCCCTGGTGGTGGCGGTGAGCTTTGCGGCGGGGCTGAACGTGTATGCCACGGTGGCGACGCTGGGACTGCTGGCGCACGCCGGGGTGCTCGAACTGCCGCCGGCGCTCGAGGTGCTGGCGAACTGGTGGGTGATCGGCGCCAGCGGCGCGCTGTTTGGCGTGGAGTTTTTCGCCGACAAGGTGCCGGCCTTCGACCTGATCTGGAACGCTCTGCACACGTTCATCCGCGTACCGGTAGCAGCGTTGCTGGCATGGCGCGCGACGGCCATGCTGACTCCGGGCGAACAGTTGGCTGCGGCCGTGGCGGGCGGGCTGATCGCGCTGATTGCGCATGGCGGCAAGACCGCGGTGCGGGCGGCGGTGACGCCATCGCCGGAGCCCTTCTCGAATATCACGCTGAGCCTGGGGGAGGATGTGCTGGCGGTGCTGCTGACGTGGATTGCGGCTTGGCAACCGTGGGTGGCAATCAGCGTGGCGGCGGCGCTGGTGCTGGTGACGATCCTGCTGGTGCGCTGGGTGCTGCGCGCGCTGGGCACGCTGCTGAGGCGAGCGGAGCAGGCGCTGGTGGGGTGAGCGCTGCAACTCTGGGAGAGGAGTAACTTCCGGATTGGCAACAACTCGCCGACAATCAGCAAAAGACCCACTAACGGCGACAGGTTCGGGGGTCATGGGAAGATGAGAGAAATGGACATTGATCAATATCCCGACGCGGTAGACGCCAGTCTTGTAGGGACGTACCCAGCGACTGCGGGTGCTGGAGGAGGATTCGTCTGGGACGAAGTCTTGGAGTATCGGGTGTGGTGTCATCCCGAGCGTGGCGCACCCGATGAACAAGATGGCAACGACTACTACCTCGCGTTTGCAACGCACGCCGAAGCTGCCGCATTCTCCGAAAGCACGAAAGGAGCAGAACTACCGCTCGTGCTTATTCGCCAGCTCGAATACATTGATGAGCCGAAACCCGGAATGTATCGCCACATAAGAAACGAGCGCGTTGCGGAGTGGCCGGTAGAGTTTCTTCGCCGTCCTCGACGAACTCCGAACACGATTCCAGATTTCCTATCCCCCACTGCCCCGATGAACCGGCTCGACATCATCCGTGGTTTGGCGAGACCAAGCGAGTGAATGACCGCCGATAGTGAAGTTTGAGGCCGGGGCGGTTTCCGATGATCTGGATCACGGTAGGGGAAGAGTGGTCCACCATCCGCTCAGAGGAGTCTCGCTTGAGCCAACGACGCGCCAATTCGGCGATAATTCATTCAATCCATATGGCCATCGAAGCCTTATTAGCGAAAGAGCGGAATATCGTGCTGCAGTGCATGAAAGCGACCGCAGCTCACATCGAGAATTGGGAAATGCATACCCGGTTGGGCCTAGACGCCAGCGACTTGCAGCAGGTCATCACGCGATGGCCAAACCTCGATGACCGCGATGAGGGCAGTATTGACTTCCTTGCCATAAACAACTGCATGAATGAGGTCTGTTACGGATTCCCGATTGAGCAGACGGAATGGAGCAATTGGTTTGACGCGCCGATGAACGACGTCGAATCCACATATCGGAAGTGGATCGCACTGACCGGCACTTCCGTCGGAATCCGCTGGGGTGTCCTGTGTCCTGCGTTTTCCTTC
>Ga0335069_10000521_pt1 | contig 64989 bp, 65 predicted proteins | sample Lox_Sample_11_FD_206714 | JGI IMG/M metagenome (GOLD analysis project Ga0335069, IMG submission 206714) | Soil microbial communities from Loxahatchee National Wildlife Refuge, Florida, United States - Lox_Sample_1.1 | ecosystem: Environmental > Terrestrial > Soil > Wetlands | place: USA...
AGATTGTCCACCTGATCAAGTGAAGTCAATTTTAGAGATCCGAGAATTGCGGCGAACGTTGCTAAACCAGCCCTCTCGCGTGCAGCCATAGCTCGGCGTAAACCCCTTTCCGCCGCTTGCAGGTGCGTTAGCACTTTCACTTGAATCGCGGGGTCTTGAATGTCCTTCGGGTTCCACACTCTTGCCGTGGACTTGAGCAGACCGCGATACATGCGCTTGCCGACGATCTTTTCCATTCGCTCAATCTTGTGGAGAACGTCGCCATTCCCAGGCGTCCCGTTCCCGTTGCGCTGGCCGCTATTGCCGCTGCCGGCAGGTGCAGTTTTCGCTCCTTCTTGCCCACATGCGAAACGCGGCCGGAGACCCTGTCGCCAACCTGCGGGTGTGGCCCATCCTGCGAGTTGTGGAACCGTTTTAGGCCGCTTGTGTTCGTCCAGGTCTACCCATGTTCCGGTGAAATAATAAAGATAACGACCCAGCCCAAAACAAACGGCAGCCCTCTTAAAGGCTTGAGCTTCGGCCGCGGTCAGCGCGTTTGGGTCATCGGCAAATTCCTCGCCCGTCGCAGAATGCGATCCCAGGCCAAAGATTGCCAGCTCACAGCTGACCAAGACTTTCGCTACGATCTTTTTGTCCTGGCTCCGTTCAAAATTCGAACTGGCGTGAATGGTGTATCTGCGGGTCCACCCTGCCGGGGTAAAGAGCGCATTCAATCGGTCCGTGTACGCTCTCTGATCCGCATAGGGGACGACTTGGCCCCGGAGTGGCGGTCCGTTCTTCGTTGTGTTCATCACCCGCCATTCGATCTGCGATGGATCGAAAGGAACCTCCAACGCCGCAACGAACTCTTTCACCTTCTCGGGTGTGAACGGACTCATCGAAGGCATGTTTGGAGCCGCGGTTAGGGGGTTCGAAACAGGTGAGTCATTCGCTTCTGCATGACCGTTGAGACCTGACATCGTCGAGTACTCCTCAGGGATCTTGGTGTAAGTGGCAAGTGGGATTCCCAGAGCCAGCCGGAGCTGGGAGACTGCTGGTGATCGGGCGGGGTGTACGTTTTGCGGGCCTATGTTTCTTTCTTAGGCGCCGCCATATCATCGGGTCCACCCGCAACGGCTGTACACTGCCAATCGATCCAAGACCGATAAAGGCGCCGTGATAGGAGATTGTCCCGTAGCGGAACAGTCGCGCCAGCAAGGCCAGCGCATGATTGGCCAAGGTAGGATTGACGAATGGCTCCTGCCGGTCGAGTGCTTCCACCGCGCTGCAACTGGGTCGGCCATCGTCGTCGAGTTCCTGCTGTATAGCCTCGGGAAAGAGCTCAGAAACCGTGCGCAGCCGCGACCTGTCCCGCCGATTCCTTCGATTCAGAGGTTCCCCAAGGACAAATTGTCCGCTGTCGGCGTTGTTGCCAAGGTCAAGCCAATAATCAACGTCGCTCCACTCTTCGGCGCATTTAGCAATCGCAACGAGATTTCACGGAGATCAACGAGATGGCGGCTGAGATCCGCCGCACCGGCCACGCGCCAGGCAGGGTGTTGGTCGCGCCCGTGGTATCGCAGGGCGGACAAAAGCCTGCCGCGGGACAAGATAACTTGCCGCAACACAAGCCGTAGCGGAGAAGGCAGTGACGTTGACTACGATTGTGCGAAAACTCAGAACTTACGCCGCACTCTCGTCTGCTTCAGACTGCTGGGCGGAGTGGCTGGCAGCAAATCCTTTGGTAGCAAACCTCTGCCCAACAGCTTCTTGCTCGTCACCCTGAGAGCGGTCTGCTATGCTCGCTGGACATGCGCGATCCAGTTCAACCGAAGCGAAGCCGGGACGTTCGCTGCAGCAGTTGTACCCGGATAACGCCAAGCTACGACATAGTCAGCTATGGTTCCTTGGAAAGCGGATACAGGCAGCTCTGCAGCCAATGCTTCAACGAGGAGGTGGCGAACGAATGTGGTCTGACCGGATTCGAAAACGTCAGGTTCGACCCTCTGGGCTTAGTCGATTGCGCTGGAGAACTCCACGAGTTTCACTTTCGCACCCATTTGTTCGGCACCGGGGTTGCACTCGATGCTTTCGAGCTTCGTGATGGACATCCGTCCGGCTATCAATTCCAGATCATCGCCGATCCGGAGGAAGACTCGCTGGCTGTGTTCGGGAGACTGATCGAAAAGATGCGCCGTGCTCTGTCCACAAAGCATCTCACCGAGAGCGAGCACGGAATGCGGATCGCGGATCACCGAGTCGTGCGCGGAGGCATTGAATGGGACGACGCCCACCACGGGCGAGTTCCCCTTCTGGTTATTGATGGCCGGGAGATCGATTGGGATGAGTTTGGACGCATGCTGATGAGCTTTGAAGGTTGGCAGTTCAAACTGACTATCGCCGACAAAAGCGAAGAAGTGTAACCCGCTACACGTAATGCCTTGATGCAAATCTCGCCCTCAGGAATGACAATGCCCGGAGATGCTCGCTCTCTCCATACCCTCCGATGAATTTGTTCTCTAAGCCCGCCTCCCTGACCGAGGCCGAACTCGACCGCCTCGGCGGCTTCCTCAACTCATGCAAGGGCGGGAAGGCAATGGATTCTGGAAGAACTGGACGGGTTTTTCGCAGCCCTGATCGCTGTGCCCGAGGTCGTGATGCCCAGTGAATACCATCGCGAGGTCTTTGGCGGCGAGTTGGCCGAGGCTTGCGAGTTCTCCAGCCTCGACGAAGCGCAGCCAATCCTGAATCTGCCATGCGGCACTGGAACACAATTGCCTCAACACTCTACAAGGGCAAAATCCATGTTCCGTTCATCTTTGAGGACTCCGCTTCGGAGCTGATGTCTCGTCCAACGCACTTTGAACCCACCAAGCCTATCTGCTGCGAGAGCGCAGGGCTGATCCCCGGGCTGTGAACAACCAAGCAACCGCACTGCGCTTCTTTGCGCGAAGACGCTCAGGCGCAATCCGTTCCGCGATTTCCTCAGGATGCGATCGAGACTTTACTGGTGTTGGCAGGACAACCAGGCACATGAATGGGTTCTTACTTATTCGACGCCCAGTATTACACTGGATGCTTTTATGGCCGCGCACGCGTGATCGCCTTGCTTGAGTCCTAAAGACTGCGTGCTTTCGTTCGTGATGATCGGGGTGAGAGTCGACCCGCCGCTGAGCTTCAATGCGATCTCGCTGTTCACCGCCCCGAGAGTAACCTTGTTCACCGTGCCGCAGAGAATGTTGCGGGTGCTCAACTTGGCATTGTGCAGGTCTTTGCCCAAAATTACCCAACTGGCCTTGATGATCGCGAAGGCAGCCGCACCTTCTTTCAGCCCCAGCGCATCGACGCTAGCATTGGTAATGATAGAGACAATCTGGTCACCGCCCGCTGTTCTAAGTTGCACTTCCGAATTTACAGCACCCCTGATCACCTTCTTTACGGTTCCCGTAAAGACATTTCTCGCACTCAGCTTCATAAAAGTCGTCCTCGCATTCTGGTCGCTCTCAGTTCTAAAGCAACTCGGACTTATTACGGGGTTGATGCCTCTTCGCCGATCAACTCTTCGACGCAGCGCAGATGGGGCAACGTGGCCTGGCAACGGCGCCGGTCCGCGATCAATTCAGCGATAATCGAAACTGCAATTTCTTCGGGTGTGGTCGCGCCGATATCAATTCCGATCGGAGCATGAGCGCGCCTAAGCTTCTCGATTGGAACACGTTGCTTTTCAAGTTCCTGACAAACGGTCATGACTTTTCGCTTCGAGCCGATCATCCCCACGTAGTGTGCCGCCGTGTTCACGGCCCAACCGAGCACCTGCAGGTCGTGGCGGTGCCCTCGGGTCACGATTACGATGTAGGAGGATTCCTGCGGCTTCAATTGTTGCATCACCCGATCCATGTCGTCAGCGTAGATATCTCGCGCCTCAGGGAAACGCTCGCGATTGGCGAACGTATTACGATCGTCGGTCACCACAACCTCGAAGCCGGTCGAACGAGCCATTCTGTATACGTTCAGACCTATATGACCAGCCCCAAAAAGATAAAGCACCGGAGCGGGAAGAATCGGTTCAACAAAGATCTGGAGGGTCCCGCCGCAGACTAGGCCGGTGTCCTTATCCGGCGTTTGATCCAGGTTGAAGGTAAGGGTTCTCGGCTTCTGTTCCTGCATCACCTCTTTGGCCGCTTGCCAAACTTCGGCTTCAACACAACCGCCTCCAATGGTGCCGAGAATTGAGCCGTCATCGCGAACCAGCATCTTGGCGGCGGCGACCGAAGGGATCGACCCGCGTACATTTATGATCGTGGCTAGCGCGCAGGGGCGCCCGTCTCGCAGCAAACCGGCAATCTCATCGTAAAAAGCCATGGCAATCCTCACATGCGGCTCAAAGGTGCATCCTTCCATTCAGATCGTTTATAGGACGGGGAACTATTCCGCAATCGTCGCACAGCGTCGGGTAAGACATCGAGCACGTAATCCACATCTTCGGCTGAATTTCGCTTACCGAAACTGAAGCGCAGACTCGCCCTGGCACGCTCCGGACCAACACCCATCGCGAGCATGACGTGCGAAGGTTGGCGTGCGCCCGCGGAACATGCTGCGCCGGAAGAAACCGCTACGCCTTTTCCGTCGAGCGCAATGACCAGCGATTCTCCGCCGATATAGTCGAAGTATACGTTGGAGGTATTTGGGACTCGAGGCGCGTCGGCGCCATTGATGCCTATCGCATCAATCTCTTTCAGTAAGCCAGCTTCGAACCGGTCACGCCACATGCCAATCCGCTCCATCCAGCCATCCGCAAGACCGGAAAGGGCCAGTCGACAGGCGCATCCGAATCCGACGATGCCGGGAACATTCTCAGTGCCTGGACGTGCCCCATGCTCCTGGTGGCCACCATGAAACAGGGGTGTGAGAATCGTTCCACGCTTTACAAATAAAGCACCAGTACCCTGTTGGGCATGCATCTTGTGGCCGGAGATGGTGAGCAGATCGCAGCCAATCCGCTTTACCGCAATTGGCACTTTGCCCGCGGCTTGCACCGCGTCGACATGGAAGCACACGCCGGCTGCAGCCGCCAGTTTGCCCACCTCCTCGACCGGTTGCAGCACGCCCGTCTCATTGTTCGCCAGCATGACGGAGATCAGTTTCGCTTTCGTACGAAGAGCTTTGCGCACGTCATCAGGTTCGATGTGGCCACTTCCGTTGACCGGGAGATAGGAAACTTGACAACCCAGTTTCTCCAGATAGACGGCGCAATTTAGCACCGCGCTGTGCTCGATGGCAGAGGCAATGATGCGGTCCCCCGGAAGGACCGTACCTAGGATGGCGAGATTGTCCCCCTCAGTGCCGCCGCTGGTAAACACAATTTCATTACTCTCGCAGCCAAGCAGCTGGGCCACCGATTCACGAGCATTCTGCAGGGCAGCGTGAGCGTTCCGGCCGCGCCTATATATAGAGGATGCGTTCCCGAACTCCTCGTCGAAGTACGGCTTCATTGCCTCAAGCACTTCGGGCAAGATGGGTGTGGTCGCATTGTTGTCGAGATAAACGCTGCGCATAATAATTTCCTTATTCTCTCGGATCACTGGAATGATCTAACCCGCCGCAACTACTTCCGCCGCGCCGGCCCAAGTCTGTTCACGAGGGGCGAGGTGGGGCACAAAGTTCAGTAATTTCACGCGATACCCCCCGCTTCCGTACTGCAGGATATTCATGCAGCCGTACTCCTGAACGATCTTGAACAGCTTTGCGATCGAAATTCCCAGGGCCTCACACAGAATGAGCCGATTCACTCCCGCATGCCCGACTATCAAAATGTCGCCCCTCGACGCGTTCAGGATTTCCTGCAGCGCGGCCAACACACGAATTCGGCAATCGGCAAAGCTTTCCCCATAGGGCGGGCGGTAATGCTCGATATCCGCGCCCCTGGCGTTGAACTCCTGGGGATAGCGATTCTTAATCTCGTCGATAGCACGGCCCTCCCAAAGACCGAGGGAGATCTCGCGCAGACCGCGGCAGGCCGCAACTCGGATTCCGTGCAGATGCGCAATGATGTCGGCGGTCTTACGCGAACGGGAGAGATCACTGCAATAGATCCCGGTGATGGAGCCTAGTTCGCGGCATTCCCCAAGCCCATGCGCCTGCTCCTCGCCTTTAGGGCTCAAGGGCACGTCCAGTTGCCCGAGGAATCGGTGACGCTCATCAACCGTGAGCTCGCCATGGCGAACAAGATATAGAGTTCTCGTCTCCATTACGCTACCTACGCAATCCGGCGCTTGTTGTTGAATGACGAAGCTGCCCCCTTCGCCGCATTCACAACCAACTGAAGCTCTTCTGACCTTTCTGCCAGATGGATTTCAGGCACACGACCGAGCGCCTCACGTGCTTTCCGGGGGAGATCTTCCTCCCTCCCCGAGCCGTAGACGGTGATAATGAGTTTGCTCGGTTTTCCGCCATCGACCGCTGCGGAAAAATCGTTTACCTCAGGCAGGCCGAACAACACGTCATCGAGAGTTGCCATCGTGATTTCCTTGTGCGTACCGACGGCGATGCGGCCTGTTTTCCGGCCTCGCACTCGATCCAGCCGTTGCAGCACCGTGCCACATGGACAGCTCTCCGGCCGCAAGCGGGAGAGGTCACCAGTGCGATAACGAATGAACGGCATGCCCCGCCGCGTCAAAGTAGTCACGACTATTTCCCCCGCCTCTCCCGCCGGCAAGGGTGCGCCACTTTCCGGATCAACGATTTCAAGGTACAAATCCGCTTCTCGCAGGTGATATCCAGCATGAGCTGCACAATCAACTCCGCCGCCCAACCCCATCTCTGTCATGCCGTAGTGTTCGAAAACCTCGCATTGCCAGCTACTCTGGATGGTGTGAACGATGCTGTCCGGTACGTAGTCGCTGCAAAGCAGCACAGTATTCAAAAAACGGCTCGGGACATCGCGCCCGCTCGCGCGAACGAGGGAGAGGATCTGCACGGGAAGGCCGACCGCGCACTCAACCTGCTCGCGCTGCATGACTTCGACGGTTTCGGCCGCGGCAGTGATCGGACCGCAGAGAACTGGTCGTGCGCCCAGACGTCGAACAGCTATCGCCAGCAAGTCACCCACGCTGCCGGGACGCACGAAGGGAAGTGCGATCAAGACGCTTTCTCCGCTCTTGAGCAGCTGAGACATTCCCACGCGGAAGAAATCCACGGTTAGTTCCTTGTCATCTGCGGTGAAAAACACCCGTTTGGGTGCTCCGGACGTGCCAGAGCTCTCAAGCGTCACCACACGATCAATGTCTCCTTGAGGGACGCAGAGGAACTGCAGTCCTTGCTCTTGAAGGTCATCGGGGTCAGTGAAAGGCATGCTCGCGAAATGAGCAAAGGATGCGGGAAAATTCTCAGAAAATGCGCTAAACCGCTGCTTATAAAACGGACTGTGGGAGCGAGCCCAGCGGAGAGTCTCCCGTACTTTCTGCAGTTGATAGTGGGAGATCTTCTCGCGGGTAACCGTGCTCCCCCCTAGACCAATCTTCCGCGCAATCCAGGACTCGAGTGGTGTTTTGTCAGACATGCGCTGCCTCGTTCGGTGCGCGCGAGTTTTCCCTGCTCCCATATAAAGAACGTCCCTGCAAGTCCGTCAGGTTGTACGCGCATAAGGGCACCAGTCTGCGATCAGGGCTGACGATGTGAAGGAAGCACTCGCGCAGGCGCTCGAGGTCCAAGTTCCATGCATCCTGAAAAGCCATGCCCGAAATCGTCAGCGTGTTGAGTTGTACTTCACGCAGAAAGGCATCGAGACTCGGTGTGTTTAGGACAGAATCAGCACCTGCAGCCGACGGATCAGAAGCAGGGAACGCCCATTGCCGAGCGACAAATAAGCGCGCCCGCTTCGATTCGTCATGACTACAGACTGAGCCGCTGCCTAGCTTTACCAGCGCATTCTCGCTAGTCCCTGGGCCGCAGCACGAAGTCTGCCGCTTCGCGGAAGGTATCAGTCTTCCGTCAGAGGCGACCGTGAATCTGCCTTGGAAAGAGCAATAGGCATTCTCGGCTGAGGGTGGGTAGAAATCCGCAACGTGGATCTGTTGATGACTCTGTCGTTCGATTTCGAGCATTACTTCCGGAAGCGTGATGCGGTTAGCATCCGACGGTGCATCTGGATATCTCCCAAAGTAGCTGACCGGCTGGAAATGCACGGCTCGCACGGTGGGTATCTGCTGGACGGCGAGGCGAATAATTTCACCGATCTGGTCAATGTTTACACCGGGCACCAAGGTCGGCACCAGCACCACGCCGATTTGCTGGGCTCGACAACGCTGAATGACTCTTTCCTTGATGGCAAAAAGGGCTTTACCGCGAATCCGCTGATATACCGCATCGGTGACACCGTCGAATTGCAGAAAGACGCACCCGAGTCCGGACATTTTCAGGCGCTGCAGATAAGAATCGTCTTGCGCAAGCCGGATACCATTGGTGTTAATTTGGATAAAGCTGAAACCCATCCGGCGCGCCAGAGTGATGATTTCGGGCAGGTCGTCGCGCAGCGTAGGTTCGCCGCCTGATAGCTGAAGATTGAAGGGGCCGCCCGAAGCCAACAACATGCGCAGCCAGTTCTCAACCTCCTCGAGGCCAGGGTCTGTCTTAGAGGTGGGCGATGATGCAAAGCAGAAAGGACAAGCAAGGTTGCAACGGTTCGTCACCTCCAACAGTACGCAACACGTACGCTGCCGGTGATCCGGGCATAGTCCGCACTCAAATGGGCACCCGGGGCCTGCCGCGGTTGAGGGCACGGGCGGCTTGGTTTCTCGTCTGCTTGCGAGTGCCCACGACTGGTAACTAGGCTCTCCGCGCCAAATAACGGTCTTGAAACGGCCGTGTGCTGCACAGGTCTTTATCAGATACACGTCGTTGTTTTCTGCGATACGCTGGGACTCGATCCTCGCCAGACACACCGGGCAAACACTCTCAGTCACGCCCCGCAATACATTGCCCTGGTCTTGCACGCCCTGAGTCGCCGCCGTGTGGTTTTCACTGCTCGCCAACATTTCAGCGAGCGATGCTCCGCATCTTTGCTCCACCGTTGCAGATATTTGTTGTGCCGTCTTCCACCGCCGCTCGACAAGCGGCAGCACCTCGGAATCATCGCGATACCGCTGAAAAGAAGCTTCGAACCGTTGCAGCAACGTAACTACCTTTTCGTCGCGGACAAGCTTGTCCGCGAGATAGACCACGGCCGCCTCGTCCACTATCCCATCCCGAAATGGGAGGTCTTCGTGGGAGGCAATGATCTGCGCAATCGTGGGAAACCCGAGTGCGTCGAGCATATTCGCTCCAGCTTGTGCGTGATCAGGTTTGCCTTTCGCGACATCATGCAGCAGAGCGCCCGCCCGGATAAGGGCCAGGTTCAATGCTTCTCCGTGCTGGATCAAAGAAGCACCTATTTTCACCGCAGCCTGTGCCACCGCTCGACAATGGCGCACGACCGCTTCAGGCACTTTCAACTCCCCCACAACCGCTTTGCATTCCGATTCACTCAGAACATCTCGATCCGGAGCCAACGCGCTCATGCGTGCATAATCGGCTGCCGTATCCATATCCAGGTGAATTGCCTCATCCAGAACTGTTACAGTTGCGCTCTGGCCCGCAAAGCGGTTGAGCACGCCTCGCAACCCGCAAGTCCCGCCGTCCGCCACGATCTCGGTGAACAGCGCCCGCTTAATCAGAGGAGGGTGACCGCGGCGATTTTGAAATACGGGATATGTCACCAGGGCTTGTCCCGCTTCGTAGGCGGCGGAAAGCTTGCTGATGGTTGAGCTGCGAATCAGCGGGATGTCAGCGGGAAGAATGAAGACTGCCTCAACTTCCCGGGACAAGGCCTCGATTCCGGCCACGATCGACGAGTACATTCCGGTCTCATACTTGGGATTAAAGATGCAATTTACGCACTGTCCTTCGAGAACAGTCGCCAACTCCCGGGCGCGGTGCCCGGTGACGACAATGATGTCTTCGACTCCCGCCCGCTGGAACGTGGAGATCGCGTGTTCAATGGCGCTACGGTTGCCCAGAGGCAATCGGGGCTTGAACTGCCCCATTCGCGAGGAATAACCCGCGGCCAAGATCACGGCAGCGAGGTGGGGGTGGGACCGCCGTATCATGAGCGTTCTTCGAGGCCGGAACTGCGCCCCTGGCTGAGGTTGTACTGACTCTTGGTGAGGATCTGCCTGAGTTTCTCGAACGTCTCCGCGACGATTTGTGGACAGCGCGTCAGCTGTGACTGGGGGTCCTCACCGATGATACCTGCGCATTCGATGCTGCCATAGCGGGACAAATATTCAGCTTCGAACCATCCGACGAACTGATGAAGCATAAGATCCAGATTAGGATCGTCCTGCTCATCTTTGGCGCCCTTGCCAGCATATAACCCGAGCACACAACAGCCTCCAGTGAGAGCGCCACAGAGCTTGCCGCAATTCGTCCCATGCAACAGGCCAGTCATCGCTCGCACCAGGTCAGTATTGCTTTTGCCTTGTTCCTCCAGGGCCATTTGCATCAGGACCTGACTACAACCGAATCCCTGCACGTGCAGTTCGAACATGCGAAATGATGAATCACTCATGATGGCTGACCTCGATGAACTGGCTCTTGATGCTTGCAGGCAACGAGCAAAAAGTATCCCGGCCGCGCTGCCTTGAGTGCGGCGCTGATTTGTTGCGATTCGTCCGCGTTCATGTGGCTTGATTTCCAGAGCCAATCCGGGCTGCCGTGTTCAAACACGCAGCGAGCGACCCATTCTCGTAAGCAATCGGTGTGGTCTTCCCACACCTGCATAACGGAATTCTGCTTCGCCAACTCCGCTTCCAACTCCGCGCGCGCAATCATCCCAGAAACGCATACCGTCGGTTGAATCCGCAAACGTCCGAGTGCCTCCGGATTGCGGGCATACAAATCGGTTATCGCGAGCCGTCCACCTGGCTTGAGCACCCGATTGCACTCCGCCAGCACTGCCGCTTTGTCGTCGATGATCGACAGGACACACTCGGCGAGCAGAGCATCCATCGAGGCCGACGCGAATGGTAAACGTACGGCATCAGCACGTACGATAGCGAGCGCCCGATCTCGCTGCCTGCTTGACCTGCATGCCGAAGCCGAAAGATCCATGCCGATAGCTTTGAATCGGAACGTGCTTGAGAGATATTCCGTGCTTTCGCCCGAACCGCAGCCCAAATCCAAAACCCGCGCTCCCGCTGATAAGCGGCACAATGCGATCGCGCGAACCGTCAGGTCAATTCCGCCCGGCCGCAGTGACCTTTCGCTCTTCCAATGACCGCTTTCGCAGGCAGCCAGGGCGTCAGTAATTGGGCAACTTATGGTCATTTATCTTCAAGAGCCTGCTCTACCTGCAGCATTTTTCCTATTGCCAGGTCTTCAGGCACGAACACCAGGCCGCAGTTGGGGCACTTCGGCAACTCGAGGGGAAAGGTTTTCCCTAAGTACGAGACTGTTACTTTTCCAGGCACAAGCTCCTGCCTACACTTGGCGCAGCTCAATTGCGACGCTGTTGGTGTGGGTTTATTCATCTCAGCTGACTTCCATGCGATGGCTGTAAGCGTTGTGCACCACGAAGTTCTCTTGCTGGATTGTGTATTCAACCCAATAGGTGACCGCCGCGGGTCGGTAGGAGGCGAGAAAGCGATGTGTCTGTGGATTCCATAGCTTCTGCCCGGTTGCTTCGGCGTGGGCAATCACTTTGCGCACATCCTCCAGCAGGATCATCCGTTTCTCTAATCTCGCTAAAATCTCTGGAGATATATCTAGCTTCAACTTTTCCTCATCTTCCGGCACGGGCTCCCTCCAGAGTTCGCGGAGTAGTTTCATCTTCAATCGGGCACGGTTTTCCTGGCGCATTGAGAATCCGGGATCGGCGCGCGCGGCAGGATCGCCGCCGTCTGCAGGAAACAGAAGATCCAGAATGTGCAGCGTGCGCTTCCCGCGCCGAGCGAAATTGTCGCGGCACATGGCGCAGTAAGTGACAAAATCGGCATCGCTCTGTTTGATACGGCGGTTTACAACTTTGTCTGCCACCTCGGCATTGACAAATTGCATTAGCCCACCGTACCCGCAGCAGGTGGTAAGGCCACGCTCGTTCAACTCGATGACATTGGCGCCGGTTTTCTTCAGCACGTTTCTCACGCTGTCCTGTATTGGCCGCTCATTTCTTGTCGTGCAGGGATCATGGATAGCCAGACTGCCGGCGAACTTTGGCATACCATCAAGCTTGATGCCTTCGTGATCAAGCAGGGTCCATAACGATTCCACCTGAAGACCAGGCACATAGTCTTCCAACATACGGAAGCAACTTGAGCAAGCTGTGAGGATCCGCGGGTTCCCCATGCGAACGGTTTCTTCCCGCAGCGATTTCAAAACCGCGTGGAATAACGTTTTTTCGCCGGACCAATAGGCGGGAGCGCCGCAGCATCCCAGAATCAGTCCAACACCTCCTGCGATGTGATTGCACAGATATTCGTAAACTTGCACGACTTGATTCGGTGAGGAGGCGCTCAGCTGGCACCCCGGAAAGAACACAGCCTCGCTCGTGGCAAAGCCAGGCTGATGCCGCGCGAGCAGAAAGGCTTCGCTCCTGCTGAAAGCCATGTCCCGCAAAGCGAAGTCGTGAGCGGCGGGCGGCATTTTGCCCTTTCTGACCATGCTCTGGCGAGCTTCCAGGCAAACTTCGCCCATGCTCAAGTTCTCGGGACAGACTGCCGCACAAAGTCCGCACAAGCTGCAGCTGTTAATCAATCGATTGGAAGGATGATTTCCGAGAACGATGCAATCGTTGTTGTAGATCTCGCGCACGTAGCGCTTGGGATACGACTTAAAATGAGCCAGGTATTCGCATACTTTTACGCACTCCAGGCAATTGCACGGCAGACAGCGCGCCGCCTCCCGCAGAGCTTCGTCTTTTGTGAAACCCTCGCCGGTTGCTGCACCAGCGCGTGAAGGTGCCAGACCCGTAGTGTTCACGAACAGCCGGGTAACGAATGCTCCCAGATGTTCACGGCTTGCCGTGAGGGAAGCACCTTGGAGGAACCGATCAACCGAGACGGCCGCAGACTTGCCATCCTGCAGCGACATGATGGGAGAGTAACTGCCATGACGGTTGCGGTGCGTGCCACCGGCGAATACCTTGGGATGACTGGTGGCGAGTGTCAAGGGATCGATGGCAATGAACCCATTGGGACGCAAAGCGATATCCATGCCTGCGTCGAGCGGCTCTGGCCCCGGCCCCAGATAGATAGCATCAAAATCCTCAGTGAGTGCATGGCACTGTGCACTGCTGACCCAAGTTGCAGTGCGGATTTCAATGCCCAGCTTCGGAAGCAATGCGAGGTCGGCAAAGGCTACGCTGTGCGGCAGGACTTCTTTCTTCAAATTTAGAATGCGATCAAGTAATCGCGGCTTTGCTTCAAAGACGACCACGGCATATCCCTTTATCGCAAGCTCGACCGCTGCCGTGAGCCCGCTCAAGCCGCCACCCACGATAGCAACTCTCTTTTCTCGGGAGGGCAGCATAGCTGGTGCGATCAAGCTGTAGCCATAATCGGTACAGGCCTGCTCCAGCTCGCGAATCTTTAGAGGGTCCCCTATATCACGGAGCTTGCAGGCAGGTTCACAGGGATGATCGCAGATTCGGCTGATGATCCCGGGAAAGGGAACGCTGCGAGCAAGCACTGCAAATCCACTTGCAAAATCTCCCCTGCGAACGCAATCAGAAAGCTGTCGCACGTCAACCTGGACCGGGCAGGTGGCCGTGCAGGCGGGTGGCTGTTCCTGTATGCACTGCGCTTCCCACGCTCGTACTTGCTGGCCATCCATGAATGAGCCTCACCCTAAGGCTCTTCTATCACCGCTTTCGCAATGTCCAAGCAGACAACAACCTGGGGCGAGCGCTGATGCGCCCGCCCCAGAGTGCATTCTTTCTTGCCCAGCTATGCATGTGTGAGTTCATGCTCTTTTTGTTGGTTGAGCGCCGCCTTCACGATCTTAGGAAGAGCCGGAACCTTGAAGATGCGGATTCCGGTGGCGTTGTAAATTGCGTTGAGAATCGCGGGATGCGGGGCGGTAAGCGGTGCTTCGCCGCAGCCAGCCGCACCAAACGGACCAAGCGGGCGCGGCGTCTCCTGGTAGATGATTTCCATGTCGTCTGGAATATCCACGCTGTAGGGAAGGCCGCAGTCTTTGAGTGTGGTGTGTTTTTTCAGGTCCTCGAAGTCCTCGCGGAGTGCGAGTCCGATTCCCTGAGCCAACCCGCCATAAATCTGGCCATCGACGACACTGCGGTTGATGATGGTGCCGACGTCGATCGCAACCGTGAATTTCACTACGCGAACGTCGCCGGTGTTGGTGTCCACCTCGACTTCCGGCATGAAGAGCGCGTACATGTAAACGGGGAAGGGCTTTCCCTGACCAGTTTCGCTGCTGCACGCGGTACAATCTGCCGCTACCCACTTGCCGTTGTAACGCAGCGGGATCTTCTCCGCCACCATTTCGTCGTAAGTACGGTAAGAGCCATTCGGTTTGCGCATGGCATTCAACAGCATTTCACAGCTGACCTTGGTCGCATTCCCGCTGAAAACGTTGGACCGGCTGCCGCCGGCCGGGCCGCTGTTCGTATTGGGCATGCCTGTGTCGTTCATCATGAGCTTGATCTGTTCGGGTTTGAGGTGAAGAGGACGAAGAGCTTCATGCGCGATCGTCTGAGCGCCCGCGTCCGCTCCCTGACCGTGATCCTCCCAGCAGTTGTAAAGAGTGACTCCGTCCCGCGTGAGCTCGATCGCAGCTTCTGAACTGTCGGGGCCATCGAGGCCGCAGCCGTAGATACCCAGCGCGAGCCCAACACCGCGTTTCTTCTCCGGGGTGGAAAACTTCTTGCAACGTTTCTTGGCCTCTTCGTATTTAGGTTTCAACTTGTCGAACAAGCTCTCCAGGCAGTACACATCGGGAGTTTGACCGGTGGGACTAGTTGCCGGAGGACGATATATGTTGCGATAGCGAAGCTCGAAGGGGTCAATCCCCATCTTCTCCGCCAGCATGTCCATGGCGATTTCCGACGCGAGGAAGGCTTGCGGAGAACCATACGCGCGGAATGCGGATCCCCAGGCGTGGTTGGTGCAAACCGTCCTTCCCTTGCCGCGGATATTCGGGATGTCATACCCCGCGCCGACAAACTGCGCCTGCCGGCTGGTGAGCAGATCTCCAAATTCGGAGTACGGCCCATGATCAATCCACCAATCGGTTTCCATGGCGATCAGCTTGCCCTTCTTGTCGGCAGCCAACTTGACTTTCACATTGCCCGGCGAACGCTTGCCCGTATAAGTGATGTTCTGGTACTGGGAGTACTTCAGCGAGACAGGCCGGCCGGTGGCTAAACACGCCACACCCAACAGAGCTTCCATGGTTGGTGAGAACTTGTAGCCGAATGTTCCACCCGTTGGATTCTGGATGAGCCGGAGGTTTTCGGGCTCAATTCCGATGCCCGGGCAGATCATAGCGTGATGCAGATGTAGACCGATACTCTTGGATTGGATAATCAGGACGCCATTGTCGTCCTGGAACGCGCAACCACAATCCGGTTCGATGTGGAGATGGGGTTGACGGCTGCAATAGGTTTCCGCCTCAACGGTATAGGCGGCCTTGGCCATGAGTGGTTTGGTATCGTTACCCTTCGCCACGCCCTGCTCGTAATAAATGTTGGGTGTGCCGGGATGAATTTCGAGGGCATCCGGAGCCATAGCCGCGGGAGCGCTCATGTAGGCAGGCAGCACTTCAAGGTCGACCTTCACTTCCTCCGCTGCTGCCCGCGCGTGATCCTCAGTATCGGCGCATACGATGGCAATCGCATCACCGAACTGGAAGACCTTTTCCTTGCACAGTATCGGCCGGTCCCAGCCGTCTCCTTTATTTGTCGGGAAAGTGATCAGACCAGTGATCGCGTTTTTGCCTTTCACATCCTTCCAGGTAACTATCTTTGCGACACCGGGCATCTTCTCCGCTTCGGAGGTATCAATGCCTTTGATGTTGGCATGAGAAACTTTCGCCTGCACCAGGGCCAGTCGCAGAGTGTCAGGCGGCATGCGAAGAGCAACATCAGCCCCGAAATCCCATGTGCCGGTAACCTTTGCCAGCGCCGACGGGCGATGATACGTGGATCCTAGAATGCTGCCATTGTCCGGCGGCTGGAAAAGGAGGTCTTCTTTTTTCTTTTCACCGCGGAGCACGGCGGCCGCATCCATAACGGCGTCAACCAGTGGTTTGTAGCCTGTGCAGCGGCAGGCATTCTTGTTGATGTCGAACCAGGTTCGAACTTCCTCTCTGGTCGGATTCGGAGTTTTCTTAAGTAGCACATTGGCGGACATTAGAAAGCCAGGAGTGCAGATGCCGCACTGCGCACTGCCGTGCGCCATCCACGCCACCTGCAAGGGGTGCAGGTTGCCCGCAGTGCCCAAAGCCTCGATGGTAGTAATTTTTGCGCCGGGTTCGACTTCGTTGATGGGGATCATGCAGGCGCGGATAGCTTCGCCATCTATCTCCACGGTGCATGCTCCACATTGACCTTCGCTGCAGCACAGCTTGCATCCCGTCAACAGGAGTTGCTCGCGCAGCACGTCCGCGAGGCTCTTCTCCGGGTCGACGATGAGGGTGCGCAGCACTCCATTTACATTCAGCTGCACTCTTTCCATGATTCGTTGTCTCCTTTCCACTTCCTAGGAACAAAATTGCGGTTTTTAGCTCGCGTCAGACTGTGCACGGGATCAGTGACACTTGGATCGATCTGTGCAATCGCCTTGCCACATTAAGATGCTGCCTGGCACGTCCAACCAACGCCGTGCGTCTCCTTGGCTTCACCTCGCGTTTACGCCAAGGACTCTCATGCGGAAGAAGTGGCCAGAACCCCGCGTGTTCGAAAATGGTGCACCGTGTCGAAACGGACCATTCCACCTGTGTCATTCCCGAACATCTCGGGTGCATCGACGACTTTCATCCTCCTATCAGGCTCATTGCGTTTGTGTTGTCCATCAAGCGCGGAGGTAGTTTTGCCGCGAGGTACAAGAACAACTCCTGTTCGGCGCTCACCCCGCTGCGTTCATGAACCAGTTCGCGTAAATCGAGAAACTTTGTGTCCATGAGACAGCGATAGAGCCGCCCCCGTGCGTCCAGACGAAGCCGGTCGCAGCAATGGCAGAAGGGCTCCGAGCGAGGCGTGATCCAACCTACATTCACATTCAAGCCGCGCCAGGAGACTGACCAGGTGCGTGCCGGACCGCTTCCCTCGCAGATTCTCGGCAGGAACGATGCCTGGGTCGACAGCCAAAGCTGTACACGCGAGGCCGCAACGTATTCCGTGTCACACCAGGTGCGTGCGGTTCCGGTGCGCATGAGCTCAATAAATCGCAACTCGAAACCGTTTGCCGCCGCGTAGTCGAGCAATGCGGGCACATCTTCGTGCCAGCTTGAGCGCTGAAGCACGGAATTCAGTTTGAGTGGGACAAGACCAGCAGCCACGGCTGCAGCGACGCCGGTCAGGGTTTCTTCCAGCCGCCCTCCGCGGGTAAGCTCCCGAAACCGCTCGGGATTCAGCGTGTCGAGCGAGACATTGACTCGCTTGAGACCGGCCAATTTCAGTACCTCTGCATGGCGAGCCAGGCAGGAACCATTGGTGGTCATGGACAGATCGTTTACACCTGTAAATGCAGCCAGTTGCCGTATCAACGCCTCCAGGCCGCGCCTGACTAGCGGCTCGCCGCCAGTGAGCTTGATGCGATCGATGCCGAGGCGTGGAACCAACCATCGAGCTAGACCCGCCAGCTCTTCCAGTGACAATAGGTCGCGATGAACAAGTTTCGGCACGCCTCCCGCAGGCATGCAATATCGGCAGCGCAAGTTACATCGATCGGTCACCGAGATTCGCAGTAAGCGAGCCGCTTGCTGCTTGGAGGCAAAGCTTGCGGTGTCCACAGCCGGGGGCAGCATGACTGAACTCTCGCACGCACAGTTCCATTCGAAACCCGGGAGCAATCAGCCGGACTAATTCGCAACACTGGACAGGGAGTCCTCGTAACTGCGTGGCTGGCGCTGACGCCGAGACCATTGAGGTGGAACCAATTCGTACTCTTCCATCTTTCGGTAGAGGGTGTTGCGGCCAATTCCTAACTGAGCGGCTGTGCGCCGGATGTTTCCATGACAGACGATGAGAGCCCGCGCGATCGCTTCCTTTTCAAGCTCCCGCAAGGGTCTGACATCTTCCTGCACCTGCCTTGACGGCGCTAAGGGTTCGCAGTGCGGTGGAGTGACATTTACGACTGCATTATCAGGAGCATGCAATAGCTCGGCAGTCAGAATGTTATCTGAGCCCATGCGCACGATCGCCCTTTCAATCGCATTTTCAAGTTCCCGCACATTTCCAGGCCATGTATAGTCGTTCAGCTTAGCCAGGAAGCTGTTATCGATGCGCACGTCGTTGCGTTCCAGCTTTGCTGCGACCTTCCCCACCAGGCACTTGGCCAGTTCGCCAATATCTTCCACGCGCTCCCGCAACGGCGGGATATGTACTTCAAGCACTGCCAGGCGATAATAAAGATCCTCGCGAAACGCACCGCGCTCGACTTGGGCCTTTAAATCATTATGGGTAGCGGCGATGATACGAGTATCGACGGGAATCTCTACTGCTGACCCGATGCGGGAGACTTTCTTCTCTTGCAGAACGCGCAACAACTTGGCCTGCACGTTCAGCGACATATCTCCGATTTCGTCCAGAAATACGGTTCCTCCGTTTGCAACTTCAAACCTGCCGGGTTGGCCCCCCCTTTTGGCTCCGGTAAAGGATCCCTCCGAATAGCCAAAAAGCTCGCTTTCGATCAGAGTTTCGGGCAAAGCCGCACAATTTATGGCCACAAACGGATGCTCGCGACGTGCGCTGGCACTGTGAATCGCATTCGCGAAGAGTTCCTTTCCCGTGCCACTCTCACCAAGGATCAGCACGGTCGAAGAGCCTCGGGAAGCCAACTGGGCCCATTCCTTTGCCCGTCTCATGCCCGGGCTTTCGCCTACGATATCTTCAAACCCATGGCGGTGTGCGCGGATAACGACAGGCCGCCTGACTGAGGCGCGATGATTGACTTCATGAAATACGGCAACCACTCCCACAGGCGTGTCCGTCTCGTCCCGTAAAGAAGAAGCGGAGCACCGTATCCTCTTTTCCCATTTGTCGATAGCGATGTCTTCGTCCTCGTGCTCCTTATTATCGGAGAGGACTTTTAACAGCGTTGGGTAGTCGCCGAAAATCTCATGGAGGGGACGACCTTTGGCCAGGATTGGATTCATGCCCAGAATTTCTCCGGCCTTGGCATTCACTTCAGTGATTACGCCGTTGATTTCGAAGGCGATAACGCCGTCGGACATGCCATGCAGCAACGCCCTCGAATAATGAGAGGCAATCTGGAGCTCACGATTCAACTGCTCTAGTCGGATCTGATGCTCCACAGCCCGCGCCGTGGCCACCACCATTCCCATGGTGTGAGGATTGGCGTAACGGTAGTCTCCACTTACATCGAGAATACCGATCACACTGCCGCTAACGTCGCGAATGGGCGCCGCGGTACAGACCAAGAACTGATTTCCATGAGAAAAGTGTTCCCAGGCATAGATTTCTATAGGTTTGTTTTCCGCCAAAGCAGTGCCAATAGCGTTCGTCCCAACATCCTCCTCGCTCCAACTGGCACCGGCATACAGATAGACCTGCCTCGTCCTCGAAGTAAAGGTGGAATCCCCCAGTACTTGCAGCAGAAGACCGTTTTCATCTGTCAAGACGATTTGGAATTGAGAGCCTCGCAAGAAGGAGTACAAGTCTTCCATGAAGGTGCGAGCGACTCGGCATAACTGCTGCTTTTGATCAAGCCGCTGCTTAAGTAAAGACGGATTGAAGATTTCGTCCTTGGGGCCAAAGGGGTCGACGTGCAGTCTGCGGCATCGCTGCCATGAGTTTGCCACCTCGGCACGCACAAGACGCCGGTCCAGCAGGCCTTTTTCGACAAACAAGTTCCAGGCTCTCTTGCCCGATTCAACGCGACTTGGCAAGCCACCCACGGCTGACTCTCGTGCTCTATGCTGAGGTTTGTTCCGGCTTTACATCAGCGTTGAGGGTTAGTAAGTGCAAAGTCTGGCAGAATGCCTGCTGCCAAAATCGAACAGCAATTCATTGTCAAACTCCCGATTTTTAGTTGCCGTGATTGCACTCACAATCGCGAGTGATGTTGACGCACTATGCATCGAATCCCCTCGTGGGTGTGAGTCCGTTGCCTGGTTTGGCATAACGCGTGCACAAAGGCAGAGCGATGAATTTCTCACCTGAAACACTCGCGCTCCTTGCACCCTGTTCGCTCGCCGTTGGAGCAATCCTCCAACTCTTGTTGGCGCGGCTTCGTTCGGCGAGGGCGAAAGGATGTTTGGCGGTTCTAGCAACCTTGCCCGCGCTTACCTCGGTGCTTGCTTTGCTTCCGAGTGTGAAGTCCGGACAGGCCTTCGACACGCACTCCTTGCTTTGGGACGGTCCGCTTGCACTTGTGCTGCACGTCGATGGACTCAGCGTGTTGTTCGCCTTCATGGGCACTCTCATCGGCGCCGTTGTTCTGCTCTATTCGATCGGCTATATGGCCGAAGATAAAGCAGCCACCCGGTTCTACGCGATCATGCTCACGTTCATCGGCGGCTTGGTCGGCTTGGTTTACAGCGCCAACCTTTTCCTGATGTATTTCTGCTGGGAAGTTGTGGGCCTGTGTTCGTTCGGTCTGGTCGGCTTCTGGTACACGAACCAGGAAGCTGTCGCAGGAGCTCGCAAAGTTCTGCTGATGACGCATCTGGCAGGCTATGGGTTGCTGATCGGAATTCTTACGCTCTATGCCCGGACGGGCAGCGCGCTTTGGACTGATCCCGCCGTCGGAAGCGCCTTTTCGACCGGCGTATTCGTGCTCATGCTTGTCGCGCTAGTTGCAAAATCGGTGCAGTTCCCTCTACACACCTGGATTCCGGAGGCCATGGCCGCACCGACCCCGGTAAGCGCGCTTCTTCACGCAGCATGTTACGTGAAAGCCGGAGTTTACCTTGCCGCGCGCATGCATAGCTTCGGTGCGTGGCCGGCAACATGGGGCACAATCATGATCTCGATCGGCTCTGTGACCATGATTGTCGGTGTGATGTACGCGATGGTCCAGAGCGATCTAAAACGAATGCTGGCTTTTCACACGGTTAGCCAGATCGGGTACATGATTACGGGCATCGGCATCGGTACTCCTTTGGCCATCACCGCGGGACTTCTGCACTGCCTCAATCACGGGTTCTTCAAGGGCGGCCTGTTCCTCTCCGCCGGCGCCGTGCAGCACGCGGCCGGTACACGCGATATGAACAAGCTGGGTGGCCTGGCACCGCGCATGTCTCGTACCACCGCGGCCTGGCTAGTCAATGCCGCCAGTATCATGGGTTTCCCGCTAACCAGCGGATTTGTCAGCAAGTGGATGCTTTACACAGCGGCGCTGCAAGCCGGTTTGCCGATCCCTGCTCTGGCTGCTTGGGTAGCAAGTCTTGGAACCGTCTTTTCTTTCGCCAAAGCAACCAGCAATGTCTTTCTGGGTGCGCCCACGGTGGACACCGAGCATGCTCATGAGGCTCCAGCCTCGATGCAGTGGGGATTGGGGCTTATGGCATTGGGCAGTGTGGTGCTTGGCATCGCACCACAACTAGCTGTTGCGTATCTGTTGAACCCGGTTCTCGGCGCATTCGGGCTGACTTCGGGCGTCCGAGTCACATGGCTCGGAATCAGCTCCGCGGCTGGGAGTTGGTGGACCACCGGCGGATTGATTCTGGCTCTGGTCTCGCTCGGAGTCGGAGCGCTGATTTACATGATGGCCAGACCCTCGCGTGTGGTCATCCTTCGTGGCGCAGCCCTTGCTGGCGGAGGAGTGTTTACCGGTGGAGAGCCTCTGAGCGGAGAAGGAAGACTGCCGGCAAGTGACTTCTCAACCATCTTCAAAGAACAATGGGCCAAGTTTTTCGAGTGGATCAATCCTGACCGCTATTACCTCGACGTATGGGAAGTACTGCACGCGACTGCAACTGGATTGGCGAGCACAATTGCGTGGGCGGAGCGGTACGCGGTTGTCTGGACGTTAGGCCTTGCGCTCCTGTTATTTGCCTGCCTCGGCGGGCTCGCCACGCCGGTCAATGGCGGTCTTGTGGGCACTGCGCTACGTCTGCCACTGCTTTTTCCGTTAGCCTGCGGTTTGGCCTGGGGCGGGCTGTGCTTAAGCGCAGTTGTGCAACCGGTGTGCCGCCGTTTCGTACCGCTTATGGCGATCGCGGGAGCTCTCGCGCTTCTCGGATTGCTCGCCTCGCAGCCGCGGCTGCAGCTGGTGATATTGGAGGCTTCCGCTTTCTGCGCCCTTCTTCTGGTTTGGCAATCCGCTGCTGCAAAAACGGCCAAGTGGATTTATCTGGCGGTCGTGGTCTATTCAGCCATCACAATGGCAGGCGGTGACTTGCTTCTCGAACGTGGAAGCGCGAACGGGGCGCGTGCATTGATAATCAGTGGATTTTTCGTCAAACTGGCGATCTTCCCATTGTTCCTATGGCTGCTCCGACTGGCTGACGAGCTGCCCTCCGTCGTACTTGGACTGATCATCTCTGTAATCGACATCGCCGGATTTGGGGAACTGTGGAGGATCGTCCAGAACGCTCCTTTCATAGCGACGCCGACGGCTCTCTGGCTCGGCCTCGCGGTGTTCTCTGCTCTGGCCGGCTCGCTGCTCATGCTGGCGCAGCGGGATCTCAAGCGCTTACTCGTTCTTTCGACTATTGAGGACCTTGGTTTTCTTCTTCTCGGTACCGCCTCTTTGAGCGAGATAGGCATTTCAGGCGCTATGACCGGCGCGGCAGTTCACGCGCTGGCCAAGGCGCTGCTGTTCGTTTCTCTAAGTACACCGGAAGCTGCGGGAAAGTTGAAGCCCGATAGCGTCGGTCTGACACGGCAATATCCTTTCAGCGGCGGCGGCTTTCTGTTTGGCCTGCTGGCCATGCTGGGGGTTCCGCCGACTTTGGGATTTATAGCGCGATGGAGAATCTATGAAATGGCAATTCAGGCGGGTCCATGGGTTCTCGTGCTGTTTGTGATCTCCTCAGGTTTGTCGCTGATCGCCTATACACTCGCGCTTACCCGGTGCTGGTGGGGCCCGGGCGCTGCCGACAGCGAGCCCTGCAGCGAGCCCGTGCTCTTGCGGACAACCGTAATCGTTCTCACAGCGGTGCTCTTGGCCGGCGGTTTCTGGCCGCACGCGCTCCAGGCTTTGACTCGGGGGGTAAGGTGAACATTTGGAAACGCATACTTTGCGCGTGTCGTCGCCGCAGCCCGTGGCTGTTTCACATGAATGCAGGCAGCTGCAACGGATGCGACATCGAATTCGTCGCCAGTCTAACGCCCAGCTACGACGTCGAGCAGCTCGGCATTCTGGTGCAGGGCAGCCCGCGGCATGCCGATATTCTGTGCATCACCGGACCAGTGACGCATAACACAAAAAAGGCGATTCAGACCGTCTATGGTCAGGTGTGCAATCCGAAAGCGGTAGTAGCCATCGGCTCCTGTCCGGCCTCTACCAATGCCTTCATCGGAAGTCCGATGGTCGATGGCCCGTTGAACCGCCACATTCCAGTCGATGTGTTTGTACCCGGCTGTCCCCCGCGTCCAGACGCCATTGTCGAGGGAATCGCCAAAGCAGCGCAGATCGTGGCTGAAAGGCGCTGCCAGCCCGCATCTGGCGAAGGGAATTCCGCCTCTGAGGAGCAAGCGCAATGAATGTCACGTCGGCAATAATCCGGCTCCTTCTCTTTCCCGGTGTGCTGTTCGCGGTTCCGGCAGCGTGGCTTTTTCTCTGGCTGGAGCGGAAATCTGTGGCTTTGATGCAACAGCGGATCGGACCGCCGTTCATGCAGCCTTGTTTTGATTTTGTCAAGCTGATGGGAAAATCGACGCCGCCTCGCCAGGGCGTTAATGGGCTACTAATGCGTAGCTGGCCGATCCTGGCGGTCGGATCGTCAATCGGTGCGCTCGCCTTGCTGCCGGTCTTTGTGCATTTCGACGGATTTGCCGGCGATCTGATTTTGTTTCTGGCGCTGCTTGAGTTGCCCCCTTTCTTCGTCATTGCCGCCGGGTACACATCCGGTTCCCTTTTTGGCGAGATTGGATCGGTGCGCGAAGCCGTACTCAGTATTTCCTACAGTGCTGTTTTTGTTACCGCGGTGCTCGCCATCGCTGTTTCGCAGCACAGCTTTCGGCTGCAAGACCTGGCCGAAGCTCCGTTTTCGCCTTTGCGAGTGGTGGGCGTGCTGGCGATTCTCGTCTGCATTCCCGCGAAGCTTCATATCAATCCCTTCTCGCTGTCCAACGCCGAGCAGGAGATCTATGCCGGACCCATGACGGAATATGCCGGCCCGGAACTCGCGTTGTGGGAGATCTCGCACGGTTTGGAATGGGTCACCATGACTGGCTTGGTTGCCGGTCTCGTGCTTCCACGCACCGGATTCTGGGCAGCCGATGCCCTGCTGTTCGTCGCGATTTCGCTGGGAATCGTTCTGCTGCTCTCCGGTGTGGCCGCCGCGACCGCCCGCCTCACGATCGACGCCGCAACCCGATTCTATTGGCGATGCGGACTGGTAGCTATGGTTCTGGCGGCTACGTCCATTCTCTTTATGAGGAGTGCTCTATGAATGTCGTAACCCTGCTGCTCGAAAATCTGAAGCATGGCAGCAGCACGTTCCGCTTCCCGGATTCGCCGCCCACGTGTGCGAGATTCCGCGGCCTGGTCGAATATGATCCCGAAAAATGTGACGGCTGCGGCATGTGCTCCTTCGCATGTACGTCAGGCGCAATCAAGGGCCGTGCCGGTAAGGACAAGAACGGCAAGGAGATCTATGCCTGGAGCTACGACCCCGGTCAGTGCACGTTCTGCGGCCGTTGCGTCGAGGTTTGCGCACCCCACAATTTGCACATGCAGGAATCCCGGCCGCCAATCTACACGGTCAGCGGCGCACTGAAAATCTCCTACACCATTGCTCGTAGGCCGCCTGGGCAGCCTCAGCCCGCCGCAAATACCGCTACGGCTTCTGGCGTAAACGACGCTCAGACCGGAGGTGTGCAATGAGCGACTTCTCAAGCATCCCGGCCGAACTCGGCCTGGCGCAGACCTGGGAACAGAGGAATGGATCGCAGTGGCTCGAGCCCGAGTCCCTCGACGTCCGGCATATGGCCACGGTGATGCTGGCGCGAGGTGCTCGCTTCATCACCATTACTGCCATGCAGCTTCCCGAGGACGAGGCAGCGCGCCTGGATTATCACTGGGATCTGGACGGCGAATTACTGACGTTCACCATCAAGACGGCCGACAAAATTGTCCCTAGCGTTTACGATCTCTGCCCCGCTGCCGATTGGATCGAGCGCGAGGTCCACGAATATTTCGCGGTGGAATTCGAAGGCCGCCAATACGAACCGCTTATGTTGCGGGAAGGTGATCCGGTCGGCGTTTGTGTTCCGGAGGAGGACGCATGAGCTATCGCATTCCTATTGGCCCCTATCATCCGGCGTTGGAAGAGCCATACAAAGTCAATCTGGTTTGCAACGGCGAGCGAGTGTGCGATGCAGAACTCAGCGTGGGCTTCAATTTCCGCGGTATTGAATACCTGGCCGAGCGCCGCAACTTCGTGCAAGTAATTGCGCTAATGGAGCGCGTTTGTGGTATCTGCTCCAACGTCCATACCCTGTCCATCTGCCAGGCGCTCGAGCGGTTAGCCGAAATCGATCCTCCACCTCGGGCTCTTTACATCCGTGTGATTGTGGCCGAACTGGAACGTCTTCACTCCCACATTTTGTGGGCCGGCGTTGCAGGCAAGTTAATGGGCTTCAAGACCATGTTCATGACATGTTTCCTGCTGCGTGAGAAGGTTATGAGTGCGTTGGAAATCATCTCCGGAAACCGTGTCAACTACGCCATGAACCGCATCGGCGGTGTAAACCGTGATATCGCTGATCCTCAGTCGGTCTTAGCAGTGGTTGACTTTCTCGAGCGGGAAGTGAATCGCGTGATTATTCCTGTATTTGCATCGAACCGTACGGTGCTTGAACGTTGCGCGGGAGTGGGCGTGCTGACCCGGGAACAGGCGAAGGCTTATGGCGTGGTCGGTCCCACGGCCCGCGCCTCAGGCGTGCCACAAGATATGCGCCGCGCTGCTCCCTATGCGGCATACGGCGAGATGAAATTCGAAGTCCCGCTCGAACTTGCAGGCGATGTACGCGCCCGGCTGCTGGTGAGAGCTCTTGAAACCATCGAGAGTTGCCGTATCCTTCGGCAAGCTTTGAACAATCTTCCGACGGGCGACTGGTGGGGACCGACCGAGGAAGTTGAAGTACCTGCCGGTACAGGAATCAGCCGCGTCGAAGGGCCACGTGGCGAGGTGCTTTATTCTGTTACTGCCGACGGTGAGAATGATACTCCGCGACGAGTAAAAGTCCGTACACCGACTTACATCAATATGCCATCGGTCCGCCTGATGTTGCGTGGTGCTCGACTGGCGGATGCACCGTTGATCCAGGCTTCCATCGATCCGTGCTATTCGTGCACCGATCGCTAATCGCATTGCTGAGCAATCGTTATAAGTGCCGGTCGCTAGGCCACAGGCACAGTAAAGCAATTAGTAATCGGTCATAGGTTCTCTCCTCCCGGGTTGCCAGATCTGTTCCAAATAGGAACATACTTCACTGTGCTGGCATGGAGCATTCCCTCCTGATTGTTCCATTTTGGCACACTTATAAAAGTGGTCCTTTGAGCTCTAAGTTTTCCACGGTGCCCATATTTATGCCCGATTTTGGTCATGCGTGCCCGAATGTGGGTAGGCCACTATACGGATACTCGTTTCAAGTGTCGCACGGGCGCAGAAAAATTGATCTAACTTGATATTCGAAGTTAGTAAATATCATTCCGGGCTTGCCGTAGTCGCTGAGCGTCTATGTTACAAAATCACCTGGAATAGAAATTGCTTAACTGGAAGCAGAAAGGATTTCCCAGCACTCTTATGCCAAGTGTAATTACCGATGCATGTGTAAAAGATAACAAGTGTATAAAGGTCTGCCAGCGTAAAAACATTCATCCTCGCGAGGATGAGGCAGACTATCCGAACGTCAAGCAGCTTTTCATTAATCCCAAGAGGTGCCTCGCCTGCGGGTCGTGTATTTCGGTGTGTGAGCATAAAGCCATCTACCCGCTTGATGAGCTTCCCGAAGACAAAAAGCACTTCGCGGAAATAAACGCGGCGTACTTCCGCAAGCCAAAGAGCGGGGCGGCAAAGTCGAGCGCGTTCCCTAAACCCGCAGAGTCACCGGCGTAAATCCGCCGCACAAAACATCGTGCGGAAAAGACCAATTGCGTTGAAGGGCAGGTGCTCCAGGGCGGTGGCCGTTTCAATGTTTGACCGTGCGGCAGGCTCGCTTACCGAGTTCAACCGGCGGCGGTTGTTCTTGTTGTCAGGGAAACTTCAAGTCATGAGGTGAAATCGTATGAACTTATTTTCGGGCAAAGTCAATGAATTGGGCAGGCCGCTGGTCCTGGCAATTGCAATTGCCATGATTGTTGGCAGTGCTTCCACCGTTCGGCTACACGCGCAGGCTCTGGGCTGGGAGGGCGAAACCGGCGTCTTCGTTACACCTCTGGCCTACACCGCCAATGTCGAGAAACAGAAGGTCCATCCTGTTATCGCGTATCACTACTTGAACGCCGGTTCTGTCATCGGGGACTTTCACGAGGGTTCCATTACCGTCGGCTTCTTCCAGCGTTTTGAACTGGGTTATACCCATGAATTCCACGTGCAAGGCAATGACGAGACCTTGAGCCCACTGTGGCAAAACGGTTTCGAGATTTTCCATGGCAAGGCTATGTTGGTCCCGGAAAACCTTCACCAGGAAAACTGGATTCCGGCGATCTCGGTGGGCTTCATGGCTCGCACTGATGTTCGCAACGTCGGGAATCTCGTTTTCGCTCCCGGCGGCGGCATCAGCGCAACCAACATTGGCAAAAGCAACGGCGACATCTACATGGTTGCTTCTAAACAGGTAAAGCAGATCCCGCTGATTCCGGTCCTTTTTAGTGCCGGAGTTCGTGGCACGAACGCGGTACTGTGGGGAATGGGCGGAAACGCTCCGGAGTGGAAAGCGCGAGCGTTCGGCTCGGTCGCACTGCCGTTTAAGCTCCCCGGAGGGCATTCGCTCATTTTCGCATCCGAAGTGGCTCAGCAGCCGCATCATCCTGTTAATTTCCCCAATCTGAATATTCCGACGACGTTGACGTATGCGGCAAGATTCATACCCGCCAAGTATCACTTCAATCTCGATGTCGGCGTAGCGCAGATCGCCGGAAGAGTGCAGCCGGGAGTGGATCTGAAAGCTCGTCACCAGATCGGCGTGCAGATATCCTACGCGTTCTGACAACAGATGTGCCGGGCCACGAGTTCCAGGGCGGACAAGGGCCCGGCATAGTCCTTCCAGCGATGTCAGCCGGTGTCGCGGACGAAACCTAAAGCCAGCAGAGCGGTTGCCCGCGCGGTGGCTCGAAGGCCAGAGTAAATTGAGAATGAAATGGCGGTTGTCCTAAATGATCATCCGGAGAACTGGACGGGCTGCGGTAAGAGTTTGCGTTTGTTCGCAAAGCCATGGCAGCCCTAAATTCTCTGCCCGCAAGAGGTTATTTGGGTGAAGATCGCACTTCTAGGATCGGACTCTTGGCGAACATTGAGGGAGCGCGTTCCGGATCGATCTGCAAGAGCACCAATCGCACCCCGGAACGAAGAATGAAGTCACCTCGAGCCGATTCGAAATCCACGAATGGCGCCGGGGTAATATGCGAGCGCACACTGATGTGCTCCAGCATTGTCGGCCTGCCCCTGATGGCTCGGTGCAGATGGCGCCAGAAGGGATTGTCATCGGCGTCGCTAGGTTCAACACCGATCACGATGGCGTTTAATGCGGTGCTTCCGCCGTCCCATTCCAGCCGGTGAAGGGAAACACGCAGGACGGCTCTTGCAAGGGATGAAGCACTCTGCACCTCCTCTACGGTGCCGAGCACTCGCGCGCCTCGAGGAATGACGATACCATTGCCGATCAGTACACCCTCAGTCGTCTGAAACTGCAAGGTAGCGCCAAGCGTTGCCGTCGCGGTCCCGATTGCAGTACGAAGCAACACCGGAAATTGTGTGCCCCGTTCAACCGTGGTGTGTTCGCCCAGACTGAACGCAGAACAGACTAATATACCCAGGATCCCCATCCCACAGAAGCGCATGGTCCCGTATTATATCGCGACGGCGATGACACGCCAGTGCTGAGCCTGATCTGGCCTGGAGGAGATGCTGTGCGGCGCTCGCGAGGAAGCAGAGGAGCGCGCCACGGGGCCAGTGAATCTGCAGGAACGCCAAGGCAGCGGCGTAATTGCGGGAATCACTAAGGCAAAGAAAAATTAGAGACCGTGATTTTGTCCCGAGAGTGGGGTCTGGGGCGAGGCGGTGGTTAGCTCCCTCGGCCCGCTCTGCTGTAGAGAAGCTCCTGGTTTCCGAGCACGGCAGTTCGGCGCGTAGCGCGTCTAGATCGCGCCCGTCTCCGCCGTACGACTTGCTCTCGTTTAAGTGTATTAATAGATGATGAAGGAATCAGTGTGAGTGGCGAGGCCCGGCCTGCACCAGGCGAACTCATGGAGACTTAGCGGCTTAGGCGATGCGTGCAGAAATTGAAAAAGCGGTAGAACTGATGCGCGGCGGAGACGATGGCGGCCTGGAACAGGCGCTAGCGTTGCTCCAGAAGCCGGGAATGTTTATTTCAGGCATGTCAGACATTGCCGTTCTAATCAGAACAATAAATGGGCAGCTTGATTTCCCCATCATAGAGGTAGTTGGTGGTGCCGAGCGGTCCAGATTTCTGGATGCGCCGTCCGAAGGGATCGTAGCGGAAGGTCGTGCTGCCGACGTCAGGATTGACCACTTGTGTAAGGCGGTTCTCGAAGTCCCAGGTGAAGCCGCGACCCTGGGCATCCGTCAGCGTATTTCCATTATTATCATACGAGTAGCTGCCGCTCGAATTCGACGTCAGCTCGTTCGACGAATTGTAATTGTAGTTCGGCACTCCCAAAGAACTCAGTCTATTCCCACCCCCGTCGTAGCTGTAGCTCTCGGTGGTACTAGCGCCCTGCGTGACTTGGGTCAACTGGTACAGGAGATCGTAACCATAGTTGGAGGTTACGCCGTTGAGATAATTGGTTTTGGATGTCCGGTTTCCCGCTGCGTCGTAGGCGTAGCTCGCCCCATCCAGCGTATTCGCTCCCGCCTGGTGCAGAACACTCAGAAGATGGGAAACCGAATCGTAGCTGTAGCTCGTGTGGACACCATTTGGACGCGTCAAGCTGGTTCTGCGGCTCAGCGCGTCGTAACCAAAGCTGAACGATCCGGCCCACGAGTTCGCCATACCATTCAAACGATTCAGGGTGTCATAGCCGTAAGTCGTGATGCTGTTGTCTGGGGCAGTCAGAGAGGTGCGGTTCGAAGCTGCATCGTAGGTGTATGCGTTTTGGAAGTTCAGCCCTGGCAGGAAGGCATACTGCGTTGCGGTCCCGATGAGCCGCCCCATGTTGTCGTAAGCGAAACTGTAGGTGCCCGTGGGATCACTCACCTGCTGGACCTTGCCGGCCAAGTCATACGCATACTCCACGCTGGTCTGGTCGGGATACGTTTTTGACGTCAGCCGGTACAGCGCGTCATAGACGTACTGGATCGTCTGATTCTTGAGTCCGTCTTGGACAGCAGATTACGATTCTAATCTCAGTGTTGTGCCACAAGTCCGAGAAGAGGCGGTGATACGGCTCCAGAAGATTTGGTGAAATCCTTCCCAAGCAGCGCCGCAACGGTGGCTGCGATCTGTGCTTGCTTGACATCGTTATCCGAGAGTTCGCCCTGGGCAGCGATATCAGGCCCCAGGAGCGCGATCCAGACATTCTCGGAGCCTTTCTGGTCGATTCCATGCTCTTTCCACTGCTCGAGGCCGCTTCCACGGCCGTGATCGGTCGTTATGATGAAATCGGTCGTTCCGCGATACTCCGGAATGGACTGTATCGTTTCCCAGAGCTGCCGCACGAAGGCGTCAAATTGGTGAGCGCTTTCAAGCACTAGATCGTAGCGTCCGGAGTGAGCCCAGTTGTCTGTCTCGCCGTAACCGACAAATAGCACTCGCGGACGCGATGACTTGACGTACTCCAGAAGCGGAATTTGCAGGAAAGAGTCCCACACGTCTTCGTCGTCCAATCGCGTCGTCGTGCGATACAGATCGTTCAACAATTGTTGGCGGGGCGTGAGTTTGCCTTTTCCCGGCAAATCCCATCCAACTTGCATGGGGAGATGGCTTCGCGGTTCGTTGAAGATATTCTTGAAGACATCCCACGTTGCGTAGACGGCCACATGCCCGTGGAGTTCGGGAAATTGATTCAACCATTCGAAAACGGTGAGGTTCGGGTTGGGGCCAAACTCGTTGCTGTTGATCTGCGGATCGGGATGACCGGTCAACATCTCGTTGTATCCGGGATAGGAAAATGCCATGCCGTTGGTCACCCGCGCGATGCTGCCCTTTTTCTGGTTCCCGAAGATCTGACCGTCTTTTGCTACGACATCCCAGAGAAACGGAAAAAGCATCTTGCGGCGCAGGACGGGATCGTCATTCCAGAATTCTTTGCGTAATTTGTCTGGATTTGCCCAAATGCCTCCGTGCTCCCCCATCAGAGTGGGGTCCGCACCCGTGAAAATCTCCTGCCAGCGCAGGCCATCGCTGACGATCAACACGACATTCCGCGTCTTCAGTTGGGCAGATGCCATGACCCAGCTGCCAAGAACGAACAGCAGGACAGCAAGAATCCGAATGCGGTGATTCAATCTCCCTCCCATTGCCGGGATAATCAGAAGCTATACCGCAACCCGAACTGCATGACGCGCGGCTTGGTGAGTGTCTCACTGAAATTGCCCAGCGTGGTCCCGTACAGCAGGTACTGGTTGATGGTCCCGACGTCGAACCGTACAGCATTCGTGACGTTGAAGACGTCCCAGGAGAACCGGAGCGCCTGCGATTCGGTGAATCGCCAGTTCTTGCCAAGGCTCAAATCAAGGCCGAAATAACCTGGGCCGCGGAGATTGTTGCGCTGTCCGGCTTCTCCCGGATACGCGTAGCGGAAGGAATTCGCCGCGTTCGGCCCGGCTTTGAAGACATTCGGCACACCATTCTGGAATGAGAGGCCGGTTGGCGCAGCACCGACCAATACGGCTCGACCATCCTGTTCGTAGTTCGTGGCGAACGCATAGGTTGAAATGCTGAACGGATATCCGCTGGTCCAGCGCGTTAATCCCGAGAGTTGCCATCCGCCTAGAACAGCATCTTCCAGCCGGCTCCACTTCTCGCCAAAGCGCTTTCCGCGCCCGACGGGAACATCGTAAAGCCAGTTGGCGTTGAGCTGATGAGTCGTGTCGTAGTCCGACGGACCGTACAGTCCATGAGTGTTCCAGGAATTGATGACCTGGCCGCTGTAGCCGACACCGCTGAAGCTGCCAATTCCGGTGCCTTGCTCGTATTCGTTGACTCGCTCGGCATTGGAATTTTCGTCCAGCGACTTCGAGAACGTGTAGTTGAGGTCGAACTCCAAACCGCCGGCATGGCGGCGTAGCGTTGCCTGGAACGCGTTGTAGTTGCTCGTACCCGTGGTACGCCACGAATAGAGCGACGAGAATTGATCATCCCAGAAAGCATAGGAACCCAGCGACGAACATGCCGGAAAGCATGGATAATCCGGAGTAGGCGCGTCCAGAGATTGAAGAGCGTAAATAAAGTTGGGATTATTCGCGTAATAGAGGTCGTAAATGTTCTGCGTCGCTGTTGGATTGGCTGGAATCCCCGGAGCTGAACCATAGATTCCCGCTGTTCCGGCAGCCGCCGGGAAAAGATTTTCCCAGTATGCTATTGGCGCAATGCTGCTCTCCGGCGTATTCGCGTTCGCCAACTTCGCCAGCATGGTTGCGGCCTGAAAATACGTCATGCCCGATGTTGGATCCTTGAGGTTCACGGGTTCTGCCATGTCTACTTCCTGGAGCAGCCTGCGGCCGAAACGTCCGACGTAGGACATTTCGACCACGAATTTCGACGGTAGCTCGCGCGTGATCGAAAAGTCCACCACCTGGGAATACGGCGTCTTCATCGAATCGTCGATGCCCCACGTGATGGCAAAGCTGCCGTTCGCACCCATGCCAGGCGGCGTGCTCGGGAATCCGGGTGTTGGCGCTATCGGCAACTCCGGTCCACCGCAGCCCGCAGATGTCGGAATCTGGATCAGGCTGATGAATCGTGCCACGCAATCTGTCGTCTGCACGCCGGACGCATTCTCGAGATAGGTCGTCAGCCCGAATGAGCCTTCCCGGTCGAAGCTGTTGACCACTCCTTGGCCGAAATGATCGAAATAGATGCCGTATCCGCCACGGATCGAGGTCTTGCCCGAATCTCCAAAAAGCTTGCGTCCCAATCCTGCCGATGGCTTTGGAGAATATGCGAATGCGATGCGCGGCGCTACATCACCGTAGTCCGGATTCCAGTACGGCGACTTTCCATTGGCCTTCCCAGCCAAGTCAAACGAAATCGTGGGACGGTAAACCTGTCCTGCATTCATGGCCGCGGTCCTGCCCTTGAAAAATGACGACAGGCTCGGCGTCGGCGCAACTTGATTGCCGCTGGTTTCGTACGGCACTTGCAAGACGGTGTAGCGCACGCCCAAGGTCAACTGCAGATTCGACCTCACGTGCCAGGAATCCTGCGCATAAAATTCAAATTCATTCGACTTGAAGTGCCGGGGGACCAGCGTTCCTGTCGGTAGAAAATTTCCGGACTGATTCTGGTTGTAGAGCGCAGAAATGGATCCAATAATGCCAGTCACATCCGTGATGGCCGCGTCGTACGCATATCCAAAGCTGGGGTCGACATCGCCCGGGTCAAGGTTTTGCCCGGTTCCAGCAACTCCACCCCCATAAAGCCATGTGGGATGCACTGATCCGAAAAAGAAATTCTGCTCATTCGAGAAACGATTGTTATGGATGATCCTCCAGTTTCCGCCGAACTGGAACGAGTGCGTGCCGCGGGTCCAAGTCACGTCATCGACAAACTGATTGACGGGAACATTGACGTTCACAGTCCGCGCAAATGAGAGGATGTCAGACATGTTCCAGAACCCGACGTAGGAATAAGGGTTCGAACCCGTACGACCTAGTCCCTGACGCACGAAACCGTAACGCAAATTGTTGATCACCCGTGGGCTGAGGACCGCCGTGTACCCCGCCGCAATGCCCTTGCTGTTGTTTGTGAGTATCTGACTCGGAGGAAGCCCCGGGAACTGGGCTGCCACGTGTGTATTGTCATCTTGCAGATTTCCGCGAAGGAACAGGCGATGGTTCCCGGTGTTCGTCAGGTTGTAGTCCAGTTTCAGGAGGTATGTGTTCAAGCTCGCCGGCTGGGGTGCCGCAAAGGTGTATCCCAGAATGTTGAATCCGTCGGATCCAAAGGAGGTGTAAGTGTTCGGCATTGGATAAGCGGGAATCGGAGTGCCGTTGGGCAACATCGCTTTGCCATTCCAAAGATCAAGGACAGACTGGTTGACTCCGGGACCATTCGGACAGCCAGTACATCCCTGATCCAGCGCTGCGATATCCCCTGGCTGGAGGGTGACATCGACTTCACTCGATAGCCCACAGTTCGAACTGCAGTAGGTTACGATTCCTTGTCGGAGGTTGGCGCTGGGAACGGCCTGATTGGTCTGGACTGCTTCTCGCGAGCGCTGGCCTTCATAGTTGGCAAAGAAGAACAGGCGGTTCTTAATCGCTGGCCCGCCAATGGCTGCTCCAAACGTATTCCGGATGAGTTGCCCCGGTTTGTTGGGCAGTCCGGTCGAAAGCTGCGATTCTTTGTTGAACCAATCGTTTGCTGCACCAAGGAGCGTCCGATTGTATTCATAGACTGATCCGTGAAATTGGTTGGTTCCGCTCTTGGTCACCAGGGAAACCTGCGCGCCCGAGGATCTTCCGGAATCGGCGTTCGCATTCGTGGTTGTGACCCGAAACTCCTCAAGCGAATCCATGGGAACTCGCAAAGCTCCGGTAAAAGCGTATCCCTCGAGTTGATCGTTGTTATCGAGGCCGTCGACAGTCACATTCGTCTGGTCGCTTCGCGCTCCATTCACGGCTCCGCCCCTGGAATCCGCCCCGAGGTTCACCTGATTGCCGACATACGTGACGCCAGCCTGCAAGCTTAGTAACTCGACTGCATTGCGTCCTTCCGACGGCAACGAAGCGATCCGGCTGGAATCGAACGCGTTGCCCAGAGTCGCATCCGTTGTGTTTACCGCGGACGCTTCTCCGGTAACATTTACCGTGGCCTCGGCCTTGCCCACTTGAAGCGTCAAATTCAACGTCGCCGGGGTATTTACCAGGAGGACGACGGATTCGTTCCGCGCCGCTGCAAATCCAGCCGCGGAAGCCGTGACCACATACGTACCAGGCGGAACCTGCAGGAACTGATACTCTCCACGCTCGCTGGTTGGAACGGTCCTGCTGAATCCCTCGGCGGAGTTACTCAACGTGACTTGGGCGGAGTTGATCACCGCACCCGCTGTATCCAGGATCAGTCCATGCAATGAGGTCGTCGCGACCTGGGCAGTGGAAGGGGAAGATATCCAGATCAACGTCAGAAGAACGAGGGATCTGCAGAAACGACTTGCGTACCCAAATCGAGTGGCCATGATCATCTCCAGGAACTGGCTTCGGCAGAATAGCTAGCGGAAGTTAACCCACTGTGAATCGGCTGAAACCGTGGGTCAAATCAGCTGATTGCATCCAGCGGTTCTGGTTAGAAAACTGTTCCCCTTCATCGGTTTCTTGCTCCGGAAGCTTTTGTGCTTCGGGCGAGCCTTCAGAAACAAAGAAGATCTCGCGTGCCCTAGCGACTCAGAAGAAGGGGTTCCCGTCGCCAGCAGGTAGCACCATAGAGAAGGGGCGACGGTGGACGGGAATGCGCCTGCGGACCTCAGACGCGCCCTTCGGACGTCATTAAACCGTTTGCGTCAGTTTCCGGGGTTGCCGACCATATGGAGGCTTCCCATTATGCGCGGCATCACTGACAACGTCTTCAATCACCCACAGTTAGGTCAGCCACAGTCCACTTTCAACCCGGCAAACACCACGGGCTTTGGCAGCATCATCAATACAGTGAACTTGAACACGGCCATCGTATCGCCGATAACCCCGGTAGGCTCGGGAACCCCGCGCGAGATTCAGTTCGCGCTGAGACTTTCTTTCTAAGAGCTCCAGCGACCCGCGCAGGTCCCCTAAAGTTGGGGACCTGCGCGAGTTTAAATGGCCTGAATTTAGCAGATGAAGTTTAAACGGCCGGATTTGAACCGGCATGTGAAAGTCGCTGCCCCTGGAGGTCTTCGTGCGCAGTCTGAGTGGATTGCTTCTTGTATTTCTCGCTACTTTTGTCAGCGCGCAGTCCCAAACTGATTTCACAGGGCACTGGCAAGAGCAAGAGAAGACGAACTCCGGGATGCAGCGCCATCTCGAAGTTGACAGAATGGCCGGAACCTACGGGTAAAAACCATAGTTACCAATTCCCAAGGGTCTAGGAGCCTTGAAGTGAAGTATGAGATGGAGCTCCGGAAACTACTTACACGGGGCTCGATGGCGACCAATTCCGCTCATCGGTTCATTGGGACGGCAAAGTCCTGGTTTTCGAAACCATCGTGCACGAAGCCGGGAGCGAGATCCCTCAGAAAACCGTCTGGACTCTGCTAGGGGATGGGGATGTTCTGCAAGTGGACAGAAGCGTCACAAAGTCCGGGAAAACTTCGCATTCGTTGACCACCTATGCGCGACTCAATCATTGACTGGAGAAGAGTGTGCGTTGCGGTCCATTCTGACAAGTCTTATGCCGGCTCTTCTGATTCTGGCGGCCCTGACTGCTCAGATGATGCCCGCGTCGGCACAGGTGCAAGCCCAATCGATTGCCCTGGCGGTGGAGCATTCTCGAGCGCGGCAGCCAATCGAAAAATTACTGCAGGCAGCGTTCAGCTTTTAGCAACAAACGGGAAACCTGCAGTTGTTGTTGTGAATCGGTGTTCACCCTGAGAACGCCGGCGCTTGAGTCTTTGAATGCTGCCCGACCCACGCGGCGGGAGTAAGGTCTGGGAGGTATTGGATCGGCAGATCGGCCATGCCGGGGAGAATCGCAGCCAGATAGTAGCTTATGCAAATCTTCAACCGACGGCAGCTTTCCACGACCGAGAGAATCACCGCAACCTTGGGCCCCGCTTGTGGGCTACCGATGTGCAACCAATTCTTTCGACCAAGAGCTACCGGACGCATGGAGTTCTCCGCCAGGTTAGTACTTAGCTCCAATTCGGGATACTCCAAGAAGCGAGTGAGCTTTTTCCAAAGTGTTAGCGCGTACTGGCAAGCCTTGCTGAGTGCGCTGGAGGGCAATGCAACGGACTGCGCTACTTCAATCTTGCTACGAATATCGTCGAGGAGATCCTTGGCTGTTTCCGGACGGCGGACGTGTCGCGCAGCAGTAGTCAGCCCTTTGCGGCGAGCTTCCGCATCGATGGCAAACAGTTCGTCCATCCGGGCCACGATCGGAGTTGCCACCGGCATGCGCCCAACAAGAAGTTATCTGTGCGCTCTGTCCTCGTTTGTATGCCGTTTCAGAGCAAACCGCTTGTTCAGCGTATCCTTAGCGAGGTACTCGACCTCATGATCGACGATCCTCGTGACACGGTGTTGCGCGATCGGCGGTAGTCGTCTGTACCTGCCGTCGTGCTTAAGCCGCTACGCCTTAGACCCGTTCCGACTGATAAAAACACTCCACGGGCGTTTGTACTGCGCATCAAACATAGTCGAAAGCTCCACGCTTGAAAGGCTGGACCTGAGCACGTTGCTTCCGTGTGCCTCCGACAGAACGCGATTCCGGTGTGAAGCCGAACACCATTCCGTTGTGATTCCGAACAGCATTCTGGCCTGAAGGCGAACACCGTTCCGGTGGGAAGGCGAACACTTTTTGTCCGCCCCCGAAGTGGCGTTCGGCTTGAAGCGGAATGTTTTCCACAGGCGAAGGGCTGCAGGGGCAAGCGACCGCTGGACAATTACCCGGCATTGAACTCCACGAGCCAAGGAGACGAGTGTGCCGGCCAGGAGAAAGTCCATGCGGAAGATCAAAGAAGTTCTGCGGGTACGGTTCGAGCAAGGGTTAGGGCAGCGGCAGATCGCGCGTAGTTGCGGGTTGAGCACGGTGCGTGACTATTGGAATGGGCAGCAGCAGCGGGGATCGGCTGGCCTTTGCCCCAAGGCTTCGGTGAAGAGGAACTGGAAAGCAAGCTGTTTGGAAACCAATCCGCGGGCGTGCGCGCGGCAGCGCAATCACGACCACAACCGGATTGGAAAGGGATTCACGAGCAGGCTGCGGCAACATCGCCATCTGACCCCTGCAGTTGGTATGGCAGGAATATCGCCAGATTCATCCCGAGGGTTATCGCTACAGTTGGTTTGCGAGCGCTATTGGGAAGCAACGCGCTGGCCGCGATGGAATATCTCCACCGTCGTCGGCGTCGAGCGGACTTCCACGGCTTGCTGCACCAGCGTGTATCAAGGTTCGAGTGTTCTGCGTGTCGTAAGGCCGGTACGCGGAAGCTGCTTCCGGCAATTCTCAGCGTCGATGAGCTGATTCCTGTCTTTCCCGACCAGCCCTGCAGGCGCCGCCGCGGCGATGACTGCGAGCCTGCCAATTGTCCGCGGTTTTCCGTTGTCGTGCTAGGGCGAAAGACAAAGTTGCACACGCCATTGGACCGACTCGGACTCGGCGTTCTTCGCCCCAAGGGCTTCTCCGAGTAGAGAGGATTCTTTCCAGTACATAACGGGCGCGCTACCCCTGGAGCCTTCGTTCATTGAAATCCACTAATTCGGCAAGAACGGCAACTCAGCCTGCCGATACATGCAATGAAACGAGGGACAGGGCCGTGCCACATTATACGTTCGTTACCCTCATGGAGGGAGTGTCTGCCCTTCGCCGGAGAGGGTTGAACCGCCTTACCTACACCATCGCCGGTGCTACCGAGCGGGCCAACTGCCGGAGATTTAGCCTTGCACTGCTCGTTTGTGCCATTTCCGTATCCGCATGCGCGCAGGAATTCACTCCCGAGCAAATTGTTTTTCCCATCACAGATTTCAAACCTGAGATCCAACTGCTGGCTTTAGCCGCAAGATTCGGTACCGGTTTTTGCCTAGATCCAAACTGTCGGTTCGTGGGCACCAACTACCACATCGCCAAGCTCATGGGCAAGCACGTCCGCATCAAAGGTGTCCCCTCCGCTCAGCTCTACCTCGACTCCAACCCTTCGAGGAAGGCGCGCAAGATTTGCGGCTAGCGGCCGGTGGCTCGCTAAAGTACTCGGTGGCTCACGATCTTGCCATTTACGAAATGAGTCATCCACTCAAAGGTTTTCACGGCATTGGCTTCGAGATGGACGATCTGGAGAAGGGGATTGATGCGGAAATATATGCCTACCCATTGGATTGGAATCCCCCCGAAAGCTTGTTTGCTGGCGTAGCAAGTTCCTAGGCCCGAACCAGGTGCGCTTATGCTCAGCTTGCACCGTGATAGTGACCGGGACGCGATACTTGGCCCCGTGTCCCTGGTGATCAATGGTCTGAGTTTCCTCGGATGGTCGGGGCGGATCTGAAACTTAAAATTCACCAAGCGCCGGACGCCTTGGTGGGCGGTCGAACCGTCCGCGTGTTCCAGTACGCCGCGAACGTTGAGGACAGGATATGCTCCTTCGAATCGCTTAGGAACTGGGGGTTCTTCCAGCACGGCAGCACGAAATTCTACAACTGCCACTATCCGGGCCGTGGTATCGATGTTGGGCTGTGATTACTTATGGCTGGCTGCCGGGGACTCTTCACGGCCTACGAGAGGTTCGGCGTTAAATCACGGGTACTACCAAGTTCGTCGGAGCAGGCGCAGGGAATTGCACCTCTCTCGACGTGAGTATTAGAGATGTGGAGTGCTCCCTGGACCAGATCTGAGACAGGGTTCTACTCGGAGTCACAGACCCTACGTCAGCGCCCGGGACGAGTGCTTCGTCGCTCCGATGGTTTAATCCTAGATCACGTCGCAGGACGCCCTAATCTGCCGCGCGGTCGAGCCCCTTCTGCCCGCAAACAAGAAGTTCAGCCTAATTCTCTGCTGCAACTCTTGCACGAGGCGTTAGAGCCGTCTTGCGTTTCACGCTCCATAACGGTCAAAAGGACGAATGCTCAGATGAGAAGAGTTTTTGATGGCAAGATCTGTCTCCCGCACGGCGGGCGCAAAGCTGCAGAAAGAGATCGTCAAAGGCTTGCTGTCGCTTTTCATCATCTTCTTTAGAATCTCAGATGGAATTTACGAATGCTTTTCGCACTGCGTTGTTGGTAAGCTATGCGTTCTACTTCTGCATGATCAGGGAACGACAATTAAGATACTTAGTGCTGAGCTACGCTCCCAGCGCGATCAGTGAATCCTCTGTGCCCATCGCTGTGATCCTCTTCGAACCCCAGGCCATCTGCACCGGATTTTGCAAAGCTGAATTTGGAGCACGCTGGAAAGAAGATGTGTTGAGATTAGACCCCGAAGCAGACATAGGGAATCTGGAACTATTCCGCCGCGACGTGGATGTGCAACTCGGCAGATCAGAATCGCGGGCGGCACTGCTAGAAACCATCCAGGATTCTTTCTCCAATGCCATCCGTATCTCGGTCTCCGGAGACTGCATGGCGGAAGATCCGACGGAGGAACTGCGACACCTTTCATCTGCTTACCTGTAGCGTCTCTCTATGGTTAGTTTTCTGTTAGGGTTTCCGAGTGTTCGCCGGGGCGGCCACTGGGCACGTGAACCGCCCAAACGAGGAAGGACAGACCGTCTGCTCTAGGTCACGGGTTTCAACAGAGATGTGGCCCACCGAATCCTGTTGCGCGGAACGGGAGTCGAAATTAGGCCGCCGATTCCGATTTTATTGGCCGACGATCGGTGCGCATACTGAGAAGTGCGGCCCAGGATTAGTTCTGCTGCAGCAAAATGGGCTTGGCGCCGACCTGCACGCGCTGTCCAGTGACAGCTTTCGCGGGGAGCCCATCAAGCTCCAAGTAAGTCTTATACATTGAATCAACCGTGTAAGTGGAAGCGGTGCAGACTCCGCCAGAACATGTCTGCGCCGCGTCCCATACAGCCAGCCTTTTGCGACCTTGAGGATCAGTAAGTCCACAGCTCCAAGTGGTACCTGTAAGCACACAGGGAGTGCTCATCTCACTGTCTACCATCCAACTGTAGATACTTGCATATGCAACCCCCGCTTTGGTCAGGCACCCTCTGCCGGTTCCACGATCCGAACAGCCATTAACACCGTCTGGATTCCATAGTGTTCCCCATGTCGGATTATCGTAGGCGTACCAATAAAGCCGCTGAAATCCCTGAGCCCAACCAATCAGGTAATAACGAGCAACAAAGGCCGCTTGCATATCCGGATCTGGCAAATTCGCTTGCGAAGTTCCCCAGCCACCCTCGGTGCTCCAGATTGGAAGGGTAGTGGCTGAAGAAGGGATGATTGACTTAAGCGTATTCATCCGGGTGATCAGAGTCTCCGCATTGGAACAGCAAGAGCCATTTTGAACGTAGCCGTGTACTGCAATAACGTCGGCTGCGGCCAGAGCCCCAGCGGCCTGAAGGTAGAGCTGGTAGTTAGAACTTTGAGGTAGAGTCAGCACACTATCAGGGGTTGTCAGTCGTGAGCCCGCAAGCAGGCCAATGCCGGGCTCGTTCATCGCCTTTGGGGAACATGGTGTCGTCACTTCTCCCCTTCCGGTAAGGATGCAATTCGCGTCTTCGACAATGCGAACCAACTGCTCATTAGTGCCTTCCCACGCTATAAGAGAGGAGTCTTGGCTACGAGTAAATTCGTTCCACATCGAAAATCCCGTCACGCGGGCATACACCGCCCCGTCGAGGGCTGCTAGATGACCTCCCAGGTTGTAGGTGTAGTCGCGCCAATACTGGTTGGGACCGGTTCCATCCGGGTTCAAATCAGTGGGCGGCGCACAGCTTCCGTTTGAGGTATAGGCATAATCGCAGCGCGTATTAGTTGGGTCGGAAGATGCCCATTGAGGAGTTGCACTCAAAGTCAGCAGTACTTCAGCAAGCCCATGACTCTTGGCGCTACGGAGGTAAGTGTCCAGAGCGCTGAAGTCGTAAACAGATTGCCCGCTCTCGTTTTGCTGCCATCGTGTCCCGGAATCCCATAGACGAAGGCTTCCGAAGGGTATCTCAGGCCAAGGTGTCGTGCTCTTGAAATGGATGCCAAAGAATGACGAAGGCACCGCAGTTGGTCGAATCTCGTGGGAAGTGTCTGATGAACGCAGCGACACGGATCCCTTTACGGTGGCAGTTCCGATGATGCGAACCTGAGCACAGCCGACAACTGTTTCTAGTAAGACGACGATAAGTACGTACCGTGTATTCATCACTTACCGCCTATTTCAATTGAATATGAACTTGCTGGATACCAATGGACGCCGACGCAAGCCCACTGTTGTAGACGACAAAACGAACAACGAAGTCACCCTTGGCGTCAGATGGAATGTCTGACCAATTCGATGCGTATACTCCCTTCGTCTGGTCCAGCGGAACCTGTGAGGTCAAATTTGCCCAAGTAGTCCCGCTATCGGTACTGAACTGAGCTTGCCCATAGCTACCCTCACTCAGGCCCATCGTCCCGATGGTCACCACCACTCTCGATTGATTTGCGTCCGTCAGGTCAACCAGAGTGCGATCCCATCCGTATTCATGAAGCCCGACGCCCGTGCTATATGCGGCAGTGCCATATCGAAATAGGTAGTCGATTGGAGCAATCAACGGCCCGGGTGGACCTTGCGATCCAGGCAAGCCCCGCTCGCCAGTAGGTCCAATAGGCCCCTGCGGCCCTGCAGGTCCCAGTGCACCAGGCGGCCCCGTCGCACCCGCTGCACCGGAAGGCCCCATAGCACCGGCTGGTCCCGCCGGACCCTGTTTCCCAGGCGAGCCAGCAGGACCAGCGACACCCTGAGGTCCTGGTGGTCCCGGCGGACCGGTCAATCCTTGCGGCCCAGGAACTCCCGGAGGACCGACAGGTCCTACAAGCGTGTGATAGGGAGCGCCGTTATCACTCTCCTGCAACTGGCCGTTGACAAGAGACAGGATGAAATGCTGAGCAGTCGGCTGCGGAGCGGGCAAGCCCAAGTCCGAGAGATCGATCGCACTCTGCGTCGGATCACTCCCGGCATTTGTGACATTCAACGGTCCGTAGCAGTTGGTCCCAGAACTGTTTCCGAGGCATTGCGCAAAACCTACCGGACTTGTAAGTGAGAAGAAAAAGAGGAAAGCCGTCAGCAGCCGGCGACGATTCATGATCATAAGAGTCACTCCAAGTCTCATATGGCGCTACTCCAGAGTGTGTACCGCTCTAGCGCCCACACGTTCAGACTATTGCCCCGTTGGCCGCGACTGAAGATCACGTAGGTATCTGCGGAGTCACGAATGCCCATTTTGTGCCGTCAAATCGAAACCGGGAACATGTTCGGCGGCTTCTATCTTCGGTCGCCAAGACTCGTTGTCAGTATGTGTCGTTAGGTACCGCCTTTTCAGAGGAGTTCACGCCTTTATACGTGGCCGGCCTGGCGGCGGCCTTGCAGAATCCCGCAGTGATAAATACGGAGGCCTCGAAGGGGGGTAACCGAAATTAAGAGACTGGTCTTCTACCTAGTACGGGCCATATCGTAGAAGAACAAACGCCCGATGTCGTACAAATATGAGATCACTCGCTGGATGGTGCAGTCGGAGAGGCCTCGCGTCGTTCTCCACTGTAGCGGCTTCCACTGTGATGCCGTGGTGTCTTGTCACTGGAAGATCGGTTGCCGCTCCAAATTCCCGGCTTGAGCGGCGCAATCGTCTGCCACTTGCTGTTGTCGTGCCACGGCTCGATACTTATCAGTCTGAGGCACCCGGTGGATCGACTTGGGCTTTCCGAGGCGTAGGTCAGCCTAACGTTCTTGTGGAGGAACGGTGCAAGGCTGCGGTGTAGGGCGCCGCACAGTCGCACTTGAGGAGTCGGGGTCTCTTCAGACGTCCAGATCGGCGTGAATTCTAGAACATTCATAGACGTAACTGGGATTCCTCGTACATAGGAGACGGATATGTCCGCTACAGCACCGACCAGCAGCCGGTTTGTCGACCTGTGTGTACCGATATCAAGGGTGGCCGAAAGCGGTCTCGAAGATGAGTGTGCGTATAAGCCGGGTAACACGAGCATGGCAACTACTATCGCGCACATTTCCTGACTCCGTAGCGTGTGCATCGTTTGCAGAGCTATACGGCACTAGTCTCGCGGGCACTCAAGGCGTGTTCAACGGGTTCACCTGATTAGCGGGCGGCGCATATGTGAGATTCGATGATTCAGTCGAGCTGGGCGCACTGCCCGCCGTCGCCTCCGGAGTCGCCGTTGCGGACTGCGGCAATGACACTAATAGGCTGTTAGTCGCTGGATCAATTCCATACACCGAACGTATAACTATTGGCAGAGTGCTCTGAGACAAAGAACTTCGTTGACGGTAGGTCTCCAGAAGGCCGTTTGAGAAGCGGCCCCGTAGTAGATGGGACATCTGCCCATAGTGTGCAGATAAGGAGGAAAGGAATACATTTGCACTTGCGATTCCTTCGGACAAGCCGGTGGCCTCAAGCAGTTGGTTTTCGGATTGTTCAACCTGCGAGTCTTTAACGTTCCGTGGGAGCCTGAACCCCGGAAAGTCGTCTCCATATCGGAGATGTTTCGCAAAGATCGGTCTGGGCCGCCATTTTGGTTCCGCTTCGGGTCCCTTCATTCTTGCTATTTCGCGGGCCAGGAGGACACCTAGAACTGTGTCGTTTGGAACCATGTTGAGGAGGCCGCGGCTGATGATGACATTATCGCCGAGGTGAAATAGCTCCGGCGGCGTGGTAAGTAGTATCCGGCAATGCACTTTTCGGTTTGCCGTGCCGGCGCTACGGATCTTTTCCGCGATTGCGTCGAGTCGCTCTTGTTCTGGGCCAGGGGACGCGATCAGACCGGCACTCTGAAGGGCACCCATTGGTGATTCGGGGCGTACAATGGATTTGTCCGTATCGCCGCTAAGTTGGTAATCCCACACCCAGGTTGTTCCACTGAAGTGATAACTTGTGCAGAGATTGCGCTCTTCATAGATGTGTTGGTTCCGCTGTTGCCATTTTACTTTCTCATCAATAGACGCCCATACGGGCAACCAAATGCCCGGGGAAACCTCAACTCTACGGGTCTCAGTCTCGAAATACAGTCCGACCCAAGATATTCCCCACAGGTTAAAATATTTCAGGAACCAGCTTAGCCGCCGTGGCGTGAACTTTCCCTTTGTGTGAACGATGTAGAAGTGCTTTGGCTCCACCCAAATAATTCCGTTGAACATGCCCTGCAACTTCGGATTCTGGGGAGTGACACGTATCTTGAGACAATTGATTCCATCGACTGCTTCTTGTCCATAATACTTTAGGTCATACCAGTTCTCATCAAACACCTCAAGGTCGATGAACAATTGCGATACGTACCCTTGTGGTATAAGCGGATAGCGGGCACCCGTGTTCCATTCGATGGTTAGTTCGCTCAGGTTATAGCCAAAGGCGGGCCTGTCCTTGTATTTCGTCCGGCTACCATCAACGTCCAGCGACACTCTCCTTAAGAAGTACGCATCATCAATAACGCTTTCAGGTGCCACATCGGGATTGAGGCTCTGGAGGTAAGTTTCAACAACTGGATTCTGCTTGGCGAATCGTGCCACTGTCTTCTCTTCTGCGGCAAAGACGTGTCGCGCAAGGTCCTCCGTGCTGATTCGTGCTCTTTGCCCGTCCACTTCGTAGTCAATATCGGTCGCTTGTAGGCCTGACATTGTGCTGTAGGCCACTAGGAGCATTCCTAATACCCTGGAGGTCATAAGTCTTCTCCGCGATACTCTTCAGTAATGTGCATTCCAGATAACGGCTGCTGTGTGTACAGACGCACCAACGATTGGCACAATCATCCAGCGCTTGGAATGTGGAGCATTTTTCTTCAACTGCCGGCTCCACATGGTTGTGGCAAACACTACCGGCAGCGACATCTCGTACATCATTTCTCGTGAGGGATGCGACCCGAATAATGGATTGCCTTCTCGAACTGTCGGGGACAGCTTGTACTGTGTCATCTCGATGTCGGCAATCATTGCTCCAAAATTAAGAGCGCTGAGCAGCAGAAACTGGCGGTCGACTACTCGTGGCGGTTTACTCTTCGAGTCCTGAATGGACAATTCCGCCGGCCGCACAAGTGTGGATGCGGGCTTACTGGACGACGCGACTGTGGAATCGTAGGGCTGCCGGATTGCCGACGGAGCGTCAGGCAACTCGAGGTCTGCAGGCGGACTGGAAGTTGCCTGCTGGGAGAAAAGTTGAGGACCAGTAGCTAAGAAGAATAGCAAGAAGATTCTAAGCATTTGCACCATACCTCCAGGAGCGCAGGTGTCGTGTTCTCTGCAGCCCATGCAGTCCGAAGGCCAAAGGCGGAGGAATGCGCCCAAGAGTTCTGTTCTAGGAGGAAGGGGTCGTAGCTACTCAGGACGAGAGGTTCAGCGATGGTTCTTGGTAGACCTTCTGATCGCGAAGCAATCGTGGGCTTCACAGTTCCCAATGCGGGAACCAAAATGGGAAACCGTCCTGATACGGCACTCCGGCCGTGCACATCCACCTGGAGGACGGTTTCGGTGGTAGTTCCGGCCGTCACTGACTGTGTTCCCATAATGGGATTTCCACAGGCTCATGAACGTTCATTTGTCACAATCGCACGTATCACTAATCACAGCGCGTATCTGATCGCATACGTAAAGTGCTCGTAGGAAATACGGACCTGAATATGTCACGAAGGTTGCGCTCTTGGAGGTGCTTATGGATATGTTCTTACTTCTTCTAATTGGCATTTCGATCACTGCTCTTCTCTTCACAATAGTGGCAGCAGTCAAAGCAATGCGAGTGATTGGAGTACAGGTTCAATTCAGACCTTTGATTAGAGTCACTTGGCCGGGCGTGGCATTACTGTCGGCGGCATCAGCGACGGCCACGGCCATCCTATTCATGGCTTTGGCTCGTGCACTATCACTGAATCTGCTCATCTGGATGCTGATGGCCGGCGAACTGTGTGCGATTTCTTCGATCATTGTTTCAGCGTGGGCACCGCAAAGAGTCCGGCGATCAGCACTGCTTGCAGGAGCTATATGGATGCTTGCCTTCGGGCTAGTCATGCTAAACTTGTACTAGCAGGGAATGTTCTTACCTCATCTATCTTAACGAGGAGAGAAGGACCGACTGGGAGAGCATTTCAAGGTTCCTTGCACGTAGAGACTATCTTTCATGAGGCCGTGTTCGCGAGAGAGTCTGCATTAACTGAATGCCTGTGGACGACATTCCGTATCCGACTCGGAAACGGAGTGCCAATATTTCACGTGGATTTCCACAGCCGATACAAGGTACCGTCTGCTGAGTCAGTGGCAGTCTGGCGAATACATAATCTACCGCTTGATGGGGACGTGATGACTAATCTCTACGCAAATGCATTCTTGATCGCCCTTCTCTTGCAAGCGAGCGGCATACCGGGCTCCTCATCGAGCACACCTACGAAAGAGGAGGCAATAACTGCACTCAAGCAGAAGGCGGAGTCAGGTGATCCAAAGGCTCAGGTAGACCTTGGGATGAGGTACGAGATGGGGGAGGGTCTTCCAGTAGATCGAACGGAGGCAATGCGATTGTTCCACGAGGCAGCGAAGAAAGGAGACCCGGCAGGCGAGTACAGGCTGGGCGAAATGTATTTTGTTGATGCCGGACTGTACGGGCTGACTCCGACGTACTTTCCGCCCCCCCCAGTACTTGAAGACAAAAGGCAGCCTGTGTTAGAAGCCTATGCTAAGGCCCTCAAGTGGCTGCGCAAAGCAGCGGATCAGAAGGAAGCGCGTGCGCAGTACCTTCTTGCCCAAATGTACAGGTTCGGTACTGGAGTGGCCCCGGACGAAGCCGAAGCCGGGAAATGGTTGCGCAAGGCTGCAGATAGCGGGCTAGCGGATGCGCAGTTCGAGGTGGGCCAAATGTACGAGAACGGCCAAGGTGTTCCGCGGAAAGTGGCCGAAGCCATCCGATGGTATCGCAAGGCGGCAGGGAAAGAACACGCATTCGCAATGGATGCTCTCGCCATACTGTTCGCCACCTCGACCGATCCGAAAATCAGGAACCAGAAAGAGGCTGTCTATTTGGCAGAAAGGGCGGCCGAGTTGGCACCTGTCAACGCTGCCTGTCTGGACACTCTTGCCAGTATCTACTTCGATGCCGGTCAACCCGACAATGCACTAGAGGCCGAGCAGCGAGCATTAGAATTGCGACCATTCAACGAAACGTACCAACAAGCGGTTCAGAAGTATTTGGCGGCGCTCGCAGCGCGGCAGAGCGATGTTCGATCTACTTCTCCTGTACACTAGTGGACTGTCGCAGAGTAACCATTACCTGTTGTTATGCTTCTAAGCTGGTATGGCGACCAGCAGTGAAGTCTCCCTTACCCGCGAGCAGCGTTGTGAACTGAACAGTATTGCGCAATCACGTTCCTTGCCTGCGGGCTACGTCTTTCGCGCCAAGCTCATCCTGATGCTCGACGAAGGAGCCTCCTTCAACAGCATCAAACGTCTGTTGCAAACCAGTGCGCCTACCATCATCCGCTGGAAGCAACGTTTCCTCGAATCTGGGCTGGAGGGACTGGATACTTATCATCCCGGCCAGAAGGCCACGGTTCTGACTCCGGCTTTGCGGGCGCGGATTCTGTCGGCGACCCGCAAAAAGCCCAGCGACGGTTCTACCCATTGGAGTTGCCGCAAGCTGGCGGCGACGCTGGGCGTCAGCAAAGATGCCGTGCATCGCATATGGAAAGAGGCCGGCCTCAAACCCCATCGCTTGGAGCGTTATCTGGCCAGTGACGATCCGGAGTTTGAGAGCAAAGCGGCCGACATTCTCGGCTTGTACCTGAATCCGCCGCAGCACGCGGCGGTGTTTTGTATCGACGAAAAGACCGCAATTCAGGCTCTGGATCGACTCGATCCCGTTCTGCCGCTTTCGCCGGGACGCGCCGAGCGCCACGGTTTCGAGTACTACCGGCATGGCACGCTTTCTCTGTATGCCGCGCTGGACACCAAGACTGGACGCGTGCACGGCAAAACTGCTGCCCGCCACACCAGCCGCGATTTCGTGGCCTTCCTGGAAGAAGTGGTCTCGTTGTGCCCGCCCCGGCTGCGGATTCATATCATCCTCGATAACCTGGCCGCTCATAAAACCCAACTGGTTTGCGATTTCCTGGAACGGCATCCGCGCGTGCAGTTTCATTTCACCCCGACCTATTCTTCATGGCTCAACCAAGTTGAGATCTGGTTCGCCAAAATCGAGCGCGAGGTCATTGCCCGCGGCATCTTCCGCTCGGTTCCTGATCTGGCTCGCAAGCTCCGCCGCTACATCAATGCCTACTCAGCCAACGCCCGCCCGATCCAGTGGAAATACTCGGACCCTTCTCGCCGCCTACGTACTAACGAATTCACCGCGACAGCCCACTAGCTCGTAAGCTCGGCTGGTTTTCTACTGTACACACGGCTCTACTCCTCCGCGTCTCGGAATGGCCAAGCAGGTAAGGTCATCGCGGGTCTTGTACGGTCGGATTTCCTTTGGACGTGCGCCGACTCGCAGCAACCGTTTGCGCGTTGAGCAAGATCAAGCAACTCTCCAGCTTATACCTTACCGCCTGGAGAAGTCGATGCAAGGGCATTGCACGCCTTTGATCGGGATGACGTTGACAACGATCCAGAATGCGGGAAAGACATCAGCGGCAGCCATACATAGGTGAACTGGATTGCCAACGCCCAAAGAACTGGTAAACGTAATACCTGTTCTTTCAGTTGCTGAAAGGTTGAGGAGTCTAGCTCATCAAAACCTTAGTTCGCTTCGGCTCCCGATGCTACCAAGGCTTCCAACACTTCCTCGAGATCTTCACCTTCACATTTCTTCCGCATCGACGCGCGCAGTGAATTCGAAAACGAGTTTTCGATGAGGTCGATCATCGCAGGCAGCGAGTGCGAGTCGCTTATTTGTTGACCTACATGCTGAAGGATGCCCTGAAGGAAACTGATGTCCACATTTGGGTCCAATTGCTTGACCTTTATTCGCCACCCTTCGACAGTTTTCATACGGCCAAAACTCTCTCCCCCTGTTTCCGAATCAAGTACGACGACCGCCATGCACACCGAGTCAAGCTGAGTGACGTTCGGAACATAGGAGAGGAAGAAGTAGTCGAATTGTTTTCGTTCGGCCATAGAGCTGTTTATGGCTAATGATTATCTGTCCAAAGCCTTTCTATGACAACAATTGGCTTCACTCTCGAGACTGAGGGAACATAGCCTTGTTGGAAATGGTGCGTGCACCAGGTTACGAAGTTCTGAACCCGCGTTGTGAATGCTAGCTACTCTTCAATGTGACAAATGAACGTTGCATGCCTGTGCAAAACATTCCCGTTCCGGGACTAGATTGGACGGCTATGAGTCAGGCACAACCCGTTCTGAGTTCAGACTGTCCCCTCCATTGTTCGAGTGTACTGCGTGTCGCGAGGCCGGTAAGCGGAAGGTGTTTCCGCCGATTCTCAGCGTCGATGAGCTGATTCTTGCCTCTGCAGAGCACCTTTCGATCGAATCATTCATTTGGCGACCAGCCCTGAGGCGCCGCCGTGGCGATAACTGCGAGCCTGCCAATTGCCTGCGGTCTTCCGTTGTCGTGCTAGGCTGAACGACGTGCTACCCCTGGAACCTTCGTTCATTGAAATCCACTAATTCGGCAAAAAGGGAACTAAGCCTGCCGATACATGCAATGAAACGAGGAACAGGGCCGTGCCACATTATACGTTCGTTACCCTCCTAGAGGGAGTCTCTGCCCTCCGCCGGAAAGGGTTGAACCACCGTAACTACACCTTCGCCGACGCTGCCGAGCGGGCCAACCAGAGATTTATCCTTGCACTGCTCGTTTGTGCCATTTCCGTATCCGCCTGTGCGCAGGAATTCACTCCCGACCAGGTTGTTTTTCCCATCAGAGATTTCAAACCCGAGATCAAACTGCTTGCTTTAGCCGTAAAATTCGGCACCGGTTTTTGCCTAGACCCAAACTGTCGGTTCGTGGGCACAAACTACCACGTCGCCAAGGTGCTCGGCAAACACATCCGCATCAAAGGCGTCTCCTCCGCTCAGCTCTACCTCGACTCCAACCCATCCGAGGTAGGGGCACAAGATGTAAGACTGGCTGGAGGAGCCTCGCTGAAGTATTTATTGGCTCACGATCTTGCCATTTACGAGATGAAGCATCCCCTCAAAGGTTTTCACGGCATTGGCCTCGAGATAGACAATCTGGAGAAGGGGATTGATGCGGAAATATATGCCTACCCATTGGATTGGAATCCCCGCCGAAAGCTTGTTTGCTGGCGTAGCAAGTTCCTAGGCCCGACCCAGCAAGGTCTACTTGCCTTTAGCAATGAGGAGGGTCGCGTGCGTGGAGGCGCTAGTGGCGGTATTGTGGTTGACAGCAAGACACATAAGATTGTCGGTATCCTAAGCGCCTTGGCTGACGAGGATCACGTCGTGTTGGCGGTGCCGATTGAGGAGCTTGTGAACTTTGTAGCTCGGACGCAGCCCTATCTGCAAGAGACGCTTTTTCCGAAAACTGTTTTCGTCTCTCCGGTTGCCGCAGACCTGTACGCCCCCTATCCATGGCCCCGCATCGAAAGCCTTTCCCGACGCCTCGTGGAACCGCCTGAGATACTGAGACTGCGGCGCGCAGCACAGCATCTCGCCGAGTCAATGAAGAACTTCACCGCAACGGAAACCTTCGCTTGGGGCCGTGATAATCGCGAACCGGAAGCAGTGGACGCATACGACACCCTGATCGTGGATGGCCAGCAGAGATGGCGTCGCCCCGGCACCAACAAGTTCTACGACAGCGCACCGTTCCCAAACCTGCATGCCTCCATAGTCCCTGGTGAGCAATGGTCTGAGTTTCCTAAAATGGTCGGGACAGATTACAACCTGAAAATCCGCCAAGCGCCGGATGCGTTGGTGGGCGGTCAAACCGTCCGGGTGTTCCAGTACGCCGCAAACGTTGAGGACAGGATCTGCTCGTTCGAATCCGTTTGAACTGGGGATTGTTCCATCACAGCAGCACGAAATTCTACAACTGCCACGGCGAAGTCTGGGTGGACGAATCGGGAGTCATCATGCGGATTTCGAGAGCCCTTGACTTATCGGGGCCGTGGTATCGATGTTGGGCTGTGATTACTTATGGCTGGCTGGAGAAGGACGGGATCAAGTATCGCGTCCCGGTCACTATCACGGTGCAAGCTGAGCATAAGAGCACCTACTGGTGCCGGGGACTCTTCACGGCCTACGAGATGTTCGGCGTTAAATCACGGGTGCTGCCAAGTTCGTCGGAGCAGGCGGAGGGAATCGCACTCTCTCGACGATGAGTATTAGAGGAGAATGGAGTCAATTGCGAGCCCGTCAGTCTTGTCCATCGGCCTCGCGAAAACATCATAGGTTGCCTCGGTGTGGATATCTCGTGGGTTCTTATGCGATTACTGGCTGCTGAGCGAGCGATCACCGCGGCTGCGGCCGGCAATGCGTTAGATTTCCGCAATCAGGGAATATAGCCTCATAGCTACCAAGAACGCGGAGCACATCAAAAGAATCTGGCGCGGCTACTACTCTGCCCCGGTGAGTCATTCCAGTGCGGAAAAGGGTGACGCGGCGACCGTCGAAATGCCTCAATGAGCCCACGCACGATGGATCGTCGCTCGATCAGCGTTCTTACGAGTGCTTCAAGGGCGATCCATGAACTTCCATACCAGACGGGAGGGATGTCGGTCGCCATTTCCCATATGTACTCTTCGTTGAACCCTTCAACTCTCGATAGCCATGGTTCGAACGAGTCCCACCCTCTTACGGCTTCGTAGACTTCATTTTGCGCATATACGCCGCGCAGCGGGTAATCCGGGAAGTTCCAATCCCCACTGTTGAAGCAATAGCCGTGATCAATGAACGAAACTGAATACTTCCGCTGAACTGACATTTTCCAAAAGACGGCTTGCCTGGCATCCGTATTTCCCAACCATTTGTCCAAAACCAGTACTCCCAGGAAATCACGCAGATTTTGCACGCCAGGAAGGAATTCGACTGGTATGTAGTCGAAAACGTGACTTCCGAGAGGTGGGGCAACATAGCGGGACCCGAAGTGAAGTCCGGCTTCGCATGGGATGGAACCCGTAGGGAGTTGCATGCGTAGTGCGGGTTCCTCCTCAATAAGACTTTCATCGACTTCCACGACGGCTGCCGGAGGAACCGGAATACCAATGTGTTCTGCTAACCATGAAGCCAACAGCTCATTCGCCAAGATGCGGGGATTCTGCGGATTGTTGCGAAACTTCACGATGTAAAAGTGCCGGTCGGAACACTGCATGAGGTGCGCTTGTGCACCTCCCCGCATTCTGCGAATTTCGTGTACAGCCGCTATTGAGGGTATTGACATTGCTTTCGTAGTGCCAGAGGAAGATCCCATAGATGACTCCATTGCGTTGAAAGACGAAGTGAGTAACACACTTGCCGCAAGTGACCGTTTTGAAGGGATTCGCGTTTTGAATGAGGAAGATCGGAATAATGTTAGACCGGGGATTGTGAGGAGAATGAGTAATGAAAGAAGAAGTATTCGTAGTCTTGGTAAGGTGGGAAATCCCGACTCGGTCGGTTTTGGTCTCGCCTTTCGGGAATCGGTTTAGCTCCGCCACGAGCCGAATATATCGGCCGTGGACACCCCCATGTAAGCGCCAAACGTGCGACAACAGCGTGCTTTTTGTCGTAAAAATGCGACACTCGCGTTCCATTCATTACATTGCCCGATCGCCAGGTCTACATTCCCGATTTGAATTCGTCAGCTTCGATTTTCGGGCGATTCTGATTGACGGAGCAGAGGCGATCAGGCAACGTTAGCCGTTACACATTCAGCGCTCACACTACCAGGAAAAATGAGGCCTCTACTTCGTGGAATGAGAATACTCAAGGCTCGCCGTCAAACTGTAGGTGGATCACCCATACATCGAATTAACAGCATGCTCTGCGCAATCCGTCTACAGGCGGAGTGCCTGCAGCAACGCGCAGACCTTGAAGATGTTGCGCTGGAAATACGCACTGCATGCAAGGAGATACAAAAGTGTGTCGATGAACTCGCGAACAACCGAGCTCGATGACCCTGCGAGACAACGATTGAATGTCGGACTTTTCCACAGCTCCATCGACCGAGCTTGTGAGATTTGTCACAGACATGAGGAATGCTTTGGATGAAGAATGCTGGTTCCTTTTCAGAATTGAGGACCAATATGGATGGCCAAAACAGCGGAATACAACCAGGTCATCGCGTTTCGCCCCACTCGTTTCAGCGACGACCTCCCGTCGGATACCAACCTGATCGACGTCAAGTAAGTTCCTCGGTTCACTATCCCGGAACTCTTCAGCAAGTCGTCGATCAAGTACGCATCTTGGTGGTGGACGATCACGCGGTGGTTCGCCACGGTACAACGGCTTGGCTGGCCAGCCGACCGGAACTTCGTGTCGTTGCGGAGGCCGAGAGTGCGACCGAAGCCATCAAAAAGACTCTTGCCGTGCTGCCTGACGTGGTGCTGCTCGATATTGATCTGGGGGAGGAAGCAGGAGGCTTGTTTGCAGCACAGGAAATCACCCGAGCATGTCCCACGGCCCGCATCATTGCATTTACGGCCAGCAAGGACCCAGTTCACGTTCGCGCAGTAATCGCGGCTGGGGCAAAAGGTTACGTTCTTAAGACGTCTGATGCCTCGATGATATTCTCCGCCATTCAGGGCGTCCTCACCGGGCGCAGGTTTCTCGATCCCGGCTTGTCCGATGTCGTGGTCACCGAAATGGAATTGTTTCCGGAGGTCGGTCGCAGATCAAGGCGTGTATTAGCACCTCGTGAAACTGAAGTGCTTACTATGCTTGCGTCTGGATATACGTATCGTGAAATGGCGGAAACCATGGGAATTCAGGTTTCGAGTGTCAATGCCCATCGGAAGCGCATTTACGACAAATTGGGATTGAGCAGTCGAGCCGAAGCAGTTCGTTACGCCATCGCTATCGGCTTGAAGGACGCTCCTCATAAAAGACGGCCATCTTCCATTTGTGACGGCAATCCGACTTTGAGCACCCTCGAACAACGCTCCGGAAAGGCAGTTTGATGACCTGTAACCTGCAAAAGTTAACGGCTTGCGGAGCTTTCGGCCGAAAAAGACCGCCCGTTCGGGAGAGTAGTAACCAGGGACAGCCACTCAAGAAGCCTGACGCAAAAGTAGTCCTCGCCATCGCGCTTACGCTTTTGGGATTGCTTATTTGTTGGGCCAGTCTGCACGAGTCGGCGGTGTTTGAAGATCAAGTTGCTGAGAACCTCGCAATTCGCTCTGCGATCAAGGGCTTGCTCGCTGGCACCATCGAAGCCGCCAGTGGAGCTCGCGGATTCGGAGCAACTGGACAAGCTCGCTTCCTGGCATCCTTCAAGGAAGGCGAGAAATCGATCGCAGAGCACCTGGCGGTGCTGGAGTCTTTCACTCGGAACCTGCCGGAAGAGCGAGTACGGCTCAATAAGACCAAGCTCTTAATCGACGCGAGACTCCAAGTCGCACGAGACACGATCGCCCAGAGAAACAAGCTGGCCCGAACGCCTGCCCCTGAACTCTTTGTTCGCGGCGAAGAAGCGATGGAGGCAGTTCGCAAGAGCATTCGCGAAATGGAGGACGTTCAAATCGACCTGTTGGAGCAACACCAGAGGCGTGCAATGCTGGCGCGTCATTGGACCACTGCTCTCGTCCTTTGTAGCCTTGTTGTGGGAATTCTGATGCTGTTCCTCGCCACCTCTGCCAGACAGGAGGCCCGGGGAGAATTATCGCTGCTGAAAGCGGCACTCGAGGCCACCGCAAACGCGGTACTGATCACGAATCACCAAGGAACCATCGAATGGGTCAACCCTGCATTTTCACATCTGACGGGCTACTCTTCCGATGAGGTGGTTGGACTTACTCCAAACTTTCTGCGTTCGGGAAAGCACAGTCGGGAGTTTTACCAACACATGTGGACCACAATTCTCGCCGGTGACGTCTGGAGCGGCGAAGTAACAAACCGACGCAAGGATGGGACGCTTTATTGCGAGGAAATGACGATCACTCCGGTACGGTCGGCGGGAGACGGCTATTCGCATTATGTAGCTATCAAGAAGGACGTAACTGAAAAACAGCAACTAGAAGCTAAATCGCGCCAAGCCCAGAAAATGGAGGCCATTGGAACGCTCGCCGGAGGAGTGGCGCATGATCTTAATAACTGGCTTACAGTCATAGAGGGAAATGTCGATATGCTTTACCAACTTCTCCCCCAAGATCTCATCTTGTGCGTGGATGAGTTGGAGGATATTAGGAATGCGGCAAAATCCGCTGGCACACTGACGAAGCAATTGCTGGCATTCAGCCGCAATCAAGTGCTTCAACCGCGAGTAATAACGCCTAACGCGGTTATCTCCGAAACCGCACAACTATTGAATCGACTTCTGGGAGAGGACATTTCGCTGAGTTTAGAACTAGCGCCCGACGCTGGTAATGTCCGAGTCGACCCTTCGCAGCTGCAACAAGTCATTCTGAATCTTGCCGTTAATGCTCGGGACGCGATGCCAAAGGGAGGCAGCTTAAACATCTCGACCGCAAATTGCGAGTTCGTGTCGATGGTGGGCGTTACACCTCAGATCGTGCAGCCAGGCAGTTACGTTAGGCTGTGTTTGCGCGATACAGGCACTGGCATGGATGAAATCACCCTACAGCGGGCTTTCGAACCCTTCTTCACGACGAAACCCCTGGGCAAGGGAACCGGTCTGGGGCTGGCCACCGTTTACGGAATCATAAAGCAGAGCGGGGGTTGTATTTTCCTCCACAGCGAACCCGGTAAAGGTACCGAAGTTGAAGTTCTTCTGCCCGTTGCTCCGCGAGACGTGGACAAGAACTCCGTTATGGACACCAAGGCGAGAAACGGGAATGAGTCTATCCTAGTCGTCGAAGACAATGAACCACTGAGAAGGCTCGTATGCGGCGGGCTCCGGAAGAGTGGATATGTGGTGTTCTCGGCTGCGAATGGGGCAGACGCTATGACTCAAATGCGAGATGTGGCTGTGGATCTGCTGATCACCGACTGCATCATGCCCGGAATGGACGGTGCTGAACTCGCTAGACGGCTGACGCGCGAGCATCCGAAAATGAATGTTCTCTACATGTCTGGTCATCCGGAGGAAACGCTTGGAGACAAAGGCGCCGTGGATCCGAATCTGATGCTCTTGAAAAAACCATTTGATATGCCGGATTTGCTCACCATGGTGAGAAAAGCGCTGGAAATTCCAGCGACTGCACTGGCATCCTAGACTCGTCGGCGCGCCAAAACGTGGGCCGGGAACTACTTAAGGTTGCCAACGGTAACCCCGAGTACGTCTTTTGGACGCCCAAGCCGGGGAACGATAACAACCAACGGGCCGCACACCACTTGGGCCTGGAAATTGCGGCAAGTGTTTGACGCGGCGGGGGGAATCAAGAGCGAAGGACGCATGACTAGCCACCGACTCCGGGACACGTTCGCTTGTGACCTCTTGCAAAATGGCGTGTCCCTGGAGGATGTGTCCAACCTGCTCGGGCATCAGAGCATTGTGACCACGGAGCGGCATTATGCAAAGTGGATACCCGGTACAGAGCCGGTTAGATTCGGTGGTGTTGGCAACGTGAAAGCAGGCACAAAATGACCACAGAAGAAATAAACTGCAACTTTCGTAAACGTTCGGTGAAAGATCACGAGGGAATAACCGGCCACGGATTTCAAGGCCCGTCCGCAGTACAAGGGTCCGAAATACCCACGTCAGCACGAGGGCCCATTGGCGAACAAGGACCCATCGTAACCCCGGAGCAACGGGACGAAATAATGCAGGTAGTAGAACAATACCGACCGCCACAAACGGAACCCGGCCGCGGGTTCGGATTTTTTCGGTGGGTATCAAAGCGGTTGGGATTGTGATTCCCAAAAGAAAGCAGGTAGACAAACCACTCATTCTCTTGCATTTCAACGACGTCGGCGTTGCCGGTCACCGTCGTTAACTATTAGCTCGGGTATTTTGGAGCCTCAATCATGTCCCGGATGCACCAATTCGGATACTCCATAATTCACTACTTGCCCAGCCCAGAAATCGGTGAGTGGGGAAACAGATTGACGCTTGCTCTGGTGCTATTTCCAACTAAAGATCCCGGGCCAGGAAAGCTGTATATCCTCAAGGGCAGGCTTGAAAAAATTGGGAAATTTGGATGCGAAGAACATGTCGGATTCGTTCGGGATACATTGCGCTGGATCGGTGATACTCTATCTGGCACTACAGATCCAGAAACCGCTTTCAGGAAGATTGCAGCGCTACTTGATTTTGCCAAAGCGGTGGTGGCTTCTTCGCCAGTGCGCAAAACTCGAGCCAATTCGATTGATGACGCGCTGGTCAATGCAGGTTTCGATGCAGGCGAATTCGACCTGCTGTCGCCGGTTTTCCCGATAAAGTCCGCCAGCATCCACTAACACCTCGAATCTCAGATTGCTGTCGAACTTGCAACATCATTCTGCGACCCGCCGGCGAGTTTCAGACCAGCACGTGACATGAAGCTGAGAGCCGTCCTTTAAGAGAACGGAGGGACGCTGACAGTAGAGAATCGGTTTTTGGCAATGGGTGCAGATTGTTCGGCGAGATTCTCTCTCATCGTCGCGATCATCACAGCGGGCACGAATGATCTGTACGAGAACGGCCACATTATGAAATCGGCAGGTGTGTGCCGGACCATGAATGGCCAATCCCAGCAGGTTTCAAGGGGCCGGAGCTCAACCCAGTTCGGACGAAAACTCTTCTAGCCACCCGAGATGTCGAGCGACAACTGAATCTCTTCCAGCATTTTGATAATTCGCTTGAGCAGCTCCAGAATCTCTTCGTCGTTCGTCTTCGACTTTGCCATGCTGGGCCTCCTCAGGATTAAAAGTATGCAACCAACAAACTGGATGGGGTGATCTGTGCCCGCGGTACTCACTTACACGAAGATCCTGTGATGCAGCATATTCGGGGGGGCAGCACTGCGACTCCGGGAGTGTCACTCCCGTTTGAAGTGGCCGCTATTTCCGTTCAAGACAATACCTGCACCGCCCCAACTGGCGACTTGTGAGTCACCCCTTACCGAAACTGGAAATCGCGTCCGCAGATACTGAAGACCGTTTCCCCCTGCAGAACTTTCGCCTCTTGTGAGTCAAGCTCAGCAGCTCAAGGCAGCGCGGCTGACTTCCTAGCCCCTCCGTTGCGTCCTTTCGTTCCAATGAAAGAACTGCTCTGCCGATACGAGAGAGAAACGAATGCTGCGTGACAAGAGAACTCGCCCAAAGAGTAATGGTCTGCTTACGAGAATTGATCAACCTCGCCGTGAAGATTTGCGAACGGTACGACATCGTCCCGAACAGCATATCCACGGACTCGGCTCGCCATGTGGCGTTATCAATGGTCCTCGTGCATCCCTGATGAGAAGTCTCGCCAATGAATCCGGTGTTGCATGGGAAGATCAGCCTGAATGGGCAAAACGTGCCGCGAGCTAGGAAACAGCGGAATCAGATTTCCGGTATGCTGTAGTCGCTCGCTATTAACGTGGTATGCATCTGCCTCAATTCTCCACCGGCTGCCTCTCGTTATTCGGGAAAGCGCGGCCAATGCGAGCGTAAATAACCGAATGCTTGAGCGCATAGAGCGTATAAAGCGCATCTGCCAAATCGTCCTTTTCGTCGGCGCTATTGTGGTCGGTTGCTGCAACGAGTTCTCGTCCGCGAGAAAGGATCGCTGTTTCAACCTCTGAGATTTCCTCATCTCTGATCGTTGCAAGATGTGAAAGCATCACCGTTGAGTGAAGAACTTTCCAGTCGGGCATAGGAGAACTGCTCCTTCCTCGAATCAATGGGGTCCCAAGCTGACAAGAACAAAAGGCAGGCAGTAGGAGATGAACTTGATAGGAGCCTGCCCGCCTCTTTATGAACTTGCAAATGTTTGGACTACCGTGCAGTTCAACCGCCACTCGCCAATCCGTCACGAAAGACCGTAGCTATGTTTACTTTGAACGCGCAGGCGCTACATCGAATGTGACTACAGATGAGTCGAAAGACATTCCTTCGGCAGCTACGCCGAAATATCGGCACGAACAACATCGTCCCGGTTTTCGATGCCCTTCGGCAGGTTCTAACCTGCCTAGATTGGCATAGATCACATTGCCTTTTCTGCGTGAGTTGTTTGGTGTTTCTGAAACGTCCTGCCGAATTCTTCCTGAACATCCTCGGGTGTATGATCTGCGATCATCCGTGGCGGACCTAGACTCAAATCGCCACTGAAACCAATCCGATACCTGATTCAACCCCAGGTGGTCGGCTCTGAGACTCACGAAGCTGACCGTTCCGGCTCATTAACTTGCAACTCTCAGCAAGAAGCGATTTCGGCACTGTAGACGAATTTGTAGCTGCGAAAGCCGGACTTCTGAATCCGTCGTCCGAACGGATCGTACTTGAACGTGGTCGTTCCGCCGTCCTGGCCCGGAACGAGGGCTTGAACCAGCCGATTTTCAAAGTCCCAAGTGAACAAGCGGCCCTGCGCATCGGTCAGCGACTCGCGCTCGCAAGAGCCATGCTGCAGAGACCACGAGTGTTGATTCTGGATGAAGCAACGTCTTGTCTGGACGCCTCGGCAGAAGCCTTGATTCTGAAAAATATTGGCAAGTCGCTCACTGTCTCAACGTTGATCGTTGTCTCCCACCGCCAGTCGACCTTTTCAGCGTTCCGCCGACTTCTCGTTCTGTTTGCGGGACGGGTCATCGAGGACGAGCGGCGTGGGTTCTTCACAGAAGTTGGCTTAGGAAAGTCCTCGCCGGAACTACCACTGGCCGGTGGAGGCGAAAGCAATCGGCGTCCTCAAACTTAAGGCTCAGGACCACCTGGAAGGCGTGAGTCGCCTTGGTCTGAGCCTGGAAGTGCGCCAACGCAGACGATAGCCCGGTGTCGCTTTGTTTGACCTCCACAGGGAACCAGGGCTTGCGATCCTTCACGACGAGAAAGTCGACTTCGCGTTTCTGCTTGTCGCGCAAGTAGCGCAGCTCGAAGTTGCCAAATCCCAGATCGGTCCACCCTTCGACCGCCTTGAGCAAGTGGCAGGCGACCAGAGTTTCCGCCCGGGCGCCATCCTCTGCGACGCCGCTCCAGTCTCGGAGAAACCACTTTGGTTCCTTTCGCAGGGCGTTGGCGACGTTCGCGAACCAAGGCCGAATCACGAATCCATAATGCAGGCGAGCCAACAGATCCACCCAGCGCTTCACCGTGTCCACGGAGACTTGAATCTCGGTTGCGAGATTCGAGTAAACCTATCGCCGGGCGCTGCGTTCGGCGAGCAGTTGCATCAGCGTTTCTATCGCGCCCAGATCGGCGATCAGCGCCACTTCACGCAGGTCCTCCCGCGAGAGCTGCTCCTGCCGGAGAGATCGCCATCGCCGCGTGAAACAGCTGTCGCGTCGCAGGAACGGTTCAGGAAATCCCCCGTGTTCCCACAGTGCATCCCATTCAGCCGGAGGGATTTCAAGCGCTGGCTGAATTTCCCGGACTGGCAAGCCGGTTCGCAGAACCTCTCCTACACTCCAGGGATGCATCATCCGGTACAGGAGGTAACGTCCCATCAAACTGTCGCTTCCCCGACGAAACACATCCATTCGCGAACTCCCCGTCACGATCAGGTGGATGCGATCGCCGTAGGTGTCGAAAAAACCCTTCAGCAGCGACTTCCACTTGCTGTATTTGTGCAGCTCGTCAAGCACCGCCACGGATGGTCTTGCCCGAAGGCGATCCAGGTTCGGGGTTTCAGCGAGAGCTGGGGGGCCACGCAAGATGCGTCGCCGGTAGTCAGTATTGTCCCAGTTGAGATACTGGTCGCTGAGCGAACGGCAGGTCGTGGTTTTGCCGAGGGAGGCATCGTTGGCGCGGTGCGAGGACGGCAGCCTTCCGTTGGACGCTGGCGATGCCAGTAGCACAAGTCGTTGCCATCAACAGCCGATCGGTTCCACTGCTTTTCCACAGACGGCGCGCAGACGAATCGCCTTTTTCGAGAAGGTAGCTAAGTCGTAGATTCTCGGCTTTCTCCGCCGTGCGTGCCTCATGACCGAAGCCGATTTAGAGGAACTTAGGTCTAAAAAACGAACACTCCGCTTGTCCGGCGTGTCAGGTCGCCCGGAAGTTTCTTAACCGCGTCAATGAGATGCGCAAGACTAGGTTGCTTTTCTGGAAGTTTTGAAATTCTTCCCCCTCGTGAATTACGAGCATCAACTCGGCAGCGAGGCGGAATTGGCGGTGCCCACACCAGACCATTATCTGCCTCTCCTTTATGTTGCTGGCACTCGTACGTCATTCGAGCCGGTCACGTTCCCCGTTGAGGGTGTAGATGGCGGGTCAGTTTCAATGCTTGCAGTGAAAGTGGGTTGATGAAATTGGCCAGCTTTTTGCATTCCCATAACATCTAACGTACCAATCTGACATCTTTCGCATCTAAGCCGAGCAGTTGCCTACTCAGGAGAAGCAAATGGCGAACTCATCTGTTACCGGATCCCAAAGGAGTATCGGTGAGTTGGCTCGCGACAGATCGGAAATACCGGAAAGCAGACCCGCTGATGAAAAACTGCAGAAGTTGCTGGACAAGACTCTATATGCTAACGGACGGCCGAGCGCGCAAAAGATTAGGAACTTCCTGAATGGCACTTGGCTAGGGGAGCCCCTCCATGTTGTTCTCACGGATGTGCCGATAGGGGCGTGGACAGTCGCAATCATATTTGATGCATTGGATTTGGTTCGCAAGCGGCGCGAGTTTTCGCTGGCCGCCGACACGGCGCTTGCAGTAGGACTCTTGGGTGCAACCGGCGCAGCCTTTACCGGAATCACTGATTGGTCCGACGTTGATCCTCCGGCTCGCCGGCTTGGACTTATTCACGGGCTGCTGAACGTAGGTGTTACTGCGCTTTTTGCAGCGTCCTTTATCCTGCGAAAGAGAGACTCGCGGAGCGGTGGTCGGGTCTTGGCTGCACTCGGCTATGGCCTGATGTCACTGTCTGCTCATCTCGGTGGAAAGTTGGTGTATGAGCAGAGAGTGGGTGTTGATCGCACGGCTGGTGAATCATTTCCAGACGACTTTGCGGCCATCCTGGCGGAGTCAAAACTGGCGGAGAGCACGCCCACCCGTGCACTGTGCGAGGGCGTGCCAATTCTACTTGTTCGTCGTGGACAGAGAATCTTCGCGTTGGCAGAAACGTGCTCGCACTTCAGTGGGCCGCTTTCTGAAGGTAAATTGGTCGGGGACAGTATTGAATGCCCATATCACGCCTCTCGGTTTTCCCTTGACGATGGCCACGTGACTAACGGGCCAGCCGTGCACCGACAGCCGTGCCTGGAGGTTCGGGTGCGAAGCGGTCAGATCGAAGTGCGCAAGCCACCGGCTAAGACTGACATTCGGGTCTCGCTTGGAAACGAAGGACATCAGAGACGGCGAACGGTATGGTGCGATCCTCTGCCAGCCGCGGTCTGCCGAATCCACTCATGGGCGTTGTCCCAGGGAGCAATCCTTGAACGGCTCTAATAAATAGGAAGACGTGTCCTGTTGAGTAGGGATTCATGTAGGCCAAATTCTCAGGGTTAATTCATGACCGAAAGGGACGATCGTGAAACCATTCGCTGAATAGCACATCTCATGAACTAAGGAAGGGTGCTTCTTTTATGTTCATTCGTGTGTTATTTGGTGTTGTAATCGTGGGGTGCACGATTTTTGCGGTTTTTCTTGTCGGCCATGGGGTGAATGCCGCTTCAAAGACACCAATTCCCGCTGCGAAAGTGGACCAACCGCTGGCTTCGACGCCAGGCAAGGAGACTGCGGTGTTTGCCGGCGGCTGTTTTTGGGGTACACAGGCAGTCTTTGAAAGACTGAAAGGCGTTATCCACACTACGGCTGGATATGCCGGCGGCTCCGCCGCAACTGCAACCTACGACCAGGTAACGACGGAAACGACCGGTCATGCCGAATCCGTTGAAGTGATTTTCGATCCCTCAAAAATTACCTACGGCCAATTGTTACGCATCTTCTTTTCCGTGGCCCACGATCCCACACAACTTAACCGGCAGGGACCAGACGTAGGCTCTTCGTACCGCTCGGCGATCTTCTATGTCGGTGAAGAGCAAGAGCGGATTGCGGATGCTTATATTGCGCAACTGGACGATGCGAAAGTGTTTCGGGGACGGATCGTTACTGAGGTTACGCCGTTGAAGGGTTTCTACCGTGCTGAGGACTACCACCAGGATTACGCGCTGCACAACCCGGGAAATCCGTACATTGAGGTTTGTGATCGTCCCAAGATCGAAGCGCTCAAACAGCAGTTTCCTGATTTATTTGTCGATTACAAGGGACGACAGTGAGAAAGGGCGCCAAAGAGCGGAGATGTACCGCCGCATCTCTAGAACGA